>WNFV01013607.1_pt1 | contig 12784 bp, 18 predicted proteins | sample 5400101 | NCBI WGS metagenome assembly WNFV01 (sample SAMN13153361, study PRJNA577476) | soil metagenome | isolation source: 115 cm soil or saprolite under grassland replicate 1 | place: USA:California | collected 2016-06-15
AAGTCACCATCCCGGATCTTCAGGAGGCCGGAGGTTCTACCTCGTCTCGGCGTCAACGGAGTGACTCTTGATTCCACAACAGGGGAAGGAGCCCAATGAAGCGCTTGAAGACCACCCGACGGCAATTCATCAAGACCGCGGCGTTAGCCACCGCGGCACTGACCGCGCCTCCGTTCATCCGCCGATCCCATGCGGCCGGGAAGTTGACTGTGGCCCTTTGGGACCACTGGGTGCCAGCCTCCAACGATGTGCAGAAGAAGTTGATGATGGACTGGGCGGCGAAAAACAAGATCGACCTGACCGTGGACTTTGTCACCTCCCAGGGCAACTCCAACACCCTGATGGCCGTGGCGGAATCCCGGGCCAAGGAGGGTCATGATGTCTTCATGCTGCCTCAGCAGTATCCCTCGGTCCTGAGAGACTCGCTGGAGCCCCTGGACGATATCGCCGCTGAAATTCAGAAATCCTACGGGAAGTACTCCGTCGTGGCGGAATATGCCTGCAAGATCAAAGGAGTGTGGCGAGCTGTACCGGCTCCGACGGGATCGCACAGCTACCCCATGGTGTCGCGCCTGGATCTTTTCCAGAAGCATTGCGGCGTGGATCTCCAAAAAGTCTTCCCCGCAGATGTGAAGCAGCGCGACAAGAAACTGGTCGACGCCTGGAACTACGACAACTTTCTCGTCTACGCGGAAAAGCTGCATAAGGCAGGCGTGCCTTTTGGCAACCCGATCGGCCAAACGAGTGACACCAACTCCTGGCTGGGGCCACTCTTCAAGTCCTTCGGCAGCGAGCTGGTGGACGCCAACGGCAAGATCACCGTCAACTCTGACGGTACCAGGATCGCGCTGGAGTACATGAAGAAGCTGACCCAGTTCATGCCGCCCGAGGTGTATTCCTGGGACGATGCGGGTAACAACCTGCACATCATTTCGGGCCGAGGCGCCTGCATTCAGAATCCCCCCAGCGCCTGGGCGGCGGCGAAGAAGACGCAGCCCGCCAATGCCGCACAGATGTGGCACCATGACACCCCGCGCGGCCCCAACGGCCGCTATCGGGGTTCGCTGATGTACAACCTCGGGGTCTGGAAGTTCGCCAAGAACAAGTCGGCCGCCAAGGACCTGGTGCGCCACATCAACCAGAAGGAACAGGTCTTCCAGATTCTGACTGCTTCCGATGGCTACGACATGCCGCAAATCGCCAGCTTCCTCACTCACGACGCCTGGGTGAAGGCGGGTCCCCCGCCGGGCGGCCAGTACAACTATCCCATCCGCGGCGATGAGATTCCCTGGATGGGAGGGATGCCGGCACCCTCAGGTGTCGGTGGCCAGATCTACGTCCAGTCCACGTTTGGCAACATGACGGCTCGATACACCGCCGGGAAGATGTCCATGAACGAAGCCATCAAGTGGGCGGAGAACGAGCTTGACGGCTTCCTGCGTGACGCTTAGTTCGCGAGTGTCCTCTCTGCCCCCGGCCCCCGAGCCGGGGGCAGAGCCCTTCAGGGCGGGTTGTGGTCCGTTCATGGCTTTCCAGTTGCCAAGGACGAGTTATCACGAGGGGATCTTTCCATGACCCGGGACATCACCCACTCTGGCGCGCCCCTGCTGGATCGTGAGAACCAGCGGGCTCGTTTGGGTTATCGGCTCCGCAGGCGCGCTTCCGCCCGCTCCACGCTGGCGTTCCTGCTCGTCTTGCCCCTGGTGGGGCTGATCGGAGGGTTTGTCGTATATCCGTTCTTCTATGCGATCTCGCTCAGCATGCTCAACAAGTCGGAGACGGCGTTCGTTGGCTTCAAGAATTTCCAGTTTCTGTTCAAACGCGACACATTTTGGATGGTCGTTCAGCAGTCCTTCCTGTTCGCTCTGACCGCAGTGTTTTTCAAGGCGCTGATCGGATTCGTCCTCGCGCACCTGGTGGATGTCTTGCGCTGCTCCGCTCTGCCTTCGGGATCAGCATCCCCTGGTTGAGCGAGCCCTTCTGGGCGCGTTTCTCGGTGATCCTGGTCAACATCTGGTACGGGTCGCCGTTCTTCATGATCATGTACCTGGCCGGGCTCAAGTCCGTCTCCGCCGAGCTGTACGAGTCGGCCGCCATCGACGGCGCGAACGCGTTTGAGCGCTTGATCTACGTGACGATCCCGATGATGCGGAACATCATCGCCATCACGGTGTTGTTCTCCATCATCGTGACCTTCGCAAATTTCGACATCGTGCGGGTGCTGACGTACGGGGGGCCGCGCAACACGACGGATCTCTTTGGCACGTGGGCGTTCAAGCTGGGCATCGGCTCCGGCGACATTCCGCTGGCCGCCGCCGTCTCGCTGTTCTTGTTCCCGCTCCTGGCGATCCTGGCCATCTTCATCCTGCGCGACGTGTCGCGCCGCACCAGGGAAACCTGAGGGAACCATGGGCAGCCAAGCCATCTCCTCCGCTCCCGTGGCCAGGGCGGAAGTCACGACCCGCGGCGGCAGCATCCGGCGCAGCCGCCGTTGGGCGCTGATTCTGGCCTACGTGTTCCTGGGTATCTTTGCGGTGTTCTTCCTGTTTCCGCCCTATTACATGATCATCACGTCCTTCAAGACCGACGTGGAGATCTCGACTCTGAAGGGGAGCCCCTGGATCATCAACGGGACCCCGACGCTCTATCACTATACGAACCTGCTGACCAATACCCAATTCCCCACGTTTTTCCTGAACACCGTGATCGTCACCCTCTGTTCGGTGATTCTGTCCATGTGCATCAGCGTGCTCGCCGCCTATTCGCTGGCCCGCATGCGCTTCTTCGGTTCGGCGGCACTGGCGGCGGGGGTATTCCTCACCTACTTGGTGCCGGACACCCTGCTGTTCATTCCGCTCTTCAAGGTGCTCGGCGCCATTGGACTGCTGAACACGAAGTGGGCACTGGTGGCGGTGTATCCGTGTCTGGCGGTGCCGTTCTGCACCTGGATCATGATCGGCTACTTCGCGTCGATCCCGAAGGAGCTGGACGAAGCGGCATTGATCGACGGAGCGGGAGAATTGCAGATGCTCTTGAAGATTTTCATCCCCGTCGCGCTCCCGGGGATCGTTGCTGCCACCATCTTCGCCTTCACGGTCTCCTGGGCCGCCTTCTTGTACCCGGCCGCGTTCATCTTCAATCCGGCGGAAATGGTGGTGACCGTGGGCACTGTTGCCACCCTGATCCGCGGTGACGTGTACCACTGGGGCGGGCTGATGGCAGGTGCGCTCATGGCCGCTGCACCGCCGGTTCTCATCTACGCGTTCCTGATGGACTATTACATCGCCGGCCTTACGGCAGGGGCGACGAAGGGGTAGCGCTGACGGGCCACGCCTCAGTCGGGGGCGTCCATGAAGTCGACCTGGATCTCGACCTTGGCCTTCTCGGCCCAGTCGGGGATGCCCTTTCGGGAATCGCCCACGGGCCCAACGTCTCGGTGGAACACGAGCGCTGCGACTCGGACGTCGCCGTTCTTCTCGAGCAGCCGTACCTGCCAGCGGCGGTCAGTCAGCTCGGCAAGATCACCTTCCAGCATGACGGTACGGCCTCGGCCGGTCTTGGCCGCTTCGCGACGGAGCCGAATCGGCCCGGCGTCGCGGTCCACGTCGGTCCACTTCAGGGAGATGATCTCGCCCTTCCTCCAGCCGGTCAGGTAGGCGAACCGGGTGAAGTCCCGCAGGTAGGCGGGCAGGGCAGCCGTCACGGCTTCCAGGTCGGGTCGCTCGTAGAAGTCCTGCCGGGTGTTGTTCTCGGTCAGCGCCCTCACTGGAGTTGACCCGGTTTCGTGGACATCCCATGGTTGGGGCGGAAAGGAGCGTCCACGATGCCCAAGAGCCATCGGCGGTACCCGGCGGAGTTTCGAGAGCGCATCATCGAACTGGTGCGGAAGGGACGGACGCCTGAAGAACTGGGACGCCAGTTTGAGCCCTCGGCCCAGGCGATCCGGAACTGGGTGAAGCAAGCCGCGCGCGATGCCGGCCACCGTACGGACGGCCTCACGACGGACGAGCGTGACGAGGTGCGTCGGCTCCGCCGCGAGGTCCGGCAGCTGCGCGAAGAGCGGGCTCGAGGAGGCGATCGAGATCGCGTCGAAGCATCCGTTGGCCTGCTTCGGGAGAATCGAGGTCAGACCCTGTGGATCGGGGATTAAGTACGAAGGCCGGTATCCGCGTGCTCGAGACGCTGACAGCAAGGGTGGTGCCGCCGTGAATGTCGAACGCATTGACGTCGCAGGCGCCTCACCCGTTCGCGGCATCTTGCAGCCGGCCGTGGCGACCGGGGCCGACGGCCTTGTCCTCACCCACGGCGCAGGCGGTAGTGCCGACACGCCGCTGTTGGTGGCCGTGGCCGAGGCATTCGCTGCGCGCGGCATCACTGTCCTGCGTTGTGACCTGCCGTATCGCCAGGCCCGCTCGCGTGGTGGGCCGTCGCCAGCAGGCGCCGAGCGCGATCGCGAAGGACTCCGCGCCGCACTCCGCGTGCTACGCAATCGCGTCAGCGGCCGCCTCTTTCTCGGGGGTCACTCGTACGGCGGCCGCCAAGCCTCCATGCTCCTCGCTGCCGAGCCCGCCCTAGCGACTGCTCTCCTGCTCCAGTCCTATCCGCTGCATCCGCCCGGCCGTCCCCGGATCCTGCGCACCGCCCACTTTCCAGACCTCTCTGTGCCCACGCTCTTCGTCCACGGGACGACTGACCCGTTCGGCTCGCTCGCGGAGCTCGACCAAGCGCGGGCGCTGATTCCGGGACGGACGGCACTGCTGAAAGTGAACGGCGGGCACGACCTCGGCTGGAGTCAAAAACGAGGTGACGTCACACTTCCCGAACATATCGCGGAGGCGTTCCTGCAGGTCACGGGCTGACGGGGCGCCACCTGCACACAGCTTGCGGTAGCCCCCCTGGCCGTCTATGCGTCCTCGGGCGCTTAGGCTCCACGGAAAGATCCGAGGGCCCCGAGCCATCCCAAATTGCTTTCTGACGAGCCTCCAGCAGCGGCTCTTCAGACCTGGGTCCCGACCCGACATGCCCGGTACCTCTGCCTCCAGCTCGCCGAGAGGCACTTGACACCCTGCCTGTTTGGGCAGATCGTCATGGGTCCATATCGGGAATCCTCACTGACTTGGCTTCGGCGAGAAAGACAGGAGGGCCACATGAACACGCGAAACTCCGGACTGAACCAGGGCGCGGTGCTGATGCTGATCGGGAGTCTGGCGTTCATCGGTTACGCGGTGGTGTTCTTGTATCGCAACTTCACGGGCGGCGGCTTCGAGCTGGGCGTGACAACGCTGAACGGCGTCACCCGGGACCAGCTGAACACCCTCAATCCGGCGATCATGCACTACATCGGGCACCTGCACGTGGCCGTTGCCGGGTTCATCGCCGCCGCCGGCATCGCCGTCGCCGCGCTCTCCTGGTACGGCGTCCGCCGCGGGGAATGGTGGGCGTGGGTCGCCGCCGTGGTTTCACCGGTCGTGGGGCTGGCCGTGGCCCTTCCCTATCACTACACCGGGACCTTCGAGCTCAACTGGGTCACGCATCTGGGCCCTATCTACGTCGCGACCCTCGTGTTCGTCGTAGGTGTCCTGCTCGCCCTGCGCGCGATGATGCAACGGACCTGAAGCGTCAGACGGAGGAAGAGGGGAGTCAAGGCCGGACGCTCGTTGCCCCGCGTCAGTCAGAAGAGATCGGTCTCGAACAGCTCGAGAAGGATACCATCGGGCCCTGCTGCCATGACGTACTTGAGCGGTCCGAGGTCCGTGATGTCCTTGCGAAACTCGAAGCCCTGGCTCTTCATGTAACCCACCAGGCTTGCGAGGTCGGTGGTGCGGATGCCGAGGTGATGCACGATCCCGCGCCCGGTGTCCCTTGGGGGCTGATCGTAGAAATTGATGTATGCCGATCCAAGCCGAAGAAGCACATTACGCGCTCCGGCGACCTCGTCGTCGAGCACCACCTCCGCCCCGAACATCTCTTGATAGAAGCGGATCGAAGCTCCGAGGTCGCCCGCAAAGAGATGCGCATGATGGAGGTCGCAGGTGACGGGAGGTTTTGCGCTGCCTGGAGTCATATGGTCTTTCCCTTCAACGGTAACCTTCGCCTGCTGCTGCGCGTCGGTTAGTCCGGCAAGCGGATGACAAACTGGAACCGCCGCAAGAACGCATCGTCCAGTCCGCGTCGATTCTTCGTGGAGAGGATCGCAAGGCCTGCGAAGCTCTCGATTCTTTCCAGAAGATAATTGATCTCGATGTTGGTGTACCGGTCGTGGCTATCTTTGACCTCGGTGCGTTTGCCAAAAAGCGCGTCCGCTTCGTCGAAGAAAAGGACCATGCCACCCTCCTCTGCGGCATCGAAAACCCGACTCAAATTCTTCTCCGTCTCGCCGATATATTTGCTCACCACAAGGCTCAAATCGATGCGGTATAGGTCCATTCCCAGATCTCTGGCCAGAATGTGAGCGGCGACGAGCGCGCCCGCCAGGTTTTTGCCAGTGAACAGGACGAGAACGCCTTTTGCACGCGCCAGCTTGCGGGTGCGCACCGGCTGTGTCCGAGCGGCTGATCGGGCGCGAACGGCTGCCAGCACTTTGCGCAGGGCCACTAGACGTGCGACGGGCAAGACCGGCTCGGGTTCGAGATAGTTCTCTGGATAGAGAAAGACTTTCCGGTTAGCTTCCCAGACCCGATATTTCTTGCGCCACGGCCATGTCGGCTCTTTCTTCCGGAATCGCTTTTCTTCCTTCATGGTTGTTTTCCGCCAGGGCAAGGTAACGTGCCGCTCACCAAAGCCCGCGGGCCATGCGGGCAGGGGTCGCGGACGAGATCGGCGAGGAGGGTCACCCGATGACCTCATCCGCCCGCAGCAGCAATGATTGCGGAATCGTCAGCCCGAGGGCCTTGGCGGTCTTGAGGTCGATGACCAGCTCGAACTTTGTCGGCTGCTCGATCGGCAGGTCACCAGGCTTGGCGCCCTTGAAGATCTTGTCGACGAAGGTTGCGAGCTTGAAATAAAAGTCGGGATAGCTCAGCGCGTAGGCAGCGAGCGGCGCGGCGAGGAAGCCGCCAATGACCAATGCCATGAAGGTGCGTCGTTCCATGACCGGGCTCCAGTCAGTTGAGGGGCGGAACCGACGTGCTACCCGACCTGGAAACTTGTTCGAAGTTCACCATGCTCTGCACCCTTCTCGCGCGTGACCAGAATGGGCCATCGGCCTCGTGTCGTGTTGGAGCCCACGCGCCACGTCCACGTAATGCGGCCTGTTCCGTCAGTGATCTTCGGAGCGGGCCCGGCTAGATTTCATGCCGCGCCAATACTAGCTGATCGCCATCCGGTCAGCTAGAAACCCCGGTCCATCCCCGAGCACAAGCCCGCCTCCGGCGGCACGGTTGACCGCAGCCGGAGTTCCCCGGCGCTGAGCGCCCGCGCCGGCGGGGCGCTCTGGGACCGCCGCCGGCGGTAGTAGGGGGCCCGGGGCAGGCCCAGCGCCCCGCAGGTCGGCGCGGTATGCTGGGCCGTAGCGATGGCGGGCACTCCTACGCGCCCCAGCGGGGCCAGGTCCACCGTTCTGACCGCTCATAGTCGGATGCTGGTGTTCGAGGACGCCAAGGCCAAGGCGAAGTGAACGCTCGAGGGCGGCGTGGCCGCCCGGAGGACGACGCGATGACCAAGCGATGGAGGTTGCTCCTGCGCGCAGCAGCAGGGCTGGCGTTGGCCGTGGTCGTGATGGGCGTCGGGCGGGCGGAGGCCTCGCACACGTCAGACAATCCCAAGAAACACAAGGTCTTCTTCCACCTCAACGAGTCCGATCCCAAGAAGGCCAGCGCCGTGCTGACCAACGTGCAGAATCTCGTGGACACGGTGGGCTGGAAGAATATCGAAGCCCTGGAGCTGGTCGTCCACGGGCCGGGGCTCCGGCCCTTCATCGCCAGGACCATCGATCCCGACGTGAAAGGCAAAGTGGAGACGCTGCTGACCGGTGGCATGGCGATGGGCGCCTGCCAGATTACGATGAAGCGGCAGAGCATCAAGCCCGAGGAGCTCATCGACGGGCTCGTCCCCATCCCGAGCGGCGTGGTCCGCGTCATGGAGCTCGAGGAGAAAGGCTACGCGTACATTCGCCCCTAGCGTTGTGCATGCGCCGCCGAGCACGATCACACGACCCGCACCTCCCCTGGAGCGTAGATAGCCGTCGGATCACGCCCTAGCCATTTGGCCGATTCCTTGAAGCATCCGCTCGCGGCATGCTGGACGCGGATGCCACACTAAGGAGGAGCCGAATGACTGCACTGCCATCACTCTCCAACGAATTGGCGGCCGCCGTGGAGCAGGTGGCCGGGAGCGTTGTCGCCGTGAATGCGCGCCCGCGCTTGCCGTCAACGGGTGTCCACTGGCGTCCCGGAATCATCGTGACGGCCGACCACACGGTGCGATCCGTCGAGGACCTGACCATCGTCGATCGCCTAGGGCGCACTATGGCGGCGACCCTCGTTGGGCGTGATCCAGCCACGGATCTGGCGGTCCTCCGAATCCAGGAGACCGACCTCGCCACCGCCGGTCTCGGCGACTCCGATTCGCTCAAGGTCGGCCACATCGTCCTGGCTGTGGGCTACGGACCACGGGCGAGCTGGGGCATTGTCAGCGCGGTGGGCGGGCGCTGGCGGACATGGCGAGGCGGCGAGATCGATCAGCTCCTGCGGCTGGACTTGACCCTGTACCCCGGTTTCTCCGGGGGACCGATTGTGGACGCTCAAGGTCGGATAGTCGGCATCAATACATCCGGGCTCTCGCAGCGGTTGGAGCTGGCCATTCCTGCTTCGACGGTGAGAAGGGTCGCCGACGAGCTCATCGAGAAGGGCCATGTCAGTCGCGCCTTCCTCGGCCTCGGGCTACAACCCGTACGCCTGCCCGAAGCGGCGCGGCGCGCGCTTGCCGGCGCCCCCGAGATCGGACTGATCGTAGTCAGAGTCCAACCCGACGGCCCGGCCGCCCAGGCGGGTATGCTGCTCGGCGACGTGCTCGTGAGCCTCGAGGGCATCCACGTCGCTTCCCCTGAAGCGGTGCTGGAGGCCGTCGCCGCCCGGCGGGTCGGTTCGACCGTCAGCGCGACCATTCTTCGCGCAGGGACACCCACAGACGTGAGCATCACCCTCGGCGAACGCCCGCTGCGGAGACGCTGAGGTGGGCGGCGCTGGCGTCCGGCACACGATCCTCCCGGAGGGCGATTGCGACTTCACCGCCGTGACGGCCCAGCTCAGGGGCGTGACCGTGCAGGTCTACGGCGGCAGGACAGGCATAGGGTCAGGAGTAGTCTGGACCTCCAACGGGTTGGTCGTGACAAACGCCCATGTCGCTCATGGGCGCCTTGCTCGCGTCGTGTTCCCGACCGGCCACGCCGTCGAAGCGCGCCTGCTCGCGTGGGATTGGGACTCTGACCTCGCGGCACTCGGGACCAACACAGACGGACTGATCGCCGCCGATATCGGCGACTCTGACGCATTACGCGTCGGCGAGCTTGTGGTCGCCGTTGGCAGCCCGTTCGGACTGGCCGGGGCGGTCACGGCCGGGGTCATCCACGCAATCCCATCGCGCCGCCTGAGCGGTCCGAGGTTCATCGAGGCCGATGTCAGGCTCGCGCCAGGCAACTCAGGCGGCCCCTTGGCCGACTCCCGCGGCCGAGTGATTGGCATCAATGCGCGAATCGCAGGCGGCCTCGCCCTGGCCGTGCCGAGCAATGTCGTCACCTGTTTCCTCGCTTCGGTTCGGCGCGGAGCGATCGCGGTGCCGTGACGACGGTACTCGTGTGTGGCCCGGCCGGCGCAGGCGGGGCAAGGCTTGCGACCCGCTTGGGCACGCCCAAGACGCTGCGCGTGGTCGTGGGTGCAGTCGAGCTCTCCTTGGACGAGCAGATCGACACGGTGCAGCCCGACGTCGTGCTCGTAGATCTTGGCGCTGCACGGGTCGGTGCCTGGCTCCGTGACCTGGGAACCTTGCGACTGCCGCCCGCCGTCGTCATGCTGACAGATGACCCCCGTCCCGCCCTTGGAGTTGAGCTGCTGAGGAGAGGAGGGCGTGCCATCCTGCCGCGTCACGCGAGCAGCGAGGAAATCGTCGCAGCCATCGAGGCCGTCGCAGCGGGCCTCGTGGTGCTTCATCCCGAGGCGATGAAGCCGTACCGAGGCGGTCACGATTGGGGTGCGACAAGGCCTGATCATGATCTGAGAGGTGCCGCCCTATCGACGGACGGACCAGGCAATAAGGGTCGCCAAGCCGACAGAGGCTGCTCGGCTTTCAAGGTACCATGCGAACCCGCAAGCTAGAATGGGGGCGCGGCCTGAAACTGGCAGTGGACAACGCACGGCGAAGGCCAGAAGACGGAGGGTTCCATGAGATCGCGGCTGTGTTTCTCCCATGCTGCTGCACTGCTCTCGACCAACTTCTTCCTGTGCATTCTTCTCTTATGGTCCCCGAGCCTAACGTGGGCCACCCCATCGGAGGCCTTCAGTTTCGAGAACGCCGACATCCAGACCGTGGTCAATCACGTCGCCGGGCTCACCGGGATCACATTTGTCTTCGACCCCGACCGGGTAAAGGGAAAGATCACTGTCCTCTCTCCGAAAGGGGTGTCGCCAGCGGTGGCCCTCAAGCTCCTAGAGTCCGCTCTCGCCCTGCACGGCTACAGCTTGCTCAGCAGATCCGAGGGTATGTTGATCGTTCCTGTCGAACACGTCGCCCCTAAAGCCATGACCGTCAAGGTTATCCGACTCAACTATGCTCAGGCTGGGGAGCTGGCGTATACGCTGTCATGGGTTGCGCCGCCCTGGGTGCGGATCGTCCCCCATATCCCTACCAACAGCCTCATCATTTCCGGCCCACCGGCCATGGTGGACGAACTGGTCGACCTCGTCAGGTAACGAAAGCCAGGAGCCATCGAAGCGCCACCTGCGCGGGGGCCACCGCCATTGACGCGGTCCTGACGCCGGGCCGGTCGGCGATCAGGGGGCGGCAGACAGCCCGCATCCAAGCGCCTAGGAGGAGTCGGCATACGGTGCGGTGGGCGCCGAGCGAAACTGTACGCTGATGCGAAGGTCGGCGTAAGCCACCTTCGGCACGCCGTGCTCCCACGTGCGCTGACACGTGCCTCCCATGACGAGAAGGTTGCCGCCACCCAGGTCGAAAGCCAGAGAACGTCCGCCGCCGGCGGGGCGCAGGAGGAAACGCCGCTGGGCCCCGAGGCCCACGATCGCGACGATGGCGTCATTGCGCGCGACGCCCAGCCGGTCGCCGTGGAAGGCCACGCTGTCGCGGCCATCTCGGTAGGCGGCGAGCGAGACTTGAGGAAGCGGACGCCCATAGCGAGCTGAGAGCACGGCGGCAAGGTCCGCGATCAGAGGATGGCCCGGGCCATCCTCCGGCAGACTCGCCACCAGGCGCGGCACGTCGACGATCCGGTCGTACATGCGCCGCCGATGCGCTTCCCAACGCGTGGTCGTCCAGAGCACGTCGAGTACCGCCTCGTGCCCGCGTACCCACTCCGGCAGGTAATCGATCCAGGCTCCGCCGCCAAGATCGGTCCGCGCGAGCCGGGCAAGCGTCGAGTCAAAGGCCGGCTCTTCAGTGAAGAGTGTGCCCTGACGTATCAATGAGGCCAAGGGATAACTCATCACGTGTATAGTAGCACAGTCAACACCCTACTTCCCTCGGGCATCCCTGGTTCTCCACGGGCAGCCGCGACTCCTTGATCCCGTCCACTCTCGGGCGCAGTATCGCCCGGATGGAACTGAAGGCGGGGGGTAGCCGAGGACGAGGCCGGCCGTGACTAAAGTATTCGCGAGCGCGCACGGAGCATAGCGCCGGGGGTGGCTGGCCCGTGAAGCGCCTTCCCGCCCGGCTTTGCGTGCGGCCGCGCATCCTCTTTGTCGGGATCAATCCGTCCCTGCGCTCGGCAGAAGTCGGTCACCACTTCGCCGGCATAGGCAATCCCTTCTGGCGGCTTCTCCACGCCGCGAAGCTGATCCCAGACGCTTTCACCTACGAGGACGACGTGCGCTTGCCGTCGTGCGGTCTTGCCTTGACCAACATCGTTCCGCGAGCGACACGCGCCGCCTCCGAGATCACTCCCGCCGAATTCAAGGCCGGGCGCGCGCGACTTGCACGGCTCATGGCTCGGGTCGAACCGGAGATCGTCGCCTTCGTCGGTGTCACCGTCTACCGCGCGTTCCTCGGGCCACGCGTAAGTCTTGGCGTCGGAGCGAAGCGGGAGCGGATCGGTGACGCCCGAGTCTTCGTGCTTCCGAATCCGAGTGGCCTGAACGCCTCGTACCCCGGCTTTCGAGACAAGCTGATCTGGTTCAAACGGCTCAAGCGCTATGCAGAACGGCCGTGATACGAGCGCCGCCGATCGGGGAAGACTGCATGACGGCGGGGTCGTCGATCGTGGCGATCGACTGCATCCGCCCCCCGGAACGACGGACGCGTCCCGCGTGGCTGGCGCTTCCTCGACTACTCACTCTTCATCCGCGCTAGCCCGCCGGGCGGCGCGAACAGTCGACACTAGTACTACTGTGTTAGAAACCATCAGCCGGTCTCCGGCGAACGTCCGCACGAGCGGCAGGGCAGTCGTTGCAGGAGGGCACGCGCCAGGAGCTCGTACGCCGTGGCGATCGAGGTGGGGACATGTCGTTCAGGTCGCACGGGGAGCGCCCCGCGGCGTGAAACCTGTGGGAAGGCGAGCGGGGCGGAGGAAGGCGAGAGGCGCAGGGGGGGAAAGCCTCGCGCGCTCGGCGGCGAGGTA
>WNFV01011148.1_pt1 | contig 12780 bp, 10 predicted proteins | sample 5400101 | NCBI WGS metagenome assembly WNFV01 (sample SAMN13153361, study PRJNA577476) | soil metagenome | isolation source: 115 cm soil or saprolite under grassland replicate 1 | place: USA:California | collected 2016-06-15
GCCGCCGAGGGTGAAGCCGTGGCCGCCGTCACCGGCTGAGGCCGAGGACAACCGCCACCGCCACCACCGCGGCCACCAGCAGCACCGCCAACACCAGCAGAGCACATCCATAGCCGTGCCACCCGCCAGCCAGCCCGACCGACGGGGCGATCGAGCGGCCCAGGTCGCCTGCTTCATGCCCAGCCAGCCAGCGGCCCGCCGGCTGGCCTGGGCCGGCCGCAGCGTCCTGCTCCAGGCCCCGCCCGGATCGCCGGCGGATCACCGCGTACTCGCGGATCACGTCCTGGAGGGCATCCACCGTCGGCAGTTGCCCGATCCTGGTCCCAACCCCCAGCGTCAACGTCGCTGCCCGGGTCTCCCGCCCTCCACCCGCAACATCGTCGATCCGCGCCACACGCCACATAGGTCTGCCGGGCCGCATCCCAGCCCACCACCACCGCCAGCCGGCGGCCCAGGCACCGAAAATCACGGAACGGCCAACCATCCCGGCCATCGTTCACCCAGGCTGCCTGCTCGCGCCGTACCGTACCCGACAGCGCCCGCCAAGCCACCGGCGAGCTCGAGTCGCGCACGCCGACACCGCTCACGTGGAGGCCGAGGCCAGGCCACCAGACCAAGGTCGACCTCAAGGACGCCGGCCAGCAGGCCACCGGCGCCCTTGGCAAGCAGCGATGCCGCGTCGAACGGCTCGGGCTTGGCTCCCCCGGCGCGCAGCCATAGGCTCCAGGGTGGCATCCTCACCCCACGGAGACGACGAGTAGAAAGGGAGGCCCTTTCCCATGATCGGGTTCATCATCGGCCTCATCATCATCGGGGCGGTCGCCGGCTTCCTCGCCCGGGCGCTGGTGCCGGGTCCCGACCCGATGAGCGTCCCCATGACGATCCTGCTCGGCATCGTGGGGTCCTTTGTCGCGGGGTTCTTCATCAACCTGCTGTTCCGCGGTGATGTGACCGTCTCCCCGGCCGGCTGGATCGGCTCCATCGTCGGCGCGATCATCGTGCTCCTCATCTACCGAGCGGTGACCCGCCGAGGCGGACCCAGGCGCGCCTGACGACCTCCGAAACCGACCGCCGGGCCGCGCCATCGCAGCCATGCGCCACTCAATACCGTGCAGGGCGACCGGCAGCCACGGCGCCACCTGCCGTTCCGATGTTGAGGCGCGAAGCACCAAGCCACCAAGGCCCTCTGTGTGTCGGGGATGATCCCTCGGCCCGTAGGGTTCTGTCCCGGCGGACCGAGGACCGCCGCAGGCGGGCACCCGCAGGCCCCGGGGCGGAGCTGTGACATTGCGACACGCCCGACAGCTGCACCACGCCCCGACCGGCGCTCCGGTCGGGCCGTCAGGGTAGGCGCGGTGGCCGTCACGGAATGTGGCCAGAGCCAGTTTTCACGCGCCGTCGACAATCTCGCCGGCCGGGCCGGAGGCGATTACCTCGCTGCCATCCTCAGCCGGGTCGACGCCGATGAGGCGAGAGGGTTCGTACGCTGTCGAGTTGTCGGTTTGCGGCGTGAGTGGCCGTTTGCGCTGCTCAGCGCAGGTTTGGGTGCTCGGTGGTGGGCCCGGCAGGCCTCGAACCTGCGACCGGCGGATTATGAGTCCTTAAAAAATCTGCTTCAAACATCGCCGAGGTCTCCCTAATGTCTTCAGGCGCACGTCAGAGGGGCCTTCCGTCTCCTGCTTCTCACCCATGGACAGGATTTCGCCCCCTCTTAGCCCCCTCAACGGAGCTTGCGATCCAACCTCCATTGGCCTCGCTCCTCATCGGTTCCGTCCGCAAACCATCCTCAGATCGCCTTCGCAGCAACAGGTCCACCACACACGCTCAGGACACGCCACCACCGCCTGCCAGGCTTCGCATATTCGCTCACCGGAGTACCATCGTCACCGTCCCAATTCTTCCGAGGAGAGCAATGCACCACGGGTGCGTTGCTGGCGCCAACGGCGGCGAGGAGGCGGCGGCAGGGTGGTGGCGGACGTGGCGAAGCTGGCGGTGGGGCGGGAGGACTACTACACCCGCGAGCTCGCTGCCGACCACGAGCAGTACCTGTCCGGCCACGGCGAGTCACCAGGGCGCTGGTACGGCGCCGGCTCAGCCTCGCTCGGCCTGGAAGGCGAAGCATCGGTGGCGGGGTTCCGCCGCATGTTCGAGGGCCGCCACCCCGACACCGGCGAGCTGCTCGGCCGCCCCCACGGCAAGGGCGCGGTGCCCGCGTTCGACGTGGTGCTGCGCCCCACGAAGAGCGTCTCGCTCCTCTACGGGCTCGGCGACCCGGCCACCGGCCGGGCGGTGCTGGCCGCCCACCATGCCGGCGTCCGCGAGGCGGCCGCCTACCTCGACGAGCACGTCGGCACCCGCCGCGGCCACGCCGGCCACGAGCACGTGTCCGGACAGGGGCTGCTGACGGTCGGGTTCGACCATCGGACGTCCAGGGAGGGCGACCCGCTGCTGCACACCCACCTGGTGGTCGCCAACCGCACCCAGGGCCCGGACAGGCGGTGGACGGCGCTGGACGGCCGCGACCTGTACCGCCACCGGCTGGCCGCCGACGCCATCTACCGCGCCACCTACCAGCGCGAGCTGTCCAGGACGCTCGGGGTCGAATGGACGCCGGCGGACCCCCACGGCAACCGCGAACTGCAGGGGATGCCCAAGGAGCTGCTGCGGGCGTTCTCCAAGCGGTCGGACCAGATCGACCTGGAAGTCGAGCGGCTGGAAGCCGAGGGGCGCGAGCGGACACCCAGACTGGTCAAGTGGGCCGTCCACGCCACCCGCAAGCCCAAGCAGCACCAGGCCCCCGAGACCCTGTACGACCGCTGGCGAGCCGAGGCGACCGAGCGCGGCGTGGACCCCGACGCCCTCGTCGGTCGGGTGACCGGCCGCGCCCGCGAGCCGGACCGGGGGGTGTCCAACCTGGCCGTCAAGCGGGCGTTCAACCGGCTGGCCGGCCCGGCCGGGCTGACCGCGCAGGCCTCCACCTTCGCCCGCCAGGACGTGATCGCCGCCCTCGGCGGCGAGCTGGCCGGCGCCACCCGGACCGAGCTGGAGGAGCTGGCCGACCGGTTCTGCGCCGAGCGGGCGGTGGCCGTGGTGGCCGACCGGGCGCTGGAGGAGCGCCGCTGGTCCACCCCTGAACTGCTGGCCGTCGAGCAGCGGCTCGTTTCGGCGGCCGTCGACCGTGCTGGCGAGCAGACCGCCGTGGCAATCCACGAGGCGGTGCGGGCGGCGCTGGCCGCCCACCCGACTCCGCGACGTCTGCCAGGGTGGCTCGGGCGTCGCCCTGGTGGTCGGGCGGGCGGGGACCGGCAAGACCTTCGCGCTGGGGGTCGCAAGGCATGCCTGGCAGCTGGACGGCTACCGGCTGCTGGCCGCCGCACCCACCGGGATCGCCACCGTCAGCCTAGAGGCCGAAGGGTTCGAGGAGGTCGCCACCATCGACCGTCTCCTTGGCGACCTCGACCGCGGCGCCGAGCGGCTGAACGGGCGGACGGTGCTGGTGGTGGACGAGGCCGGCATGGCTGGCTCGCGCAACCTCGCCCGCCTCCTCGACCACGCCGACCAGGCCCACGCCAAGGTGCTGCTGGTCGGCGACGACCGGCAGCTTTCGGCGATCGACGCCGGCGGCGGCTTCCGCGCCCTCCGCCTCCGCCTGGGCGCTTCGGAGCTGGTGGAGAACCGCCGGCAGCGGCACGCCTGGGAACGCGAGGCCCTCGAACTGGTCCGCTCAGGGCTCGTCGACGAGGCGGTCGCCGCGTACCGGGAGCACGACCGGGTGGTGGTGGCCGAGTCCAAGACCGCCGCCACCCTGGCGCTGCTCACCGACTGGTGGCAGGCCTACCAGGACACCGAGCGTGACCCCGACCAGGACGTAGTGGTGCTGGCGCACCGGCGCGCCGAGGTCGACCGCCTCAACACCCACTGCCAGCAGCTGCTGGCCGCCCGTGGCCGGCTCGGGCCCGAGCGGCTGCAGGTCGAGGACCGGGAGCTGGCGATCGGGGACCGGGTGGTGTGCGGCCACAACGCCATCGCCAAGCTGGGGGTCGCCAACGGCACCCGCGGCACCGTCACCGCCCTGGACCCCCAGGCCCGCACCCTCACCATCCGGCTGGACGGCAGCGACGGCCGGGAGGTGCTGCTGCCGGCTTGGTACCTGGACGGCCGCGGCCGCGGCGAGCGCAACCGCCGGGTGGACCTGGCCTATGCGACCACCGGGCATCGGGCGCAGGGGCTCACCAGGTGGCGGGCGCTGGTGCGGCTGACCGGCCGCGAGGACGCCAACTGGCTGTACGTGCAGCTGTCCCGCGCCCGGCATGAGACCACCCTGTACCCGGTGGTCGGGCCCGAACCCCAGGGCGCTGCCGAGCTGGACCTGCCCGAGCTGGACGCCCCCGACGGCTACCACCAACTCGCCCAGGCGCTGGCCCGCACCGGCGAGCAGCGGCTGGCGATCGACACGCCCAGCACCCTGGATCTGCGGCAGCTGTCCACCCGGGAGCTCCGCGCCGAGCGCGACCGCCTCCGCGCCGAGCTGGACCAGGCGCCACGGGATCGGGCGCGGGAGCTTGCGCGGGCCAGCCGCCGCCGCGCCGACACCGACCGGGTTCTGGCCGAGGTCACCCGCCGAGCCGACCAGGCGCGGCAGCCCACGGCCATGCTTCGCCGGCTGCGCCGCGGGGACCAGCCCGCCACTGCGACCAGGGACGCGACGGTGAAGATCGCCACCCAGCAGGCCAACCGCGCCACCGACCTGGAGCGGGAGCTGCGCCAGCACCAGCAGGCCCGTGCCGGCTGGCTGGAGGCCAACGCCCACCTCGGCCCCGCCTACCGGCAGGTCACCCGCCAACTGGCCTGGCAGCGGCGCGCCAGCGGCATGGCGCTGGAGCACGACCAGCCCGACTACATCCGGGAGACGCTCGGCCCGGTACCGGAGTCGACCCGCGGCCGGCGGGCCTGGCGGCAGGCCGCTGCCGCCATCGAGGACTACCGCCGCATCTACAACGTCACCGACCCCGAGCGGGTGCTAGGCGCCGAGCCCCGCGACCACACCCAGCGGGCGGCCTGGCGGCAGGCCCGCACCACGATCGGCCGAGTCCACGCCAAGCAGCGCACCACCGACCGCGCCCGCGACCAGCAACCCACCCGAACACCGCCAAAGCCGATCGAGCGGCGCCAGCACGACCCGGCCAGGACCCAGCCGCAACGTGACCGTAGCCGGTCCGGTCCGGAGCGGGCCGCCGGCTAGCAGCATCAAGGAGGCCAGCCATGCCCGATCCCGATGCCTACTGGCCGTCCTGCGACGACGAGCAGCCGGGCGTGTCGATCCGGCCGCTCAGCCACGCCGACCTGGCCGCCCTGCTCGCCCACCTCCACCAGCACGACCACGACCAGGACCTCGACGACGACCCCGGCTTGCGGGACGCACCAGCGCCGGTCGTGGCCCTATGCGTGCGGGCCACCGTCGGCCGACCCGGCGCCTCCGCCCACGCCGCCTACCGGCGCCGCCGGGCCGCCGAGTGGGCCGCCTGGACCCGCAGCCTGCCCTGGCGGGTGGTCCTCGTGCTGGCCGCCGGCGCGATCGTCGGGCTGCTGGCCGCGCAGCTGATCCCACCGCTGGCCGACCTAGCCGGCCTGCTGGCCGCCGCCGCGGTGGGCTGGGCGCTGCGGTTCCGCGTCTCGCCCGAGACCAGCGCCTGGCGGCGGGGAGCGGCCGGGGAGCGGCGCACGGCCCGCCTGCTCAGCCGCCTCGAGGAGCGCGGCTGGGTGGTGCTGCACGACCTGGCCATCCCGGGCTCGCAGGCGAACATCGACCATTTGGCGATCGGGCCCGGCGGCGTGGTGATGATTGACAGCAAGCAGTACCGCGGGCGGCTGCAACTCGACCCGGACGGGCTGCTGTGGCACGGCCGCCACCTGCTCACCATGACCCTACGGGCCGCCCGGTGGGAGGCCGACCAGGCCGACGAGGTCCTCGGCGTCGCCGACGTCGACGTCGCTGCGATCGTCGCCGTGCACGGCGCCACCGTCCCCTGGGGCCGTGTGGTGGCGAGCGGCGTCACGGTCGCACCAGCCGGCCGGGTTCCCGACCTGCTGCGGGCACTCCCGCCGATGCTGTCGGCCGAGCGGGTCGCCTGGCTGGCCGACCGGGCCCGACGGCGCTTCCGCCCGGCCGCGTGAGCGATCGGTCCGCGCGGAGCTGCGAGCCAGAGGCAGCGGCTGGAGTCGCCCAAGCGTCGGCTATGTGACAATGTTCCGCGCTCGCGCGAGTTGCCGGCAAATCTCAAACGGTCGGGAGGATCCATGGGTTACCGGTTCAACCCACCCCCCAACTGGCCGCCGCCACCACCCGGTTGGTCGCCCCCGCCGGGCTGGCGGCCAGACCCCAGCTGGCCGCCGCCCCCGCAAGGCTGGCAGTTCTGGGTGCTGGAGGAGGAGCCGGCGGGGCCGCCACCGGCCCCCCAGCGGGCCTGGCGGCGCGCCCGCGCCTGGTTCGCCCGCCTGCCAGCGTGGGCCAAGCTGCTGGTCGCGCTGCTGGTGCTGGGGTTGCTGCCCTGGGTGCTGATCGCCGCCGGCCTCGCCCTGGCCGCTCTTGGGATCGTGGGGCTGCTGCGCGGGCCGCTGCCGCGCTTCAAGCTCACCAGCCGCGCTGCCGCGGTCGGCGCCCTGCTGCTTGGCCTGGTAGGGATCGGCGCCGGCGGCGCCCTGGCGGTCGCCGTCCTCAACCCGCCACCAACCTCGCCGACGACCAGGCCGCCAGTGGTGGCCCCTACAACCAAGTCTGCACCGGCGACGGCGGCGCCGACCACGGCCCCACCAGCGACCACCGCCGCGCCGGCGACGACCCGGCCGCCGACCACCACGGCGAAGCAGGCGGCCACCACCCGGCCGCCCAGGTCCTCGGCACCGGCGTCAACGGCCAGGCCGGCGTTGCTGTGCGGCGCCCCCCCAAACCCCTACGGCTACAACTTCTGCGGACGCGGCGGCTACGTGGTCGACCCGGCAGCGGACGTGTGCGACTACTTCGACTGCATCGACAACTTCTGGAACGGGCAGGGGCACATGGAGGAATGCCAAGACCACACCTACAGCATGTCGGGCGGGCGGCCCGGCTCCTGCTCCTACCACGGCGGCAACCTCCGCCCGGTCTACCGCGGCCCCTGAACCCGCACCGCCGACACGCCGGCAAACCGGCCACACAGCGTAGGTGAACCGCCCATCGAGGCTGCCACAGAACCCGCACCGGTCCGCCATACCTCCCCGCTGAGGCGAACAAGCGTTCGGGGATCAGGCTAGCGCGCCCGCAGCGTCGCCAGGAACCCCTCTGCCGGGCTCCGCTGGGCGGCTGCCGGCCGTGTGCGGAGCAGCAGCACGCACCGTCGGTGTCCTTCGGTCACCGTGCTGGTGCCTGCCTGGTCCCCTGAGTGTAGCGACCACCCAGGCTCGTCAAGGGGCCTGCCCCACCAGCCCGCAACCTTCCGGCCGGCACGGACCCGGCGCTGCGCGCCGGGACTCGATCCATTCCGGCCGGAACCTTGCGGGCGCAGCACCCACGGCCGCCCCTTGACGACCCTGGGGCCCGGTCGCTGACGGCATGGGACCAGGCAGGCACCCGCGCCTGCCTCCCGCCAAGGAGGCGCCCATGCTGCCCTACCCCACCCCCACCATCACTGCCCAGCTCGACCCCTACGAGCAGACCGAACGCGACACCCTCCGAACCCAGGCCCGTCGGCGGCTCGGCTCCCCGGCCGCGGCCGGGGCGAGGATCGCGGTGGCGCTGTGCGAGGTCGAGGCCGGCATGCGCTCCCCGTTGCAGCTGGAGCGGCTGTGCCACCTGACCGTCTGGCCGAAGCTGTCGGCGCGGCTGCGGCGCTCTGGCGGGCCGGCGGTGCCCGCCCGCAACCTGGTGCGGGTGATCGCCCAGGAGCACACCCCGGGGCTGGCGGAGGTCACCGTGCTGGTGCGCCGGGGTGGCCGGGTGGTGCCGGTGGCGATGCGGCTGGACGGCGCCAAGGGCCACTGGGAGCTGGTCGAGCTCCAATACTGACCCCATCGTGGGCCTGGCGCGGGGACGAGCACCTCCCGCCCGCGCCAGGCCCAAAGCACCCCGGCAGTCAGGGACGGCGCTGTCCACAATCTCGGGCATGGGGTTGTCGCCGCGGGTGGCCCGGCTATCGTCGGGGTCATGACCCGCACCCAGCGCCTGAGTGAACGAGCGATCAACTTCGCGATCGCCGAGGCGAACGAGGACCTGGCCGTGGCGCGGCTGGCGTTCCTGGCCCACGGCGACCACGCCGCCCTGGACGAGGCGATCGAGGCGTGCCTGGCCCGCCGCGACCGCAGCCTTCGCACCCGCTGGCGGGCGATCAGCTTCCTAGCGCGGGTCCGCTACGACGACCAGTGACCGACCCTCACCCGCAGAGCGTCGGGCCCCGGGATCTCCCGGGGCCCGAGCTGTCCGTCAGAGGTTAGCCCACCAGCCGGCCACGAACGGCCGGGGGCACAGAGATCCGCTCAAGTCCGGCGCGGATGACCGCGACCGCCTGCCCCAAGTCCGCCTCCGGGATGACCATTAGCTTCTGGCCGCCGGCGTGCGTTGTCCCGCCGAGGCGGGGTGGGACGAACAAGCCCCACCGGCTGATGGGGCAGCCCTGAGATTCAGGTTGAGCCCTTGAGGGACTCGCACATGCTTACGTGCCCATGTGGCAGAATCACCGCTCGACGCCCACCCGGGCCATTGCGGACGCACGTGTGCAGCCCAAGAACCAGTGCCTGGGCGGGCCTTGTGACGTATCCGCCCGCCATCGGCGCGGTGTGGGAGTGACGGCGTAGGGAAGGGAGCGCTGGCCCGTGGCCTTTTTGGCACGGTGGCTCACGATCCACACTGTGCCCCGCGCCGATAGGGTGGTGCAGGTGGATGAGCTGGTGGCGACCGACCAGCTCAGCGAGGCGGAGCTGCGGGTCGCGCTCGGCCATGAGCTGCGCCGCAACTACGTCAGCCGCACTGCGCTTGAGGCGATCTTCACCGACCTGGGTGCACCGGAGGTCGCCAAGCACCTGCGCAATAACATCCTGCCTGAGCAAGTGCACGTGCGGCACGGGGAGTTCGGCGAGGCGCTGACCGCGGCGCACTTCCGTACTGTGCTGCGCTACTGCGTGCCCGTTCTGAAACTGCGCTTCAAGCAAGGCCGCAACCGGCCGGTGTTCGGCGCCGACGTGATCGCCTTCAAGCTGCGTGAGCAGCCACCCGTGATCGCCGTGCCCGAGGCCAAAACGCTGGCCAACCGCGACCTCAACATCGGCAAGGAGGGCTACGACAGCCTGGAGAAGGTGCTCAGCCGCATGGACCAGAGCCTGCAATTCGTGATCGCAGTCCTGGACGCGCGCGGCAACGCGACCCTGGCCGCCCGCGTGGGCACCCTGCTGCGCGGCGAGCGCACGATCGAGCGGCACATCATGCTCGTCCATGAGAAGAGCTGCTGGGACGACCGAGTGCTTGAGCGGCTATCGGAGGTCGCCACCCAGCCGGTACACGTGACCGTGCTGCGGCTGGGTGGCCTGCGCGCGCTGGTCGCGGCCGCCTACGATGCCGCCGCGGAGGACTTGGCCCGTGGCGCGTGACCGGGTAACGGACTGGGGCGGGAAGCTCGCCACGCTCGGTCAGAACGCGCTCCAGGCCGACCCGATGCGGCGATGGCGGGCACAGCTTCGCTCCGCAGTGCTGCTGGGGCAGATCCGCCACGAGAGCGCCCGGCTCCCCCGGTTCGACTTCGATGAGGCAGAGGTGGCCCGGGCTCTGCACTTGGCCCGGCTCGCCGAGCTCACCCGCTCGCCCCGGGAGCGGCGGCGTGATCCAGGCCAGCTCACGGAACTCGCCGAGACCTACGGGGACCTGGCCGCCCGCGCGGCGCCCGGCAGTGGCCAGCGGCTGCTGCTGCTCGCCCAGGCCGCGTCGATGTGGAGCTTGGCGGGCTATCAGGCCAACTCAGTGGTGGTAGCCAACACGCTCAACGCCGAGCTGGACAGCCCCGGCCCGGGCAGCGGCGACCCGGCCGCCCCTTCCGAGCCGGTGGATCCAGTGGCTCCGGAAGACGTCGCACCGCTGGGCCTGGCCCGCATCGTCGCCGCCATCCTGCGCCGGGACGTGCGCGAGGTGGCGAGGCTTGGCGCCGTGGCGCTCGAGGAGGTCCAGCCCGTCGGTGCGCAGCTCACCGAGCAAGCCGGCGCGGCACCGCTGGACCTGGCCGATGCGGCAGGGCTGGCCGCCTACGGGTTAGTGGGGCGCGCCGCGCAGGCCACCGCGCGGTTCTGGCAGTTCGGCGTGTCGCAGGCGGCCGAAGCCGCCCTGCGGGACGTGGAGACGGCCTGCACTGTGCTGTTGGAGGCCGGTGTGGTGGACACCTGGGTGCTGGCCGACAACCTCCGCTACGTGCTGGAGGACATCTTCGCCGCCTCCCCCTGGCGGCAGTTGCGCCGCGCCCCGAGCTGGAATCCGTTGTGGCGCCAGCACCTGCGAGCCCTGGCGCTCGACGACCACCCGGTAGTGCAGGTGTGGCCCTCACAGCGGCGCGCCTTGGACGCCGGGCTGCTGGATCCGGCCCGGGGCACGCTGGTGGCCACCATGCCCACCAGCGCCGGCAAGACCCACATGACCGAGTGGGCGATCCTGGAGGCGCTGCTCGGCACCCCCGGGGAGCGCCTGACGGTGTTCGTGGTCCCCACCCGGGCGCTGGCTGCCGAGACCGAGCGGCGCCTCGCCGGCACGCTCGGCCGGATAGGGCTGCGCGTGTCAGCGCTGTTCGGCGGCCTGGAGCACGTGGAATACGAGCTACGGGTGATCGCCACCACCGACGTGCTCGTGGCCACCGCCGAGAAGCTTGACCTGCTGCTGCGCCACGAACCGGAGCTGGTCGAGCGGCTCGCGCTCGTGATCTTCGACGAGGGTCACCTGGTCGCCGACCGCACCCGCGGGCTGCGCCTGGAGTTGCTCATCACGCGGCTGCGCCAGCGTGCACCGGCAGCACGGCTGCTGCTGCTGTCGGCCGTGCTCCCCAACTTCGAGGAGCTTGGCACCTGGCTGGAACCCGGCGTTGACGGGCGCAACGCGCTGTATGTCCCGTGGTCACCGTCGCAGTTGCGGCTGGGGATCTTCCAGTGGGTTGGCTCGGCACGTGGGGATGAGCAGACCGGGGTCGTCTACTACCGCGACGAGGACGCCGACCACCGCTTCTTCGCCCCGTTCGTGCTCGTGCGCCGGCGGCGGCAGACCCGGCTGTTTCCTTCCGAGCGCAAAGACGTCGCCGCCGCGCTCGCCCTGCACTACCAGCGGCAAGGCCCGGTGCTGGTCGGCACCGCCAAGCGCGCCGAGGCCGAAGCGGTCGCCCGCGCGATCGACGCGGCGCTGCGACGCGCCACGCGTGCCGGCGAGGAGATGCGCCTGACCGATCCAGCTCACGATGCCGATCGGGAGCGGTTGGCCGCGATCGTCGCCGAGGCCGCCGGCGGCGACCACCCGCTGGTCGGCTGGATCCGGCAGGGATTCGGCTACCACCACGCCCACCTGCCCGAGCAGGTCCGGGTGCAGCTCGAGCGGGCGTTTCGCAGCGGCACGCTGCGCATCCTGGCGGCCACCAGCACCTTGAGCCAAGGGGTCAACCTGCCCGCCAAGACCGTGATCGTCTCGCACACCTGGCGCAACCGGCAGACCCGGGATCGGCTACCACGGCGGGAGTTCTGGAATCTCGCCGGCCGGGCCGGGCGGGCCTTCGGAGAGACCGAAGGGCATGTGGTCCTCATCGCCGACGACGACCGGGAGGCCGCCGGACTGCGGAACTTCTACCTGGATCGCGCGGCCATCGAGCCCGTGCACAGCCGCCTGCTAGAGCTGTACCGCTTCCTCGTACACGAGCGGCTGCGCAGCCTTCTCCCCCTGCACCGCCTGCCCGACGGCGCCGACCTAGGAGAGCCCATTGACCCGTCCGACCTCGGCGCCGACGCTCCCGAGCGAGCCACCCTGGAGGCGCTGGACGGCCAGCTCCTGGCGCTGGCCGCCGAGGAGGTCATCGACACCGCCGATGAGCAGCGCATCGCCGACCTGCTCGGCGTGACGCTGTGCGCCGTGCAACTGGCCACCGCCCGTGTCCCGCTACAGCCGCTCACCCGCTACGTGCACCGCCGGCTGCAAACCGTACGCGAGCGGATCCCAGACGCCGACAAGCGCCAGGCGTTCGCCCGTACGGGCCTGACGATCACCGGCTGCGAGCAGGCCGACACGGCCATCGACACCCTGCTGCGGGACTACCGCGAGCTGCTGGCGCCCGGGGCGGAGGCGCAGCTTCGGGCCTGGCTGCTCGTTGTGGCTGCAGGCGTGGAGGAGATGACGCGCTCCTGCAAGCGATACCACGTCACCGCCGAGGCCGTGCCCGCTCTGGCGGCCGCCTGGATCGGCGGGAACAGCATCGCTGCGCTGCGGGCCGCGCACGCTCCGGCGCTTGGGGTCGATGACGTGATCCGGTTCTCCTCAGTGCTGGACGGCGTGGTCAGCCATGATCTGGCGTGGGTGCTGTCGTCGCTGCTGGCGCTGCTGGCTGCCCGCCTCGAGGGGACCTGGGAGCCAACGCCGGAGCTGGCCGCACTGCCGGCGATGGCTAACGCCGATTCTCGCGCAGCGGATTCGACCCCAGTCTGGGATGTTGGCGGGGTGGTCAGTCGAGCTCGAAGCGGAGGGTGCGTCCGCCCCACCACGGGACTTTGACGTGGGGGAGGTCGGCTTGGCGGAGCACCGGG
>WNFV01008321.1_pt1 | contig 12778 bp, 13 predicted proteins | sample 5400101 | NCBI WGS metagenome assembly WNFV01 (sample SAMN13153361, study PRJNA577476) | soil metagenome | isolation source: 115 cm soil or saprolite under grassland replicate 1 | place: USA:California | collected 2016-06-15
AGTGCTCGACAACGTCGAAGCGGTCGCTCCTCGCATGGGCCCATGGGGACCGCTCGACTCATTCGACCTGTCGTCGCGCGAGCGCTGAGCAGACCGTGCACGTCAGCGTCACGCGTGTCACGACCTCGGATCAGCCGATCGAGAACGCGACCATCGTCGCCGAGGAGATGCATCGCTGGCTTCGCGACATCGAAGGCTTCCAGGGAATGCTGATGCTCTCGAGGGAAGGCACCACGCTCGGGCTCACGTTCTGGGAGAGCGAGGAGGTGGCGGAGCGACACCGCGTCACCCGCATGGAGTTCCTCCAGCGCATGACATCCGTCGCGAACGTGCAGATCGAGGAGATCGTCGATTACGAGCTGATGTTCGCCCGGCTCGGGCCGCTGATCACGGAGCCGCCCACCTAGGCCCGCGCCGCGGACGCCTCCGCGACGACGCCGGGAAGCCACCCTCGCACCGCGCGCGACACCGCGTCGAGGTCCGCTTTGAGGCCGTGATCTCCCGGCACTTGCACGACCTCGCGAGACATCGCCCGAGGAGGCATTCCGAACGGATCTCGCTCGCCCTGGACGATCAGCATCGGCACGGTCACCGCGTCGAGCTCCGCCAGGCGGCTCTGCGGCGACTTGCCGGCGCGCCCCGGCGGCTCGAGCGGGAATGCGAGGCAGAGCACCGCCACGGCGCCGGTCGCGTCAACCGTGCGGCACGCAACGCGAGCGCCCAGCGAGCGACCCCCGACCACCAGCGGCAGACCGGCGAGCTCGTTCGCGCGGAGGCGTTCGACGACCGCGATCCAGGCGGCGTCGAGCTGTGGCGCACTCGCCGGCGAGCGCCGGCCCGCAACTCGGTAGGGCTGCTCGACGAGCGCGACGCTGATTCCCTCCGACCGGGCGGCTTCAGTCGCCGCCACGAGATCCGGAGCCTGCACCCCTCCGCCGGCCCCGTGCCCGAGGACGAGCGCGGCGCGCGGCCGCTCGACGGGCTGAAGGTGCGCGCGCGCCGGGCCGTGCGAAGTGTCGATCTGGATTGGGCTCAGGCCCGCATTTCATCATCAGCTCGCTCCCCGGCGGTGACGCATCTCGGGTTCGCGCCGCGAAGTAGACCGCCGTATCGTTCTGTTCGTGAGCGACAGGCCGACGATCAAGGACGTCGCGGCGCGCGCGGGAGTCTCCATCGCGACTGTCTCCCGCGCACTGAACGACAAGGGCGACGTCAGCGTGCAGACACGCGAGCGCGTACGCGAGGTGGCGCGCTCTGTCGGTTACAGCGCCGATCCAGCGGCGCGCTCATTGGCGAGCCAGAAGACGCGACTCGTGGCCGTGGTCGTCGGCGACAATGCGGGACACCGCGACCTGTCGCTCGTCTTCTTCGGGAAGGTGCTTGCAGCGATCTCGCGACGGCTCGCGCAGTCCAGCTATGACCCTCTCTTGCTCCAGCCGAGCGACATCGGTCTCGAGCATCGCTTCGATGCAGCCGTCCTCATCGGCGTGGACGGCGACGACCCGTTGGTCGCCGAAGTCGTGTCGCGGAAGGTGCCGCTCGTCGGTGTCGACGTCAGATGCGCCGGCGATCGCGTCGCCTACGTCGGCTCGGACCATGCGGACGGCGTCCGGCTCGCGCTCGCCCACCTGCACGCGCTCGGCCACCGCCGCATCGCGCACGTCGCCGGTGCCGCCAACACCGTCGCGGGCTCGGACCGGATCGACGCATTCCGCCGCGAGGCCACCGCGCTGGGGCTCGAGCACTCCGAAGAGCTTCTCCGACAGGGCGACTTCTCGTCCGCGTCGGGTTACCGCGAGACGTGCGCGCTACTCGCGCTCGCAGAACGGCCGACCGCGATCGTCGCCGCCTCGGATCTGATGGCCCTCGCCGCGATGCAGGCGATACGGGACGCGGCGTTGCAGCCGGGACGCGAGGTCGCGGTCGTGGGCTTCGACGACCTCGAGGCCGCTGCGCTCGCGCATCCGCCCCTGACCACGATCCGTCAGGATCGCCGGGAGCTCGGAACGCTCGCTGCGACGCGGGCGATCGAGCTGATCGAAAATCCGGACGTCACGCCGCGGGTTACGGTCTTGCCCGTGGAGCTCGTCGTGCGCGGCTCCTCGTCTTAATCCGGCGCGATCGAACCGAGGACGCCGTGAATGTCCACCTCCGTTGCGCCGTGCCAGCGGTGCGGCCCGGCGGCGTAGAAGAGCGTCGTGCGCGGCCCGCTCATCCCGCCGGACCCGAACGCGATTCCCCACACGCCCGGCACCGTGACGGGAAGCCGCCCGCGGAACGTCCAGCCGCGACCGCGGCGTTCGTAGACGTTGATCCGGCCGCTGCCGAAGTTCGCGACGAGCAGGTCGCCGCCCAGCCGGCCGAAGCCGGCCGGGGCCAGCGCGAGCCCCCAGGGCTCCTCGAGCTCCTTCGTCCGGCCCACGCGCGCGACGAGCCGGCCGTCGAGGTCGAACTCGTCGACGTAGCCGCCGCTGGGCGAATCGTTGCCGTTCACGGGCGCGCGCCACGCGTAGGTCACGAAGATCCGCCCCTCGAGCGCCTGGATGCCGAAGGGCGCGTACCAGTTCGGAATCGAGCGATCGACGAAGGCACCGCGCCTGACCACGCGCCGCCAGCGGGAGTCGAAGACGAGCACCCGCGCATTGTGGAAATCGGTCGCGTAGAGCCGTCCCGCCGCGAGCGCGAGTCCCCGGAAGACTGTGCCGGACGCTCCCGAGTCGACCACAACCTGGGCTTCCGTCGACCACCCGCCTGGAATCGTCGGCGTCCAGGCCCTGATCATCCCGTCCTCGCAGGCGTACAGGAACCGTGCCGGTGCAGAGTCGCCGCCGCCGTGGAGGAGGAAGCCCCGACCGCCGTTGAAGACCACGCCGGTCGGCCCGCCCTGGACGGCGATCGTCATGGCCTGCTTGTGCCCGCCGCCGGCGTACAAGGTGCTCGAGCTCCGGGCTTCGTTGGCGACCCACCACGGACCTCCGGCCCTGGCTACGAGTCCCCACGGGTTCACGAGCTGGGCGTCGACGCGATCAGTGACGAGTGAGTGCAGGACGAATCGATCGATTCGGGCGCTGCCGGCCGAGCCCGCGACGGCGAGCGCTGCGACGACGATGACGGCGGCTCCGCCTGCCCGCATCGTCAGCCCGTGGCGATCGGGGACGGACGTGGCGCGCGGGGCCGGCTCGCGATGAAGTCGCGGTACCAGTAGAAACTGTCCTTGGGCACTCGGTCGAGCGTCGGGTAGTCGACGTAGACGATCCCGAATCGTTTCGAGTAGCCGTGCGCCCACTCGAAGTTGTCGAGCAGGCTCCAGACGAAGTACCCCTTCACGGGCGCGCCGTCGGCGATCGCGCGGGAAACGGCGGCGATGTGCGACTCGAGGTATGCGATTCGCTCCGGGTCGTGCACACGCCCGTCGTGAACCCGGACGTCGCTGAACGCGGCGCCGTTCTCCGTGACGTACAGCGCCGGCGGCGCATAGTCGCGGGCGACCCGAACGAGCAGGCGGCGGAGGCCGTCCGGATAGATCTCCCAGCCCATGTCCGTGTGCTGCGCCTCCGAGTCGCGCTCCATGCGCGGACCGTCGGCGCCGGCGCTCACCACGAAGCGGAAGTAGTTGTTGACGCCGAGGAAATCCAGCGGCGCCGAGATCGCCTCGAGATCGCCGTCTCGGACAAACGCCGCGACGATCTCCTTGCGCTCGAGCAGATCCGCCGGATAGGCGCCGCGGAAGATCGGGTCGAGGAACCAGCGGTTCCCCTCGCCGTCGACTTGCCAGGCCGCCGCTTCGTCCTCCGGCGCGTCGGAGGCCGGATACGCGTGCGAGAGGTTGAGCGTGATCCCGACCTGGGCGTCGGGACTGGCGCGCCGGATCGCCTCCACCGCCCAGCCGTGCGACAGCAGCAGGTGATGAGCTGCCGCGACGGCGTCGGTCTCGTTCGTGCGGCCCGGTGCGTGTTCGCCCCACGCATGTCCGATCCAGGCGTGCACCCAGGGTTCGTTGTGCGTGATCCAGTTGCGGACGCGGTCGCCGAGCCGCCCCACGACTGCGTCCGTGTACTCGACGAAGGCCTCCGCCGTCGCGCGCGCGGGCCAGCCGCCCGCATCCTCGAGCACCTGCGGAGTATCCCAGTGGAAGAGCGTCGCGAACGGCTCGATCTCGTTCGCGAGCAGGTCATCGACGAAGCGGTCGTAGAAGTCGAGTCCCGCTTCATTGATCTGCCCGCGACCGGTCGGTAGGACGCGCGGCCATGCGATCGAGAAGCGAAACGCATCGAGACCCAGCTCGCGCATCAGAGCGACGTCATTGCGGTAGCGGTGGTAGAAGTCGCAGGCGACTTCCCCGGAATCGCCGTTGCGAACTTTTCCCGGCGTCGCGCAGAATCGGTCCCACACGCTCTCTCCGCGTCCGGCCTCGTGCGCCGCACCCTCGATCTGGTACGACGCCGTGGCGGCGCCCCAGACGAAGTCGTGTGGGAAGGAGCTGGTCTCGGTGGGCATCGTTGTCCTCTCGGTCAGGTCGACGGGGCGGTGACGTGGCAGCGGGCGGCCTGTCCGGGCCGCTCCTCGACGAGCGGCGGGGTCACGCGTGAGCAGACCTCGATCGCAAGCGGACAGCGCGTGAGGAAGCGACAGCCCTCGGGCGGATCGACCGCGGCGGACGCGAGGCCCTTCCGCAGCTCGATCCGCTCGGCGTGCAATTTCGTCGCGGGGTCTGGTACGGCGGCGAGCAAGAGGCGCGTGTACGGGTGCAGCGGCGCCGACAGCACCTGCTCGATCGGCCCCCTCTCGACGATCTGGCCGGCGTACATGACGAGGATGTCGTCGGCGAGGTAGCGCGCGCTCGCAAGATCGTGCGTGACGTAGAGGAACGCAATCCCACGCTCCTCCTTCAGTCTCAGCATCAGGTTCAGGATCCCGATCCGAATCGAGACGTCGAGCATGCTGATCGGCTCGTCGGCGAGGACCACCTTCGGCTCGACCGCGAGCGCGCGCGCGATTGCGACGCGTTGCCGCTGTCCGCCGGAGAGCTCGTGCGGGTACTTCGCCGCGATGTCCTCCGGCGGCACGAGCCCGACCGTGCGCAACAGCTCGTGCACCTGCTCCTCGATCTGCCCGGACGGGACGACCTGGTGGATGCGGAGAGGCCGCTCGATGTGGTGGCGGATCGTCTTCACCGGGTTGAGCGACCCGAACGGGTCCTGGAAGATCATCTGCACCTGTGAGCGGTAGCGGAGAACGCCGCGCCGCCGCCGCACGCGCGACACGTCGCTCCCCTCGAAGAGGACGGCTCCCGCGCTCGGGTCGTACAGGCGTGCGAGCAGGCGCGCGACGGTGCTCTTACCGCTTCCGCTCTCGCCGACGAGCGCGGTGATCTTCCCTGAGCGCAGCTCGAATGACACGTCGTCGACGGCGTGCACGTGCGAGCGCCGGAAGGCGTTGCCGATCGCGAAGCGCTTCGACAGGCTCCGTACCTCGAGCGGAGCGGCGGCGGTCACAGCGGGCCTCCCGCAACGAGATGGCATGCGACCTCGTGGCCCGGCTCGATCGCTCGCAGCAGCGGCCGCTCGGTCGTCTGCCGCACATAGAGCGCCGGCTCCTCGGACAGGCAGTGAGGACAGCGGGGATGGAAGCGGCAGCCGCTCGGCGGGTCGCGGAGGTCCGGGGGCGCGCCGGGAATCCCCGTCAGCCGTGTCAGCGGGCCGCTCAGCGGCGGGAACGATTGCAGGAGCCCCTGGGTGTACGGGTGTTGCGGGTTCGTGGCGAGCCGCAAGGCCGGGGCGGCCTCGACGATCTCCCCCGCGTACATGATCGCGATCCGGTCTGCGAACTCGAGCAGCAGCGAGAGGTCGTGCGTGATGAAGAGCACTGCGAAGCCGAAGTCCCGCTTGAGCGCTTCGACCTGTTGCAGGATCTCGCGTTGGACCACGACGTCGAGCGCGGTCGTCGGCTCGTCCATGATGATCAGCTCCGGCTTGAGCGCCAGCGCCATCGCGATGATCACGCGCTGGCGCATGCCGCCCGAGAGCTCGTGCGGGTACGCGCGGGCGCGTCTGCGGTCGATGCCGACGAGCTCGAGCAGCTCGCCCGCACGCGCGAGCGCGCGCCGCCGGTCGATCCGCTCGTGCGCGCGCATCGCGTCGACGAACTGATCCCCGACGCGCATCACCGGATTGAGCGCGTTCATCGCGCTCTGCAAGACCATGGAAACGTTGCGCCAGCGGAAGCGGCGCAGCTCCTCGGCGCTCTTGCCGACGAGGTCCTCGCCCTCGAACAGGATGCTCCCGCCCACGATCCGCGCAGGCGGGCGGAGGATCTGCATCACCGCGTTCGCGATCGTCGTCTTGCCGCAACCGGACTCGCCGGCGAGGCCGACGATCTCGCCCTCGTGAATCGCGAGGTCGACCTCGTCCACCGCCCGCGCCCGCTTCGCCCCGACGCCGTACTCGACCGCGAGCTCCCGCAGCTCGAGCAGTGTCGCCCCGCGGGTGCGCGCCACGGACCGCTCCTCCACCACGCTCGTCACGAGGAGGCCTCCGCCCGCGCGACGAGGCGCCCGCCGAAGAGCGTCCCGAGCAGCCGCCGGCGCCGCGTCCGCTCGGTGCGCAGGCGCGGATTGCTGAACTCGTCGATGCCGGCGAGCAACAGCACGAGGCCGAGGACGGTGAACGCGAGCGCGGCGCCCGGGAAGAAGAAGGGCCACCACTCACCCTGGAGCACGGTCGAGTTCGTCTGCGCCCAGTAGAGCGTCACGCCCCAGCTCGTCTTCGACTGGTCGCCCAGGCCGAGGAACTCGAGACCGGCGTCGGTGAGGAGCGCGATGTAGAAGACGAGCACGAATGCCGCCGCGATCCGGCTGATCATGTTCGGAACCAGCTCGCCGAACACGATGCGTAACGTCGATTCGCCCGACGCCCTCGCCGCCAGGATGAAGTCGCGGCTCCTCAGCGACAGCGCCTGCCCGCGCAAGATCCTGGCCTCGAAGGCCCAAAGGACGACGGCGAGAACGACGATCATCGTTCCCATGCCGCGGTTCTTGAGGTAGCCGGAGACCACGACGAGCAGCGGAATCGGCGGGATCGTGAGGAACACGTTGATCAGGAAGTTCACGACGTCGTCGACGATCCCGCCCGAGAACGCGGCCGTGATTCCGAGGAAGGCGGCGACGCAGGTGGCGAGGGCGCCGGCTGCGGCGCCGAGCAGCAACGACCGGCGGGCGCCGACCACGACCTGCGAGAAGATGTCGCTCCCCTGATCGGTGGTCCCGAAGAGGTGGTGCCAAGACGGTGCCTGGCCTCGAGCGAGAAGGTTGAAGTCGTTCGGGTGCGCAACGGAGATGAGCGGCGCGATCAGCGCGATGATCACCACGAACCCGACCATCGCGACCCCGGTGCGCGACTTCGGGTTGCTGAGCAGGAGCGCGACCCAGCCGGGGATGCGGAGTCGCCCGCGGGCCCGTCGCGGCGGGGCCTCGAGCGAGAGCTCGAGAGCCGGATCGAGGGTGGGATCGAGCTGCGACATCAGCCGGTACGCAGGCGCGGGTCGAGGACGAGGTTGAGCAGGTCCATGATCAGGTTCGCGACGATCACGCAGACCGAGAGCACGACGAGGATCGCCTGCGCGAGCGCGTAGTCGTTCCCGAGGACGGCCTGCTGGAGCGTGAAGCCCGCGCCGGGGTAGCTGAAGATGTACTCCACGAAGACGAGCCCGCCGACCGCGCTCGCGAAGAGCGCTGCGAAGCCGTTGAGCGGGGGCAGGATCGCGTTGCGCCCCGCGTAGCGCGTCATCACGCGACGGTCGCGCAGCCCTTTGGCGTGAGCCATCGTCACGTAGTCCTCGCCGATCGTGTTGATCATGACCGTCCGCATGTTGAGCACCCAGCCACCCGCGTACGCAGCGACTACGATGAGCATCGGCAGCTCCGCGTGACGCAGCGCGCTCGTGAGAAAGGTCCAGTTGAAGCCCGGACTGATGCCGTTGTCGTACGCGTGCTGAATCGGGAACCAGTGGAGCTTGAGCCCGAAGAAGTAGAGCCCGAGCAGGGCCGTGAAGAACGCGGGAAACGCGCTGAGCGTCATGAAGGTCGGCACGAGCACGCTGTCGAAGACGCCGCCGCGGCGCCAGGCGGCGACCATCCCGACGGCCGTGCCGACGACGAACGCGAGCAAGAAGGCGACGCCGACGAGGAAGATCGAATACGGCAGCGTCCGGCTGATGACGTCCGAGACCGGCGCCGGGTAGTTCGACGTCGAGATGCCGAAGTTGAACTGCCCGATCCGATGAAGGTACGTGACGTAGTCCTGCCAGATCGAGTGATTGCCCCCACCGAGCAGCGTCTTGTAGGTCTGGATGATCCCGGGATTCGCTTGAATCTGCGACGGGCTCAGGTGCTGGAGGATGCCGGCGAGCGGGTCGCCCGGCATCAGGCGCGGCAGCAGGAAGTTGATCGTCAGCGCGACCCAGAGCGCGAAGACGTAGAAAGCGAGCCGACGGGCGAACCAGCGCATGGTCGAGTACCTCGGAGGGTAAACGGCGGGCGGTGAGGAGGGGACCGCCCGCCGCTAGGGGGTCGTTACGAGGCGCTCACGCGCCGCTCTTGGCGCCCGGACAGATCCGGGTGAACGAGAGGATGTTGTCGGGGAAGGTCGTGAAGATCGGATCGCCGTAGAAGTTCTTCTTCGTGCTGAAGCAGTGGAAGTACTTCGTGCTGTACGTCGACCACCGCGGCCCGATGAAGAGCGGCACGATCGGCAGGTGGTCCAGCCAGACCTTCTCCAGCTGCGTCGCGATTCGCTGCTGCTTCGCCGGGTTGAGGGTCACCTTCCACTGGTTGAGCAGGCTGGTTGCCTTGTCGTCGGCGAAGTGCTCCCAGTTGCCCGTCGCCGTCGCATCCTGGCCCGACGGGATGTACGCGTTCCGGGAGAGGTTCGCGTAGAAGTACCCGTACGGAGAGCCCTGCGACCCGCCCTGCCAGAGCAGCGTCGGGAACTTGCCGGAGCTCGCGTTCGGCCACCAGGCGCCCCAGTCGGGCTCGAGTGCGACGTCGGAGTCGATCCCGATGTCGCGCAGGTTGCGGGTGATGATCTGGTTCGACGCGACCCAGTCGGACCAGCCGGAGATCACGTGGATGTCGAGCTTGACGCCGTCCCCCTTCGGATCGATCAGCTTGCTGCCCCGGTACTTGAAACCGGCATCCGTCAGCGCCTTCTTCGCCGCCGAGGGGCTGTAGGTCGCCATCTGCTTTGCCTGCTTCTTCACCGCGGGATCTCTCACCCACTTCGGGAAGAGGCCGCCGAGGCCGATCGCGTCGACCGGCGGCGCGTAGCCGTACTCGCCGAGCTTCGACACCGTCTTGCGATCGATCGCGAGGCTGAGCGCCTTGCGGAACGCGGTCAGGCTGTAGGGGTACTTCGTCGTATCGAGGACGAGCGAGATCGGGTACGCCGTGGTCGCGTAGAACGCGTGGTAGTACTTCGGGTTCTTCGCGACGTACGCCTTCTCCACGTTCGGGACGAAGTTGTGCGTCCAGTCCACCTGACCGCTCTGGATCAGCGCGAGCGCCGCGTCGTTCGACGACGCTTGCACGTACTCCAGGCACCGGATCTTCGGCTGCCCTTTCCGCCAGTAGTTCGGGTTCTTGCCGAAGACATAGTCCTGCGAGGTGAAGCGCGTGATCCGGTTGAACGGCCCCGAGCCGACCGGCTTCGCGTTCGTGAAGTTCGCGACGTCGCCGACCTTGGACCAGATGTGCTTCGGAACCACGAACTGCCGGTTGACCGTCGCGGCGATGAACTGCGAATCGGGTGTCTTGAGGGTGACGGCAACCTTGTACGTGCCTCTGGCCTTGACGGAGACGATGCTGTTGCCCGCCCCGACGAGCCCGACACGGTCCATGAGCTTGTCCTGCCGCCCGGCGAGGAAGCTGTAGACGACGTCGGCGGCAGTCAGCCGCTTGCCGTCCGACCACTTCACGCCCCTGGCGATGTTGAGCGTCAGCGTCTTGTTGCCATTGCTCCACTTCCAGCTCCGGGCGAGCCAGGGAACCGGCTTCAGGCCGCCCTCGCCGGTGACGATCAACGGCTCGTAGAACGCGCCCTGCACGAAGGAACCGCTGGGCTGGCCCGTCGCGGTGTACGGGTTGAAGTTCTTGATGAAAGCGGGGTCGCCCGAGCCCGTCATGACGAGGCAGTTATGGGCCGCCGGAGCGGCCGCCCTGTCGACCGCGGCGGGGCTGGATGCGGTGAGGACCGCCGCCAGTGCGGCGCAACCCGCGGCGACGGCGACTGCGACCCACCGGGTGGTACGGAGGCTGCGTCGCATGTGCTGTCCTTTCTCGCCCAGGACGGGCGCCTACGATTAGCGTGACCGAAAACGTTTCCGGAACATAACCACGTTCCCGCGAGAAAAGTCAAGGCTCAGGCCGCAAAATGCGCGCAAATTCGGCAGAGAGGCTTTCGGAACGTTCCGGAACATGCTTCAATGGCGCGATGTCGCAGGCAACTTCCCAACGCCTCACCATCCGCCAGATCGCGGAGCTCGCCGGGGTCTCGATCGCGACCGTCTCGAGAGTCCTCAACGACCGGGGCGACGTCTCGGACGAGACACGCGAGCTCGTCAGCCGGGTCATCCACGAGAACGGCTACACCGCCAATCGGAGCGCCCGCGGTCTCTCGGCCGGCCGCACCGGGCTGGTCGGCATCCTCGTCCCGCTCGTCTACCCGGCGTATTTCTCGGCCATCCTGGCGGGAGCAGCCGAGGCGCTCTCCGAGCGGGATCTGCAGATCGTGCTCTCGCCCACCGGCCACGAGCACGATCGCGAGGTCTCGGTGCTCGACCGGCTGCGCGGCCTGACCGACGGCGCCCTGATCATCCTGCCCGAGGAGTCGAGCGAGGAGCTCGAGCGGCTGCTCGACCGCGGTTACCGGTTCGTCGTGCTCGACCCGCTGATGCCGCTCGACGAGCGGATCCCTTCAGTGTCGGCCGCACATACATCGGGCGCCGACCAGGCGATGCGGCATCTGCTCGAGCTCGGGCACCGGCGGATCGCGCAGATCACCGGCCCGCGCGGCTGGCTCGCCACCGAGGATCGTCGCCGCGGCTATCGCGCCGCGCTTGCGGCCGCAGGGATCCTGCCCGATCCCGCGCTGGAAGTCGAAGCGGTGCCCGAGGTCGACCCTGGGCGAGCTGCCGCGGAGTATCTCCTCGATCTGCCCGAGCCGCCGACGGCGATCTTCGCGTTCAACGACAACATCGCCATCGGCGCGATCCAGGCAGCGCGAGCGCGCGGGCTGCGCGTGCCGGACGACTTGTCGGTCGTCGGCTTCGACGACGTCGAACATGCGACGATCGTGACGCCGGCGCTGACCACGGTGCGTCAGCCGCTCGCCGAGATGGGACGGACTGCGGTGAGCCTCCTAAGCCGGCTGCTGGAGCGGCATCGCTTCGAGACGCTTCACGTCGAGCTCGCGACGCGGCTCGTCGTCCGCGACTCGACGGCACCACCGCGCTCGGCCTAGAACCCTGCCGCGGATCTCACGTCTGGGGGCACTTCACCGTTAGATCCCTTGATGGCTGAGCTCCGTCTCTACGACTACGCCGCGTCCGCCAACTGCTACAAGGTGCGCCTGCTCCTGGCCCAGCTCGGGCGCCCGTACGAGCGCATCCCGATCGACATCTTCGACGGCGACACGCTCACGGACGAGTACGCGCGTATCAATCCCTTCCGCTCGACACCCGTGCTGTCCGACTCGGCCGAGCGCTCCGAGATCGTGCGCTGGTTGATCTACGAGCAGACGGACATCGTGCCGGCCACCGGCGGACTACGCCTCCGTCTGCAAACGGGCCGTCTTGGCGCCGACGATCCGGAAGTCGCTCGACGCGCGGCTGCGGGGGAGGAGCTGCTCGGAATCCTCGACGACACTCTCGCCGGGCGCGACTTCCTCGTAGGCAGCGGCTACTCGATCGCCGACATCGCCGTCTACGGCTACGTCCACGTGGCCGACGAGGCGGGTTACGAGGTGAGCCGTTGGCCGGCCGTCGAAGCGTGGCTTCGCCGCATCGCCGACCAGCCCGGTCATATGAATGACTTGGAGCCCTATCCGCCGAACGCGCGCGCCGGCGCCGGGCGGTCGATCTACGACTGAGCCTGGCAAAGTTGGGCCATGACGACGATGGCCGACCTCGACCAGCTCGCGCTCTCTCTGCCGCAGACGACGAAAGACGTGTCCGACGACGGCCGGCCGTCGTATCTCGTCCACGGCAAGCTCTTCTGCTGCCATCGCAGCCGCAGGCGCGACGCGACCGACCCGCAGACAGGTGAGCGGCTCGACGACGTCTTGATGTTCCGGGTCGCCGATCTCGGCGTGAAGGACCTCCTGCTCGCCGACGATCGCGGCGTGTTCTTCACGACGCCGCATTTCGACGGCTACCCCGCCGTGTTGCTTCGCATCCCGGATCTTGCCCGCCTCGATCGCGACGAGCTCCACGACCTGGTGGCCGAGGCGTGGCTCACGAGGGCGCAGAAGCGTGTCGCGAAGGAGTGGCTTCAGGAGCACGGGGCTCCGGACGAGTCAGCCCGCCGCTAGGCGGCGGCTCTCCAGCTCCGTTAGGAGCGCGTTCGCCTTCGCCGCAGAGACAACGTTCCCCTTCCGCTCGTACAGATCGATCGCCTCGCGCACCGCTTCGATTCCGTCCCCGTGACCGTTGCCGCGGAGGACGTGGCCGAGATCGACGAGCGCATCCGCGCGCAGGATCAGAAAATCCGTCCGGGCGGCGCGCTCGA
>WNFV01011327.1_pt1 | contig 12774 bp, 16 predicted proteins | sample 5400101 | NCBI WGS metagenome assembly WNFV01 (sample SAMN13153361, study PRJNA577476) | soil metagenome | isolation source: 115 cm soil or saprolite under grassland replicate 1 | place: USA:California | collected 2016-06-15
CGGGCCCCAGGAACCCGCCTTGACGGTCGGGTCGTTGGCCATCAGCGCCACGCGACGGCCACCTACGAGTGCGAGCCCCGTGACGACGCCGTCCGCGCCCAGTCCCTCCTTCTCCCAGTTCGCGAGCAGCCCTTCCTCAGCGAACGACTCGGAGTCGACGAGCCGCGCGACGCGCTCGCGGACCCCGAGCTTGCCCTGCTCGGCGGTCTTGTGTTGATGGCGCTCCGGCCCGCCCGCGAGCGCGGCCTCGAGCGCTGAACCTAGATCCGAGGTCGAGCCTTCGACGGCTATGCCTGGACCTGATCCCCGCCCGTCCGCCGCCGGCGCGCGCCCGAGCCGCCCTTGGCGGGCTGGTTCGACGGCGCCGCCCCGCGCGATCGAGCCACAGCCGTGCGCTCGGCGGGATCGGGCTCCTCGGGGGTTGCGAACGGATCGGCGCCCGGCGCAGGGGTGTGGCCCGCGACCGCCGCCTTGAGCTGGCCGGCGAGCTGGTCGACGTCGGCGAGCACCGCGTCGCGGCGCCGTACCAGATCGGAGATCACCGCCTCGAGGTCGGTGCGACGCCGCGCACCCTCCTCGACGATCCGCTGCGCCTTGGCCTGTGCCTTCGAGAGCGCCTCACGGGCGTCCTGCTCGGCCTGTGAGCGCGTTTTCTCGGCGTCCTTGTCGGCGTTGCGGCGAGCCTTCTCCGCATAGCCGTCGGCGTCGCTGCGGGTCTTGGACGAGTAAGCGTCGGCCTCCTGGCGCGCGGCGGCGGCCTGCTCGCGGGCCTTGTTGAGCGTCGCGGTCGCCTCCTGCCCGGCCTCGCCTCGAAGCTGCTCCGCGGTGTCCTCGGCCGACGCGAGGATGCCTGCGGTCTTCTCCCCCACCCGCTCCAGCTCGCGCTTTACGAGGTCGGACCGGGCCTGGTCGCCGCCCCCGGCCTCGAGCCAATCGGCGAGCTTCGTCAGAAAGCGCTCGACCTCCCGCTTCTCATATCCCTTGCGCGCGATCGTGAAGGTCGCGCTGCGGATGCGTTCGATGGAGTCCTGCTGCACGCTCACCTCTTCCGGTGCACGGCGCCCGAGTCGTCCCGGCGCCTGGTGGTCCGGCTCAGAGTCCCAGCTCGCTCGGAACGGGCTCCTCTCCGGAGTAGTCGTAGAAACCTTTACCTGATTTGCGCCCGAAAAGGCCAGCGGCCACCATCTTTCGAAGCGTCGGGGGCGCGGCGAAGCGGCGCTCGCGGTACTCGTCGAACATCACGTCGGCGATCGCCTTCGTGGTGTCGAGTCCGACGAAATCGAGCAGAGTCAGCGGCCCCATCGGGTGGTTCGCCCCGGCCTTCATCGCGGTGTCGATCTCCTCGATCGAGCCGAACCCCTCCTCGTAGGCGCGAATCGCGTCGAGCATGTAGGGGACGAGCAGCCGGTTCACTATGAATCCGGTCTTGTCGCGGGCGTGAACGCACGTCTTGCCGAGCCTCTCACCGACCTCGAAGCCGATCTTCAGCGTGGCGTCATCGGTCGTCACGGTCTGCACGACCTCGAGCAGCGGCATCACCTGAGCGGGATTGAAGAAATGAAGGCCGAGGAAGCGATCGGGGCGGGAGGTCGCCACCGCCTGGTCGATGACCGGCAGCGACGATGTGTTGGTGGCGAAGGTCGCGTCATCGTCCGCCGCACCGTCGACCTCGCGCCACATCTCGAGCTTCATCTCGAGGTCCTCGGTGATCGCCTCGATCACCAGGTCGCTTCCCGCCAGGTCGGCGTAGTCGAGCGTCGGCGTGATGCGGCCGCGGATCGATTCGGCGTCGGACTCTTCGAGCTTGCCCTTCTCGGCCGCCTTGGCGAGCTGCTTGTCGATCTTGGCGATGCCCTTGTCGAGGCGCTCCTGGTCGATCTCGCGGACCACGACGTCCCAGCCCGCCTGGGCACAGATCTGCGCGATCCCGTGCCCCATCAGCCCACAGCCAAGCACCCCCACTTTCTGTATGTCAGTCACGGCGGGGCAGCCTATACGGGATAGGATCGCGTCGTGACCGACCCCCCCGAGAGCACGATGATGGCGCTCTCGACCGTGTCCGTCAGGGACGTGATGAGCCCGGGCGTGATCGCCGTCCCCAGCGACACGACCGTGCGGGCCTGCGCCCAGACGATGTTCGAGCGTCGCACCCACGCGGTGCTGGTCATCGACCAGCGCAACCGCGAGCCGATCGGTTGGGTGAGACACCAGGACGTCCTGCTCTACCTGCGCAGCGATCCGTTCACCACCCTCGCCGGCGGCGTCGTCTCGCAGGAGCCCGCCTACATAGATCCCGACGCGACCGTCGAGGAGGCAGCCGAGCGGATGATGCGCGACAACACCACCCATCTCCTGGTCGGCTCACCCGAGGTGATCCCGGAGGGCGTGCTGTCGAGCTGGGACCTCGTCGCCCACTACGCGCAGCCCTCGCGCGGCGGCGAGACCGGCTAGGACTGACTCAACCCGCCGGCGCGGCTGCCGCGTCGGGCGCGATCCGCCCGGCAGCGCTGAGCTCGACGAGCTCATCGATCTCGGCGTCGACGTCGCTTGCGAGCTCGTCGAGGTCCGGCAGCGACTCCGGGTCGGCGTAGAGGCCGAAGAAGGCGCCCTCGCCGACGGTGGTCATCCCGATCGAGAGCACGTGGCGATCCGCGATCGGGACCACCGGATATGCCTCCACGAGTCGGCAGCCGAGCATGTACATGGACCCGGTCGGCCCGGGAATGTTCGACACGGTCAGGTTGAAGGTCCGCGGGCTGGCGACGAGGCGCGAGATCGCGCCCTGAAGCGGACTCGGCGCGTGGCCGACGGACCGCAGCAGCTCGTCCGCCCCCTCGGGCTCACCGGCTCGCTTTCTATCGCGGGTCTCGGCATGCAGTCGGCGCAGGCGGCGAGCCGCGTCGGGCTCGTCACAGGGCAGGTCCACGAACATGAACGAGATCCGGTTGCCGAACGCACCGGCCTGGTCGGCGGCCCGAACGCTGACCGGCACCATCGCCTTGAGCGGGATCGCGGCCTCGTCGCGGTCGCGCAGGAAGCGACGCAGGCCCCCCGCCGCCGCCGCCAGCAGGACGTCGTTCAGCTTCACGCCGAATCTGTCCTTGACCCGGCGCAGATCATCCAGCGGCCTGCTCACCAGCCCGAGGCGCCGCGACGCGGAGATCGGCTGATTGAAGCGGCCGGTGACGCTCGCCGGCCGGGCCGAGCTGGCGAGCGCGCGCGTCGCACGCAGCGCTCGTTCCGCCATGTCGCGGGCCATCCGGGGCGAGTTGGCGACCCTGGCCGGAACTGTCGCCAGGTCGAGCTGATCGCGCGCGAAGTCGCGCAACCCCGCGAGCACGAGACCGGCGCCGCCCGGCGCCGCCCGGGGCCTCCAGCGATCGGGCTCGGGGCTCGGTGTCTCGGGCTCGGCGTCGAGCAGCAGCGAGGCGAGCTCGACAGCGGCGATCCCGTCGACCATGCAGTGGTGGGCCTTCCCGACGACGGCGATGCGCCCGTCATCGAGCCGCTCCGCGATGCAGAGCTGCCACAGCGGGCGGTCGTGCGGAAGGGGCGCCGACATGAACGCCGCGATGATCTCGTCGAGGCGCTCGGACGCGGCGGGCATCACATGGCGTGCGACATCGAAGCGCTCGTCGTCGACCCAGACCGGCGAGTTGACGCCGAACGGGACGGGCCGGATCATCTGGCGATAGCGGGGCGCGCGCGCCAGCCGACTCTCGATGTGGTCGCGCAGGTCGGTGAAGCTTGGTGCCCCCTGCTCGGGCGGCTCGAAGACCGACGCCCACCCGACATGCATGTGCGCGGTCGGCGTCTCGACCGACAGGAACGAGCCATCTAATGCCGAGAGTCGGTCAGCGGTCATAGTAGGTCTCCCCCTTTCGGGTGGGTTATGCAGTTTCCCTGCGCTTGATCTTCAGCCCAGGCCCCGAGGTGGCCCAAGCCGACCCTGAACTGTTCGCATTCCCGGCGAGCAACGTGGTAAACGCGCTTCGAGCAAGTCGCTCACGCGACGTCGCTGTTTGCGCGACGGTTGCCCCAATCGACCGGCCCCGCACGCAGGACGTGCGCGCCGAGCGGCCGTCCCAGCAGCTCCTGGACCGATCGTGACGCCTCGATCAGCCGCCCCAGGTCGATCCCCGTCTCGACGCCCATCTCGTGCAGCATCGAGACGAGGTCCTCGGTCGAGATGTTGCCCGTCGAGCCCGGCGGTACCGGGCAACCGCCGAGCTCGCCGAAGGCGCTCTCGAAAGACTCGATGCCCGCGTCGAGCGCGGCGAGCACGTTGGCGAGGCCCTGGCCGCGCGTGTTGTGGAAATGCGCGGTGAGCTCGACCCCCGCGAGGCGATCGGCGGCCACGGCGAAGAACTCTCCCACCTGGCGCGGGTTGGCCATCCCAGTCGTGTCGCCGAACCCGACCTCCTCGCAGCCGGCAGCCGCCAGCCGCTGGGCGATCCCGAGCACGCGCTCGACCGGCACCTCGCCCTCGTAGGGACAGCCGAACGACACCGCGATCACGCCCTCGCAACGCAGTCCCTCGTCGCGCGCACGCGCGATCGTGCGCTCGAGGCCCGCGAGGGACTCGTCGATCGATCGGTTGACGTTCTTGCGGTTGTGCGTCTCGGACGCGGACAGGAAGAGGTTGACCTCGTCGAAGCGGTCGCGAAGCGCCAGCGCGCGCTCCAGCCCGCGCTCGTTGGGTATCAACACCGAGTACGCGACGCCACCCGGACGCTCGATCGCGGCCAGGACCTCCTCGGCGTCGGCGAGCTGGGGGACCACGTCGGGTCGTACGAACGACGTCACCTCGAGGCGCTCGAGCCCCGACCCGGCGAGCATGCCGATAAGCCGCACCTTGTCGGCCGTGGGGATCACCTCGGGCTCGTTTTGAAACCCGTCCCTCGGGCCGACCTCTCGAATCTTCACGCGGCTTGGCAGGTCTGCCATGTCTGACTAATGCTGACTGACGGCCGACGCTTAACCGCTCTTGACCTTCCCCACCTCGATCACGCGGCGCTCGTGCGTCCCGACCCCTATCGTCCGCTCGCCCTCGCTGACCTCGACGTCGAAGCGCAGCTTTCGCCCGTCGACGATCTCCCGCAGCCTCGAGCGGACCGTGCATCGCGCGCCTTCGGCGGCCGCGGCGACGTGCTTGACGCAGACCTCGAACCCCACGGTGGCGCTTCCCTCGGGCAGGTTCTCGTAGGACAGCACCGCGGAGTTGCGCTCCATGATCGCGATCATCCCCGGCGTCGAGAGCACGCTCACGCCGATCGTCCCGCCAACGTCGGTGAGCAGGCGTCCCTCGACCATGAACTCGTCGACCCGCTCCAACCCCGGCTCCAGGCTGGGCTCGCCAGGACGTGAAGAGGCCGGCACGGCCTCGCCGACCGGCTTGACCCTGGGTCTGTCTTCAGCCATCAGCGGTCATCTAGATGAATTGCTCATCTAGACCATCCCGAGGCCGCCCGAGACGCCGAGCGTCTCGCCCGTGACATACGAGGCGTCATCGGAGGCCAGAAACGCGACGGCCGCCGCGACCTCCTCCGGCTCGCCGAGCCTGCGCAGCTGGGTCCCGGCCTTCATCGTCTCGATCACCTTCTCGCCCAGCTCCCCGAACTCGAGCGCGCTGCGCAGCAGCGGCGTGTCGATCGGACCGGGTGCGATCGCATTCGCGGTGATCCCGTAGCGCGCGTTCTCGCGCGCGATCGTCTTTGTGAACGCGATGACGCCGCCCTTCGCGGCCGAGTAGACCGCCGATCCCTTCGATCCCACCCGCCCCGCCTCGGAGGCGATGTTGACGATCCGCCCGTAGCCGGCCTCCTGCATCGCTGGAAGGACCGCGTGCGTGCAGGCGAACACCCCCCTGAGGTTGACCGCCACGATGCGGTCCCAGCGGTCCGGTTCGGTCTCCGTGAAGAACCCGAACTCGTCCATACCCGCGTTGTTGACCAGGACGTCGACCCGCCCGACTGCATCCACGGCCCGCTTTGCCGACTCGGGATCGGTGACGTCGAGCCGCACGGCCGCTGCGTCGATCTCGGCCGCGACCTGCTCGGCGCCCTCGGTGTCGATGTCCCCGATCGTCACGTCGGCTCCCTCGGCGGCGAGGCGGCGCGCGGTTGCGGCGCCGATCCCCTTCGCGCCACCGGTGACGAGCGCGGTTCGTCCCTCGAGCCTCATCGGACGGGGAGCATAAGGGCGGGCTCACGCGGGCGGCAGCGACCCGCTCAGGTCAGGGCTAGACTCGCCCCGGTGGCATCGTCCGAGGCGAATCCGCCGATACCGATCCTCGGGGGGACCGGGGCGCTCGGATACGGGCTGGCGCTGCGCTGGGCACGGGAGGGCGTGGCGACAGTCATCGGGTCGCGCGTGCCACAGCGAGCCGCGGAGGCGGCGGTGCGAATTCGTTCCGCCGTGCCCCAGGCGAGCGTCGACGGTCAGGTAAACGAGGAGGCGGCGGCGCGTGGGCCGATCGTCTTCCTCACGGTCCCGTTCCGCGCTCAATCCGAGACGCTCAACAACCTGCGCGGGGCGCTGGAGCCGGGGCAGATCCTCGTCGACTGCACGGTTCCGCTCGCCGCCGCGGTGAGCGGCCGGGCAACGCGCTCGCTCGGAGTCTGGCAGGGGTCGGCCGCCCAGCAGGCGCAGGAGATGGTTCCCGACGGCGTGACCGTGGTCTCCGCTCTGCACAGCGTCAGCGCCCCCGCGCTGGCCGATCTCGAGGCGGAGCTCGGCGAGGACGTGCTGGTGTGCGGCGATCGCCGCACCGACAAGGGCCGCGTCGCGGACCTGATCGAGCGCATCCCGGGGCTGCGCTGCGTCAACGCCGGGGCGCTGGAGACGGCCCGAATCGTCGAGCAGCTCACGCCGATGCTGATCTCGATCAACTCGCGCTACAGGACCCACGCCGGCATCCGGATCACGGGCCTGCCCGACAGCGATCCCTGGTCGGGGTGAGCGGGTCGAGCGTCGTCCTGCTGGCCGGCGGCACCGGCGGGGGCAAGCTGGCCGCGGGGCTCCAGGACGTCGTGGGCGAGGACCTCACGGTGGTCGTCAACACGGCCGACGACCTCGACATGCACGGCCTGCGGGTCTGCCCCGATCCCGATCTCGTCACCTACTGGCTCGCGGGCGTGATCGACGAGCGGCGGGGATGGGGAATCCGCGACGACGGCTTCGCCGCAAGCGGCTGGCTCGAGCGGCTCGGCGCGCCAGGCTGGTTCCGGCTCTCCGACCGCGATCTCGCCACCTGCCTGTTCCGCACCGGCTACCTCGCCGAGGGCGGCAGCTACACGGACGCCACGGCACAGGTCGCCCAATCGTTGGGGGTGCGCGCGACGGTGCTGCCGATGTGCGAGGAGCGGGTCAGCACGCGCGTGCGCACGGCGGCCGGGTGGAGGGACCTCCAGCAGTTCCTGATCCTCGAGCGCGGCGAGAGCGCGATCGAGGCGGTCGAGCTGGACGGAATCGAGCGGGCCCGGATGACGTCGGAGGTGGCCGAGGCGATCGCGGCCGCTCAGCTGATCGTGATCGGTCCGTCCAATCCCGTTATCTCGATCGGCCCGATCCTCGCCGTCGCGGGGATGCGCGAGGCGATCGCCGCCGCCGACGCGCCGGTCGTCGGCGTCAGCCCTCTGGTCGCCGGGCGGTCGGTCAAGGGCCCCACGGAGGCGTTCATCGCCGCGGCCGGCGAGCCGGTGAGCGCGGCCGGGGTCGCATCGCTGTATTCCGGGGTCATCGGCGGGCTGGTGATGGACTCCGGCGACCCCGAGCCCGGGCCGAAGGACATCCCGGTCGTCGCGCGTACCACCCTGATGAGCGACGCCGACGCCCGGCGCCACCTCGCACGCGCTGTGCTCGACTTCGGACTGAGCCTCTCGAGCGCGTGACCGCGACGGGCCCTCGAACGTGAAGGCGACCGCGATCCTGCCGGTGAAGCGCTTCGCTGCCGCCAAGCAGCGGCTCGGCGCCAGCATCGACGCGACGCGGCGCCACCAGCTGCTCGAGGCCATGCTGCGCGACGTGCTCGCCGCGATCTCGCGGTCCCGCATGGTCGAGCGCATCCTGGTGGTGACGGGCGAGCCGGCGGCGGCGGAGATCGCGGCGGAGCTCGGCGCCGGGGCGGTGCCGGACCCGGCGGACGCCGGACATGTGCAGGCCGCGCTGCTCGGCGTCGACGCCGCGTCCGCCTCGGGGGCCGGTTGCGTGGCGCTGCTTCCCGGCGACTGCCCCCTGCTCGAGGCCCGCGAGCTCGACCGCGTGCTCACCGGACTCCCGGAACCCTACGTCGCGATCGTGCCCGACCGCCACGGCACCGGAACGAACGGCCTCGTGCTTGCGCCGCCCAACGCGATACGGCCGGCGTTCGGGGAGGGCAGCCGCGAGCGCCATGTCAGCGCCGCGCGCGCAGCGGGCGTGCCGTTCTCGGTCGAGGCGTTGGACTCCCTCGCCCTCGATCTCGACACGCCGGCGGATGTGGTGGCAATGACCGCCGCCCTCGAGGGGCGCCGCAAGCGAGCGCCCAACACCGCGAGAGCGCTGGGGATCTGAGCCGGGCCACCACCGCGCCGGGCTATCCTCGCCCACCATCGACAGGCGAGAGATCGAGCGGCGCCGTCGTGAGCGGCGGCGAATCGAGCGTCAGCGACGGATCAGGGCCCGCCGGCGCAACCTCGGGATCGTCGTCGGCGCCGCGGCGCTCGGCGCCGCGGTCCTGGTGACGTCCGGGGGCGGCGGCAGCCCCCCTCCCGCCGTCACGTCGGGATCGGCAATTCTCGACGCCGGCACCTTCGCGGCCGGGTCCGCCCCGATCCTGATGTACCACGCGATCTCCGACGTCCCGCCCGGCGCCGCCTACTCCGAGCTCTACGTGACCCCGGACGACTTCGCGGCCGAGATGGCGTGGCTGCGCAGCGAGGGCTTCGAGGCCGTGACGCTCGACGACCTGTATGGGGCCTGGCACGGCAAGGGCAACCTGCCGCCGAAGCCGATCGTGATCTCGTTCGACGACGGGCTTCAGAGCCAGTTCACCGAGGCGCTTCCGATAATGCGCGACATGGGATGGCCCGGCGTGCTCAACCTGAAGATCGAAAGCCTCGACCAGCGCGAGCTCACCTACGCGATGGTGCAGCGCATGATCGACGCCGGCTGGGAGATCGACTCGCACACGATCAACCACGTCGACGTCACGCAGCTCGACGCACCGGCGCTCGAGCACGAGTTAGCGGACTCCCGCCGCATCCTCCAGGAGCGCTTCGGCGTGGCCGTCGACTTCTTCTGCTTCCCGTCCGGACGGTTCGACCGCGCGGCGATAGCGGCGGTTCGCGACGCCGGCTACGTCGGCGCGACGACCACGCTGCCGGGGCTCGCGACGCCGAGCTCGAACCCGTTCAAGCTCGACCGCATCCGCGTCGAGCTCGCCGACGGAGTGCCGGGGCTGAGCACGAAGCTGTCGCAGCTCGCCGCGTCCTCGTGAGCGTCGAGATCGCCCCAATCGAGGGGCTGCCGGAGATCCGGTCGGGTGACAGCCTCGGCGAGCTGATCGCCGCCGGGGCGCAGATCGTCGACGGCGACGTCGTGGTGATCTCGCAGACGAGCTTGCGGCCGAGCTCGGCAAGGATCCCGCGCTCGTCGAGCTGATCCTCGAGGAGAGCACGTCGATCATCCGCGCCGAGCGCGGCGTCCTGATCGTCGAGACGAGGTCGGGGTGGATCTGCGCCAACGCGGGGATCGACGCCTCCAACGTCCCAGGCGACGACGCCGTCGTCCTGCTGCCGGTCGATCCCGACGCCTCGGCGCGCCGCATCCGGGCCGAGATCAGGAAGGCCACGCATCGCGCTCCGGCCGTCGTGGTGTCCGACAGCTTCGGCCGCCCGTGGCGGCTGGGCCAGACCGACGTGGCGATCGGATGCGCCGGGCTGACCCCGCTCGAGGACTGGCGGGGGCGATCGGACCGCGAGGGTCGAGAGCTCGCTGCCACCGTGACCGCGCTCGCCGACGAGATCGCCGCGGCCGCTGACGTCGTGCGCGGCAAGGACGCCGGGATCCCGGCGGCCCTGGTTCGTGGGCTGGCGCATCTCGTCGGCGCCGACGACGGACCCGGCGCGGCAGCCCTGAGGCGTTCCGCGGCTGACGATCTGTTCCGCTAGATCGCGAGCGCCCTTGGTGCTTAGGCGGGCATCTCGTGCTTCTCCGGGCCAGCAGGCGCCGGCGCGCCCTCCTCGCTGAACTCCGGAGCCGTGTAGACGCTCCCGGGCGTGCCCCCGAGCGCCAGGATCCGGGCTCCGTCCTCCCCGGTGACGAGCTTGCGCTTCTCGCCGGGGCCGATTCGGGCGAACGTGCCCGGCTCGAGCTGGTAGTCCTCGCCTCCGGCGTGCAGCGTCACAGTGCCGCTGAGCACGGTGTAGACCTCCTCCTGCTCGTCGTGGCTGTGATCGTGCTCGGGGTAGTGCTCGAAGTTCGGCGGCAGCTCGATCACCTGCATGCCGAAGGACGTCACGCCGAGCCCGGCGCGCACGCGGCGCATCCCGCCGCCGAACACGGCTTCGAACTCGTCGAGCTGCTTGACGGTCACGTCAGCCATCGCGCTGCCTGCACACTATGGCACCAGCACGGCCGCGCCGTGCAGGGTGCCGTCCCGAAGATGGCCCAGGGCCGCGTTCGCGGCGTCGAGCGGATACGGCGTGACCGAGGTACGCACGGGGACGCATGGCGCGAGGCTCATGAACTCCTCGCCGTCGCGACGGGTCAGGTTTGCGACGGAGCGAATCGAGCGCTCGCCCCACAGGATCTCGTACGGGAAGGCCGGGATGTCGCTCATGTGGATTCCGGCGCACACCACCGTCCCACCGGGGGCGAGCGCTCGAAGCGCCACCGGCACGAGCCCGCCGACCGGCGCAAAGACGATCGCGCCGTCGAGCTGCTCCGGGGGCCCCGCCTCGGAGTCCCCGGCCCACTCCGCGCCGAGCTCGCGCGCGAACGCCTGGCCCGCCTCGTCTCCGGGTCGGGTAAGCGCGAACACCCGTCGCCCCTGGTGGCGGGCGACCTGGCAGACGATGTGCGCCGAGGCGCCGAAGCCGTACAGCCCCAGGCGCTCGGCGTCGCCGGTCAACCGCAGGGCGCGGTAGCCGATCAGCCCTGCGCACAGCAGCGGCGCCACGTCGACGTCCTCGAAGCGATCGGGGAGCTCGAGGCAGTAGCGCTCATCCGCAACCACGTGCTCGGCGTAGCCACCGTCGGTCAGATAGCCGGTGAAGACGGCCCGCTCGCAGAGGTTCTCCCTCTCGGAGCGGCAGTAGCGGCACTCTCCGCACGTCCAGCCGAGCCACGGCACCCCCACCCGGTCGCCGGGGGCGAAGCGCTCCGCGCCCTCCCCCACCCCCTCGACCGCACCCACCACCTGGTGTCCGGGGACGAGCGGCAGATTGGGCTCGGCCAGCTCGCCGTCCACGACGTGTAGGTCCGTGCGACAGACGCCGCAGGCCCGCACCGCGATCAGAATCTGGTGCGCGCCGGGCTCGGGACCCGCGACCACCTCCTCGCGTAGGGGCTCGCCGGGGGCGTGTAGGACCATCGCGCGCAAGCCCGGCAATCATGACGGGCCGCGTTTGTCGTGCCGGGCGGAATTCCTACGGCGGAGTCGGGACCGCGCCTGCGGCCTGCCCGCCGACCTGGTGGGACGTGATCAGCTTGTCGTCCTGGAAGCAGAACTCCCACGCCGCATCCGGCTCGTCGGAGATCCCGTAGTACGCGCAGCTGGGCGCCCCCTCACCGTTTCCCCGCTTGCGCTCGTACTGCGGCGCCTCGCCGAGCTGGTCCTCGAGATCGGGTCGCGAGATTCCCGGCGTCACGGCGGCGGCCTCCTCCGCGGTGACACCCGCGGGGTTGTCGTCGTCGATCAGCCTCGAGATCCCGAAATAGCCGATGCCGAACGCGAGCACCACGATCGGGATCGCGAACCACCAGCGCCAGATGCGGCGCTCGTAGGGCTTCCCGCAACTCGGGCAGGACGCGGCGTCGGTGCGCGACGCGACCGAGCAGTGGCGGCAGATCTTGAGCGAAATCTGTGAGGACTCGCTCTCCATCGGCGCGGGAGCCTACCCGCGCGTCCGCCTAGTAAGCCTCCACGATCTCGTACAGGGTGGTCCGCTGGGCGGGCTCGCGGCCGGCGCGACGCGCGGCGGCGATGAGCTGCTCGGGGTCGAGCCGGACGCCGTGGTGGGAGCCGGCCATCCGCGAGATGTTCTCCTCCATCAGCGTGCCACCGAGGTCGTTGACGCCCCAGCGCAGGCTCTCGGTGGCGGCGTCGAGGCCCATCTTCACCCAGCTCGCCTGGAGGTTGGGGATCGTCCGCCCGAGCGCGAGCCGGAAGGCCGCGGTGTGCTTGAGGTTGTCCTGCCGTGAGATCTCCTCGACCCCGTGGGTGCGGCCCAGCAGCGTGTTGAAGGGGATGAAGCTCAGCGGGACGAACTCCGTGATCCCCCCCGTGCGCTCCTGAAGCTCGCGCACCACGCGCATGTGGGTCGCCAGCTCCGACGGCTCCTCGATGTGGCCGAACATGACCGTCGAGCTCGAGCGCAGGCCGGAGCGATGGCACGCCTCGACGATCTCGACCCACCTCGCGACCGGCAGCTTGTTGGGGGAGATCCGCTGGCGCACGCCGTCGTGGAGCACCTCCGCGGCGGTGCCGGGGGTGGATCCGAGCCCGCACTCGATCAGGTACTCGAACACGGCGTCGGGCGAGCGGCCCGAGCGCTCGCACATGTAATGGAC
>WNFV01007817.1_pt1 | contig 12773 bp, 7 predicted proteins | sample 5400101 | NCBI WGS metagenome assembly WNFV01 (sample SAMN13153361, study PRJNA577476) | soil metagenome | isolation source: 115 cm soil or saprolite under grassland replicate 1 | place: USA:California | collected 2016-06-15
CATGGCTATCTTTTGGTTGCGGCTCTGCTGCGCTGCGTCTCGGCGGTGAGACTATCCTACAATAATGGCTACTCTACGGAAATTAAATAACGAATCCTAGGGCCAAAACCTTCCCCGCATGAACGACGAGGACGCAAAGCTGGCGCAGAGAGTTGAACGTCCTACTCTTGTAAGGCTAATACTCGACGACAAATCCCATTCTTAAGTACCACCACGTTAAAGTTTATCAGCAAACCAACCTCCCAGCCCCCTAACCGTAAATAAGTCAGCAACTGCGCCTCATGCACCGGCGCGATGGCGTCTATTGCTTTTATTTCGATTACGACGAGCCCTCGACAAGCAGATCTATTCGATAGCCACATTCTAAACGAATGCCCTTATATTCGAGGGGTAATGGTTTCTGACGTTCAAAACGAATTCGCCTTAACAGCAACTCTCTTGCCAGGCATTCCTGATAAGCCGATTCAAGCAAGCCCGGACCAAGTCTGCGATGAACCTCGATGGCCGCGCCGATAATTTTCCCGGTAATCTGATTAACATGGGTGGGCATGTTAACTCCTCTCTGCGCCAGCTCAGCGCTCTCTGCGTCGCAAGTTCTTAGATTCTTGTTTTTTCTGAGAAGGTTTTTACGCCGAAGGTGTTCGCTAATCCCAGCCCAGGGTTTGCTTTGAAACCCTGGGAACAAGTCGCGCACCGTTGGTAGCAACCCTGAAAGGGTTGCATCACCGTTGCGCGCCGATCGCAAACCGTCGCAACTCCTTCAGAGTTGCAATTAAACAAACTATCCATCCTTTCCCCAGGGTTTCAAAGCAAACCCCGGGCTGGAATTAGCGAACGCCTTCGGCGTAATTGATGATCTCAGTCGTCCGTAATCGGTCATGGCTATCTTTTGGTTGCGGCTCTGCTGCGCTGCGTCTCGGCGGTGAGACTATCCTACAATAATGGCTACTCTACGGAAATTAAATAACGAATCCTAGGGCCAAAACCTTCCCCGCATGAACGACGAGGACGCAAAGCGGGATCGAACGCACGCTTGAGCGCAGCCATCTCCCGCAGGTGGTCCTTGCCATAAAGTAATTCAAGATATTCTCTCTTCAACTTGCCAATCCCATGTTCCGCAGAAACAGTTCCACCTACCGCAATTGCTCGTTTGACGAACTGCAGGTAGATCTCGCGAGCCTTCCCCGCCCCCATGTCGTTCCGTGGCAAAATGTTTACATGAACATGGTTGTCTCCGATATGACCGAAGATGGTGTACCTAAGATCACTGCTCTGAAGCGTCTTTTGATAAAACGCTAACATCCCGGCAAACTCCTCGTCGGGCACAGCCATGTCGGTAGACACCTTGCGTTGCTGATGACGGGCAAACCATTCATTCATCAGAACCGGTAACTGGTGTCTGAATTCTCTTAATTTCGCCTGGTCCTGCTCGTTGGTTGCGAACCATGAATCGTCTGTAAGCGCAGAATGGCGCTCCAGCAGCGTCAACCAGGCCTGCGTCAGCCAGTCTTCATTGCCAGAATTAGTTTCCTGCTCAAAGAATAATGCGGCCGTCGCAGTCGCCGGGATTGAACCATACTTTTGTCTCAAAAAGACCAATGATTGGGCATCGAAATACTCCAGCGCGCGCGCATCAATACCAATTTTCTGCTTTTGATCCTGCTCAGCGCCATTGCCTGTGCGCGTTTCCAGAGATTGTCTGCGGACCTCGGCTACAAAAGGCAAAAGATCTTCTTCAGATTTAAAGAAGACGATGCCGGCTAACAACCCTTCAGGTTTCGCCAGCACAGCGACTTCAATCTCAATAATTACCGCCAGCGTACCTTCGCTGCCGATAAAAAGATCAAGCAAATCCATGTCCGGCGCCACGAAGTAACCAGCAGCGTGCTTCCGTGTCGCCGGCATTTGATACGATGGCAACTGCGCCACAATTATACGGCCCGACGATAAAGGAATGCGTATTTGTCCTTGCGAATTCGCGCAAAGTTCACCACGCTGCATATCGAGAATTTCACCTGTGGCCAGGGCCATCTTAAGCCTTCTCACATACGTCCTTGTTGGACCATATTTGAAAGTGCGTGCCCCGGAGGCGTTGGTCGCCACAGTACCGCCAAGGTAACAACTACGTTCCGTTGGGTCAGGCGGGTAGAGTAGGCCCTGCGACTCTACGGCACGCTGGAATTCGCTAAGAATGACGCCAGCCTCGGCCACCGCTCGTCCACCATCCTCAGTTTGATGAATGCTTACAATGCGATTCAGTTTATCGGTAGCGAGGACGACGCCTCCGAAAGGGATACGACCGCCAACCGTACCCGTACCAGCGCCAGAGACCGTCACTGGAGTTCGCTCACGACTGGCTCGCGCCAAAACCTCGGCAGCTTCCTCCGGCGTTTCAGGAAAAACGACCTGGCCCGCTGAGCCACTCTGCATGTAACTGGAATCAGAGAAGAACGATTGAAGTTCGTCAGGTTGGGTCTTCACTAACATGGTTCTCACAACCTCAGCAGCCTCTCAGGTTGGGCAAGTTGAATAATTGTCCTGAACTATTAAGCAAAGACTGGACGCGCGAACTCAGTTACGTCAGTTGCAACTCGCGCTCTCGCAAGATTTTAATCCGATCCCGCAACTCGGCTGCCTTTTCAAACTCGAAGCGCTTGGCTGCTCCTCGCATTTCCAGCTCCAGTTGCGCGATTGTCGCCTCGATGTTTTCATTCGAGTATTGGTCCATCTCCAGATCGACCGGAACTTTGAAATAGTCAGCCTCCGACGCGGTTATCAATGTTGATTCGATCGGTTTTACGATCGTCATAGGCGTGATGCCCTGCTCTCGGTTGTAGTCCTGCTGAATTGCCCGGCGACGACGAGTCTCATCCAATGCCCGTTTCATGGAATCGGTGATCCGGTCAGCGTAGAGAATAGCTTTGCCCCGAGAGTTGCGTGCCGCGCGACCAATCGTCTGGATTAGTGACTGCTCAGACCGAAGAAATCCTTCCTTATCAGCATCAAGAATCGCCACCAGCGATACTTCCGGCAGGTCAAGGCCTTCACGCAAGAGGTTGATGCCAACCAAAACGTCAAACTCGCCTCGCCGAAGATCACGAAGTATCTTGATGCGTTCGAGGGTCTCGATATCCGAATGTAGATAGCGCACGCGAAGATTCACTTCGGTGAAATATTCAGTCAGATCTTCCGCCATTCTCTTAGTTAACGTAGTCACGAGCACCCGTTCGTTGCATTCGGTTCTCTGGCGGCATTCCTCCAGCAGATGATCGATCTGCCCCTTGACCGGTTGTACCTCCACTTCCGGATCCATCAGGCCGGTAGGTCTGATGATCTGTTCTACTACTTCGCCACTGGTCTTCGTGAGCTCATAAGGTCCGGGAGTTGCCGACACATAGATTGTTTGTCCGATGCGGGCTTCAAATTCCTGAAAGTTGAGCGGCCTATTGTCTAACGCCGAAGGCAAGCGAAATCCGTACTCCACCAGGGTTCGCTTGCGAGACTGATCCCCTTCGAACATTCCGCGCACCTGCGGGATGCTCTGATGCGATTCGTCAATCACCATCATCGTATCTCGTGGCAAATAATCCAGTAGCGTAGGTGGCGGCTCTCCAGCCTTTTTCCCCGTTAGATGGCGTGAATAATTCTCGATCCCGCGGCAAAAGCCCATTTCCTTAATCAGTTCGAGATCGAACATCGTTCGTTGATGCAGCCGTTGGGCCTCGAGCAACTTACCTTCCGAGATCAGCTTCGGCTCCCACCACTCCAGCTCTTCTCGGATAGACTTTAGCGCCCGTTTTATTGTGCTTCTGGACATCACGTAGTGAGTTTTCGGGTAGATGGGGACGCGGGTGCTGTGACGGTGAACGACCTCCCCCAGGAGTGGATCCACGGTGGAGATTGAATCGATCTCATCACCCCACAATTCGATACGAAAAACCTGGTCCTGGTAACTGGGAAAGACATCGACAACATCTCCCCGAACTCTGAAAGTACCACGCTGGAAATTCACATCGGACCTCTCGTATTGCAGCTCCACCAGCTTCTGCAACAAAGCCTCGCGGGAGATCCGGGCGCCCGGCTCGAGGAAAAGGAGCATGCCATAGTAAGCGTCGGGATCTCCCAGCCCATAAATGCATGAAACGCTGGCGACGACAATCACGTCGCGGCGCTCAAAGAGAGCTCGAGTGGCCGACATACGCAATCGGTCTATCTCTTCATTAACTATTGCTTCTTTCTCGATATAGACATCGGCGGCGGGAACATAAGCTTCGGGTTGATAGTAATCGTAATAGGAGACGAAATACTCAACTGCGTTTTCTGGAAAAAGTGTCTTGAATTCCTGATAGAGTTGGGCTGCGAGAGTCTTGTTGTGGGCCAGGACCAGCGTCGGGCGCTGGGTCCGCTGAATTACGCTGGCTACCGTGAAGGTCTTGCCACTTCCGGTAATCCCGAGCAAGACCTGATCTTTAAGGCCATCATTAAGGCCGCGCACCAGAGCATCAATTGCCTGCGGCTGATCACCCTTGGGGGCGTATTCTGATTGAAGTTTGAAAGCCATGGTAATAAAGGGTAACAGGGGAAAAGGGGAAAAGGGAAAAAGGGAAGCGGAAATAAATCCTCTCCCTCTTCCCCTTTTACCCTCTTCCCCTTTTCCCCTTTTCCCCTTTCGGTTTAAGCCACCGAAGGAGCAGTTTCTCGAGCTTGACTACTGATTTGATAGATAGCTTCCATTACCGCCGAACGAACTTCCGCAGGCAGTGAACCACGCACCGCGAGCCGGCGGAACGCTGGCACGATCTCCGACTGGCCACTTAATGCAAGCAGCTTAACCACTGCCAGCCGTGCTTCGACCTCTGGATATTCTTCAATTGCTCTCATCAATGGCTGCACCTCGCCGGCTTTTGCCATCAGGAACAACAGGGAAAAGGCATCGTAAGTCTTTTCTCGGCTCTCACCAGTCAAATTGCTGATGGCATCGCTGGCCAGGCCCGAAGCCGCGAGGGCCGCTCCGATTCGTCTTCTTCGCTCCGGCGAACCTTCGCGCAACGCACGCGTAAAGGAGGCGGCACGATCAGGCTGTAGATCGTGTAACGCACGCGCCGCAGCGTTACGCACGTCGGGCGATGAATCGTCAAAGGCCTTGCTGATGTTGTGGAAAGCATCGTCACCACCGATTCGGGCAATATCAGTAAGTGCGGCCGCACGCTCAGTTGATTCATTGCTCTTCAATTTTTCCATCAGATCAGACGGAATACCTGACTCGTCGGCGAGCTGCGCGATGCCCTTTTCGCCACGTAAGATATCCAGCTCCTTTATTGGAACGTGGGACTCCGCCGCAGGCTGGATCGCCTTTTCAGTATTTACTCCGTGTAAGTTGTGAGTTTCGATACCTTGACGACTAATCTCTACTTCCACCCATGACGACTCGGCCGACCCTGTTTTCTGATAATTAAATTCAGATGAGTTCTGGATTATGAAGCCCTGAGAGTCGGCCTCCGATTCCGCGTTCGCACGGGCTTCAGCCTCTGCTTGTCGTCGCTGCTCTTCCTCTTTCAAACGCGCTTCCACTTCTGCTCGGTGCTGCGCTTCTGCTTCCATCCGCTGCCGCTGTTCTTCCTCGGCTTGCCGCAGCGCTTCGATTTCTGCGCGCAGCTGCTCTTCCTGCTCCGCTCGTTGCCGTGCTTCTTCCTTCGCTTGTTCCCGGATGGCCTCTAGTCTCGCCAGCTCTTCTCCGTGTCGCCGTGCTTCCTCTTCGATCGCCCGCTGCTGTTCTTCCGCATGCCGTCTCGTCTCTTCCAGACGCTGACACTCCCCTTCCGCTCGCTGCCTCGCCTGCTCTTCTTCTGCCCGCAGCCGTTCCTGACTCTCAGCCAGCTGCCGCGCTTCTTCCGCCAATAGCCGCGCTTCCGCCTCCGCCTTCATCCGCGCTTCGGCCTCTGCTTGTCGCCGTTGCTCTTCCTCTTTTAACCGCGCTTCTGCTTCTGCTCGGTGCTGTGCTTCTGCTTCCATCCGCTGCCGCTGTTCTTCCTCGGCTTGCCGCAGCGCTTCGATTTCCGCGCGCAGCTGCTCTTCCTGCTCCGCTCGCAGCCGCGCTTCTTCCTTCGCCTGTTCCCGGATGGCCTCTAATCTCGCCAGCTCTTCGGCCTGTTGCCGTGCTTCCTCTTCGATCGCCCGCTGCTGTTCTTCTGCTGAGCGTCGTGTCTTTTCAACGCGTTGTCGCTTTTCTTCCGCCCGTTGGCGCGCTTTTTCTTGTTCGGCTTTGATGCGTTCCCGGGTCTCGGCAAGCAAACGCGTTTCTTGCGATCTCCTTTTGCGGGCGTTTTCGATCTCTGTGCGACGGCGTGATAATTCAATGGCCGCGCGAATTAACGTCTCCTGCTCGAGTCGCAGTCGCTCCTCTTCCACTTGGCGACGACTCTCCACTTCCAATAGCAGCCGTTGCTCTTCCTCTTCGAGACTCGCCTTCCCAGCCTCTTCAATTCGTGTTTTTTCTTGCGTTTGTTTGAAAGCTTCTTCTTCTGCTCGCTGTCGCTCTTCCGCTTCCGCCTGCAGTCTCACTTCCTCTGCTACGCGCGCCTCTTCTTCTGCTCGCTGTCGCTCTTCCGCTTCCGCCTGCAGTCTCGCTTCCTCTCCTACGCGCGCCTCTTCTTCCGCTCTTTGCCGCGCTTCCTCTGCAGCAGTCTGGCGTGCTGCCTCCGCCTCGGCACGTTTGCGAGCGAGTTCCTCCGCCGCTCGCCTGAGAGTCTGAGCCTCCAACTGAAATTGTGCTTCCTCTTCCGCCCGTACCTGCGCCTCTTTCTCCGCTTGTTCTTGTGCTTCCAGCTGCAGGCGCGTTTCCTCTTCCGCCTTGAGGCGTTCGGCGTCTTCCTCGGCTTGCTTACGAGCCGCTTCCTCGGAACGAATCCGGTCTTCCACTTCCAACCGGGCCTGAGCTTCCTTCTCTGCGTTTAACCGCGCGCTTTCTTCCGCCTGTTTCCGGGCAACTTCAGCCTCACTCCTTCGCTGCTCAAGCTCGGCTGCCGCCCTCCGCAGCGCCTCCTCCTCCAGACGCAGCTGCTGCTCCTCAGCGTCTAAAGCAAGGTCGACCGCAAGCGACAATTCCGCTGTGGCCACTATTGCATCGGAGACTGCAGGGGAAACAGTTGGGGTAGGCGAGTGAGCTTTCCGAAGATTTAAGGAATCGAGATATTGAATAAAAGCATCTCGTTCGGTCTTATGTGAAACTATTCTCGCGGCTGACTTCTCGCTAACGTGTGCCGGCAGTTGTTCTTCGACGTTCTGCTTGGCGGCAGACACGGTAATTGAGTTAATGGAATGGCGAATCACCGCCTCTGGCAATTGCCGACTCGTCTCGCGCAATAACAGGTCATTTAACGGGCCAATCGCCGATGATTCACCGATTTGTCCGAGTGATTCAACCGCCGCTCGGCGGACTTCCGGCGCCGTATCAAGTAAAGCTGCCACCAGGTGAGTGGTTGCCTGAGAATCGGCCATTAATCCCAGCCTACGCGCTGCTGCAACACGCTCGGCCGGAGAATCCGCTGTCCTTAAATCGTGAGTTGCTTCATCGAAGTAACCATGTGCGACCAGGGCCCGACGCGCAGGTTTATGAGCATCATAATTTCGACTGTGGAGTATCGCCAGCAATTCCTTTAAAACGAGCTGGCGTGTGGCTGAATCCTTTGCATCGACCACCTGGACATCATATTCGCGACCGGCGAGAAGTTTCTTCAGTTCGACATGTATTCGCTCGCATGGGATGGGCGGAGTAGGTGATGGCTCTTCTGGGATCAAGGCTTTGCCCTCCGAGACATGCGAAATCCTCTTACTTCTCGCAATGTCAACCTTCTCTTGCCGATCAGATTCCTCTTCAGTCGTGACGCTTGGATCGGCAGGCGGGGCGGCCGTAATTTTCCCTTCAGCAGGAACAGTCCGATCTGCGTGAGGCTCTTCGACTAACCCATTCGATGACGTGGTAACTGCTGCCGGAACGTTTACGTTCTCAAGTCTCTTTTGTTTCGTTTCCCCCCTGGGTCGTTCAAGTTTACGAGGTGAGGGACTTGCGAGCTCCGCTTTGCGGGCGGATTTAGCTTGTAGCCGCGTGCGTGTGGCAAGCCAAATTGCGATGCCACCTAACAGCAAGACCGCGAAGGCTGAAATTAGCCGATCTCGCGTCAGCCACGCCGCCAGCTCTCTGGCCATGCCGGGAAGACTTGTCCCAGTTGCTGGTTGAGGATTATTCGCCTGTGAAAACTCGCTTTGAGGTGGCAGCGATTCGCGGACTCCAGCGGATGATGTCGGCAAATCAGAAGCGGGAGCTGTTGAAGAGTTCGCGGTAACTCCCAAGGTTGGAGCACCGGGTAAGGTGGAATTCGGGTTCTGACCATTAACTCCCGCCTGGGGGCTTCCGGTTCGAGCTTCGCCAGATTTCGGCCTCTCCTCTCTTGAAGCCGCGGCGGGATTTTTCCATCGCTCTAAACCGATTGTGGCTGCATTCGGCACGCTGGGGTTGTTGCCAAGAGCTGATCGAGCTTTTGAGGGGGAAGAGAAAATGACATCAAGCTTGTTGGCGCTCTGGTCGACGTGAGCAGTAGTACCAGGTTGTAAACGAAAGGAAAGGACAAGGCCGTCGCCGATCTTCAAGACCTGCACATCCTCATATCCGTCGCCAGTGAAACGGGGTTGCGCGGCAGTAATATCAGCAGCTGGTATCCTTACATAGAATCTGTCACCACGACGGAAGGCTTCGTAATCGTTTAGAGCAGAATCAGCTGTTACAGTAACGCGAGAACCGTCAGCAGTGCTGCCGGAATGTACTGACGTTACACGCTTTGACCCTCTCAGCTGGGCGACGCCTGTAAAAACGGCGCCGCAGCCCAAAAGAAGCAATAACAGCGTTGTTGCGTGCCATCTTCCTTTAGTCTGCAACTTGATGACTTTAGTTCTCATCGGGGCAATGAGGGAACACTGTGGGAGGCATTATGCAACCGCGAACGCCGGCAGTCCAGAAGTTTGAAATTTCTATTCTTCGTCGTTGTTATTGAGGTGAAAGTGGGGCTCTTTTTTGAGGGTCGCGTCATAATCAGCTAACACTTCATCTTGCGTCTTCTCGTTATCGTAATGTTGGTAAGGGCTTTCGTCAGTCTCATTACTGATCCATATCGCCGGCGGAGGAGGCTCTTCTATTTTTGGTTTAGATTGTTCCAACTTGTACATGGCTTCCAATAGTGCTGTCTTTACCTCTTCAGCAATTTCATCTTTGATAGCGAGCTGGCGCAACTGTTCGAGGACCACTGGCTCACCGGTAGTAGCCAACAAGTGGACCGCAGCCACCCGGACACTCATGCTGTGGTGATTTGAGATAGCCTCGAGGATTGGCTCGATCATTCTTGCCCTGGCAAGCAGGGAAATCAGCGTGAAGGTCTCGTAAGCCTGACGATGATCGCTGCTGGCCAGCCGGTCAAGGTTTTGCGATACGATTCCTGCCTGAATACAAGCATGACCAACGTCACGCAGTAACGTCTCGTCCGCGGTCTCCAGGACTCGGACGTAAGCATCAACGCGATCGAAACTCAAACGACTTAAAGAACGTGCTGAGGCGGCCCTGACCTCGCGAGACTCATCTGCCAGGCCAATTAGTACTGCTGGAAATACCGACTCATGGTTGATTGCGGCGAGGCTGGCGATAGCCAATGCGCGAATGCTCGCTTCAGAATCGATGCGGGCGACTGCGGACAGCGCTGTAACCGAACTCTGTGAAGAATGCGGTGCAAGAGTCTTAACCGCTTCCGCCCGCTCATGGCCGTCGCTGCTCCCAAGTTTCGCAATCGCTTCTCGCACCTGTTCGTCATCTGCACCGGCTGGCAGATCTTCGACCAGTGAAGCCGGTTCGAGATGAGTGATATCGGGTAAGAAGCTATCCCCCTGGCCCAGTGACAGCAAAGGCACTTGTGGAATCGAGGCGTCGAAGAAATCCAGCCCTTCAACCGAGCAGGCACTCAGTGCGCGGCTCAAAAGCGTGCTGGGCACGTCCGGATGTGTTCGGGCCATGTCCAACAATGCTCCGATTGCAGATGGCAGTTTCAGTTCACCCAAACTTACAACCGTCTGATTACGGACGATTGACTCCTGATCGTGCAGGCCCTCAAGTAGGAAAGGCAATGCCGCCGCGGACCTCATCTCTCCAAGAGCCCGGGCGGCCGAGGTACGATCAAATGCTTCGGGGGCCAATAAAAGCGAGGCACATTGGCGCGCAACAAATCCATACTCCTCCAGGGCTTCACGTGCGCGACGCCGCTGGTTTTCATCAGAATCAGAGGCCGTCATAACCTTGACCAGTGACGTCTCAATCGCGCGCCGGTCATCTGGCGCGCGAGAAGAAAGCACGTCCATGCGATGCGGCTGTCCCAAGATCAGTTTTCCGACTTCCTGATCGATGCGATAAGCACCGTAGAATGATGCAGGTGCTGCCACCGGCATATTGGTCGGAGTTTTGCGCTCGTTGGAAGATGCATTCACGGAACCACCTCGGTTAGCTTTTACCATGCTTGTCCGTGACTCACGGCCTTGCGATTTCTGAAGTTGAATTGATTCTTCGCACACTTCTTCTTCTGATTCATGTTTCTCTACGACCACCTGGCTTTCTTGATTTCCGGCTGCTCTACGGGAACGAACCTTGCGAGTAATCAGCAGTGTGATCAGCCCAAGGCTGACAAGAACCAGAACGCTGGAGTTGGTAAGAATCGAAGCAAAGAGTCCTTCATCCTCGGTAGACTCTGGCGTTGGCGCCGTCTCGGGCGCCGTCGCATTCGTTTGCGTCGTTCCGCTGGAAGAAGCTGATGTTGGAGAAGTACTGGAGCTATCGACGGGTTTGGGGTTCTCTCTGGCTGGCTCAGTTACAGGAGCTATCCTTTGGTCGGTCCCACTGCTTGTACTTGCAGTGGAACCGGGATCCTGGTTTCCCGTACCAGTGTCCAATTCCCCGCTGACCAATAGATTCAGGTGATTCTCGCTGGGAATCACAGAGACTTGTGCACCAGGATTTATCTTAAGAGCGATTTCGACCGAGTCTCCAACTGCGTGAAACTTAACCCCTTGTGGCCCCTTGAGCGAATCCGTAACAGTCGCGTTAGGTATGACCACATGAAAGCCTTCTGCGTCCTGCCATGTTTGCGGCTTACTGAGCGGACGGTCAGCACTAACCAGGACGACGGTTCCTTTTGGTGAGAGTCGACTCGAAATCCAGGAAATACTCGCCGGCCCGTATGACTGGGGGTACCCAATGATTTGTGTCGCAGAAGTGATAACCAATAGGGCCAAAAGCGCTATAAGATTAGCCCTGACTGGGGATCGGGCTTTCTTCGTCACCCTGCCGTGGACGGACTGTCTCAAGGAGTAAGCATTGTTCATAGCGGAATTGGGACCGGAAAAGCACGGTCCGCCGGGAGAATCGCCGGCAGCGAAAGGAGTGAGTTAAGGCTTTGTCAATTGCAGGCTGCTTAAGCCACAAAGGCGGGAGCGTTTACTGCTCGTCGCTAAACTTGTAGCCAATTCCCCATACGGTCAAAACCATCTGAGGATTCTCTGGATTGTCCTCAATTTTGGCTCGCAACCGATTGATATGTGAATCAATGGTCCGGTCGTAGCCTTCATAAGAGTAGTCCCAGATTTTTTCAAGCAGGTATTTGCGGGGAAACACCCTTCCCGGGTTCGAAGCAAAGAGACGGAGCAGGTCGAATTCCTTTGGAGTAAGTTCTACCTGACGATCTCCAATAGTTACCTCACGTTTGGCAGGGTCGATACGCAGCTTTCCTCGGATGATTGGGGCTTCGTCCCTGGCGCCATCCGGGGTTGAGGCCGTGCGGCTGCGTCTTAGAACGGATTTTATCCGTGCTTCCAATTCTCTCAGGCTAAAGGGCTTAGTGATGTAATCATCCGCCCCCATTTCTAGCCCAAGCACTTTATCAACCACATCGTCTTTTGCGGTGAGCATCAGGATTGGCAAATAATTCACTTTTTCCCTTAGCTCTTTGCAAACGGCCAAACCGTCCATTTTCGGTAGCATAAGATCCAGCACCACAGCATCTGGAGGATCATCCAGGGCTGCTTTGACGCCGGTTAAGCCATCTTCGACGGTTCTCACGTTATACCCCGCACGAGAAAAATACTCGCTGATAGCGGTCGAAATATTTTCATCGTCTTCGACGACAAGAAGAGAGATCTTCCGCTCGCTTGGGTCCACTATTGATATGTTGTCCTTGGCGGTTTTCTGTCTGTCAGTAGCTACTGTTGTCATGAGAGTTGACTCGATTGGGACTGACAAGCAGGAGGCTCAGAGGGTACGTGCCACAGGGGTGTAGCACGACTCGGGCGAAAGAATAGTACAGGACAAACGGGCCAAACTCAAGTCCTAAGTTTAGCGGCCTCCCAGTAAAAGCCTCCAGAATCCAGAGATTTAAATAGTTTTCAAGATATTGAATCACCCTTAAACCCGGCCAGATTTCAGCTCTATAAACACCGAGCCACTCGCTAGATGCACCAAGGACTACGGAACCGAGCGCGGTAGCGCCGGGTCAGTCTCGGCAACGCGACGCCTGAGCGATCATTACAGAACCCAGGGCGGTAGAGACCCTGAGAAAACTGCTGCTGGATGCCCCCGGCTTGTCCGGGGGAGTCTCACGTTAGCTGCTACTAACAGAGCTCGAAGCTGCTTTGGATGCCCCCGGCTTGTCCGGGGGAGTCTCACGTTGGCTGCTACTAACAGAGCTCGA
>WNFV01020351.1_pt1 | contig 12772 bp, 11 predicted proteins | sample 5400101 | NCBI WGS metagenome assembly WNFV01 (sample SAMN13153361, study PRJNA577476) | soil metagenome | isolation source: 115 cm soil or saprolite under grassland replicate 1 | place: USA:California | collected 2016-06-15
TTGCCGATGACCCTGTGAATCTTCTTCAGCTCTTCCATCAGTCCGGAGCTGGTATGGAGCCGCCCCGCTGTGTCGACGATGACTACGTCGCTGCCTCGGGTCACGCCGGCGTCGACCGCGTCGAAGGCAACCGACGCCGGGTCGGCGCCTGCCTTGCCGCCGACGAATTCAGCGCCGCTGCGTGTCGCCCAGGTTCGCAGCTGATCGATTGCGCCCGCGCGAAAAGTGTCGGCCGCTCCGACAAGCGCGCGTTTCCCGCGAGCTGCCATGAGCGCGGCAAGCTTTCCGATGAACGTCGTCTTCCCCGCGCCGTTGACGCCGATCACGAGAATCACTGTCGGCGCATCCGCCGACCAGTGAACCGAGGTGTCGTCGCCGTCGGCACCCAGGGAGCGCGCCACTCCTTCCTCCAGCACCGCTCGAAAATCATCCTGAGTTTTGAGCGTTCCGCGACGCGCCTGGCGCTCGACATCCTCCACCAGTCGCAGGCTTGTCGCGACTCCGAAGTCCGCCTCGATCAGAACTTCCTCGAGGCGCTCGAGCGAGCTCTGGATCGAGCCGCCCCGCGCGAGAACACTGACGTCAGTCATCGCCACGTCCATCAATCGCTGCCATAGCGACCGGCGTGGAACGTCCTCCGCCCTACGAAGAATACGGGCCATTCGAGAATCTAAATAAGATCTTCTCGGTAATCTCGGTGGCTGGGTCGCTCGGTGGCTCGGTGTCGGGCTGGATGATCCGGCCAAGCCTGAATAATGGTCCGGCGGGGATGCTAGTTCGTGCTCGACTCGGCCAATCCGAAGGACGCCAGAGTCCGCGTCTTCATGCGATCGAACAGACTCCGCTCAGAGGGCGCGATGGGGAGGCCACTTTTCATCCGGAGCGCCACTCGCGGATCGCGCTGAACTCCGCCCACCAGCACTTCAAAGTGGAGGTGCGGGCCTGTTGCGAGACCCGTCATCCCGACGAAGCCGATCGTGCTGCCGATCGCGACCCGCGCGCCGCTGTGAATTCCACGGGCAAAACCCCGCAGATGGCCATAGCGACTGACGAATCCGTTGCGATGACGGATGTCGATGACGTTCCCGTAGCCGCCCTTCCGCCCCGCGAAGACTACCACCCCGTCTCCGATCGATCTCACTGGAGTGCCCATCGCCGCCGCGTAATCGGTTCCCTTGTGCTGGCGCCAGGTCCCGAGCACCGGGTGCCTCCGCCCGCCGAAGATGCTGGAGATGCGCCGGAAAGCCACAGGGGCGCGCAGGAAAGCGGCGCGAAGAGATCTTCCCGTGGCATCGAAATACTCGCCCGTGACGCCCGAACCCTTGAACAGAATTGCATCGATCTCATTGCCCGACAGCGCCAGCCGCGCGCCGAGGATCTTGTTGATCAGAATCGCTCCGTTCGGTTTCTGCAGACGCTCGACGAGGATGTGGAACTTGTCCCCGTCCTGGAGATCGCGGCTCATATCCACGCGATACTCGAAGATGTCAGCCAGGGTATAGGCAAGCTCTGCCCGCGCTTCGCGCGGCAGATCGGCCGCCCGGCTATGATCCAGTGCGGAGTAGAGGTTGGAGTGGATCACTCCACTTACCGTGACGGTGTCGACCCTGGAAACAGTCGAGGCGAGAACAACCACCGGCGAGACGCGATACCCTCTCAACGAGAGCGCGCCAGTGGTTGGGGTCGACGTCGCGTTCGGTACAGTCGGAAGAGCGAGCACCGCTTCCGGAGTAACCAGAACGCCGCCGACGACGACCGTCTCCGGCGCCCGCGCATCGTCGGCGAATGCGGCGAATAGTCGCGTGTCGGGCCTGGGCGCGATCGGCGGCGTCATTCGCGGCGCGGATGCGTCACGGGTCGCGCGGTTGTCCGCTGAAGTGGAAGCTGGATCACCGGCGTGCCGCGAGGCATCGTGTTGGCCGAGGTCATCGAAGGCGCCGTTCCAGCGGCCGGCGCTGGATTCTTGTCGAATCCCGTCGCGATGACCGTTACCCGGCACTCGCCCTGCATCGCCTTCTCGTTGACGGTTCCAAAAATGATCTCGGCGTCCTCGCCGACGGCATCCTTCACGATCTCGACAATCTGGTGGACGTCGCCGAGGGTGAGGTCGTCGCCCCCAGTGATGTTGACGAGCACGCCCGTAGCGCCGGAGACTGAGACGTTGTCGAGCAGCGGACTGGCAATGGCCTGCTGCGCGGCGTCGGTTGCTCGATTCTCACCGCGGCCGACGCCCGTGCCCATGAGTGCCGACCCGCCCTCCTGCATCACCGTGCGCACGTCGGCAAAGTCCACGTTGACCAGCCCTGTGACGGTGATAAGCGTCGAGATGCCCTGCGTCGCGTGGAGCAGCACCTCGTCCGCCTTCTTCAGCGCGTCGTGGAAGGGTATCCCCTTCCCAACCACCGCCAGAAGGCGCTCGTTGGGAACGACAATCATCGTGTCGACGTGCTTCCGCATCTCCGCAATACCTAGCTCGGCTTGGCGGAGCCGCTTGCGCCCCTCGAAGAGAAACGGCCGCGTGACTATCCCGACCGTGAGAGCGCCTGCAGCACGCGAAAGCTCGCAGATTGTGGGGGCTGCGCCCGTTCCCGTTCCGCCGCCCATACCGCACGTGACGAACACCAGGTCGGCGTTGATGAGGACCCGGGAAACCTCATCTCGATTTTCCTCGATTGCCTGCTTCCCGATCTCCGGGCGCGCTCCCGCCCCGAGCCCGCGGGTTAGTTTCTTACCTATCTGGATTTTCAGGTCGGATTTCGAGTTCAGCAGCGCCTGGGCGTCGGTGTTGATAGATATGAATTCGACACCCGAAAGCCGCTCCTCGATCATGCGGTTGACGGCATTTCCACCCCCGCCGCCCACACCTACGACCTTCATGCGCGCGTTCTGCGAAGAGCTCTCTTCGAACTCGAAATTCATCTGGCGGGAACTCCTGAAGGTTCGTTAGACGCTCAAAAGCGGACGCCAATATATACGCGTTGGCTGAAAGCATCCAATAGGGAATCATATGGGAGCCAAAGAATATTTCGGCTCGTGTGCGAAATCGTACATTCCCACAATGATGGGAACAGGCGAATTTTTTTGATGTGGAAATCTTTTCTGCCCGGACTTTTCACACGCGCCGCGGCGTGTCCGAAACTCAACGCTAGAAGAAGTCCTGCAGCCAGGTCTTAACTCGCTGGGTGAGACGGTCGACCTTCGGGGAGCCAAGCGGTCGGCGCCGTCCGGCTGCTGACGCACCGCCGATTGCGACGCGGTTGGCGCCGTAGAGCGCGAGACCGACAACCGTCGAAAAACGCGGGGCATCCACCGAGTCGGCCAGTCCCCCGATGTTTTCGGCCGGCTTGCCAATTCTCACTCCAGTGCCGAACACATCCGTCGCGAGCGCCGCCACGCCTTCCATCGCTGCTGCGCCTCCAGTTACCACCACGCCTCCGCTGAGACGGTTGGCGTAGCCAGCGCGCTCGATCTCCTGATGGACCAGATAAAAAATCTCGTCAATCCGCTGATGGATTACGTGCGCAAGCACTTCCCGCGCGACGTGACGCTGTCCCTGTGCGGCGGTGCTTGGCAGCTCGATCACGTCGTCGGGATCGACCATCGGCTCGTAGGCGCACCCGAACCGCTCCTTTAGCCGCTCGGCGTCTGCCTGCGTCACGCCGATTCCCTGGACGATGTCGTTGGTGACGTTGCTCCCACCAAAATTGATCGTTGCGAGGTGCCTGATCTTCCCCTCGTGGAAGATCGCAACGTCGGTTGTGCCGGCGCCCATTTCAACGAGCCCTACGCCGAGCTCCTTCTCGTCTTCGGTGAGAACGGCAAGAGCGCTCGCAAGGGGTTCGAGAACGAGCTCCTTCACCTGGTATCCCGCGCGCTCGACAGATTTCCGCAGATTCGTCGCCGGCGAGCTCCCGATCGTGACGAGATACATCTCGGTCTCGAGGCGGGTACCCACCATTCCGATCGGGTCGCGGATTCCCTGATTCTTGTCCACGGTGTATTCCTGGGGGATCGCATGCAGCAGCTCGCGATCCTGCGGAATCGGCTGCGCCCGGGCAACTTCGTTTGCCCGATTCACGTCGGCTTTCGCGATCTCGTCACCGTTTACTGCGACGAATCCCTTGCTCGTCATCGCCCTGACGTGCTCGCCGGCGATGCCGGCGTAAATCGATTCGATGTTCGTGCCCGCCATCCGCTCGGCGTCTTCGACAGCTTTCTTGATGGACCTGGTCGTCTCCTCGATGTCGGAGACGATACCGCGACGCAGCCCCGTCGTCCGCGCCTGACCGACGCCGAGGATCTTGATCGATGGCTGACGGTGAATGTCACCCACCGCTTCCGCGATTACCACTGTGGTTTTTGCCGAGCCGATGTCGAGCCCGGCGATGACGCGTTCCTGAATCATTGAAGCCTTGCGATAACCTGGTCGCGGTAGCGTAAATCGAGCTCAGCGACGCGAGCACCGCGTCGTCGAAGGTCGAATTCCACGGGAAAGATATCGGTCAATCTCGCCCCGGACACCCCCACCCGCGCGCGAACGCGCAACATCGCCGGTACATCGACAGTGCTCGAAGACGCGGTGTCGCCGACTGCTCGTCCCGAATCGCTTGGTATCCGTTGCGGCGGCGAAGAGCTGGAGGTGAGCAGCAAAAGAATATCGCCGGAACTCGTTCGCGAGACTTCGCTGATCCGGCGGTAGAGCACGGAGCTCGTCCTGCGCACGTCGCCGAGCATTCTCGTCAGAGCGATGTCCCGCTGATCGACAATCGGCAAGTCGAGCGCCTCGGTCGCCGGATCGATAGGCAGTGAAACGCCGAGTGAGTCGACCGGTTCAAGGCCTTGTGGTCCGGGAGCGAGTGCGACGGGCGGGCTTTCACGCACTGACACGATGAGCGTTCCCGGCAACTTCCGCCGGATGCTGACATCCGCCACCTGCGGCATTGCGCGCACTCTTCGCTCCAGCGGAGGTGTATCGTCGAACACTGACCGCAGCGTGTCGATTGCGAGACGCGAAACGACCGAGTCGGGCGAGAGGTATCTCGTGCCTTCGATCACAACGTTGCGCACGCGGAAGAACGCGAGCTTCGAGGCCCCTCGGCGTGCCAGCCAAGGCGTTGGAGCGAGGAGCGCGATGAGAATCAGTAGGACGAGAAATCTCCATCGCCGGCGCGGGCCTGCCTCGCGCGAGCTTGGCACTCGCGGCCCAAGCTCACTCGGGTCGAGCGGCGTGCCGCTCACTTCGGAGCTGACAACAACTGAGCCAGCTCAGGACCGGTCAGCGTAATGTCGCCAGCGCCAAGTGTGAGGACAACGTCGCCGGGCTTCACATCGCGCGACAGAGCGCGGGCGAGCTCCGATCGAGGTCCTTCCCATACCGGAGGACCGCCCAGCTCCTTCATCGAATTCGAAATCAAGGCCGCGCTGACTCCAGGGATCGGCTGCTCCCGCGCCGGATACAGATCAGCGAGGTAGACAAGGTCGGCGTTGGAAAGGGCTTGCGCGAACTCGCGGTGAAAGTCACGCGTGCGAGAGTAAAGGTGAGGCTGAAATGCTGCAATGATGGTGTTGTGGAAGTAGGCCCCTCGCGCCGCTTCCAGTGTTGCCTCGATCTCGGTCGGATGATGTGCGTAGTCGTCTATGATCGTGACTCCGCCCACCTCACCAATGATCTCAAAGCGGCGCTCCACGCCGGAGAAGGACTCGAGACCGGCCCGCATCGCATCGAGAGTGGTTCCAAGCGCCATGCCTGACGCGACGGCGGCGAGCGCGTTCTTTACGTTGTGAATTCCCGGTACTCGAAGCGCGAGCCCGCCGATTCGCTGCCCGTCGTATGAGACGGTGAATGTGGACCCGCCGTGCGTCGTGCGGATCTCTGATGCGCGGAGTCGCGCATCCGGAGAATGCACGCCGTAGCGAATGATTTCGGCGCTGTTCGGAACGGGAAGTGTGGACGCCCCGGCGTCGTCTGCGCAAAGAATGATTACGCCCGCGCCGCGCACGAATTGCGCAAAAGCCTCACGAATTTCCACCATCCCGGTGGGATAGATGTCGAGGTGATCCTCTTCAACGTTGGTAACGACCGCTACCGTGGGCGCGAGGGCGTGGAACGATCGATCGTACTCGTCAGCCTCCACGACGAACAGGCTATTAGATCCAGCACTGAGGTTTCCCTTCCAAGATGCTACCCTGCCTCCGGCGACGCCGGTTGGGTCGAGACCGGCAGCCTTCAATGCTTCCGTCGTCATCACCGTCGTGGTCGTTTTGCCATGTGTGCCGCCTACGGCAACCAACTCCCCGCCGGACACCGCCCGTCCCAGCGCCTCTGCGCGACGGGTGACAGTGATGCCAAGCTCGCGCGCACGCTCCAGCTCAGGATGGTCGCGTCGGACTGCCGATGTGACGATCACCTCGCCTGCGCCCGCAACGTGTGCCGGGTCATGACCCTCGAACAGCTCGATCGGCAGCATCCGCAGATCGTCGGCGGCGCTGAGATTCACGTCGCAGCCGCTCACCGAATACCCGCGTCTGACAAAAAGCTCGGCGAGGGCACTCATTCCCGCGCCGGCAATTCCGACGAAGTGAACTGGACGACTGTCGGTCGGCCTGCCGTCAGTCATCGCTGGGTTTTGCTTCAGCGCGTCGAATGGAATGCGCCCTCACTCTCGAATCTCCTTTAGGTCGACCATGCTAAGTATATGACGGGCAATGTCCATAGCCGCATCGGGGCGAGAGCGTCTCGAGGCCGCGGCGCTGCGCTCTGCGAGTAGCTTCGGATCTGAAATCAGGGCACGGACCGAAGCGTCAAGTCGCGCCGCCGTGAGCTCGGACTGCGGTATGAATTCGGCCGCGCCCGCCGCAGCAAGTGCCTTGGCGTTTGCCGTCTGGTGATCCGCAGCCGCGGTCGGCAGAGGCACGACGATGGGCGGAATCCCCCACGCGCAGAGCTCCGCTGTGGCCATTGCGCCCCCCCGCGTGAGCGCAAAATCCGCTGCGGAGTAGGCGTCCTCGATCAAGGGAAAGTACGCGCGAATCCGAACGCGCTCACTCTCCAGGCCTGCGAACTCCTGGTAGGTGCGCTCACCGGTCGCCCAAAGCACGCAAAGATCATTCATCGGACTTTCCGACAGCCAGCGGGCGACGGCGTCGTTGATTGCCTTGGAGCCCTGACTCCCGCCGTAAACGAGCATCACCCGACCGTCTTCCGCGGGGAACCCCCACTCACGTCTCGCAGCTGCGCGATCGGGACGCGGCGACGGAGGCGGCTCGATAGGATTACCGGTGTCGAAGATCTGTGTCCGTTTTCCCGGCGACAGATGCCGGCTCGCCTCCGGAAATCCGGTGTGGATCTGGCGGGCGTAGCGGCTGAAAAAGCGAGTCGTGAGGCCCGGGAAGCTGTTCTGCTCCTGGATCGCAATCGGGATCCCGTGAACCGTGGCGTAACCAAGAGCGACTCCGGACGCGTAGCCACCTGTGCCAACGACACATGCCGGTCGCTCGGCGCGAACGTTTCGCGCGATGCTGCGCCAGGCGCCAAACGCGCCCTTCGCCGTGCGCCAGTTGAGCCACGGCTGCGCCCGGTAAAGCGGATGCAGGTCGAGCAGCTCGAACTGGAAATCGGTGGCAGGCAGGACCCGCCGCTCGATCCCCCGCAAAGCGCCGATGAAAAACGGATCGATAGTCGCATCGAGACGTCGCAACGCGCGCGCGATGGCGAGACCGGGATAAAGATGTCCGCCGGTGCCGCCACCGGCGAAAAGAATGCGCACCCCTACGCCCGCTCCATCGCGAACGACGGGTCAGTCGCTCTTCCGCCTATCACTTTTTCGCGGGTGCTGCCGATGTTCACCAGAATCCCGGTCATCAGCATCGACAGAACGAGATTCGATCTCCCATACGATATGAACGGGAGTGTCAACCCGGTCGTCGGCAGCAGACCGATGGCGACGCCGATGTGGAGATACGCGGTCAGCACCACCGTGGTCGTGATCCCGATTGCGACCAGTTGGAGAAAGGTCGAGCGCGCGGTGCGGGCGATGCGGAATCCCAGAATCGCGTATAGCGCGAACTGAGCTGGTAATCGAGGTGCGGCGGTGCCGACCCTGGATCGAAGAAGGCTGTCATGCGGAGCAGTGCGTAGTTCAGCCGCTGGAACTGCGACCATAGCAAAGGAATAGCGACAATTCCTAGAACCACGAAATGGCCGATGCGAGCACCGCCTGCGAAAAGAATTATCCCCATGATCAGCGTGTAAGTCATGGCAACCGACAGGTCGGGCTCGAGTGCGACCAGAATGTCCAAGACGCCCACCACGAGCAGGAATGGGAGCAACCCTTTTGTCAGTCCTTTGAGCGCATCGCCTTTCTTCACGACGAGCATCGCCGTCCAGACGATGACCGCTATCTTGCCGAGCTCCGAGGGCTGGAGCGACGCACCGATGAGAAACCGTCTCGATCCGCGGAGTCGCGGCGCAATCGATTCGGTGAACGGAAGGATGATCAGCGTGAGCAGCACGATGGTCAGGATCATCAGCGGCCACGCCCACCTGCAGAACTGCTCGGCATCGACTTTGGCGAAGATCGCAAAGATGACCAGTCCCACCATCACGCCGGCGAGCTGCTTGAGAAAGAACGTCGCGCTGCTCTGGCCCGCCTGCTGCGCGGCGATCGCGCTCGCGCTGTAGACGGTTCCGAGGCCGAGTGCGACGAGGGCGAGTGTAATGACGACGAGAAGCCGCGCCTCGACGCTCATGTTCCACCGGTATCTGACGTCGCTGACTGCTTCCGCCATCTATTTCTCCGCCGCGAGCTGTCTGAAGCGGGCGCCGCGCTCCTCGTAGTTCTTGAACATATCGAAGCTCGAGCAGGCGGGCGACAAGAGAACCGCATCGCCCGGAGCCGAGAGCTCCCGCGCCCGCCGCATTACGGCTTCGAAGTCGAAGTCGAGCTTGTCAACGGGGATGACTCCGGCGAGATCCTTCTCCACCACCGGCCCCGCTTCCCCATAGGCGATGACGTGCTTCACGTGCTTTCGAATTGCGTCGGAGAGGCCCGTGTACGGCTCCCCCTTGTGGCGCCCTCCAAGGAGAAGAATCGTCGGACGCCGCATTCCTTCAACGGCGACAAGCGTCGAGCTGACGTTCGTTGCTTTGGAGTCGTTGATCCACTGAACTCCGTCGTACTCCCCCACTACCTCGAGCCGGTGGGCAAGCGGATTGAACGATCTCAACGCATCGCGAATGCGGTCGCGCGCGAGCGAGGTGCGGAACGCCGTGTCGGCGACGGACACCGCCAATGATGCGGCCAGCGCGTTGGCCACGTTGTGATTTCCCAACAAGCTGATCTCATCGCGCTCGATAAGCAGGTCGCCGATGAGGATGAGCCACCCCGTCGGCGGATCGAACCACGCATCCGCCTGGCTCCTGATCGAGAAGTGATACTTGTCGCCGCGAACATCGGCCGTCATGCGTCGCACTGCAGCGTCGTCGGCGTTGAGAACCCAGCGGCTGTCCTCGGCGGCGTTCGAAAAAAGCAGGGCCTTGTCGGCGTAGTACTCGGGAACGCTGGGATATCGGTCGAGATGGTCCGGGCTCAGGTTCGTCAGCACGCCCACCGCAGGTGCGATGCTCGGCGTGTCGTGAAGCTGGAACGACGACATCTCCAGTGCGATCCATTCCGGCGGGCTGTCGCGCAGAGCGATTTCCGCCAACGGCGTACCGATGTTGCCCGCGTCCACGGCATCGAGACCGAGACCGCGTAGAATGTGGCCGATCAGTGCCGTCGTGGTCGTCTTTCCGTTCGTTCCAGTGACCGCGATGATTCGCGACGACGTGAGAAAGCGAAGCGCGATCTCGATCTCGCTGACAACACGCACTCCCGCATCTCTGGCTGCAGCAAGCGGTGGTGCATCGGGAGGAACACCCGGACTCACCACGACGAGAGACGCTCGAACGATTCGCTCGAGATCGTGCCCACCGGCCATTGCGTCGGCGCCCGCCCGCTGAAGCGTCTCGGCGTTCGCGTTTGCAGTCGGCGATTGACCGGAGTCGGACGCGTAGACTTTTCGTCCATCGGCGAGCAGCAGTCGCGCCACCGCCGTGCCGCTCTTGGCGAGACCCAGCACGGCTATCTCGCCGGTGGGCAGCTCCTCCCGCCTCATCTGAGCTTGAGCGTGCTCAGCGCCACGAACGCGCAAAGAATTCCGAGGATCCAGAACCGGACGACTACCTGTGCCTCGTCCCATCCGCCCTGCTCGAAATGATGATGAAGTGGGGCCAACCTGAACACGCGATGGGACTGTGCGTATTCCCTTCCCCGTCGCCGCTTGTGGTATTTGTAGACAACGCGTTGGAGGATCACCGACACCATTTCCGCCACGAACACTCCGCCGACCAGGAGTAGCAGGAACTCCGACTTGAGAAGGATCGCGACGACGCCGAGTGCTCCCCCGAGTGCCAGCGAACCGGTGTCGCCCATGAACACCTGCGCCGGATGCGCGTTGAACCAGAGAAATCCGATACACGCGCCCATCACGGCCGCACAAAAGACCGTCAACTCGCCTGCTCCCCGCAGGTAGTAAACCTGGAGGTACGCTGATAAATCAATGCGACCGATGATGTACGCGAATGCTGCAAGCGTCGCGGCGGCGATGGCAACGAGGCCCGGCGCAAGGCCATCGAGTCCGTCGGTGATGTTCACCGCGTTGCTCGTTCCGGTGAGGACGAAAGTCACGAACAGCACGTACAGCCAGCCGAGCGCAGCCGTCGCCGGGACAATCAGGATGTATTTGTAGAACGGGAGCGTTGTGGATGCACCGGGCAGCGTAGACAGCGGATACCTCCAGATGAACCAGCCGAGCGCAAATCCGGCAATGATCTGTCCCGTGAGCTTGTAGCCTTCGATGAGGCCCGTGTTCTTCCTTCCCATCTGGCGCTGCTTGAGCTTGAGATAATCATCGGTGAAGCCGATGAATCCCATCCATAGCATCACCGCCATCGCGAGGAGGACGTAGACGTTGGAGAGCTTCGCCCAGAGAAATGTGGGAATGAGTGTCGCCGTCAGGATGATCAGTCCGCCCATCGTCGGAGTGCGCTTCTTTTCGCGGTGACTCTCCGGTGTACCCTCGCGGATCACCTGATGCAAACGCATGCGGCGAAGTCGTCGGATTATCATCGGTCCGACGATGAACGAGACGAGAAGCGCTGTTACCGCCGCTCCCGCGGCCCGAAACGATATGTAGTTGAAGATCCGCAGAAACCCGAACTGCTTTACAAAGGGAACGAGGAGATAGTTGAGCACTATTTCGTAGCCCAGGCTGTGAGGTGCGGAACGAGCCGCTCGAGCTGAACGCCGCGAGATGCCTTCAATAGAATAACCGCATCGGCCGCGAGTCGCGGCGCGAGCAGCGGCCAGATGTCGTCCACCGATTTCGCGGTCACGACGCGATCGTCGCTCCGCGCGACGCGTCCGAGGGAGTCGGCAAAATCACCGATCCCCGCGACCAGGTCCGCTCCGGAGTCAAGAGCGAGGCTGCTGATGTCGTCGTGCAGCCTCCCCGATGACTCGCCGAGCTCGCGCATGGTACCCAGCACAACGACTCGTTGTCGCCCGGTGCCAATTCCCTTCAGCAGCTCGATTGCCGCGCGCGCGGAGCCGGGGTTGGAGTTGTACGCATCATTGATCAGCGTGGCGCGTCCGATGGTCTCCCATGCGACGCGCATCTTCGGCACCGGCATCCGCGCAATCCCGTTGGCGATCGATGCATCGGCCACGCCGCATTCCTTTGCTACCGCGAGCGCCAGCATCGCGTTCTCGAGGTTATGCCGCCCGCGCAAAGGCGGGCTCACGATCACTCCGTCGACCTCCAGCGTGCCGCGTCCATCGGCCTCGAGCTTCCATGATTTCGGCTTGACGTCGCCAGCATCCAGACCCGCGGTAACGACCCGTTGAGCCAACGCTTTCGCGGCTTCGACAATCTCAGGCTGCCGCGCTGGCGCCACACCGAGCGATACACCGTCGTAGACAGCGGTCTCCTCCCGGAGCACGCCGGCCAGATCGCCGAATCCCTCCAGATGCTCCTCCGCTACCGATGTGACGACCGCAACGTCGGGCTCAGCGATCTCACGGAGAATCGCAACCTCACCTGGAATGTTCGATCCAAACTCGACGACCGCACATTCCGCGTCCTGCGGAATCGCGAGCAGTGTGAGCGGAACGCCCACGCGGTTGTTGAGATTCCCGCTCGTGGCGTGGACACGCATCTCGGCGCCCAACGCAGCGCGAATGAGATCCTTGGTGGTGGTCTTGCCGTTGCTGCCCGCAACTGCAATCACGGGGTTGCCCCAGGTGCGTCGCCAGAAACGCGCGAGCGCGCCGAGCGCCACCAGGGTGTCCTTGACCTGAAACACGGGAATACGGAGTGCGCCAAGTGGCGGCGCACGCGCGACGACCACTCCGACGGCGCCCGCCGCGGCAGCTGCATCCAGATAATCGTGACCGTCGAATCTCTCGCCGCGAAGCGCGACGAAGAGCTGCCCAGGGGCGATGGACCGCGTGTCGGTCGTGATCCCTTCGATTGTTGCGCCGCCGCGCGGCAGCTTGACCGCGGCACACTCCTCCAGCGCCGCGGCGACGCGATCAAACGTCCAGAATGATGAGGTCAATTCGCGTTCAAAAGTTCGCGGACGATTTCCTTCTCGTCGAAGGGCGTCTTCGTCGTACCCAGAATCTGATAGGTCTCGTGACCCTTGCCGGCGAGGAGCACGACGTCGCCCGGC
>WNFV01015336.1_pt1 | contig 12770 bp, 8 predicted proteins | sample 5400101 | NCBI WGS metagenome assembly WNFV01 (sample SAMN13153361, study PRJNA577476) | soil metagenome | isolation source: 115 cm soil or saprolite under grassland replicate 1 | place: USA:California | collected 2016-06-15
CAGAGTCGCAGCCAAGCCCACCACAAAAAGGCGACGCTCCCCAGGCATCTTCGCCGGGGTAGCCGAAGGCGCCAAGGCCAGTGATGAAATACTTGATGTCATTATCGGGCCTCGCTCCCCACTTGACGCAATGTTTGATCTCTATTCCCTTCTGGTTAGTCTCCTCTTCCCATTGAAGACACTTGCTCGGGACTTTCAACTCGGGTTCACCGACATTGTTTGAACGATGATCCGAGTAGGGCGAAATCAAGGACGGAAGCACCTTGGCACCTTTTCCGTTGATGTCATCGTTGCAACCAAAATCGCTATAAATGGAGTCATCTTCGTCGCGGCTGGTGTTAAAGTACTGATGATGTTTGTGCGCTGACATGTAAATTACCGGGTGGCTGCTTTGATACCATTGGATATTGTTCATCCCAATCTTGTCCCCGGATGCTTTACTCGCAGGCCAAACGAAGCTGCCGTTGTTAATCTGATTAAGTATCCAGTCTTTACCGTCGCCTGAATCGAATTGAAAAGTTGCCGGCTGATTGTCGCCGTTGTGATCGTCCCAACAATCAGAGGATTCGCCGTAGCCGCCGTCTCGCCGAAAGAGGAAGCCGTACTTTACTAAGAGTCTGTAGTTTCCAGAGCACCCTACTCCGGTGCAGCCGAGGGGGCGCACCTGAAACAGCGTAACCGGCTCGCCAGACAAACGGTTTGCTTCATCGCTATCGAAGATGATCTGCGGCTTGAAGTGATCGGCTAGTGCGAATTCCAGGTCATCCTTTAATCCATCAAGGTCGTGGTCGCGTCCGAGATCTTTCTTTTCGGACACGAACAAAGTTTCGCCCAAACTAAGAACCTTTACTTGCGCCTCAACCGGGAATGCACTGGCACCGAGCTCAAGGATTACGGCGATGCAGCAAATAAGCCAAGCAACTTTCATCACTATTAGGGGTCTTACTAACCAGAATTAGGGCAGCCGCTACGAAAACAGCCACTACCCGCCGCGGCGCTTCCGGGAAACGCCTATTTAATAGGTTCGGCCCTCATGGCAAAAGTGAAACGATATTGCCACCATCACCGCTAGACTCTAATGTCTTGAAGGTCCAGTTTAGATTCTGACGACAGAGCTTATCGTGCACTGTTCGGATTCCTTCTACTCCCACTCCCACACGAGAGTGGTGAGAGTTACTTTGGCGCCGCTACACAGTGGTATGTAGAGTCGCAAACGAAAGTAGGCGCGTTGCAGTCGTCAACCGAGGCACAGGTCTTCAGACACTGGCCGGCTTGGCACAGGTATGGCGAACATTCGTACACACTTCCATCTGAACCTTTAACCACGTGTCCGTCACAGACGTAACCGACCACTTTGCATTCGTTCGATTGAGTGCAGTAGTAACCGACGCTGCATTGGGTGTTGCCGAAACATTCCGGGAAGTGGACCGTCTCCGAAGAAGGTTTCCGATACACAATCTTCACCGGAACCGATGGTATGCCTGCCGGCTGGCCGCCCCCTTGCTTGACCCTTCCGCCGCCACTCGTGGGAGTAAGAAAGACCCAATAAGTGCGCGGTGCTGACGGCGGGTTCTTTGGCGCGAAGAGCGCAAAATCAATTTCAAATGTCAGAATTTTGCCCTTTGCTGGCTGACTGCCGGCGTTGCCGCTGCTGATGACGTGTGGCTGCTGCTGCAACTCCGCTGCCGCCGCCGTCGTCATCGTGCTCCCAAAAGAGACTGGCTTATCCGACACCTTCCAGACTCCACCCTTAGCCGCTGCCTCATCTGTGGACCAGCGAAAGGTGAGTTTCTCGGCTGACGTGATCGTGATCGTCTTTACCCATTGCTCGAATTCTTTACTGAATTGCTTTACCTCGAGCTTCGTTTTAGTGACAGGTGGCCCGGGAGTCGTGCCGAGGTTAGGATTGGTTTTCTGCGCTGTGCTCGGCGTGGTCCGTAAGAGTAGGATTGGAATGACACAACAGAGCAACAGTGCCGAAACTAACAGATATGGAATGCGGTTCAACATTTGAGCTTCTGTCCTTCTTGCTAGTTGAGAAGTCTGCCGGGACAGGCCACGCTCCTGTTAAAGGTTCCGTGGGCACATTGGCTCATTTCCGCTTTCGTCATTTAATATCCGCTTCGTGCGAAGCCTTGACGCGGACCTGTTGCCATATTCCTGTCTGAATAGCCAGCTCGGCGCCCACCGCTACGCGATAAACCCTTGCACCGCTCTGCGAAGGTTGAAAACCGAAAGGCAAGCCAAGGCTCAGCACGCTCTTTCCTATGTCTGAGACCAGCACACACTTATCCGGCTTTCCAACGTTGTAACCCGGCGTGCCCTTGACGCTCACTGATCTTATCAGCGCGAAATTGTTCGTGTCGGGTAGCTTCACAAAGATTCGTGTTTTCTGACGGTACGCCGAACACACTTTTTCCAGGCGAGCAAACCCGCCTAAGTAGTTCGTGCCGTTACTCACGTCGTTGCCATTCACAGTTAGTGCAATTGCGCCGGACTCGATGAGGAACGCAGGCAGAAAACTAGGCGCAGAAGAATCGCTCGGAACTGTGATATCCACCACGAACAGGCCGCACCCGACTTCTCCGCTATGATATTTTCCACCGTCGCTAGCTGCCTGGACGCCCGGTATACCGGGACCAAACACGAGACTCACATCCGGGTCGGCCACCGCGCACGGGTCGACGGTCTTGTAAACCGGGGGCTTCTTGCCGGAATTCTTCGTGGTTGCGGGAGGATTCTTCGAAGTTGAGCCAGAGCGATCTCTACCAGCAGTTTGCGCGCTAACATTTGAGACGAACCACGCGCTTAAACAAACACAGACGAGCGGGGCGCAAGACGCGCGCGCCGCACCACGCAAAAGGGCCGCAACCACAACCAAGATCGCTAAGGCAGAACTTTTCATGTGATCTCCACTGACCTCATCCCATTGCAATTCGCGTTTTCACACAATCTCACCCGCCGACGTAGCCTCAACCCCAATTTCATCCTCTTGTCCCTATTTGTAGCCATTGCGCCCGCAGCCATAAGACCAGCTGTATACTCGTAGATTAATAGCCGTCGCAGCTCATGCGCTATGAGCTTTTGCTGCTTCCTTTGAACTAAAGCCTGCCAACGCGAGCACAGCCTCTGCGCCAGCAGCAACCTCAGATGCGATTCTGCCCCTGGCGTCAAGAAGTACTGCCATAGGCGTACCGTTAGCGCCAAAGGTAGCTCCGGCCTGAAGGTTCGAGTCGAGCACCACAGGGGAGCGCAGATTCATGGATAGGTTATCTTCCACCGGCCCAGTTGAAATTACGAGCAGCTTGGGTGCTCCTGTCGGTGGATGGACTTCCCACTCTTTGAGATCGTCCAGCATCTGCTGGCAATAACCGCAGCCTGGATTCCAGAAGAGCAGCAGAGTATTGCTGCCTCGAAAAGAAGTTAGAGTGATGGTTTTGCTCTTCAGGTCCCGGAGCTTCAAAGCGGGCGCGAGTTGACCCATCTGTACTGGCAGCGCAAGTTGTGCGTCCCCCGCTCCATTGCCATTCTGACGATTTTGAGGCCCTGTTGGAGAAGCAGCTGCCATCTGCACTGCTGTTCCTAATGTTCGTGCTATCAGTGACCGAATCGCATCCGCGCCCATCGCTAAGGGACTACCTATTGTGCCATCTGTCTGTATTAACACTGCGCCGGGCGTCCCATAAGCTTGATAGGCTTCAGCCACCTCGCGCTCCCTCTGAAGCAAAACCTGAGTCACACCATATTCGTCACTCTTTGCGCGATTGTCTTTTGATGTGCCCTCACTGATCAGCGCGATTGTCAACGCAGAGAAATGCTGGTGCTGGTAGCGACTAATGTCTGGCATCAGTGCCTGGCATGGACCGCAATTGGGATGGGTGAAAAAAAGCATGAGCGGCTTGCCAGCTGCGAGCAAAGCCTCAAGCGTCACTATCTCCCCACGCAGACCTTTTATCTTAAAGGCAGGGGCTGGAGTACCAATGAAGAGTCCCGCCGCTGGTTCGTCTTGGGTTTCCGCTAATACGGGCACGAGACCTGCGCCTTTGAGGTGTACCTCTAGCGTGTCGAGCCGCAGCAGTAATCGTCCTTGCTGACGAAGCATCTGCAGCAAGACAAATCCCTCGGCAGCCAGTAAGCTGAGGCCCGCGAGGCCCATGATGAAAAGCACACGCTGAGCAATGGTAAGATCATCAAACCAGCCCACCGCACTCAGGCCGGCATTGTCCCAGGCTCGCCAGATGACAAAGCCGCTAACAAGAGCCAGGACAGCGTTTCGTAACAGCGTGGTCCATCCGGCCGGGGCCGACGAGAGTTGACCGAAGCAGTGGCAGTCCGGCGTCCGTCCACGGGCCAGGTTAATAGCGATGCCAAAGACGAAGAGGAGCAACAGTAAAAGCGCCCCGAGTAGCCCGGCGATACCGAACACACCGGAGAGCAGAACTCTGGCCGCTAACAGGACAATCTGCATAATGGACCTCTTTATCAGATCAAGCTATACATAGTTGAGGATCATGACAACCAAAGGCAGTGCCAGGTCCCGAGCAGCACAGTTCACCGGGCTTACAACACTTCCCAAGGCAGCATTGCACTTTCGGCGGACAGCAGATAGCCGCGCCTTTCTTATTAGGTCCCTCCTGAGTGACACAGGTCACTTGACCTGTAGGACATGCCATCGAGATACATTTACCGTTTTGGCACGCTTGGCCCGGGCCGCAGCAGACGCTTCCGCACGGCTTAGAACAGCACTTTCCGTTTATGCATTGCTCGCCTGGTTTGCAGCAGGTGCCACCGCACACTGGGCTGCTGAAGCTGCAACAGAGATTTTTGTTTGAGTCGGCGCACTTGGAGAGTTCGTCGCAACAGACATTGCCACACGCCTGATTCTTCGCGCAGCACTTCTTGTTGTTAACGCAAACCTGGTTTGGGCCGCAACAGACTCCTGCACAGACCACCTGCGTCGGTGGGCAGCAGACTCCGCCTTTGCACACTTGACCCTTCTTGCAACAAACGCCTGCGCACACCACCTGGGTTGGTGGGCAGCAGGCCACCCCATCCTTGCACACCTCGCCTGACTTACAACAGACATGTTTGGGTTGAGACATGTCTCCGCCTTGTTGCAGCAGGCAACGTCACCACAACTCACTGGGCAGCATGGGGCTCCAGTCGCGTGGCAACCTTCCCAACATGCAATTTCCGCCAGTGCGCAGCCTGCAATAGCGGCGGCGCAACCAAAGCCGAAGGTTGCGGCACAAGCGACCGCGGCACCGGCACCGCAAAGTATACCGGCTGCAGTACACCCGCCCTCACATGAGATACATCCATCGGACGTTTCTGGAGAACTGTCGTGTCCGGGATCCCCTTGTGGGGTAGCGATCGGGTAACTGGAGCCGGCATGATGAAACAATAGTTGCGTGCGTTCCGGACCCACTTTCAGGCTAGCGTGGCGGAGCGAGCAATTGGCAGCGACTTGCTTTGCCCGCTCCATAATAGATTTGAGCGCCGCTGTAGTTTCGCTGCTGACCTTCACTTGCGGAGGAGTGCTGCCATCTGCAAACTTCACAGAACTCGGATCGGAGCCAACAGGGAATGGGATTATGCGGCGCCCATCAATCTCACCTCGGAGCACCTTCCCATCGGTGCTGCTAAAGGTGGCTTGCCTGATGCCTTGAAATGCCTCTCCGTAATTGATATTGACTTGAGTAGAGTTTGGGCGCTGAATCGCCTCAATCTGGAGCAGAGTGCTACTCCCGACCTTGATGGTTCTAGTAATCTCTATATTCCCTTTTCGGGAGATCTTCCGTGTGGTCTGATCGTATGTGAGTGGTTTGCCACCAAAATTGGACCTTGCAGAGAGGTTGAGGATCCGCGTCCGACCTTCACGATGTACATCGCAGCCTTCTCCCCGCTGTCCTTCGGTCTTGGCCGAGACTAGTTTTGTCAAGCCGGAGCGGCCAAACAGCGCAGTGCCGGCTGCCGCCAAACTTGCCCTCAATCCCCACTGCAGCATTGAACGCCGTGACAGCGTCCCGCGCGCCAATCCCTTCGCCAGATCGTCAAACCAGTGGTTCATGCTTATCTCGCATTACTTTGATGGTACTTTACTGATTGAGCCATTGATCGTTTACCAGTCTTCGATAGTGGCCTACAGGTTCGTTACCTCGCATGAGTAAAAGTTCCATAGCATGGGCGTATAGTAAGTGTTGAATCTACAAACACCAGCGCGCCTTTGTTCGCAATCGAAGGATCTTTCGGAGTCAGTCTGGCGTAAACGCCTGCCGATTCTGTTCCTCCTGGCAGGGCAAACCTTTTTAGATCGAAAGCGCTCAATGGCGCCGGGCGCGGAGGCAGTTTGAGAACTCTAGTCGAAGGATTGGCGCCACCACTCTTGAAAGTTCGCACTACATCCGTACTTGGCGGTTTCCTTCGATCAATGCTCTGCGCCATCGAAGTGAGTATTGATAATGTGACTAAACAACTGGCAATCGCTGAGACTACGATTCGCTGGAGATAAGCAAGAGTCCGCTGCTTCATAGATTGCTGTGCCCTTTCTGACCGTTCATTACTTAAGGTCTGAGTCGTGCGAAGCCTGCACGCGCACTTGCTGCCACTGTGAGTAGGCCAGACTGACACCCACCGCCACACGAAATACTTTGCCACCGCTCTTTGATGGCTTGAAGCTAAAAGGCAATCCGATGCTTAACGCGCCCTTACCTGTTGACGGTAACAGGACGCATTTAGATTTTGGCCCCGTAAGAGCATTTCCCTCTTCCTGCTTGAGATTCCCGTTAGCAATGACCGAATCAATAAGGTTGAATTCGTTCGTCCCTGCAGATTTCACGAAAACAAGCGTTTCCTGAGAGTAGATGGCGCATAGTTGGTCGGGAAGCTGGAAACCCCCGGAATAGTTCGTGACCGCGGCTAGTTTTTTGCCCTGGAAGACTAATTCCGTTGGTCCCGATTCGACCCTGAACGAGGGCAGGAAGCCGGAAGGCCCTGAAGAATCGCTCGGAACCGCAATATCTACAACGAACAATCCACAGTCGCCCCCGTCGTGATACTTCCCGCCCTCGCTCGTGGCCTGGACGCCGAGTATTCCGGGGCCCAGGTTAAGGCTCGCATTTGGCGGCGCAACCGCGCACGGGTTGACATAACCTGAGGGCTTCTTTCTCGAACTTCTGGCCGTGGCCCGCTGGCTATTATTTTCCCTCGTGACGCGATCTTGGTTAGACTGAGCGTTGACATTAAAGGCGACACATAACCCCGAACATACTAGGACGATCGGGAGCAGGTAATCTTCGCAACGCAAAAGCGCCGCGATACCTTTATTGCAAGTTTGACGATTATGCTTTGACATGATTTTTCCTTGTATTCCTCAAATCTGACTAGCTCTGGTGCTGGTTGTACCTCTAGCGCAACTCAAGATTACGAACAGGCTTGCCCGTCTGTAGACGAACAGGCTTTCTTATGTTTCCGATCTCAATTTGCGCATCACCGCCAGTAATATTGGATGACCGAAACGAATATCGCCCTTCAGCGTCAGTACGGGTTGAATATTTCTTGCCCCCAATTGTCAGAGTGACTACTTGTTTTGCCGCCGGTTGCCCATTTGACGCATGAGCAATTCCCGAGACCCATTCGAGCTGATTAGGCACGACGTTCTTGAACGCGAAGGTGCCGAAGACGCGGTCGTAGTAGACGGCCATGCTGTAGATTTCATCAGGTTTGGTATAGAAATGAACGCTCACTTCTGCTTTCTGACTCGAATGAAACTCCTTTGAACTGTGGGCCGTGAACTTGGCGGTGAGCTTTTTCGTCTCGGTTACACCCAATCCCATGAAGCTTAAGAAACCGGCACTGTATTCCTCTGTGTCAACGTTGAAGCTCGTCTGCGCGTCCAGATACGAAGTCGCGGCATCGTAAACGAACTTATAACTATCAGCACCGCCGTTTGGTTCGTACGTGTCGACGTAAGCGAATCGACTCTCATCGAGATTCACTTGCGAGCCGTGCCCATAAAACGGGTCAAGTTTCAATAAAGAAAGGATCGTGTGAGAGTCTAGTCCCGTCCGTGAGCCGAGCTTGGGAGCGCTCTTTACGCCGTTGCTGGACGCGGTCTTTATTTGCAGGCCGCTGGTGAGTTCAGTCCAGTCGTCCTTTAAAGTTTTCGCGGTCGGCGAAGAGATTTTGTCATAACCAAGCACCGATATGTTGACCATATGGCCGTTGCCCAGCCACGCCAGACGGGCGTTCTTTAAGTAGATGATTCTGTCTCCGAGACCAGGCCCGAGTTTGGCAGCTGTTCCGTAAGACACCTCCTGACCGGCATTAAGGATCAGAGCATTTTCGCTGGTAACGCTGGTCCCGCTCTGAGTGCTTGCTCCGGCACTTCCCATTCCTGCTGCAAGAATCTGTAGAATGGTGCCGATTGCTTGCGCGTAGGGATTGGGAACTTTAGAAAGAGCCGTCCCTGCCTTATCGGCGTCCGCCTTGAACTGCATCGCGTTTCTAAACTGTGAAGGGTTTGCGGGTGTGGTTGTGCTTTGCTCAGAGGTCCATCCGGATTTGATCGTTGTACCTACAGACTTACTGGTGCTGTAGGATGCATAGTTCTTTTGCTGGGCATCCATCGGTGGTTCATAAAGAACCGCGACTGGCAATGCGGGCACGATAAAAGCTCCCCCACCGTACAAATTCGAACGAACGATCTTGAATTCGTTAGCGAAACCTTTGTTGTCGGAATGAACGGACCACTTTACCTTGGTGACGTCGCCTGCATTAACCGTGACGGTGTTCGCATTGGGTGGGGCATTAAATTTCTTACCATTGACAGTAGCGCTGAAATCGCCATTTCGATTCTTGACCTCGAATATGAGCCCAACGTCCGTCGCTTGAACTAGTAGCTGGCCTTCTTCGTGGATGTGTTGTGGTTTTTGATACGGCTTTTCGCCTGGATCGCCGCCTATGGTCTCGTCGATTGTTCTCAGACTTGCTGAGGTGAAAGCGAACTGCCCAGTCGCTGCATCGAAAACACCTATTTTTTTCGTGACATAGATGTTGGGCCATTTAATTGTTCCTTCGATCTGCTTTACTTGAAAGTAAGTTTTCTCCGGTGTTTGTCCGTAGGCAGATTGCTTGAACGAGAACCCTGTAAGCAATAACGAGATCGCAATGGCCCAGCGAATAGACTTCTTTTCTAATTTGTTTCTCATATGACACACTTTTCGTGTGCAGTTGATGGTTGTCGGCCTTACTGTGGCAGGTTGATATAACTGTTCACTCTGATTGCTGTGATTTTCACAGAAGAAAAGTCCACGTCGTCAGAATCGGCCGAACACTTCAATGAGATCGTTCCCAGGCTACTGAATGCATGCATTACATTGAGGGCAAAAGCTTCCTCGTCAGTTCGCACCTTGTCTCCGTCGCTGTCCTGTCGACTGATGCCCAATCTAGCGCGGTCAGAATCCTGTCCGGCCGAGATCTGGCACTCTACCTTGCTTCCGCCGCCACCATGCGTTTTGACGAAACCCTTCGCAAAGATTGCGTATAGACCAGCAGTTACATCCAGCGTGGCTACCTGGTGTTTGGTCGGATTCTGTACGCCGACATCCGCCGGCACAAAGACAGGCCCATCGCGAAATCGAGAATATGCGTCGACGACTTGGAGAGGGGTAGCTGTCGCAAGTGGCGAACTATCAATCGGGAGACTCGAAGAATGAGCTCGGGCAAGCCATGCCAACGATATTAGCGATGCAAGACTAAGCAGAACCGCAAGGCTTGATTTTTTCATACAACCTCCAAATTGCGAGAAGCTCGTGGGGTGAACACGTTTTTCAAACCCTGGATCATGATTCCGTTTATGCGTGCGGAGCGATTGTGCCCACGATAGCCAGCAGGTAAATGTGCACGTCGGGTCTGCCTGGGGGTAAGCAGGAGAGACCGGATTCTACGAATTATATTCGTTTTCAGAATCTCCGCTGCTGCGACATTGCTCGCGACTGTATACTTCTCCACTGCACACGAGAAGAGCATGTCTATGCTTTTTTTTGCTGCTGGAAGCACGACCGCGGAGCCGAGCAAACGAAGCAGAGATTTAGGGGTTACTGCCGAGAGAATACTTACGTGGAGATGAGAACAAGTACCAACGGTCGTCTCGCTTAAGTGATTAAACGGCTGCGCATCGCTTTGATGACCGCCGCCGATTTTGAATGGACATGAAGCTTCTCATAGATGCTGCGGATGTAATTGCGGACGGTATTCACACTGATGTGCAATTGGTCACCGGCAGATCGATAACTGTACCCGTCGGAAAGTAGTTTTAGCAGACGAATTTCCTGGGGCGTGAGCTGTTCCTCCAGTTTTGGAGGTGGGCCAGTTTTCTGAAATAATGTGACGACTTTACGGGCAATCTCCGGCGACATGGGTGCGCCGCCTTCATATGCTTCACGGATTGCTTCCAACAACTTTGCCGGCGGCGTCTTCTTCAATAAATAACCGCACGCTCCATTGCAGATGGATTCAAATACCAATTCCTGCTCCGCATAGATCGTCAGCATTAGAATCTGAATTGAGGGATATTTGTGCTTGAAGACCCGTACGCCTTCCGACCCAAGCATGCCCGGCAGATGAATGTCCAGCAAAAGTACGTTCGGCTCCTCGCTGCTTTTTGGTCGCAGGGCCTCTTCCACTGAAGCGTACGATCCGATGCAGCGATAGCCCGCAGTGCCATTAATTAGGAGCCGGAGGCCCTCGCGCGTGGCCCGGTCGTCTTCCACAATGGCGGTGAGAATTTGCTGGTCTGATGACATGAACAAAATGGGGCAGCCACAAGTACCCCGAGCATAGATCAATTCCACCAGCGGCGTAAGAGCATGTTCATGCCATGCCCGTGGCGGACGGGTATTGTCAGAGTGATCTTAGTTCCGGATCCAGGAGCCGAGTCTATTTCCATTCGACCACTGAGTTGTGCAGCACGCGCGCGCATGTTCTCCAGCCCATGGCCTCCCCGGCCATTTTCGCTTGTACCAGGAGTAGGGTAGAGAATCAGCCCGCAGCCATCATCACGAATTTCGGCGCGCAGTTGCTCGCCCGCGGCGTCCAACTTGAGCCATACGCTCCTACTATCCGCATGACGGGCAATGTTTGTCAGCGCCTCCTTAAAGATGAGAAAGAGATGACGGCGCTGCTCAGGGGAGAGCTTTACGTGATCCAGGTTCTCTGTGGTTTGCAAGTCCCACTTCACGCTCTTCGGTTCCAGTACGTCGGCTGCGAACTGCCGCACCCGCAAGGCCACGCTGCGTACGTTATCGCGTCGCGGATCGATAGACCATACTATGTCGCTCATCGTATCCACGAGACCACGAGCGGTGTCGGCGATGTCCGTCAAACGTTCCAGAGATTCACGCTGTGTAATACCACCTCGTTGTTTTACCACTTCGCTTAAAATAGCCATACGCGAGAGACTCGAACCTATGTCATCGTGAAGGTCAGTGGCAATGCGCGTACGGATTTGCGCAAGTTCGAGCAGGCGGCGGACCCGATACTGGTGCGCTAAATGAATAATAGCGGCCAAAAACATCGCCGCAGCTGCCAGGAACCACCAGCGCTGCCAGACAGGTCGTAGCACGGTAAATGAGATCGTTGCTGGTACCAGACTCGTTGTGCCTTCGGCACCGACGGCGCGCACCAAAAAGCGATATTTGCCTGGCCCTAATTTCGCGTAATTGACCGATCGGTCTTCGCTGGGAGTGGTCCAATCTCGGTCGATGCCTTCCAACATCAATTGATAATGCAGCAGCTCGCCCACATCGGAGCTCAGTCCAACGAACTCGATCTCAATTTGGTTTTGGTCCGGTGGCACCAGAATCCCGCTAACGGCGCCTTCGCCAAGATCCGATAGGGCTCTGGCGACACCGCCAATCCGCATTCCGGCAATCAAGATGGGTGGCGGCGAGGAAGCGCGAACGGCATCAGGGACCACCCGAGAAAGACCCTGCAGTGTGCCGAACCACAGCACTCCGTGGTGGTCACGGAAAGATACGTTGATGAAATTATTACCAAGGCCGTCTGCCGCGGTGTAGTGTCTGAGACTCCCGGTAGCCAGATCCAGGCGATCCAGCCCCCGCGCTGTTCCGATGTACATGCGCCCGGACTGATCGGCGGTAACACAATTGACCTGATCACTGGCCAATCCGTTGGCTGTTGCGTACCTCCGGAAAGTCGGATGGTCCACTCCTGGATCGTCCAGACGTCCCAGACCTTCCAAACTAGCTGCCACCCAGAGGCGACCGTTTTGATCCACGTACAGGTCGCGTATCATTCCCGCCGGTACGCCGTCAGCCGCAGTAAACGTTGTGAAGTGTTGAGATTTGTACCGCACCAGCCCGCCGCCGTAGAACCCCATCCAAAGATTCCCGGCGTGATCCTCACGGAAAATTGTCGGTGCCGTTGACGGCATGCCGTCGGCTACTGTGTACCGATGAAAGGTTTCGGTTGCTCGTTCCCATCTGGTCAGGGTTGATTCGACGTTATCCAGCGTGCTGATCCATATGTCGCCATGAGTATCCTCATAGAGGCGGAAGATCTGATCACCGGTTAGCCCATCTCGCCTGGTGTAGATTCTTTTGGGCGCCGCTTGAGCGAGCTGGTCCACGTTACTAACTTTGGAAAATCGACAAAGCCCCCGAATCGTTGGTATCCACCACTCACCGTTCCGATCCTGAAAAGCGATCTGGTTCCATCCCCAGCTCGCATCCTTGACGGGCTCAGGCAAG
>WNFV01013394.1_pt1 | contig 12766 bp, 14 predicted proteins | sample 5400101 | NCBI WGS metagenome assembly WNFV01 (sample SAMN13153361, study PRJNA577476) | soil metagenome | isolation source: 115 cm soil or saprolite under grassland replicate 1 | place: USA:California | collected 2016-06-15
TGTTGCCGGTCCTCTATTCCTGGTTCGAACGCGAACCGAAGGCAGGTGGCAAACCAGCCGGAATTTCTGAGCCGCAGATGGAACCAATACTTTCCCGATGATTGCGGGCGAGAGGCTATCATTCGGTTCAGAAAATCTACAGGCGTTGACGATCGGGCTTTTGGCAACGGGCGTAATAGGGTTGCTGATTTCGATCTATTTCCGGTTTCGCATTGGCCGAATCTTCGCTCTTGTTCTCATCACAATCAGCGCACCGGTGTTGTGGCCTGTCTGTCATGCGGCTTTTCATCAGATCGAACCAAGCGTGGGCCCACATGAAGACGCGTCGGCATTTGCCAAACCCCATCCGCCCGAGGAACTCGTTCCCATTTTTTGCGTTCTTGCCCCCATCGCAGCACTCGCCATTTTCGCAGAACTCAGAATGCGGTCGACCGCCATTCCTTTGGCCGTCGCGACGGTTGCGCCGGGATTAGTTGCCATCGCATTAGGAATCTACCTGGTGCTTACGTACTAGATGCGATGCTCAGCTCGATTCGAGTCTTCGTTGCCTTAATGTAAGAGCAAAAACAAAGTTCGTGAACGCTGACCATTCGCAGCATCATCATGATCATGGGCATACCGATCACGATCACGCGTACGAGTATGATCGTGATCATGATCACGGCTCGGGAGTTTTTGGATGGCTGCGCGGGCTCTATGGACACTCGCACAGCATCGCCGAGAAAACCGATTCGGCCATGGAGTCGAGTGGGCGTGGCATTCGGGCGCTCAAAATTTCCTTAGTCGCACTCGGAATCACCGCTGCGCTGCAATTGGTCATCGTGTTCTTATCGGGCTCGGTCGCGCTGCTCGCGGACACGATTCATAACTTTGCTGATGCGGCCACAAGCATTCCTCTTTGGATAGCATTCGCGCTGGCGCGGCGCCGCGCCAGCCGCCGTTTCACTTACGGATATGGAAAAACCGAAGACGTGGCCGGCGTCGTCATTGTTCTCATCATTTTCTTTTCCGCCTGCGTCGCTGGATACGAATCAGTTCGAAAAATCATTCATCCGCAGCCAGTGGTGCAGCTTGGCTGGGTGGCGCTTGCCGCCGTGATCGGGTTCCTCGGAAACGAAGCTGTTGCGGTTTTCCGCATTCGGGTCGGGCGCGAAATCGGTTCGGCTGCACTCGTGGCCGACGGACAACACGCGCGCGTCGATGGGTTCACCAGTCTGGCGGTTTTGGTAGGAGTCGCGGGTGTCTGGTTCGGTTACCCGATTCTCGACCCAATCGTCGGCATGGCTATCACGATCGCAATCTTGTTCATCGTCAAAGACGCTGCCTTCTCAATCTGGACGCGGTTGATCGACGGGATCGAGCCGGAGATCCTCGCGCAGATCGAACACGCGCCGATGCATGTGGACGGAGTGCGCTCGGTGCACGACGTGCGCGCGCGTTGGCTTGGTCACCGCGTTCACAGTGATATCACTATCGACGTCGACCCAAGGCTTTCGGTGCGCGAAGCTGATGCAATTTCCAAACAAGTCGAACAAGCGTTGCGGAAGCATGTTCGCTTGTTAGGTAGCGTCGTCGTTCGTAGCCGACCGGTCGCTGAAGCTGACGCGATTGGCGCTCACGGCTTCTCTGAAATCAAAGGGCAATAAACAGAACAACAATTGCATCCCGGAACGACGATGGCCATCGACGCGCCGCTCTCCTGGTCGACCTCGGTGGACGCGATGTTGAACGTTTCGTGGGCAATGCTCAAGAAGATGAACCCAAGTTATGACATTTTGTTCGCGCAGCCGATCGAAATGCGTTTCAACGAAATGCTGGAGGGAACGAAGGCCGAATTGTCGGTGAAAATTTTCGGAAACAATTACGACGTGCTGGAGACGCTTGCGGAGCGGATCAAAAGCATTCTTGAGAACACTCCCGGCGCCGCGCAGGTGGAATTCGAGACCGAAGGGCGAACGTCGCAGCTTCTGATTGAAGCAAAGCACGACGAACTCCAACGTTACGGTTTATCGTCGGCGGAAGTGAACAAAGCGATTAGCGCAGCGCTTGCCGGCAAGGTTGTTGGCACGGCCCTAGAAGGCGAGAAGCGCTATGAAATTGTTGTGCGGATGCCCGAGGATCTCCGTGCTGATGACGAGAAAATCCGCCAACTGCCGCTCCGCGTCGGCGATCACGCACTAATCAAACTTGGCCAGGTTGTCGATTTTACGACGGTGAAGGTAGTCGAGCCAATCCTGCGCGACGACGGGCATCGACGCGCCGCTCTCATGGTCAACCTCGCTACACGGGACGTTGAAGGTTTCGTCCGCGATGCCGAGCAACGCATCAAACAACAGGTTAAGATGCCCGAAGGCTATCTAATTGAATTTGGTGGACAGTACAAGAATTTGCAGGGAGCGCGCGAGCGCTTAGCGATTGTCGTTCCGGCAGCGCTGGCCTTAATTTTCATTCTGATTTTTCTCGCCTTCGGCAGCCTTCGGCAAGCGCTGCTCGTTTATACCGGAATCCCACTGGCGGTCACCGGAGGCGTGCTGTCGCTTTGGTTGCGCGGAATGCCTTTCAGCATCACCGCTGCGGTTGGTTTCATCGCATTGAGTGGAGTCGCCGTGCTCAACGGAGTCGTGATGATCAGCTATTTCAATCAACTGCGCGAGGAGGGTCGTGATGTTCGCGCTGCTGTGATCGAAGGATCCCTTACACGGTTGCGTCCGGTACTCATGACCGCAGCCGTCGCAGCGTTCGGTTTTATTCCGATGGCGCTCTCGACGAGCGCAGGCACGGAGGTGCAACGGCCGCTGGCGACGGTCGTCATTGCAGGCATTATTAGCTCGACGTTTCTCACGCTCGTCGTCCTGCCTGTCTTATATGAATGGGCGGAACGAAAGCGCGTCCTGAATGCACAAGAATTACATGCTCAATAACTCGCTAATGGCCCAGTTCATGTGCGCTGCTTCGAAGTAGGACCGGTGGGAGAATTAGCAAGCGGGCCGCATTACTGCGGCCCGACTTACGTCAGTGGCGCCTTAATCTAGTACCCGAAACTGAAGCTCACGGATGGCCAGTATCCGTAGAGGTAAGGGTAGTATCCCCAATATCCGTAGTACGGATAGTACCCGCCGTAGCGGTAACCGTAATAGCCAGTCCCGTAGTATGGATAGCCATAGCCCAAGCCATAATAGCCCAATCGAGAATAGCCATAGGACGGATACCAGTAACTGCCTCTCCAGTAACTGCCGCCATTCCAATTATATGCGCGACCTGCATAGCGCGCGTGTCCGCGCCCGGACCGCGCAAAATGGTGACCACGTCCACCGCGAGCACGGAAACCAGCGTGTCCGCCCTTAACGTGGCCAGCCTTGGCATGTTTGACCGCATGCCCACCATGTCCGCCATGACCTCCACGGGCGTACACTGGCGGCGCAATTGCCAAAAAAGCTGCCACCACCAGCGTTCCAAACGTTGAACGAAGAAGCTTCTTCATTTAACAGCCTCCTTTTTACTTATTTCGTTAAAGGAGGCGGCATTGGCCGCCTCGGCACACGAAAAGTTCTATTGCGTAGTCACCAAGCAACTTGCGACCAACCTGGTTGCGACATGAATAAGGCAGCAGAAAGGCGCTTTGCGGCAAACTGCACTCCGAGTTGAAATCATCACCATCCCTTGAGTGGTTATCGAAGGTTTGTGGCGATCGGCGCTGGAATTGCCGTGCGCAGTCCGCTCCTTGTCGCGTTTGGAATTGCATGCGCGGAAGGAACATCACGAGCGGCGGAGTTGCTGCACCAGAGTTTCAAAACGCGGATGATCGCGTAGCCGCTCCCAATCGGGATCCTGCGGGATCCAATCTCCTCCGGCGAGACCTGCGCCTATGGCTCGTTGTAAGGCATCAAGCGCTCGCTCTTCTTCACCCACGACGGCCAACGCACAACCCGCGTTGTACAGGATCGCGTCGTCATCGGGCGCTAACGACATCGCACGCTCGGCCCACTCCTTGGCACGCTCGGTTTCTCCCAACCTTGCGAATGCTCCGGCACCTAAAACAAACGCGCGCGCGTCATCTGGGTGAAGGGTCAAGTGCTTGCGACTCAGCTCCAATCCTCGTTGGTAAGTCTCGCGAGCTTCGTTCCATCCCCGGAGTTGCATTAATACCAGAGCTTCCAAATAAACGGCTTGGTAATCGTCCGGGCGCACCGATTGCGCCTGCCGAAATAGGCGAAGCGATTTCTCGAGATCGCCGCTTTTGAAACAGGATCGCGCATAATAGTAAAGCGCGTCGAAGAGAGTGGGATCGAGTTCGATTGCTCGTTCAAATTCCGCCGCGGCATCAGCGTAGCGCTGTTCCATCGATAATCCCTGGGCCGCGGCAACATGGGCCTCGGCGGATTGCGGATCCAGCTTCAGAGCGCGGCCGCTGGCTTCGCGAGCTTTTTCCAAATGTGGCTCGCTATCGCAGCCATGAAGGTGCACATGCGCGGTCGCCAGTCCTGCCCATGCCGCAGCGAAATTTGGATCAAGTGCAACGGCGCGCTGAAACATCTCTCGAGCAAGGTTGATGTTTTCGCGGGTCCACTTCTGAAAAAGTTTTCGGCCACGCAGATAAAACTCGTATGCCTCAACGTTTGCAGTGGATGTTTTGACCAAGTGACGCGGTTCGCCTTGACCCACTGAAAGACCCAACGCCGTCACAACGCTACTCGCGATCTCGTCCTGAATGGCGAAAATATCAGCGACCTCGCGATCGAACCGTTCCGACCAAAGTTGGTAACCGTTACGCGCATCGATCAGTTGAACACTGATTCGTAGACGCTGTCCCGCTTTGCGGACGCTGCCCTCAAGCAACGCCTCGACGCCTAATCGCCTCCCAATGTCTCGCGCATCGAGATTCAATCCTCGAAAAGCAAAGCATGACGACCTCGCCGGTACGCGCAAATCGCCAATTTTCGTTAACGCGTTCAGGATCTCCTCAGCTACACCGTCTCCGAAATGTTCTTGATCACGCTCAGCGCTGAGATCGGCAAAGGGCATTACAGCGAGAGAACGAATTGACGGCCGCTCCGTTTGAGACCGCACATTGTCTGTTTCGCTGGGCGTGGAGACATTAGTAGGGCGGCTCTCCATCGTCCCGACGTAGAGACCCATGGGGCCTATCCCTTTCAGAGGCCGATCCCCGAGATCTTCAAAACGGAACTCACGGCGACCGCGCAGTTGACGCCAGACATCCTCACTAATTACGACTTGTCCCGGCTCTGCGGCTTCCTGGATTCGCGCTGCGGTGTTGACCCCGTCGCCGTACAAATCGCCGTCGGCGGCTACTGCCACATCAGCCAAATGAACGCCGATTCGTAAATGTTCGATGCGACCGATTGCGTCGGACCGCTGAACGTAGTCGTTGCCTAACATTATTGCGGCACGAACAGCCAGTTCGGCGCTTGGAAATTGTGCCAGCACGGCATCACCGACGAACTTTACGATCCGTCCCCTGAATTGTGGGACTGCTTCTGAAGCTAGCTCTTGAAGAATTTGGACCAGGCGCAGCGCGCCGCTTTCATCCTTGGCCGCGTGCGCACTGTACCCGGCAATATCGGCAAACCACAGCGCAACGAGGGTTCTTTCCATTTAGCTCGCCGAGGGCACTATGCACGTCGGCAACAGATTGAGCAATTCAACCATTGTTGGCGTGATGCCATGACAAGCGCTCGCTGTTTTGTTAATGTGGTGGTAGTCCTTCGCGGCGCCACGGCAATCTTCCTTCGATTTCCAGTTGGAGCGACAAACTCAGGAACGTGCGGATGAGCACAATCAACCCCAGAACAAGCACGTTTTGGATTGTCGGTGCGACGACAACAGTTCGGATAATGTCGCCCGCAATCAAGAACTCCAGGCCCAATAAAATTGCGCGGCCGATGTCCTGCCGATAAGACGAATAGTAATTGCCTGTATTGTGCACGCGATGAACCAGGAGACGCGCTGTGGCGACAAGCGCACCGGCGGCGACGATGAACACGCCGACGCCATCGACAGCCGTGCCGATGATTTCCATGAGTTCTCGAAAATTTTCCATGACGTCTTAGTGCCGGAAAGCAAACCGCTTTTCAATACTGTTTGCGAGCATGTTGACGCAAATATGCGTGGTGGTGGAGCGCCCCGCCTTTGTATGCGCTGTCTTTGATCGTCCCGCGCAACCGGCCGTCAAAAATTGGCAACGGAACGGTAGCAAAATGCGACCAGGTGCACTAATCTGCGCGCCGTATGACTTGGAAGATGTTGAAGTTACTGCTCATGGCAGTCGCCGCCTGCTTGACTGCGGCCACGCCTTCGCGCGCTCAGGAGGCGGAGGCGGCAGCTGTTGAAGTCACCGGCACCGATGTTGAAGTCACCGGCGTTCTCCGCCAGGACATGCCAGTGGGCCCTTACAATCAGCCGGAATGGACCACAGAACGCCCGTTTGGGACGAGCCGCGTTTACGTGCGGCCGCCCGGGAGCATCGAATTCAACCAGTTCTGGACGCCGGAATGGAAGGATGGCCATGTCGAGCACAGCTTTCGTGAAGAAGTTGAAATCGGTCTGCCGTACCGCCTTCAGCTCGATCTTTATCAAAACTGGGGTATCGAGGAGGGAGACACAGTCTACAGAGGGTCGAGTGTGGAACTGCGCTACGCGCTGGCGAACTGGGGCAAAATTCCACTGAATCCAACCCTTTACGGCGAATGGAACTTCAACGATGCCGCTCCTGACAAATGGGAGCTAAAACTGTTGCTTGGCCAAACATTTGGGAAGCGCTGGAACTGGGCCGGCAATTTCACTTACGAGCAGGAGACGGGCGGCGAACGCGAGCAGGAGGTCGCGCTGAGCAGCGCACTGACGTATGCGTTAATCGACCAGACTTTGAATGCGGGTATCGAAATGCTCTGGGAACATAAGACGACGAAAGATTCGCGGGGTGACCCGGAAATTGAGTTTTTGATCGGCCCGAGCATCAACGTGCGGCCAACGCGGTTCAGTTTCATCACCGTCGCGCCACTCTTTGGCACGACGGACGATTCGCCGGATGCTGAGGTATTCGTCATTGCGGGATTCAACTTCCGCTTCGGTGGGCCTGCTGGACCGGATGAGGAAGGCCCAGCCGCGCCTGCATCAATGTTCGGGCGGTGAGCGAAAAAATTGGAAGACCTGCTGCGCTTCTAGTGGTCTGCATTGTCGCTACGCGCTTCACGCGGGCGATGTCATCCGTATTCAAACTCGCGCTCCACGTCTAACGTTGAAGAACAACGCACGCGACAGCGTAATTTTCGGTGTGACTGAGAGTGATGAGAGCCGAAGCGACGCTCCGTTCTGTGGCAAAAGCTTCGGCCGGCCCTGAAAAAACCAGGAAAGGTTCGCCGCTTTCTTTTTTGCGGATATCAATGTTGCGCCAGCCCATCGCTTTGCCGATCCCGGTGCCGAACGCTTTTGCTACTGCCTCTTTGCCCGCGAAACGCGCAGCCAGATGACGTTCCGGGAATTTCATCGACATCGAATATTCAATTTCACCATCTGTGAAGACGCGCTGCAGGAACCGGTTTCCGAATCGCTCGATGGAACGCTGGATGCGCGAGCATTCGATCACATCAACGCCGATACCGATCACACTCATTTGATGAGAACTGTAGGGCGTTTGACTCGTTCGCGCCCGCTCACTCGCTCTAACGAGCTGCCCGTCGATGTCGCTCGCGTCCCCGCGGCTCCGTTCTGTGAAACGCCGAGGCTTGGCGTCTGACGCAGACACCCTACAAATCGGGTTGATCTCATTCGGGATAATTCGCCATGGCAGCAAGCATTTCCTTGACGGCATTTTCCAAGCCCACCCACATCGCACGCGATACGATTGCGTGGCCGATGTTCAGTTCGGACAGATCAGGAATCTGGTGAATGAGCGCGATGTTCTTGTAATTGATGCCGTGACCGGCATTGACCTGCATATGGGATTCTGATGCAGCGCGCGCGGCTGCTCGCAACTGTTCCAGTTCTTGCTTTTGGATCTTTTCCGTAAATGCGTTTGCAAGCCTGCCGGTATGCAGCTCGACCATTTCCACGCCGAGCTCGGCTGCGACATCCACCTGTTCCAACGTGGGATCGATGAACAGGCTGACGCGAATCCCGGCAACCTGGAGCCGTTTAATGGCCGGCTCGAGTTCCTTGCGTTGCGCACGCACGTCCAAGCCTCCTTCCGTCGTAATTTCTTCACGTTTTTCCGGCACCAGGCAGACCTCCTCCGGCTTGATGCGAAGCGCGACGTCAATGATCTCCTCCGTGTTGCCCATCTCAAGATTCAATTTCGTCATGATGTTCTGGCGGAGACGTTCGATGTCGTGGTCTTGGATGTGGCGGCGATCACTTCGTAGATGGGCGACGATCCCGCCTGCGCCTGCGCGCTCGCAAATCCGTGCGGCCACAAGTAAATCCGGCTCTGCATTCTTCGATTCCGGCATTGTGGCATAGCGCGCCTGCCGCAATGTCGCCACGTGATCGACGTTCACTCCGAGACGCAGCCTGCTCATCGCGCCAAATAGGACTCACTCGACGAATGTGAGCAAGTTGGAACGACAGCATGCTGAACAGGAGTGTCCTCGCTACGGTTTACCGCCGATTCACCGTCAGGGCGTCGGGCTCGGTACCGGCGTATGTTCTTCCGTGGTTTGGGCCTTGGCTTTGCTGGAGGTCTTCCCTGACTTGTGGTGCGTCTTTCGAGTGGTGTCGGCTGCTTTCTCGCCGGTGCCATCCACGGTTTCCTTTGTTTTTCTGGCTACGGTCTCGCCGGTTTCCTTCGTTTTTTCGCCTACGGTCTCGGCAGTCTCTTTTGTTTTTTTGCCAACCGTTTTAGCAGTCTCCTTTGTTTTCTCAGCTGCTGTTTCCAGTCCGTCTTTGATTGTTTCGCCTGCTTTCTTCGCGCCTTGCTTTACGTCTTGAACCACGCCCTCCTTGCCGAGCGCAGTCAACGCGGCCGTCGCAACCAAAGTGGTAATCAAACTCGCGATTTTCATGTTCCCTTCCTCCTATTGATTACGTCCTACTATCGGTTCGGATCAGGCAGCGTAATCGCGCGCACGAGCAACGTGCGTTGATCTAAATTGGCTCCTATACGCCGCTACTTGGGCAGATTGGCCTGCTCGTGCGGAGCACAACACGTGCGGCGATAAATGCGGGCAAGCGTGGATAGGGAGACGCCGAAAAGATAAAGCGTCGCAATCGATCCGTAGGCAAATGTGAGGCGTGTCGGTCCGATTGTTTCATAGCGGCGTGGGCTCGCCCCGATTCGACCGGCAGAAAATTCCGTGATCGCCGCATCGCATCCGGAGCAGAAGCCCCGCGTAATGCGCAAAGCCGTCCGTCAGTCGGTATACAGCCGGTGCGGCCGGCAGGCGGATCCGGAAGAAACCGCCACAGACTTCTGGATTGCGCATTATGCGCGCGATCTCATTCAAGGATTCCAGCGGAACGTCGGCGTCGGCATGCAAAAACCAGAAAATATCGCCGCATGCGGCGTCTGCTCCGACGTTCATTTGTTTTGCACGGCTGCGCTCGTCGCTCCGGATAACGTGATCGCAGAAGCCTTGCGCCAGCCGGTCGGTGCCGTCAGTGCTCGCGCCATCGACGACAATAATTTCCGCCCCACGGGTTCGCTCGCGCAGATTCGAGAGAAACGGGCGTATTAACGGCGCCTCGTTATAAACTGGAATAATGACCGAAATCCGCATTCGGATCGTTTCCCAATGGCCCTCAAAGTGGCGAATCACGAGTTCGTCTGGCTCCGCGATTAACGCTCAAGATGGAAAATTTTGCGTTTATGTGGAATAAATCATTTCCGTGATGCGTCTCTAAACATGTAGAGCACATCCGGCCGTGGTTTTAAAACGGCACTGGACAATTATGAAACACAACCAACAAAATACGAGCAAACGAAGCTAAAACGGAGGAACTCATATGATCACAAGGTTAGTAATCGCGGCCGCTATCGGCTTATTTTTCACACCCGCAGCCCCCGTCCGCGCACAGGAGCATCCTGAACATCCGAAGAAAGGTGCGGAGCATCCCAAGCAAGGCGCGGAACATCCAAAGAAAAGCGCCGAAGCAAAACAGGTGAGCACAGCTGATATTTCCGCCGGTATCCAGAAGAATATCGAGGCGAAAAGCAAAAAGAGCCCCGACGGAAAATTGCACGTCAAGTACGAAGGCCAGGATCTCGCTCTCGATTTAGTAAAGGTCCACGATGATCGATTGCAGGACCTCGGCGGTGGGAAATATTTTGCCTGCGTGGATATGAAGGGAACCGATGGAAAAACGTACGACATCGATTTCTTTCTGACTGGGCAGGCGGGCAAAATGAAAGTCACTGACACGGCAGTGCACAAGATCAACGGCAAACCGCTTTACAATTGGAAAGAAGAAAACGGCAAGTGGAATAAAGTGCCCGTGAGCTAGGAACCGAATGGTGAAGTTGACCATGCGCTTGGTTCTTGCTCCGGCGCTGTTCCTCGCCGGCGCGCTCCCCATTCATGCCGCCGGTGAACCCGGCATCATCAAAGGCGCCGATGAGTTTGAGTTCGTTTATCGCGTCAAACTTCCGGAAATCTCCGGCACCGCTCGCATCTGGATACCGCTCGCGAAGGCAGATGCTTTTCAAACCGTAAGTGTGCAAGAACTAAAGATCCCGATAAAATGGGATAAGGTTCAGGACCGCGATTACGGCAATGACATTTGCGTGGTCAATGCGCAGCCGCAGGACAGTGGCAAAACGATTGAGCTGCGATACAAGGTAGTGCGCAAAGAAAAAGCCGCCTATCCGGCAGGCAATGCAGACGCCGCGCGATATCTTCGGCCGGAAAAATTGGTGCCGGTCAACGAAACGTTTAAGACGCTTGCCGAGAAAGCGGCGGCCGGAAAAACCGATGATCTGGAGCGGGCGAAAGCGTTGTACGATCACGTCATCAGCCGCATGCGGTACGATAAGTCAGGTACTGGTTGGGGCCGCGGCGACGCTGTCTACGCGTGCGACGCCCGCACCGGAAACTGCTCTGATTTTCACGCGTATTTCATTGCTCTAGCGCGAAGCATCAACATACCCGCGCGTTTCGCCATCGGCGCAACCATTCCAGCCGACAAGAATGAGGGCAGAATCGAGGGCTACCATTGCTGGGCTGAATTTCTTGCAGATGGCCAGTGGGTGCCGATGGATATCAGTGAAGCATGGAAGAACCCGAAGCTGGCGGATTATTATTTTGGTCATAATCCGGCGAATCGGTTCGAACTGACGAAGGGTCGCGATCTGGTGGTCGACCCGGAACCTGAAAGCGGACCGATCAATTTCCTGGTTTATCCGCTGCTTGAAATGAACGGCGAGGTCATGAAACCGGAGACGACCTTCGAGTTCCGCCGCATTGGCGCCTAAGGCCGCGGAGCACAGCCATCGTGGCTGTGTGGTCTGGGCATCCTTCCTGCCTGCAGACATCGAACAAGCAAGATGCCTGTGCGCCAGCCCTTCATTGTCGCTAACCGGCTGCCGATGCTAAGATCACGGGCCCTTCATCTGTTGTCCTGATATGCCCGAGATTCCCTTGATGGATTACATCGGCAACCCACTGCTGACTTGCCTGCTTCTCGCCCTGCTCTGGCTTCAGTGGCGATTCCCGTTACGACGGCAACATTTCACTGTCCTACATCGGTTCGTACGGAATTTTGTGCTCTCGATTCCAGGCTTCGCCATCGTTCGGGTCGCGATGTTGCCAATTCCGGTCGCGCTCGCGATCTGGGCACGACAGCAACATGTCGGATTACTAAATTGGTTTCACCTTCCCACCTGGGCCGTCGTGATCGCGACGTTCCTTTTGATGGACTACGCCTATTGGTGGTGGCACTGGGCTATGCACATTGTGCCGTTCTTCTGGCGGTTTCACAACGTGCATCATACCGACCTGGATCTCGATGTGAGCACGGCCGCGCGATTTCACTTCGGCGAAATGATTCTTTCCACCGGCTTTCTCTCGTTAGCCGTGCTGCTCTTCGGTATCGGTCCGATCATGCTCGTCGTATTCTTCGCCACTTTTGAGGCAGCGACACTTTTTCATCATTCCAACTGGCGCCTGCCAATTTGGGTCGAGCGGTTTTTGAACCTGATTCTCGTCACCCCGCGCATGCACGGGATTCATCATTCCATCGTTCAGCGTGAGACCAATTCAAACTGGGGCACGATCTTTTGCTGGTGGGACAAGCTGCATCGGACGTTGCGCCGGGATGTGCCGCAGGACGCAATCACGATCGGTGTCGCTGCATACCGCGAGGAAAACGAACTTACCCTGGGCAAACTCTTTGCGTTGCCGTTTCGTGCGCAGCGCGAGTGGCGATTACCAAGCGGCGAGATCCCCGAGCGCGAGGCAAAACTGGCAGAAGAGCTCGCGGAGTGACTAACGGACCGCACACGAATCCAAGAACAAAAGCGACGAAGAAAAACGCCGCTCGCAATGAGAAGCGAGAATGTTCTTGCGACCGATCTGTTTCGCCGCGACGAATTTCTTTGGGGAGGAAACATCATGTCAAAACGATTACTCGCAGCTTTGCTGGGAGCGGGGTTCACCTGCGCGTTTCTGAGCGCGCAAGAACTGCCGCTGATTCATCAACCGACGCTAACTCCGCAAGACAGCGGGACGACCAACGGTCTGATCGCAGTGTGGCCAGTGAATCCACAAGTGGTCTGGGCATCCGGTCGCAACGGTACATTCACCGTCACCACTGACGG
>WNFV01016779.1_pt1 | contig 12764 bp, 13 predicted proteins | sample 5400101 | NCBI WGS metagenome assembly WNFV01 (sample SAMN13153361, study PRJNA577476) | soil metagenome | isolation source: 115 cm soil or saprolite under grassland replicate 1 | place: USA:California | collected 2016-06-15
GGCGCGGTGAGCCCGAACGCCCACCACATCTCGATCGACCCGGTGGTGGCGGCGACCACGGGCTGCACCCCGGCCATCGCGAGACCCGCGGCGACGGCAAACCCGAGCAGGCGGAGAATCGCGGCCGGCCGCGGCGCGTTTGTCACGAGCCCGGAACCGCCGCCGCCTGCGTGAACACGGGCTGGGTGGCGATGGTGCCGAGTTGCACGTCGTTGTAGGAGGCGGCGTGGGACAGTTGGGTCATGAACAGGTCGTTGAACGATTGCGCTCGGTTGGCGAGTCCTGCGGGGCTCGTGATGCCTCCCGCGTAGGGCTGACGGGGGAGTCCGCCCGCGAGGTCCGTCGAGCCGTAGTAATCATCCGAGCCGTAGACCGATGTCGAAGCGTATGAGTAGATGGCGACGCCGAGCACCCGATTCCCCCCGGTTGATGCGGCGAGCGCGCGGCGGATCTGCGCCAGCGTGTTCTCCGGATAATTCAAAAACGCGCCGACGCCGACCACAACCCGGTTCGCAAAACCGGAATCTTTCTCGAACGCGATCCACCGGTCGAACCAGGCTTTTTGCTGGCCGTTCCAGTCGCTGTCGTAGTTCATCGTGACGCCGAAGTCGAGGTAGCCCTTGACCAGCCACGCGCGCCAGTCCTGGTACACCGACGTGTAGGCGGAGGTCGAGCCCCAGCCCGCCGCGTTGTAGGGACCGCCGCCGAAGCAGATGAGGGCAGCGCTCAGCTTCAGGGAAGGCTTCACGAGCTTCAGCTCTTGGCGGAGGTCGCGGACGAAGGCCGTGACGCGGTCGCGCCGCCACGCCTGCCATTTCGGGTCGGCCGGACCCGGCGTGCGGGTGACGCCGCTCTGCAGCTTGTAGAGCTCGACCGCTGATGCGCTGTAGCCCCACGTTGCCCCCGGGTAGCGCACGAAGTCGAGGTGCAGGCCGTCGACGTCGTAGTTGCGCACCAGGTCCACGAACAGGCGGTGGGTGTAGATGGCGACCTCAGGCACGCCGGGGTCCAGGAAACCGCTCGTCGCGCCGTCGTTGGCCGTGTTGCCCCACACGCTTCCGTGCTGCGCATAGACAAGGCTCGACTGCCCCGCGAAGTACACGTTCACCCAGCCATGAACCTCGATCCGCGGCGCGGCGGCGTGCGCTAGGCGCAGCAGATATTCGAGGGGGTCGAAGTCCATCGGCCCCTGGATATCGGAAGCCCGCGGTTCGAGCGAGCGATTGAAGTAGGCGTCGCCGCGCTTGCGGACCTGGACGATCAGCGTGTTGATGTTGGCGCGCTGCGCATCCGCCACCAGTTTCTCCACCTGCTCTGGTGACTTCATGCCCGCATGAAACGCGTCGACCCACAGAGCGCGGTACTCCGGCGGTCCGGCTGCCTGCGCGGGTGAGGCGGGGACCGGCAGCATGGCGGCCCCGGCCAGGAGGCCGGCCGCAAGCTTTCGGATCAAGCGACTGCCAGGAGCACGTGGTTCCGTCCGGTGGTCTCGATGGCTCCCGGATACTCGCGGCGAAGTGTCGCCAGCGCTTCCTCCGCGAACGCCTCGCGCGCGGTCGCTGTGACACCCTCGAGGCGAACGGCGAGGTCCCACCAGCTCATGCATCGTGAAACGAGCTGCGCAGCCGAATCCCAGTGCACTTTCTCTTCGACGACCTCGACCTCCACGCACGCGAAACCTGCGGCGACCGCCGCCGCCCCCAAGGCGGCAGGATCGTCAACGGTACCGCGCGTGGCTTCCTGGTCGGACGGTTTCGGGGCGGGAGGCAGCCAGCGATCGACGACCTCCTCCATCACCCTCCACGGTCGCTGCGTTCCCCCGTTCACTGGCACGCTCGCGCCGAATCGCGACCCCCGACGCAACACCCTTCGCGTCTCGCGCAGCGCGCGCGAGAGATCGGGCACGAACTGCAGGCCGTGACCGCATGCTGCGGCGTCGAATGACGCGTCCGGAAACTCGAGCTGCTCGATGTCCATGACCTCGAACTTCGCGTTGGGAATCCGACCGGCACGAGCGATGTCGATCATGCCGGCCGCCAGGTCCACCCCGACCACCTCACCGTCAGGCGCGACCCGTGCCGCCAGCGGCCGGGTCAGGGTTCCGGGACCGCACGCGAGGTCGAGGACGCGCATGCCGGGACCCACGTCGACGAACTCGATCACCCGCTGCCTGCCCCGCGCCTCGCCTCGGGCCATGATCCCGTCCAGCCGCTGCTGATAGGCGGCCGCGTGCCGGCTGAAGATCGACGGGAACAGCTCCTTCGACTTCAATCGGGGCTCTGCCACTCCTTCTCCAACCACGCCGCGGCGCGCAGGGTTTCGGCGTTGGTGCGGCCGGCGACCTGGATCCCGACCGGCAGCCCGCCTCGGGTCGGGGCCGGGAGCACGACCACCGGCTGATGGGTCGTGTTGAAGGGACGCGTGAAGCGCGAGAGCTGCTCCCTGACCTCCGGGCCATGCTCCTCGGGAGGCGCGACGATCGCGGTCGCGGGGAGGACGAGGACGTCGATGCCGGCCATCGCCTCGTCAGCGGCAGCCGCAAGGCCCTCGCGCTCGTCGAGCGCTCGCCGGTAGTCCGCGTCGGAGATCGCGAAGCCGCGCCGGATGAGCCAGAGCACGTCCGCGCCGTACTTGTCCGGGACCTCCTCGGCCCACCTCCGGTGGTACGCCGCGGCCTCGTAAAGAAGGATCGTCAGCCCGACCTCGAATAGACGGTCGCGGTCGAGGAACTCGATCTCAGGAATGTGTACCGAGACGTCCCTCCAGGCCTTCTCCGTCGGCTCGTCCACATCGCCCACCCATCCGGCCGGCGTGGCGAGTCGCGGCGCCGTCAGCCCGCCCAGCGCGACCCCTTCACCTGACATCGCCGTGTAGGCGCCCGCGAGGGTCGCCACGTCGGGCGCCATCGGGCCCAGCGTGTCCAGCGAGGGGCTGAGCGGGATTACGCCGCCGATGTCGATGCTCCCGAAGGCGGGCTTGAACCCGGCGACCCCGCACAGCGACCCGGGGATGCGGATCGAGCCGCCGGTGTCGCTGCCGATCGCCCAGTCGCACATGCCGGCCGCGACGGCCGCCGCCGACCCGCCCGAGGACCCACCGGCGACCCGCGTTGGATCGTGCGGGTTGCGGACGGTCCCGTAGTGAGGGTTGACGCTGGTCGCGCCGTAAGCGAACTCGTGCAAGTTGGCCTTGCCGACCACCACGCAGCCGGCCTCGCGGATCCGTTTGACGACCGGCGCGTCCTGTGCGGCCGCGACCCTGGGCAGGATGATCCCGCCCGCGGTGGTCACCATCCCCCTCACGTCGACCAGGTCCTTGACCGCGACGACGGCGCCGTCCCCGGTTTCCTCGGAGACCGAGATGAAGGCGTTGAGCTCGGAGCGCTCCGAGATCCGGGCCCTGGCCTCGTCCACCCGCATGTCGCAATTCTCGGCCGAGAGACGGGGCCGGATTGATATCCTCCCCGCTTGATGTCAGGGCAGACGGCGGGATCGATCGGCGCCAACCTCTCCTGGAGCAAGGTGGACGTGCTGACGGCGTACGAGCGGCTGACGGCCGAGATCCAGGTCCGCGGCGGCCGCCTTCGCGAGACCATCAACGACCCCGAGCCGCTGTTCCACATGCGCAACGTGAGCGCGGAGCCTCTGCTCCCGGGAGCCGTCCCTCTGAGCGGCGTGCCTGAGGGCCTCTTCAACAAGAACCTCATCGGCGGCATTCGATCGATCGAGCCCGAGCCGCCGCCGCCCGACCTGGTCGCCGATATGGTCCGGCGCTACGTCATGTTCCACGCCGCGAGCTTCATGGTCACGGGGGCGGCGGAGTTTCCCGCCGCGACCGAGCCCGCGATGCACACCGAGATCCTCATGAAATCCCGATTCTTTTCGATGATCGACGTGACGGTCACCATCTTCGGCGTCCAGGGCAAGAGCTGGACGCAGCCCAACATCTGGGTCAACCGCGACCTGATGCTGGCGGTCTTTCTAGGCTGACGACCGTCCGAACAATCGGGCCACGCGGACCTTCACGAGGTGCCAGAACAGCGCGAGCGCGCTGACCGGCTTGGCCGTCTGAGGGGCCGTAGGTCCTGAGGAGCGGGTCACCGCGGCCGTGACGTCGTCTGCAGCCGGTTCGTCCGCCTCAAGGTTGGCCCGGATGCAGTTGGCCATCTCCTGGATCAGCCGTTTGGAGACGTCCTCCATCACGCCCCGCCCGAACTGAGCCACCCGGCCGGCCACGTGGTAGTCGGTGGTGATGGTGACCAGCGAGCCCTCGCCCGCCGTTTGAACGTGCATCTGGGCGGTGGCCCGCGCGGACCCCGGCCCGGTCGTCTCCCGACCCTCGGCGGACAGCGTGGCGCTCCGCTCGGCGTCGTTGCGGTCCGCGATCCTCGCCGTCCCGTTGTAGGCGACCGTGATCGGCCCGACTTTGACCTTCACCTTGCCCTTGAATGTGCTCTCGTCCACCACCTCGGAGAGCTCGGCGCCGGGCACGCAGCCGACGACCTTGTTGATGTCCAGCAGGTAGGCGAAGACTTCGTCGGGAGGTGCGCTTACCTGAAACGAATTCTCCAGTTGCATTTCCCGCCTAAAAGTAGCGCAATAGAGGGGTTCGTTCTTGGACAGGGTTCGTTGATCGCGCGGCGCCGCCCGCCGCGTCCCGCCTGTGAGGGTTAGGAGGTCTGTATGAAGCAGAAGGTCGCGACTTCCGTCAACGGCCGGCGGCACGAGCATGAGGTTGAGCCTCGCCTGCTGCTCGTGCACTACCTGCGGGACAACCTGGGGCTCACAGGCACCCACATCGGCTGCGACACCAGCCAGTGCGGGGCGTGCACCATCCTGGTCGACGGCAAGGCCGTCAAGAGCTGCACCATGTTCGCCCTCCAGGCCGAGGGCAAGGACCTGACCACGATCGAGGGCATGGCCAGGGACGGCCAGCTGCACCCCATCCAGCAGGCATTCTGGGACGAGCACGGCCTGCAGTGCGGCTACTGCACCCCCGGGTTCATCATGGCCGCGGCCTACCTGCTCTCGCAGAACCCGAACCCGACCGAGGACGAGATTCGCAAGGGTCTCGAGGGCAACCTCTGCCGATGTACGGGCTACGTGAACATCATCAAGGCCGTGCAGACAGCCGCCAAGACCATGAGCGGCACGCAGGCGAAGAAGACCACAGTCGCCGCGGGAGGGAGCTGACATGGCTGTCACCCAGCTTGTCGGGGCCAAGATCCATCGCCGCGAAGACCCGCGGCTGATCACCGGCCACGGGCATTACATCGACGACTTCGCGCGCCAGGGCACGGCGTACGCGGCCTTTGTCCGCAGCCCTCACGCGCACGCGCGCATCAAGAGCATCGACGTCACCGACGCGAGCAAAGCACCCGGCGTGGTCGGTGTGTACACGGCGCGCGACTTCAAAGGTCAGCTCGCGGGCACGCACCCCGCGGCACCCGCGTTCGTCGCCGACAAGAAGTACATCCCCGAGCGCTTCCCGATCGCCGAGAAGGAGGTCTGCTACCAGGGCGAGATCGTGGCCGTGGTGCTGGCGGACACGAAGGGTCAGGCGAGCGACGCCGCCAACATGATCCAGGTCGACTACGCCGAGCTCCCGGCGGTCATGGACCTCGAAAAGGCGCTCGAGGACGGAAGCCCGAAAGCCCACGAGGGTGGCCCCGACAACGTGTGCTGGGACCTCACCTACACAGGCCCGGAGGTGACCGAGGCCGCGTTCCAAGAAGCGGATACCGTCGTCAAGCAGCGAATCCTGCAGAACCGTCTGGCGCCCGTGCCCATGGAGCCGCGGGGTGTGATGGCCGAGTACGAGGGCTTCGACAAGAAGCTGACCATCTGGATGTCGAGCCAGAACCCGCACTTCATCCGGCTTTTCGTCTCCGGCGCGATGGGGCTGAAGGAGAGCCAGGTCCGCGTGATCTCGCCCGACGTGGGTGGCGGCTTCGGCAGCAAGATCAGCCCCTATCCCGAGGACTACCTCGTGCCGTCGCTCTCGCGGATCGCCGACCGCCCGGTCAAGTGGATCGAGACACGCACCGAATCGATCCAGAACGCGACCCACGGTCGCGGCCAGTTCTACGACGTCGAGGTCGCGGCCAAGAAGGATGGGACCCTGCTCGGCATGCGCGTCACCCAGTTCCTCGACGTCGGCGCCTACTGCGGCACCTTCAGCGCCTTCCAGGCGTGCGCCTGTCTGATGGCCGGCGGCGCCTACAAGTGGAAGGGCATCTCGGCGCGCACGATCGGCATCCTCACGAATCGCGTGCCGACCGACCCATACCGCGGAGCGGGGCGACCGGAGGCGACGCACCTGGTCGAGCGCATGGTCGACCTCGTCGCCGGCGAGTTGAAGATGGACCCCGTCGACATCCGCAAGAAGAACTTCATCCAGCCTGGCGATTTTCCGTACACGCAGAACTTCGGACTGGTCGTCGACTCGGGCGACTACGAAAAATCACTCGACGTTGCGCTGAAGCTCGCCGGCTACGACGAGCTGCGCAAGAAACAGGCCGAGGGCCGCAAGCAGGGCAAGTACATCGGTATCGGCCTTTCGACGTGGATCGAGCTCTGCGGCTTCGGGCCCAGCGCGGCGACCGCGCCGGCGACGGGAGGCATCGCGCTGGTTGAGTCGGCGCAGGTGCGCGTCGTGCCCACCGGCTCGGTGCTCGTCTACACCGGCACCCACGCCCACGGCCAGGGCCACGAGACGACGTTCAGCCAGATCGTCGCCGACCAGCTCGGTATTCCGATCGAAAACATCGAGATACGCCACGGCGACACGGCCGAGGGCACCTCGTTCGGCTACGGCACCTACGGCAGCCGCAGCCTCGCGGTCGGAGGCGTCGCGGTGAGCAAGGCCGTAGGCAAGGTGATCGACAAGGGCAAGAAGCTGGCTGCGCACATGCTCGAGGCGGCGGAGGAGGACGTCGTCTACGAGAACGGCAGCTTCCACGTCAAGGGCTCACCCGACAAGGCGAAGGCCTTCGGCGAGGTCGCGTTCGCGAGCTACGGCATGAGTCTTCCCGAAGGCATGGAGCAAGGCCTCGAGGCGGTGGCGTACTTCGATCCACCCAACCTCGTCTGGCCCTTCGGCGCGCACATCGCCATGGTCGAGGTCGACGCCGAGACCGGCGACGCGCAGCTCCAGAAGTACGTCGCGGTCGACGACTGCGGAAACATCATCAACCCGATGATCGTCGACGGCCAGATCCACGGCGGCGTGGCCCAGGCGATCGCGCAGGCGCTCTACGAGGAGGTCGTCTACGACAACGAGACCGGCCAGCTCAAGACGGGCACGCTGCTCGACTACAACATCCCGGGGATGGGCGAGCGAGCGCCGCGGTCATCAACGCCGTCTGCGACGCGCTCAGTCCACTGGGCATCAAGCACGTTGACATGCCGGCCAGCCCCGACCGTTTGTGGAAGCAGATGAAGGAGGCACGCCAGTGATTCCAGCCGCTTTCGAATACGCACGCGCCTCCTCGGTGGACGAGGCGGCCAAGCTGCTCAACAAGTTCGGCGAGGACGCAAAGGTGCTGGCGGGCGGACACAGCCTGATCCCGCTCATGAGGCTGCGCCTCGCGCAGCCGACGGCGCTCGTCGACATCAACAACATCAAGGACCTCGACCACATCAAGGAAGACGGGCATAAGCTGCGGATCGGCGCGCTCGTGCGACACGTGACGATCCAGAACAGCGCCGTCGTCAAGGACAAGCTCCCGCTGCTGGCCGAGGTCGCCGGCGAGGTCGGCGACAACCAGGTCCGCAACATGGGCACCATGGGCGGGGTGATCGCGCACGCGGACGCGGCGGGCGACTACCCGACGCTGGCCCTGATGCTCGATGCGGAGATCGTCACCAACCAGCGCACGATTCCCGCGCGCCAGTTCTTCAAGGACCTGTTCACGACCGCTCTCGGTCCGGAGGAGATCGTGACCGAGGTCGTCTTCCCGGTCGCCAACGGGCCGCACAAGTACATCAAGTTCCGCCGCCGGCTGTTCGACTGGGCGATCGTCGGTGTCGCCGCGCAGAAGATCAACGGTGACTGGCGGATCGGGCTCACCAACGTCGGACCGACGCCCGTTCGCGCGACCGCCGTCGAGGACGCGCTGAAGAAGGGCGTCAAGCCGGAGGAGGCCGCACAGCACGCATCAGACGGCCTCGACCCGGCGGGCGACCTTCGCGCCTCGCCCGAATACAAGAAGCACCTGGCAAGCGGGCCATCCAGCAGGCAGAAAGCAAGTAGGCAAAGACGTGGCCCGGCTGCGCAGCCGGGCCACGTGTCCCTCAGCTCAAACCGCGACTGCCGGCACTCGCACGGTTGTATGGCCAGCCCTGTTGTAGGTCGTACTCTTTGAACCCGTGAGCGCACCCACGACGATCGAGGACGTCGAGCGCCGGCTGCGCGAGCGGCGCTATATCGGCGACCGCGCCCTCGCGACCTCGATCTTTCTCTCCCTCCAGCTCCAGAAGCCGCTCTTCATCGAGGGTGAGGCCGGCGTCGGCAAGACAGAGGCGGCCAAGGTCATGGCCGAGGTGCTGGGCGCGCGCCTGATCAGGCTCCAGTGCTACGAGGGCATCGACCTCGCCCACGCGGTCTACGAGTGGAACTACCCGCGCCAGCTGCTCCACATCCGGCTGATGGGCGAAGGAGAGGATCGTCGCGTCGCCGAGCGCGAGATCTTCAGCTCCGAGTTCTTACTGCGCCGGCCGCTGCTCGACGCGATCGACAACCAGGATGAGACGCCGCCCGTGCTGCTGATCGATGAGATCGACCGCTCGGACGAGGAATTCGAGGCGTTCCTTCTCGAGCTGCTCTCCGACTTCCAGGTCTCGATCCCCGAGATCGGCACCATCAAGGCCCGCCAGGTGCCGTTCGTGGTCATCACGTCGAACCGCACGCGCGAGGTGCACGACGCACTGAAGCGCCGCTGCCTTTACCACTGGATCGACTACCCCGACCTCGACAAGGAGGTCGAGATCGTGCGCGCGCGGGCGCCCGAGGCCGCCGACGGGCTGGCGCGCGAGGTGGCGGCGCTGGTCCAGGGCCTACGCGGGATGGACCTGTACAAGGTTCCCGGGGTCGCCGAGACGCTCGACTGGGCGCGCTCGCTGGCGGCGCTCGGCGCCACTCGGATCGACGCCGGGCTCGTCAGCGCGACCATGGGCGCCGCGCTCAAATACCAGGAGGACCTGGAGCGAGTGCGCGAGCAGGTACCCGCCTTGGTGGACAAAGCACGCCTTGACTGAGGTCGCTCCGGACCTGCTGCCCCGGCTGGGAGCCTTCGCGCGGCTGCTCCACGACGCTGGGCTCGAGGCCGGTCCCCGGCGGCTGACCGACGCCACGCGCGCGCTCGGCTACATCGATCTCAAGCAGGAGCAGGACTTTCGCAACGCGCTGCGCTCGGTATTCGTGAGCCGCAAGGAGGACCTCCCGACCTTCGAAGCCGCGTTCGACGTCTTCTGGGCACCGCCGGATCCGCGCGCTTCCGCCGGTGTCATCCCCGGCCGCAGCCGCGCGCTGCCTCTTTCACCAGAGCGCGCGAAGGCCTGGGCGAGCGCGCTCGGCCTCCACGCCTCGCAGATGAATCGCGAGCAGAACCCGACCGAGTTCCCCGCCTCTTCCAGCGGTTACAGCGCCGAGGAGCTCCTCCGTCACAAGGATTTCGAGGAGATGACCTGGGCCGAGACCGAGCAGGTGAAGCGCCTCCTCGAGCAAGCGCCGTGGCGCGTCGCCGAGAGGCGCACACGGCGTCTGCGGCCGTCGCGAGCGGGCCGCATCGACCTCCGCCGTTCGGCGCGCCACGCGATCCGTTCCAGCGGCGAGCTGATGAGGCTCTTCCGCCGCCAGCCACGTGTGCGCCGCCGGCCACTGGTGTTGATCTGCGACGTGAGCGGCTCGATGGAACGCTACTCGAGGCTGCTCATGATCTTCGCCCACGCGATCGCGCGTCGCGAGGACCTGGAGGCGTTCGTCTTCTCGACGCGCCTGACGCGGATCACGCGCATGCTGCGGCAGCGCGATCTCGACCGCGCCCTGGAGGCGGTCAGCAAGCGCGTGCACGACTTCAGCGGCGGCACCCGCATCGGTGACGCCATCGGCGACTTCAACCGGCACTGGGCGCGACGCGTGCTCGGGCACGGCGCGGTCGTGATCATCATCAGCGACGGTTGGGACCGCGGCGACCCGGCCCAGCTGACTTCCGAGCTCATCCATCTCCGGCGGTCGTCGCACCGCCTGATCTGGCTCAACCCGCTGCTCGGATCGAAAGGCTACGAGCCGCTGACGCGGGGCATGGCGGCGGCGCTGCCGCACTGCGACGACTTTCTGGCCGCGCACAACGTCGAGGCGCTCGAAGACCTCGGCCGTCTCCTGGCAAGCCTTGACTCGAGGAAGGATTCACCTCCCCACCGTGTGGGGAGGTTGGCGGCCGGAGGCCGGGTGGCGACGTGAGGGAAGTCCTCGACGAGCTGAACGAATGGACCCGCGAGGGCGAGGAGATCGCGATCGCGACCGTGGTCGAGACCTGGGGCTCCAGCCCGCGCCCCCTCGGGTCGAAGATGCTGGTCACACGCTCCGGCAAGATGGCGGGCTCCGTATCCAACGGATGCATCGAAGGCGCGGTCTTCGAAGAGGCGCAGAAGGTCTTGAAGAGCGGCCAGCCCAAGATCGCGGCGTTCGGCGTCGCCGACGATGTCGCTTTCGAGGTCGGGCTCGCGTGCGGCGGACACATCGAGGTGTTCATCCAGCGGTTGGACCGCGCGCAGCGCCAGGTCATCGACATGCTCAATCGCAACGAGCCCACGACGCTGCGCACCAACCTCGTCAGCGGCGAAGCAGAGGTCGTCAAGGGCACCCCGCCCGGGACGGAGCTCGCGCGGCGCGACGGCGATCTATTCATCGAGCCCTTCCGCCGGCCCGCGCACCTCGTGATCATCGGCGCCATCCACATCGCGATTCCGCTGCACCGGCTCGCCAAGCTGATGGGCTACCGCGTCACGGTGGTCGACGCGCGTGCGAAGTTCGCCACCACGGAGAGGTTTCCCGAAGCGGACGAATTGATCCTCGCGTGGCCCGACGAAGCGATGGCGAAGATCCCGGTCGACAACTCGACCTACGTCGTGATCCTCACGCACGACCCGAAATTCGACCTGCCTGCCCTGCGCTCGGTACTCAAGAGGGACGCGGGCTACATCGGCGCGATCGGCAGCCGCAAGACAAACCAGAACCGGTTCGACGCTCTGCGCAAGGAAGGCTTCACCGAAGCCGAGCTGGCGCGCGTGCATGGACCCATCGGGCTCGACCTCGGCAGCCGTGGGGCGGAGGAGACCGCGCTCGGGATCCTGGCCGAGGTCACAGCCGTGAGATTCGGAGGGTCAGGGTCCGCGATGCGAGAGGTGAGGGCAGCGTCCTAACTCTTCCCCGCTTGCGGGGAAGTCCCCGGCGCAGCCGGGGGATGGGGCGTGACTGCCCCTCTGGCCCTGCGGGCCACCTCCCCACTGCGTGGGGAGGAGTTCTTCTGCCGGAAGCGGCGCGCTTTCTCCCGGTTGCCGCAGGACGCCATCGTGCACCACCGGCTCGAGTGGTTCTTGGAGCGGTCGTAGAAAGCCCACCGGCAGGTGTCTGAGCCGCAGAGCTTCAATCGCGTCCAGTCCTCGTCCTGCATGGCCGAGTAGAGGGTCGCGACCAGGCGCCCGATCGCGCCCACGGCGCCCGTCGCCTCCGGTTCCAGGCGCGGCTTGCCGCCGCGGCCGAACCGCATCCGGAGCCGGCTCTGGCTCGCCGCCTCATTGAGGGTGGCCAGGGCAACCGGGTAGACGGGGAGCCCGGTGTTGGCGCCGATGAGGCTCCGCATGGCCTCCCGGACGGCGATCGCGTGCTTCAGGTCGGACTCGTCGACCGGGTCCCCGTCATCCAGGAGGCTCTTTGCAACCAGCCACGCCCGGAGCGTGTTTGGGTCCTCGAGCTCCTCGGTGCCGGGCATGAGGTCGAGCGTGTTGACGAAGGCCTGGACCAGGCCCAGCTCACCGGTCGCCGTTTCCCGTTCCGACATCGAGGCCTAGTTTACCCATAACCACAGAAGCTGCAACATCGGTTATAATAACTGGTGTAGAAATATTGCCGGTTACAGGAGGTCGAAAGTGAACCCGTACATGAACGAAGACGTGATGTGGCAGCGCCTCCAGGACGTCCAGCGCGAGGCCGAGAACCGGCGCCTGCTGGCGGGTTCAGACGAGGGCGATCAGCCCCGGCCGAGCGTCGGCTCCAGGCTCCGAGCGGTCGTCAGGGCCGCTTGGCTCGCAGCCTCGCGACGGAGCGCCAGCTCAGGATCGCGGCGAGCAGCACGACCTGCCCCATGAAGATCACGCGGTTGATGTCAATGGCCGGGATCCACGAGACGTCGTCGCCCTTGATGACAAAGGCGCCCGCGGGCCGGGCGTCAAGACCGACGCCTGCCCCACCCGCCTGATCGGACCCTTCCCCGCCACCGCCACCGCCACCGCCGCTCACCTTGGCCGCGGGGATCACGGTGACACCGTTCTTCTCGTACGGCTGTCCGAAAACCGTCGCCCCGGTGACCACGTCTCTGACCTGGTCCAGGATCTTCATCTCTTTACCTCCTGTGCAGCCAGCCGTTTCAGTGTCGCGACCTGCTCGGCGTCGGGCCCGCCACCCGCGCCCGGCACCTCCAATATGAACGGTAGCTTCGCGAAACGCGGCTCATGCAGGAGCGCGCGAAAGCCATCTTCACCGAT
>WNFV01013438.1_pt1 | contig 12760 bp, 9 predicted proteins | sample 5400101 | NCBI WGS metagenome assembly WNFV01 (sample SAMN13153361, study PRJNA577476) | soil metagenome | isolation source: 115 cm soil or saprolite under grassland replicate 1 | place: USA:California | collected 2016-06-15
GATCTTCGGCCGGTCGCGGCGCTTGAAGAACCTCGTCATGACGGGAGTCCAGGCGCACATCGGCAGTCAGATTCTGGAGACCGCGCCGCTCGAAGAGACCGCGCGTGAGCTCGCGGCGCTCGCGCGCGCTTTCGTCGGCAAAGGGTTCCCCCTCGAGACGCTCGATATCGGCGGTGGATTCGGCGTGGCCGGCCCGGGCGAGAGGCCGCTGACCCCGAAGGATTACGCCGCGGCTGTGCTGCCATATCTCGCGGGTCTTCCCTTCCGGATCCTGATCGAGCCCGGCCGCGCCGTCGTCGGACCGGCGGGCGTTCTCGTTACGCGAGTGCTCTACGTCAAGGAGAACAGCGGCAGGCGCTTCGTGATCACGGATGCCGGCATGAACGACTTGATCCGCCCGCCGCTGTACGGCGCGATCCATTCGATTGAATCCGTTGACCCTCCCAAAGGACATCCCATCACGACAGATGTCGTCGGGCCGATCTGCGAAACGAGCGATTTCCTGGCCCGAGACATCGTCCTGGCCGAGCCGGCCGAAGGGGATCTGCTCGCCGTCCGCGACGCCGGAGCCTACGGGTTCGCGATGGCCTCCAATTACAACTTCCGCAACCGTGCCGCCGAGGTCCTGGTCGAAGGAGGCTCTTTTCGGACCGTCCGCCGGCGGGAGACTTTCGAGGACCTTGTCAGACTCGAACGAGTGTAAAATTCCGCCGTAATTTCAACTGATGGAAAATATCCAGACCTCGTATTTGAGACGGCGACTCTTAGCTCGCGCGGGCATTGCTCCGCGCATCCGGAAGGAGTGAGGTTTATGCGGCTGAAGTTTCTTGTAGTCCTGCTCGCGTGTATGGCTTTGGCGGTGCCCCTCGCGATGGCGCAGACGACGGGCGAGATCTCGGGCGTCGTGCGGGACAGCTCCGGCGTGCCGTTGCCCGGGGCCACCGTCACGATCAAGGGCCCGCAGATGCCGTCCGGGCGCTCGGTGATGACACTCTCCGACGGCGCTTTCCGCTTCAAGGATTTGCCGCCCGGCACCTATCACTTAAAGGCGGAGCTGGGCGGCATGGGCACCTTCGACCAGGACGTGATCGTGGCCCTCGTCACGAGCACGGAGGTGCATCCGGTCCTGCGGGCGACCGCCAGAGAGTCCATCGAGGTCACGGCGGCGCTGCCCCTGGTGGACACGAAGTCCTCGCAAATCTCCGTCGTGACGCCCAAGGAGACGATCGAGAAACTTCCGCTCGCGCGCACTTTTGCCGGTACCTTCCAGCTTGCTCCGGGGGTCGCGGAGAACGCCTCCAGCGCTCCCAACGCGGGCGGCTTCAAACAGGACAACACGTTTTTCTACGATGGCGTCAACATCACCAATGCGTTCTTCGGCGACCTCTATCAGAACTTTTCCGAGCTGGATATCAAGGAGGTCGCGATCACGCGCGGTGGCGTGACACCGGAGTACGGCCGGACGGGAGGGTTCATCGTCAACGGCGTCACCAAGTCCGGCACCAATGACTTGCACGGCGAGGCGCGTCTCTCATATCAACCTGCCTCCTTCGCCGCAAAGAGCAAAGACCCAACCCTGACGAGTCAATTCAAGATATTCCGTCCGGGCGCCGACGTCGGCGCTCCGCTCTGGCGCGATCACCTCTTCTTCTACGGGTCGGCCAACTTCCTGAGGCAGACCGAGCAGGATCGCGTCAACAACTTGGGGGCCGTTCCAGACGCGGACACCGACGTCAACGAGTACTTCGGAAAACTGACCGCCAACCCTGTCTCCAGCCAGTTGATTAACGCCTCCTTCCGCTACGTCGGAGTTACCGCCACCAACACAGGCATCGGAACGCGTACGGCGCCTTCGGTTGGCAGCGAAGGGAAGACGATCGACCGCGTCATCGTGGCCTCCTGGTTTGCGACCGTGGGCTCCAAGCTTTCGCTGGAAGCCCGCTTCAACCATAACGAGGACAACAACGGGGTCTCGCCCAACGTCCCCATCCCGTTCCAGACACCTTTCGATCCGGAGCGCCCCTACCTGGCCGGCAGCTTCACCACGACGATCGTCGGCCGCACGGGCCAGCGCTTCATCTTCCCCCCGGCCAACACGACGGGACAGACGATCGGCGCCGCCGACATCGCGTTAAACGACCAGAACTTCTTCCGCGACGAGTACCGGCTGCAGGGCTCCTATCTGACGAGCTTCCTCGGAGCGACACATGACATCCGCGGCGGGTTCACGCTCTCCGTCAACCGGGAAGATCTCGTTCGCGCGGCCAACGGCTGGGGAGCGATCACGGTCGTGGACACCGCCACGACGGGAACCTGCTCGCCGGCGGGCAATCCCAACGGCGGAAGGCCATGCTACCGGGCGCGCTACTGGCAGCCCGACACGCAGATCTCGCGCGCCAAGACCTACGGGGTCTTCCTCCAGGACCAGGCGACCTGGAAGCGTTTCACACTCAACGTGGGCGCTCTGGTCAACGAGGACTATTACATTCCCAACGACAACGGCTCGTTCAATTCCATCCGCGGCGACTACACGCGTGCGGGCAACGCGGCCGCCTTCCCCTCCTGCGTCACGAACCCCTCGGCGTCCCCCTGCGTGTATCGGAGCCGCATCGACATCCCGTGGAGCAAGCAGTGGCAGCCGCGCATTGGGATGGCCTACGAGGTGGACAGCAAGGCCCACGACAAGGTGTACCTGAACCTGGCGCGCTATGACCTCATGGACAACCAGTCGCTCTCACGCGCGGCCGCCCCGCTGCGCCTGACGCGCGTGGACGCCTTCTTCAACATCACGACGGGCGCCCTCATCCAGCAGGTCACCCGCGCCAACCAGACCAACAAGCTGGTGATCCCCAACATCGACCCGACCTACGCCGATGAGGCCATCGTCGGCTACGCGCGGCCTCTGGGAGGCGGCTGGGCGGCCGAGCTCTGGGGGATGTACCGCAAGGCCACCGACATCATCGAGGACTTCGCGGTCTTCCCCAACACCGGCAGCAGCTTCCGGTATGGGAACATCGAAGGGTTCCACCGCTACAGGGCCGCCACGATCGAGGTTCGCAAAGCTTACGGCGGCAACTGGACATTGGACGCCTCCTACACGCTCTCGAGGCTCGACGGGAACTGGGACCTCGACACATCTGGAACCTCGATCTTCTATTCCTCCTCCTACATCGGAGACGGCGTCGGGCTCTACCCCACGGACCCGAACCACGAAGGGCTTCTGCGCGGCGACCGGACCCACATCGCGAAGCTCTTCGGGACCTACACGCTTCCGACCAAGACGATCCTGGGCGGGTATCTGCGCTTCCAGAGCGGCATGCCCTGGGAGGCGCGGGGCCACGACCCGGTCAACGATACGACTCTGATGCCGATCGAGCCTCCCGGGAGCCGCCATCTCTCTTCCTGGACGAACTTCGACCTGCTCGTCGCGCAGAACATTCCCATCGGACCCGCGAGCCTGCGCCTCGAGGGCCGGGTGCTAAACGTCTTCAACACCCAGCCGATCCTCTCGGTGGATCAATCCTACTGCCTGCAGCAGCCGTGTCTCTCGCTTGAAGGCATACCGGCCTCGAACCTCAACCCGAACTTCGGAAAGCCCTTGTCCTACGCGCCAGCGAGGCGGGCCATCGTCTCAGCGATCATCAGCTACTGACGTGAATCAAGCGTCTTCACCGGGCCGGAGGCCAAGCGCCTCCGGCTTTTTTTTCTTCTCCTTTTTCTTCTCCCTCTCCCGTCGGGAGAGGGCTGGGGTGAGGGGCATCACCGGGCGCTCTTGACGTTTTCAAGCGTGCGGGCGACCTCCGGCTGATTTGAGTCGAGAGCCAGCGAGCGCTCAAGCAGCCGGATGACCGCTTCGCGGTGCACGAGGCAGGTCTCGAAGAGCGCGAGATCGTTCAAAGTTTTCGGCTGCTTCGTTGCTGTTTCGAAGCGCACGAGCGCCGCCAGGGCTCCCTGACAGTCGCGCGAGCGATAGCGCAGCATCGCGAGATCGCGCGTGATCGTCTCGCTGTTGGGATAGGCACGGGCGGCGCGCTCGAGGAGCGACCGGGCGGCGGCTGTTTTTCCTTCCTTCTGGTACTCGTGCGACCAACCGATGACCGCGGTCTCCGGATCTCCATGGAGCGCGGCCAGGGAACGAAAGAGCCACTCCTCGGCGGTCTTCGTGTCGCCCCAGGCGCGGTAGAGAACGGCGAGGTTGAACATCGGCGAGTAGTAGCCGGGCGAGAGCCCGAGCGCCTTCTCGAAGGCCTGCCGCGCGGCAGGAAGGTTCTTCTCGGTCTCCCGGAAGTACACGCCGAGATTGTTCCAGGCGCCCTCCGTCAGGCCCGGCCGGTCGCCTCCCGTCGGCGCGAGCGGTTTCGCTTCCGAAGGAGAGAGGTAACCGAGCGCGAGGAGCTTCTTCGTGTACTCGCTCGCCTGCTCGGAGGACATCTCCTGCGCCGGGACTCGCCGCACGCTGATCTTCGACAGCTCGTCCGTCTTCGCCTTCGAGGGAAGACCGGGGAACCCTGCCGCGATCGGCTTGCCCGGCATCTTCCTGTCGGGGGGCAAATCGAGCAGCGCGAGCACCGTCGGAGCGACGTCGAAGAGGCTGGCGCCGCCTCGCTCGGGAGCGGGCCTGACGCGCGCGCCCCAGGCCGCAAAGACCCCGTCGAAGCGGTGCCAGAAGGCCGCCGTGGCCCAGTTGCCCGATTCGAACTGGCACGGTCGGTCCTCGCCCCACTTGAACCCGTGGTCGGAGTGGACGAGAAGCGTTGCTCCGTCCTCCTCCGCGCGCCGCATCCACTGTCCCAGCATCGCGTCGATCGCGCTGTAATACGTCGCGACGGCATGACCGTACCGCGCAAAGTCGGCATCCGAGACGCAGGCGAGCCTGGGCGGAGTGTCGGCCGCGAAGATGTGCCCGACCTCGTCGGTTCCCTCGATGTAGAAGGCAAGGAGATCGGGCAGGTTCTTGTCGTATAGCTCTCGCGCGGTACGCTGAGTCACCCGGGTCGCGGCCAGAATCCGCGCCAGCGCGGCGATCGGATTCTCTCTGCCGGCGCCCGAGGAGAGCGCGCTCTCGATCTCACCGAACGGCACATCGAGATAAGGCGCGAGGTCCCGCGCCGTCACGCGCCCGTCGCGGCGAATGACCTCTCCGATGCCGGTCTCGAGCGCCGCCGGAAAAGCCACGCCCGCGAGCGGCAGCGTCTCGAAGAGGATGGGACTCGCGTGGTCGGTCACGAAGAACCCATTGACCTCCTCGGCGGGGTGCGTCGCCCACCAGCCGACGACACCGACCTTTCTCCCCGCGGCCGAAGCAATGTTCCAGACCGCCGGCACGGCGCGCGAGTTCCCGGAGATCGGCACCTTCCGGCCGGTCTTCGGATCCACCTCCTGGAAATCGAGCACGCGATGAATGTCCGGCGGCACGCCCGTCGCGGCGGTCGTCCACAGAATCGGCGAGATGAGCGGAGCGAAGCTGCGAAGCCTGGCCGTAAAGCCCTCGGAAGAAAGCCTCTTCCAGTTGGGCATCCGACCCTCCGCCGCCAGCCGATCCAGCAGCTCGAAGTCCAATCCATCCAGCCCCAGCCAGATCACCGGATGCCTCCCCCCCGCTGCCCGCCGAGTCCTCGAGGCGACGACGTCCTCCGTTTCCACCGGGGGAGACTCCGCTGCCATCGCCCGTTCAGCCGCTGGCTTCTCCGCGCGAGCACACGAACCTCCCAGCGCCAGAGTCAGGAGCCACAGAATTCGTGAGCGCCTCATCAGCTCGGAAGCATAGCCGCGTCCTCCCCTTTGCTCGGGAGTGGCGGTGTCAGTCGCGGCGCGAAGCCGCCGCAGGAACTCCCTCTCCCGGCGGGAGAGGGAGGGGTGAGGGGCGCTGGGTAAGGGCGCTGCTGGCGTTGATCCTGTCGAAGAAGAGCTTCGAAAAGTCGCAATGAAGATCAAAGAATGCGTCAGAATCCCTGTCATGAAGCCTCCGATTGCCCGCAGGTCATCGAAGCCGGTCTCCGCGCCAAGCGCAATCAGAAGCTCGATGGGGAGATCGTGGAGTACGCTCGCGCCAACGCGGGCAGCCGCGCCGACCTCGACCCGGTCCTGGAAGAAGCAGGCATCGGGTTTTTACGAGATGGTCAGCCCGATCTGGAAGGCGATGCCGGCTCCCCCGATTGACCCGCTCGCCCGTCGCGAGTAGACTGCGCGGTCCGCGGTGGGTGTAGCTCAGCTGGTTAGAGCGCCAGACTGTGGATCTGGATGTCGAGGGTTCGAATCCCTCCACTCACCCCAAGTCCTTTGCCATGAATATTTGCGCCCGTAGCTCAGTCCGGATAGAGCGTTAGCCTCCGGAGCTAAAGGTCGCGCGTTCGAATCGCGCCGGGCGCACCATACCGTCGCTACGCGACTGCGTGAGATCTGGGCCTGCGGCCCACCGGCGAGCGGCTCGGCCGGATGCGGCCTCGAACCGTCGCTACGCGCTTGCGCGTGATCTGCGCCTGCTGCGCACCGGCAAGCGACTCGGCCGGATGCGGCCTCGGTCGCTTGCCTGATCCCGCCCAATCGCTTCGCTCCCGCGGCGCGCGCCTCCTCCCCTCTGGGAGACTTCGCGCGCCGCGACGGTGGCCCAGAACGCGGGATTTGCGCCGACTTCCGGTCGGAGGGCGACGGCCACCGACGACCTATGACACATTACGCAAGTCGGCGAGTGGAAGGTTTGAGAGCGCCGCGTGACGAGAGGCCGTATGACACGCAGGAAAGGCCAGTCGAGTGAAGCCCTACGATCCGGGGAATGGTAATGACCACCTTGTCAGAAACCTTTGAGTACAAGGACAGAGACTTTGGTGACATGCAAGGAATTGTCGTGGCGACCAATTCGGATGTTTTCCATCCCACGAGCACGACCAATCTGCTGCTGGGCGGTGTGCGCCGACTTGTCAACAAGGACGCCACCTCGGCGCTGGATCTCGGCTGCGGGTGCGGAATCGTTGCCGTGGCTTTGGCAAAACTGATTTTACCGAGCGCCGCAATATATGCTTCGGATATCAGCGCCGAGGCGGTGAAGTTGGCCAGACAGAATGCGGAGAATTTCCAGCTCGCCATCGATTGCCGATGCGGCAGCGTATTCGAGCCGTGGGTAGGAATGCGATTTGATCTGATTGTGGATGATGTTGCTGGCATGTCCGAGCCGATTGCCCGGCACTCGCGCTGGTATCCGCCTCACATTCACAGCGATGCCGGGGAAGACGGGGCGCGATGGATCGTGCGCATTCTGTCGGAGGCCCCGGAGTTTCTCACTCCGCAGGGGGAGCTTTTCTTTCCCGTTCTAACGTTCTCGAGTGAATCCAGAATCTTGGATGCTGCACGAGATCACTTCGCCAGAGTTGAGTTGGTTACCGAGCAATGGTATCCACTCGGCAGCGACTTACTGCCTCACCTGGATCTGATCGAAGGTCTCATGGCTAAAGGTCAGGTAGAAGTTAGAAGGAAGGGCAGTCGCTGGTTGTGGGCGACCAAGATCTATCGGGCCGCCAATTAGCAACCTCACCAGAGAGGAAGTGGATTTGGAGGGAACGCGCTGAGGCTAATCGGAGGACCCCTTGTGACGGATATAGCCATCCTACAGAAATATCTGCATGATCACATCCCGCTTTCGAGAGCGATGGAAGTCGAGGTTGTGGAGGCTACAGATAATGGCGTCACATTGGCCGCTCCATTGGCGCCGAACATCAATCATCGCGAAACCGTCTTTGGCGGTAGCGCCTCGGCCGTCGCTATATTGTCGGCCTGGACGCTGATGTACCTTCGATTGAAGAGTGAGCAACTCAGTGTCCGTATTGTCATCCAGAAGAACACCATGACTTATGAGCGCCCGATAACCGGGAGGTTTACCGCCTCGGCTGCAATCGCCGATACCACGGCCTGGCACCGTTTTGCTGATACGGTCAAGCGAAAGAGCCGCGGCAGATTTACCGTTCGCTCCATACTGTACCGTCATGCTGAAAAGGTCGGCGAGTTTGAAGGAGACTTTGTGGCGTGGAGATTATAGAGGCTACGAGGATCCCCAGAGGTCGCGGAGCGTGAGCGCAGAGTGCCGCGCGACTAAAAGCGGTTCGTGACGCGGGAGGTAGGATTTCCCGTTTCGGAGCCAAACCGGGTGACGGTATCGCTCCAGGTGGGCTTGCGGTCATGCGACTTGGCTGGTTGGTAGCACTCGGCGAACTCGTCGGCCGCGGCCAAGGGCCGCATCTCCTTCACCCACAGACTGGCGGTCGTAAAACCACCAGCTGAAGGCGGGCGCCCGAGCCTCCCACACGCGACTCAACTTTTGCTACTCCTTTGGGAGAAGGTCAAGGGAAGGGCTCCAAGCGACACAATCGATCGCTGGCATGCGGCTTGCACTGTCGACAGAAATTAGCGAAGAGGAAGTGTCCTCGAAATACCACTAACTGCCCCGGCAATTTCATAGATTGGAGGTCTATATGGTTCGCGTTCGCCGTTATCTTGTGACCGTTCTCGCAGTCATCGGCTTGATCGCGATGGTCGGTTCCGCTGATGCGCAGGGAAAGGGAAAGGGGCCGGTCAAGAAATACAAGACCACGAAGAAGATGGCCGAGAGGGTGGGCGAGGCGCATGGAATAAGCTTGGTGTCCTCTCGCAGCATGCTAGCGCAGAGCCAATATTTGGGAGTGATGTACATCGGCTACTCCTACATCGATGAGTATGGCGACGAGTACATCTACTGGTTCCCGTACGAGATGATTTACGATGGAGATACGGGTGCCATCGAATACGTTCCGCTCGACTAGCTTAGCTAAGCTAGGCGATTGGATTTTGGCCCAGGAAAGATTTTGGTATAAGACCCTGCCCGCGCTAATAAGGGGACCGCTCGCCGGTCCCCTTTGAGTGAGAGGCTCCCTGTTTTTCGGACACCGATCACGAGAGCGCCGCCGCAGCGGCGAGACCGCCAATGCCGACGCCGAAATAGAAGGCTTCGATAGCAAGGGCAGCGAAAAGGGCAGCCCGGAGGACCTGTAACAGAGGCCTGCCATCGGCGTCGAGCTTGTACGCCGAGTAGGCCAGAATCGTAAAGGGGAGAAGGAGACCCTACTGCAGCTCAACCCGTTTGCCGCTGCCGTCCGTGGATTCGGTGCTCGACGATCTCGATCTCTTCGAGGACGTCTTCGGGGCGCACTTCGGCTTCGAGCTCTTTCAAGTCGCTGCCGGCCTCCTGGCGGACTCCCAGCTTGCGATGGAGCTGGTCGAGCATCTTCAAGGCGCGCGTCAATTCATGTTCCGTCAGGAGGCCGATCTGCAGATCGAGGTTGGCTCGGCGGTCGGCCTCGTCGCTGATGCGGTTCTGGCTGATGAGGACGAAGGTCGAAAGAAAGATCGCCTCGAGCGAAACGATCATGGTCAGCAGCCCGAAGGGGAACGGATCGAAGGGCCTGGCTCCGAAGGCCCCGAGGTTCCAGCCGATCCACCCCGCGAACCAGACAACGTGGAGGTAAACAAAGCCCATGTGGCCGGAGAAGTCCGTGATCGCGTCCGCAAGCTTGTCCTGGAGAGACCGGCGTCCGGCTACCCGCTCCTTTTGCGCGATCAACGTCAGGATGTTGCGTTCGAGGATGCTCGCCAGGAGAGGGTGCTGTTCGGCGCGATCGTGCGAAGGGTCGTGGGCCATATGTGCCTCCTCAAGAACTAGCCAGCATTATTCATGAGGAAGCGAAGGACAGGGGAAAGCTTCAGCTGCGCGCGATTCAGATCTACCGCGCGTCGCCCCGGACCGGAATCCGGAGCTCCGGCAGCTCCGAGTCGCTCGTTTTTACGACGATCGCGCCGCGCAGCGGACCTCGTTCCAGCCGAGCCTGGTTCAGAGAGACATCGAGCCGAAATGTCTGGCTGGGGCTCGATGGAGTCTGCTGCACCGTTACCGCCGGCAGATCGCAGACGACCGACACGATCGAGAACGGATTACGGCGGCTCTTCACGAGGATGGTCTGCTTGAGGAGATCCAGGATCCCGGCCGACGAGCGGATCTGCTCCAAGGAGATCTCTCCAAAATCCACAACGTCCGGGTTTGCGTAGAGATCCGGCTTGACAAACAGGTGAACCGGAATCTTCAAGACCTTGACTTCCGGAGTGGTCGCTTCAATGACGAGGGTCTCCTCGTACTTGCCTGGCGGTGTGCCGGGAACCACCCTGACGGTGACGGAGTAGATCTTCCCGGGCTCGACGGTCTTCAGCGAAGCGGTGAAGTGACTTCCTTCATTCCGAATCGGCTTGATGGCAAGCGATTTTGCCTCGTTATTGACGAGTGTCAGCACCCGCTCGACCGACTCGTCCTTGAACGCGGCAAGAAATACCGCGCCGAAGGGACGGATCTCTATTGGAGGGCGAACTTTTCCTCGAAGAGTGAGAACGGCCTTCGGAAGAAGCGGGTCATTGAAGAAGACGAGCGCCTGGACCTCGATCTTTCCCGCGAACTCTGCCGTCTTCAGCTCGAGGCTTATCTTTCCTTCGGAACCCGGCTCGATCGGCCGGGCCCGCAGCGCCATATCTGACCGGGAGAGCTCAGCGCGCTCGATCCGCAGCACTCCTTTGCCCAGGTTTCTGACGGGAAAATCGTGGGAGACCGTCTGTCCCTGCCGGACTTCACCGAAATCGTGGTCCGTTTCCGTCAGCCCGGCCTGTGGAGGCGCTCCCGCCTCGCCGGCGAGAGTCGCGGCTGTGAGAAGGAGGATACAGCAGGCTGGACTAATCATGACGCAGAAAACGGGGCCCGGCAGTGCCGGGCCCCACAATCACTCGCGTGAGTCTCAACTTATTGAGTGACGTAGAACCTGAGCTGGGCCAGTTTCAGACCATTGTTGTCATAAAACCAGACCCAGTCCACGAGGTCTTGCTCGAAAAGGGGGACATCTCCGCAGAATTCATCGCCGCCGATATCGAAGCAGACATTCTGAAGCGTCGTCAGCTCCTTCGTCACGTTGGTAAACGTACGCTTACCGTGGGCGGTGAGGGAGACAACGTTCTCGCCGGTATTACAGATCAGAGCCCCAGTGTCATCGGTTGCGCACAGGGTCATCGTCGCATGTCCGCCATGCTGGCCGAGCGCTCTGACCCATACCGTGTAGTCGAGCGAAAAGCCGGTGCACTCGAAGTCGGTCGGAACATTCGTGTTGCACGGCAGTTGAAACACGGCGCCAATCTTGTTTCCAAGCGCCGCACCCGAGCAGTCGTAAGCCTGGGTGAAAGCGTTTCCGTCGCAAACCTCGAACGGCCCCTGGGTAAGCCAGATGTTGCTCCTGGTGGGTGCGCCCGTCTTGCTGCCAAGGGCCACAAAGATGGTGTGCCGCTCACTACCCGTCAGTTCTGCGGTCTTCGGATTGTCGACGCCGATGATGTTCAGATTGTAGTGCGGACCGCTCAGACCGCTCCCGCCAAATGCGGGAACGGCAAGCGCGAGTCCAAGAAGCACCGCGAGAGACAGAGTCAAACGTTTCATAACTTGCTCCTCATTCTGGTTGGTTGCCTGTTCGTTGATCATTTCCGAACCCATTCCTCTTGAGTCTCTCTCTCCCTCCTTTCCCGGAAAACGTTTCGTCCCCTCCTTTCCCGGAAAACGTTTCGTCAGGGATCCTTCAGACTGGTTGGTTGCCCACTAAGCCGCGGGAAACTAGTTTTTCCGCAGAGAGCTGTCTATTGGACTTAAGCTTAGGAAAGAAAGAACGCTGCATTCTGAAGTGCCTATTCGTTGATCATTCTGATGCGATGCCGATTCCTTTCGAGCCGAGACTGCCCTCGCGAAGCGCTCGTGAAGACAGACTTCCTCCCCTACCCCGCAAACTGGTTTCCTTTCCTCCACCTGCGACGGCCCCGAAGGCCGACGGCGATCCCCTATGCAAGAGCGACTGAATTGTGACGGACAGTATTTCTTATACTCCGATCATGGGCACGTTTTCAACCGCTACTTGCACTATTTCCTTTAAATTACTGGATAAACAGGATTTGCTTATGGTGGCTGAGCCTGACCTGAAGCCCCGCCGGGCCCCTCCGTTGGGAGTCTCGCGCACGAGACCTCTAGGCGCGGCGGGTAGCAGCAGCCCGTTCTCTGAGAGCGATACTCTAGCCCGGCAGATGCGAAAGAGCGCCGCGAAGCCGCCCTCACTGTCGCGGCGCACGCGGCCCTTTCAGGAGTCGGTGATCCGTGAGATGACGCGGATCGGCGCGGAGGTCGGGGGCGTCAACCTCGCGCAGGGGCTTCCGGACTTCGATCCGCCCGCGGAACTGCTCGACGCGCTGCCGGGGATTCTTTCGCAGACGCGCCACCATCAGTACTCCTTCACGTGGGGCTCGCCCGAGTTCCGGCAATCCGTGGCGGCGAAATGCGCGCGGTTCAACGGCATTACCGTGAATCCTGACAGCGAGGTGACGATCACCTGCGGCGTCTCCGAAGCTCTCGTAGACGCGGTGCTCGGATTGACCGAGCCCGGCGACGATGTCGTCCTCCTGGAGCCCTGGTACGAGAACTATGTGCCGGCCTGCGTACTTGCCGGAGTGAAGCCTCGCTTCGTCCCACTCGCGGAACGCGATTACGCGCTCGATCTCGGGCGCCTCGAGAAGGCGGTCACGAACCGCACGCGCCTGATGATCCTGAACACCCCCGGCAACCCGTCGGGGCGCGTCCTCTCGCGCGAGGAGCTGGCAGAGATCGCGAGCCTCTGCCAGCGCTTCGGCGTCGTCGCGGTCGTGGACGAGATCTACGAGCACATCTGGT
>WNFV01009662.1_pt1 | contig 12759 bp, 13 predicted proteins | sample 5400101 | NCBI WGS metagenome assembly WNFV01 (sample SAMN13153361, study PRJNA577476) | soil metagenome | isolation source: 115 cm soil or saprolite under grassland replicate 1 | place: USA:California | collected 2016-06-15
GAACGAGCGCCCGCTCGAGGCCGCGATTGTCTGCGGTTGATCCTGCTCCATCGCCGCGAGCGTACCCCGAGAGGCCCCAGGTTCTACCTGCCGCGGCGACAAGAGCGAGCGTCTTGCAATGAACCGCGGGACGCCCGCTCGGGACGAGCAGCGAGTCTCTCGCGAGCCACATCAAAGCCCCGCTTCCGTCGGGCGAAGCAGGAGGGGGAGAGGATTTGGAGATCCGTACGAGAGCGCCCTGGCCGGCGACAGCAATCAGACTCTGTTCGTCGAACGGCGCCAGGCCGTTCCCGTCCGCGATCGCACGATCATCCACACGCCCTCGCCGGGGCGACTTCCCATCCTCTCCCTATCTCATCGTGCCTCGCGCCCGCCGAGCGAGCGGAGCGGGAAAGCCTGCCCCGCCCGACCGGCGGCCTAAGCCCAAATCGCCAAATGGCCGAGGATGACTAACGCACCCCGCGGAAGCCGATGTTGGCGCCCACGCCCGACGGCTGGACGAGGCCGTGGACCGCGAACGGGCCGGCGCCCGAGCCGTTGGGGAAGCCGCCGCCACGAAGCAGGGCACCGGGACCCTGGGCGGTGGTCGAGGCGCCCGAGAGGCACATGAGGTCGTCGCTGAAGGCGCCCCAGCCGGGACAGGCGGTGGAGGCCGGCACCCAGTCGGCGACCCATTCGTCGAGGTTGCCGACCATGTCGTTGGCCCCGTGGTTCGAGATGCAGCCCGGGTTGGCGCCCGTGCTCTGGACCGAGGCCGTGGAGACGTTGCAGGTGGTCGAGTCGGGGGTGCCGGCGACCGCCTGCTGCCACTCGGCGCTGGTGGGCAGGCGCTTGCCGGAGTTGGCGAGCGCCTGGGCGGCCTGGAAGTAGGTGATGTTGGCCCTCGGGGTTACCCCGGGAACGCTGCGGGCATAGACGTTGGTGCAGTTCTGGCCATTGGCGTTGCAGGGGATCGCTCCGATGATCTGGTTGCCGCCCGTGGGAGCGTCCCAGATCGAGGCCTCGTAGCGGTCGATGCAGACCGAGCCGGCGGAGACCATGACGTCGCCGGAGCCGTTTCCCTGGCAGGCGGGGGAGGTGCCCGGCTGGCCCTGGGGGCCCTCGGGCCCCTGCGGCCCCTGGGGACCCGGCTGCGTCTGAAGCTGATCGACCTTCTGCTGGAGGTCGGCCACCTGCCGCTTGAGCTTCTTGAGCTGCTTCTTGACGCCGGCGCTCGCCGTCATCGGCGGGCCGCCGTCCGTCGCGGCCAGCGCTACGGGCACGACCGTTAGCGCGAGCAGCACTGCGGCCCCGAGGATGAGCCACGCCGGGGTGATGTAGCGGGGACTCATCGCTCCGCGCACGCCTTAGGCCGCGGTCGCCGAACGCAGCAGCCGGATGGCGCGGCTGCGAAGCCCTCTCCGCGGGCGGGCCGGCTCGGCGCTTTGCTGCGCGGTGCGCGCGCGCAGCAGTTCGACCAGCTCCGCGGTTCGCACGAACGGGTTGGCGATCGGCTCCCCGCCGTCGAGCGGCAGGGCGGCGACGATGCCGGCCTCGGACTCCGCGACGAGCAGTGTTCCCGTCGGCTCGCGCTGCGAGTCGAGCTGGGCGAGGCGGACGATCGCCTCGCGGTCTCCTGCGTGGGCGTAGCGCAACCTGCAGTCGGTGGGTGTAGTGGTCGTGATCGTCGTCATCGTGTGCTCCTCCGTCGCTTTCGGTGTCGGAGACAGTGCACAGGAGGTCGGCCAACGCCCGGTAGGCCGTCGGTAGCAGCCCGGTAAACACGCCGACCGCAGCGCGGCGGCTGCTAGCGTCGGCCGGCGATGGAGTTCCGGATCCTTGGTCCGCTCGAGGCCGACGACGACGAAGGGAATCCGGTTCTGCTCGGGGGCCCGAAGGTGCGCGCGCTGCTGGTCGACCTGCTGCTGAACGCGGGCCGCACCGTCTCCCGCGAGCGGCTGATCGATGATCTCTGGGGCGAGCGGGTGCCCGCCAGCGCGAACAAGATGGTTCAGGTCCACGTCATGCGCCTGCGGAAGGTGCTGCGGTCCGGCGTGCTCGAGACGCGGCCATCCGGCTACGCGGTGGCGCTCGACCGCGACGTGCTCGACCTCCACCGCTTCGAGCGGCTCGTGGCCGAGGGCCGCGAAGCACTCGCAGCAGGCGAGCCGGAGGCCGCCTCGCATCGCCTTCGCGAGGCGCTCGCTCTGTGGCGGGGGCCCGCGCTCGCCGAGTTCGGCGAGCCGTTCGCGATCGCGGAGAGCGCGCGCCTCGAGGAGGCTCGGCTCGCAGCGCTCGACGACGGCATCGAGGCCGACCTCGCCCTCGGCCGACAGCTCGAGCGCCGCATCCTCGCCCAGGACGAGGAGCTCTCGGCAGCCGGCGAAGCGCCGCAGAGCAGCTCACGCGACGCTGGCGCCCGCCGCCCTCCGGTCCGCTACGCGCGCAGCGGCGACCTCAACATCGCCTACCAGATCAGCGGGGCGGGACCGCTCGACCTCGTGCTCGTTTCCGGCTTCATCTCCCACCTCGAGAAGGACTGGGAGGACACGCGCCACGCCCACTTCCTCGACCGCCTCGCCTCCTTCTCGCGCCTGATCCGCTTCGACAAGCGCGGCACCGGGCTCTCCGATCGGCCCGGCGACCTTCCAGACCTCGAGACGCGGATGGACGACGTCCGGGCCGTGATGGACGCGGCCGGCAGCGAGCGCGCGGTGCTGTTCGGCTACTCGGAGGGCGGGCCGATGTCGCTCCTGTTCGCAGCCACCTATCCGGAGCGAGTCAGCGCACTCGTCCTCTACGGCGCGTTCGCCGCCCGGACCCCAAGCGAGGACTATCCCTGGGCCACTGCTCCCGCGGAGCGAGCCGTCTACGGCGAGCAGATCGAACGCGAGTGGGGCTGGGAGGCGGACATGCACCACATGTGCCCTAACGCCGACCGCGCGATGGCGCGCTGGTGGGGCGAGCGGGCGCGCGCTGCCGCGAGCCCCGGCGCTGCCCGCGCCCTGATCGCCATGAACTCCACGGTCGACGTTCGTCACGTGCTCCCCGCGATCCGCGCGCCGACGCTCGTCCTGCATCGGACCGGCGATCTCGACACCCGGGTCGAGGAGGGCCGCTACATGGCCGAGCGGATTCCGGGTGCCCGCTTCGTCGAGCTCGCGGGGGAGGACCATTTCGTCGCCATCGAGCCCGACCAGATCCTCGACGAGGTGGAGCGCTTCCTGCTCAGCTCTTAGAGCCTGGACCAGTAGACGCGGCCGCCGAGCAGCCGCTTGAGGAAGTGCTCCGTCAAGGGATCAGGCCCCGCGTGGCCGCATTTCTGCCCGCGGGCTCGAGCCACGCACGACCACGAAAAGCACGCGGTGTCACGAGAGTTCGAGGCACTCGCCCAGAACTCCCTGCAAAACAAGCAAATCCTCGGTTGACGGATTCGCCGGGAACGGCTACCGCGGGCTCCGAGAACCTGGAACCCACAAGGCAGAGAAACCGCGCTGCAATGCGAAATCTCAAGCCTGGATGGCGAGGGGCGGAATCGAACCGCCGACACCACGATTTTCAGTCGTGTGCTCTACCAACTGAGCTACCTCGCCGGGGGCGATAAGGCTAGCGTCCGGGGGAAGACTCGCAGCTAACGTCCGAGGTGCCGCAGCGCGGACTCGACCGCCGCGGCGGCGTCCGCGGCCGGCTCGATCCCGGGCGCCCGCTCGATCGCGCCGGCGCCCTTTACCTCCCAGCTTCCAAGCGTGATCACCGGCCGTCCGATGTTGCGGGCGAACGCGATCTCAGACAGCGTCCCCCATTCGCCGGCGATCGATCCCCGGACCCTGGTCGTCCGCGCCGCCTACGCGGAGCGGGGAGGAGCGGTCTAGGGGGAGGCGGAGACTCCGCGAAGCGGCGACCGCGAGGCCGATGCCTACTTCGAAGAGCGCCTGGGCCCGGCCGACGCGCTGCTCGTCATCGCTCGGTCAGCCTCCCCGCGATGCTCGGGCCGCGCCGCCCGTGATCCCGCGCCAACTATCCCGCCTTGCCGTGTCCTGGCAGGAAGCCGTGCGCGACCCCGAACTGCACCCCATGCTCCGGGGAAAACCCGAACTGTCCGATATGCACAACTTCTTTCGTCAAGTCGTTGTCGACCAGGACCGCGATTCCGGCCCGCCCGAGCTGATCGCAGAAGTACACGTCCTCTCCGATCCAGCCGTTCGACTCCTCGTCGAAGTCCACCATGAAGCGCGGCTTCTTGATCCTGCGGAGCGCGTCTGTCGTAACGAGCATCACGCCAAAGCCGCAGGCCCCCACCGGCTCGAGCCCGGTCTTTTCAGGTGTCGGCCAGGAGCGCTTATTCCAATTCCCGACTTCCTGAAATGCCACGGGAACGAAGGGCGCCTGCCGGGAGGTGTAGTTCACACACACGAGGGGCACCTCATGCGCGAGGAGCCGCAGGAGGGCGTCTTTGGGAAAGCGCATGTCCGTATCAAGGAAAAGGACATGCGTGGCGTCCGTCTCCAGGGCCGAATCGACCAGGATCTCGCGCTGCTTCATGACGAGCGAACCTGAGCACATCGTGAGCCGCACCTTTATGTCCGGTCGGAGCGACGTTGTATGCGCCATGAGCTGCGCGAGGTCGTAAGCCCAAAACGCCTTCACCTCATCGCCGGTCGGCACACAGATCTCAACGCTCACAGCGCCGCTCACACCTTCCCTCACTTGCTAGGGGCGAGGGGCAGGAGCCACCTCGCTAGGGGCGATAAGGCTAGCGCCGCGCTAGCGATCCAGGTGCCGCAGCGCGGACTCGACCGCCGCGGCGGCGTCCTCGGCCGGCTCGATCCCAGGCGCCTGCTCCATCGCGCCGGCGCCCTTTACCTCCCAGCTTCCAAGCGTGATCACCGGCCGTCCGATGTTGCGAGCGAACGCGATTTCAGACAGCGTCCCCCACTCACCGGCGATCGCAATCACGACATCGCCGGACGCGACCACCGCGAGGTTGCGCCCATGGCCGATCCCGGTGGCCACAACGTAGGTGCAGTGCTCGTTGGCTGTGCCGGGGTCATCGCCGGGAACGATGCCGATCACGATTCCACCGGCCCCCGACGCTCCGCGCGCGGCCGCCTCCATCACTCCCCCCAGCCCGCCGCAGACCACGGTCACTCCCGCCTCGGCGAGGCGGCGCCCGACCTCCTCGGCCGCCTCGAGCGCCGCCTCGCCCGCGTCGGTCCCGCCACCCGACACGGCAACCTGAGGAGCCCTCGTCAAGCGGCGTGCTCCAGCATCGCACCCATGACCCCGAGCGCGCCGGCCTTGTGCAGCGGCTCGTTGAGGTTTCCGCACTTGGGGCTCTGCACGCACGACGGGCAGCCGTCCTCGCACGGGCACTCGCTGATCAGGCGCGCGGCGTCGCGGACCAGGACCTCGAACTCCTCGTGGCCGCGCCGCGTGATCCCGACCCCGCCCGGATAGCCGTCGTAGATGAAGATCGTCGGCAGGCCGGTCTGGGCATGGACGTTGGTCGACAGTCCGCCGATGTCCCAGCGGTCGCACATCGCGAGCAGCGGCAGCACCGCGATCTGGCTGTGCTCGGTCGCGTGCAGGGCGCCCAGCAGGGCCTCGCTGGGGATGGTCCGGATGAGCTCGTCGCCGAGCGTGTACCAGAGGCCCTGGGTGAGGAAGTTCTGCTCCGGGAGATCGAGGGCGACCATGTCGATCACCTCGTGGTCGGAAAGCCGCTTGCGCTGGAAGGCCATCACCTGCTCGGTGACCGAGACCGTGCCGAAGGTGAGCTCGACCCCGAGCGCGCGGCGGGCGCGCTCGGCGCGCTCGACGAAGACCTCCGTCTCCTTCTTCGGCTGCGTGTACCAGTCGCCCTCGAACGGCTCGACGACGGCGCGCCGCGCCTCGACGTCAAGCTCGCGGACCTCGTACGAGCGCCCCAGGTGCAGGTAGACGGCGCCGGGGTGGACGGTCGAGAACGCGCGCTCGGCCTCGACCGCGCCGAGCAGCTCTCCGGAGCGCTGGTCGATCACCGCCACGGAGTCGGCCGAGGCGGAGCGCAGCGAGATCCGACCCGCCGGGAAGCCGGGACCGCGCGGCACGTAGCGTCCGCCGCGCCCGCGGCGCAGCTCCCCCAGCCGCACCAGCTGATCGGCGCGTTCTCGCCACCGCGGCCCGAGTAGCTCGTCGTCGCCGTCGACCAGCTCGCCGGTCCCCCCGAGCGGCGCTTCGAACGCGGCGGCAAGCACGTGCTGGAGCTGGATCTGCTCGGATTCGTGGTCGAGGATCGCCGCCTCGACGGGGCGCTCGAGGAAGTCGTCGGGATGGCGGCAGAAGAACTGATCGAGCGCGTCCTGTCCCGCGACGTAGAGCGCCAGCCCGCTGCGGCGGCGGCCGGCCCGGCCCCACATCTGGCGCAGGCTCGCGACCGTCCCGGGGAAGGTCACGCAGATCGCGGCGTCCAGCTCGCCGATGTCGATCCCCAGCTCGAGCGCGTCGGTCGCCACCACCCCGAGCAGTTCGCCGCTCGCCAGCGCCGCCTCGATCTCCCGCCGCTGCTGCGGCGTGTAGCCGGCTCGGTAGGGCGAGATTCGCGCCGCCAGCTCGGGGCGACCATCCTGCTCGAGCTTCATGCGAACGAAGCGCAGGATCAGCTCGATCCCGCGGCGGCTGCGCATGAAGCAGATCGTCCGGGTCCCCGCGGAGGTCAGCTCGGCGAGCAGGTCCGCCGCCTCGGCGAGGACCGAGCGGCGCGTGCCCGACGCCTCGTCGACGAGCGGCGGGTTCCACATCGCAATGCGGCGCGCGGCGCGCGGCGCGCCGTCGCCGTCGATCAGCCGGAACGGACTGCCGCACAGGCGCTCGGCCAGGTCGACCGGGTTGGCGATCGTCGCCGACGTGCAGACGAAGCGGGGGTCGGCGCCGTAGAGCCGGCTCACCCGCCGCAGCCGGCGGAGCACGTTGGCGACGTGGGAGCCGAACACGCCGCGATAGGTATGGGCCTCGTCGACGACGACCCAGCCGAGGTTGGCGAGGAAGTCGCCCCAGCTGCGGTGGTGCGGCAGGACCGAGACGTTGAGCATGTCGGGGTTGGTCAGCACGAGGTTCGAGCGACGGCGAATCGCGGGGCGGTCGTCCTTGGGCGTGTCGCCGTCGTAGATCGCGTGGCGCAACTCGGGCGGGCCGAGCTCGGAGAGCTTTCGTGCCTGGTCCTGGGCCAGCGCCTTGGTCGGGTAGAGGTAGAGGGCGCGGCGCTTGGGCTCGCGGGCGATCGCGTCGAGGACCGGGAGGTTGAAGGACAGAGACTTCCCGCTCGCGGTCCCGCTCGTGATCACGACGTCGCCCTCGGCCGCCGCCTCCCACGCCTCGACCTGGTGGGAGTAGAGCGCCTCGATGCCGGTGCCTCGCAGCGCCGCGGCGAGGCCGGGGTCGAGCGCGCGCGGGATCGGCACCAGCTCGGGCCGACGCTCGCCCTCGAAGCCCTCGGCGACGAGGCGATCGTCCTCGCGCCCCGGCTCGATGGCATGAGCCCACGCGGCTTCGACCGCAGTGTGCGTGTGGGCGACCGCCCTAGCCATGCGCTATCCGGTCCGCGACGCGCATCGCGTCGAGCGCGCTGATGTCGTGGAGGCGCAGCAGGTGCGCGCCCGCGGCGACCGCGAGCGCCGTTGCCGCGCACGTCGCCCACTCGCGACGCTCGGGCGAGAGCCTCTCCTCCCAGGACCCGGCGAGCACCGCGCCGAGGAAGTCCTTGCGCGACAGCGACACGAACAGCGGGCGGCCCAGCTCGTGCAGCTCGGCGAGCCGCCGCAGGATCGTCAGGTCGTCGCCCACCGTGAGGTCGAAGTCGAGGCCGGGGTCGAGCGCGAGCTGCTCCTCCGCCACTCCGCGCGCCAGGGCTGTCTCGATGCGCTGGGCGAACCAGCGCTTGAGATGCTCGACCGGGTCCGGGTAGCTGCGCGGCGCGCGTTCCTTCCGCGGCTCGCCCTCGATGTGCATCACCACCAGGCCGCATCCGGTCTCGGCCGCGAGCTCGAGCATGTCGGGGTCGCGGGCGCCGCCGATGTCGTTGATCGCCTCGGCACCGGCGCGCAGGGCGCGGCGCGCGACGTCGGGCGAGAAGGTGTCGGCCGTGACCGTGATCGTGCCGCCCGCGACGAGGCCCTCGATCGCGGGCACTAGGCGAGCCGACTCACGCGCCGCGGGAACCGGCGGCCCGCTTCGCGCCGCGACGGCGCCGACGTCGATCAGGTCGAAGCCCGCACGGGCCAGCCGCACCCCGTCGACGACCGCCTGATCCGCCGTCCCGCTGCGCGCGCCGGGGTGAAACGAGTCGTCGGTGACGTTGACGATCCCGACCGCGAGGGGGCGCGGAAATCCCAGCCTCTCGGAGCGCAGCTTCCACAGCGGCGGCATCTGGCTACGGTAGCGCCGTGGCCCTGCGCTGCATCTACACCGACCTCGACGGTACCCTGCTCGGCCGCGGGGGCTCGCTGTTCCGCGACGCCGAGGGCAACTTCTCGCTGATGCAGGCGCGCGCCCTCGAGGCGTGCCACCGCGCCGGCGTCGAGATCGTGATCAAGTCGGGACGCCGCGAGCCCCAGGTGATGGAGGACGCGCGGCTGATCGGCCAGAGCGCCTACATCTACGAGGCGGGTTGCGCCGTGATGGTCGACGGCGAGCGGACGCTGCTGGTCGGCGACCTCGATCACTCCGAGGAGAACACGATCGCCCAGCAGATGCTCGACGCGGGACTGCCCGACCTGCTGTTCGAGCGCTTTCCCGGACGCCTCGAATACCACACGCCGTGGCACACCGACCGCGTCTACTCGCACCTGTTCCGGGGCCTGATCGACGTCGAGGAGGCCAACTCCCTGCTCGTCGAGAACGGCCACGACGAGCTTCGGCTGCTCGACAACGGCGCGATCGGCCGCCCGATGGAGGGCCTCGAGATCACCCACGTCTACCACCTCGTGCCCAGGGCAGCGAGCAAGGCCCGCGCCGCCGAGATCCACATGCGCGCCCGCGGCTACGCGCGCGAGGATTGCATCGCGATCGGCGACTCGCTCGAGGACCTCGACGTCGCCCGCGTCGTCGAGCGCTTCTTCGTCCCGGCCAACGGCCCCGAGCGCGACCCGGCGCTGGCCGAGGCGATCTCCCGCCTCGACAACGTCACAGTCACCGAGGGGCGGATGGGCGACGGGTTCTACGAGGCGGTCGTCTCGACGCTGGCAGCGCGGAGCTAGCGCCTGCGCGACTGGCAGCGCGGCGCCCGCGCCTGCGCGATCCCGTCCGGGCCCGGGGTCGACCGCGTATATCCGGGCGCTGTCCTGCTTAGGGGCCGCATAGGACCCCCAGGGCAGGACAGTGTCGTCGGAACGGCCGTCGGATCGAGACGACGGGACCGATCGGGCTAGTCGCGACGCGGAGCCGCTGAGGGACCGCGCAGCGCCGCGACCAGCCTGTCTGTGAGTCGGGGGGCGAGCCCGTTGAGGCCGAGGGCGCGCACGGCCGCGGGAACGTGGGCATCGCGTCGATCGTGGTCGATTGCATCGACGATCGCGTCGGCGACCTGCTCGGGGGGAATCGTGTTCTCGTCGCGGCGCCAGTCGGGGAGCCGGTCGCGTTGATGCGCGTGTAGTTCGGTGGCGATCTCGCCCGGGAACACCGTCGTCACCGAGACCCCGGTCCCGGAGAGCTCGTGGCGCAGGGCCTCCGCGAAGCCGCGATCCGCCGCCTTCGTCGCCCCGTAGACCGCGCCCCACGGGAAGGCGCGCAGGCCGGCGCCCGACGAGACGACGACGATGTGCCCCGCTGCGCGGGCGAGCATGTGGCCGAGCGCCGCCCGCACGGTGTAGATCGTGCCCAGCACGTTCACCCGCACCATCTCCTCGGCGTGCTCGAGCGGCTGGTCGAAGAAGGGGCCGTAGTGGGCGAGCCCGGCGTTGGCGACGGCCAGCTCGACACCGCCCGCCAGCTCGACGAACCTGTCCACGGTGTCCGCGATCGACTCGCAGTCGCCGACGTCGGCGGTCAGCACCACGGGGTCGCCCCCGAGCTCCTCCGCGAGCTCGCGCAACCCCTCCTCGTTGCGGGCGATCAGCCCGACCCGCGCGCCGCGCCGGGCGAGGGCGAGCGCCGTCGCGCGCCCGATGCCCCGCGAGGCGCCCGTCACGAGGGCGCGGGTCCCGTCGCCTATTCGCACGCCCTGGATACTCCCACTCGGAGGGCTAGTATCGGAGCATGGCCGACGCGACGGTCGCCGAGGAGGAGTACCTCCAGATCATGTACTGGTTGGAGGAGGCTGGGCTGGCGATAACGGCGGCCAACGTCGCGCGCGCGATGCAGCTCTCGGCGCCCACCGTCCACGAGATGGTCGGCCGCCTGACCGACGACGGGTACGTGACCCGGGCGGACGACAAGTCGCTCGTCTTCACCGACGACGGCCGGAGCCATGCGGAGCAGATCGTTCGCCGCCATCGCCTGATCGAGCGCTTCCTGACCGACGTGCTCGGCGTTCCATGGGACGAGGTCCACGAGGAGGCGGAGCGGCTCGAGCACGCGATGTCGCCGGTGCTCGAGGAGCGCATGCTCGCCGCGATCGGCGACGCCAAGACGTGCCCCCACGGTCATCCGCTCGTCGAGGGCGCGCGCGAGCAGGGCGTCCTGCTCGCCGACGTCGAGCCGGGCGCCACGGTCCGCGTGCTGCGGTTCGAGAACGAGGCGGAGGAGCTGCTGCATTACCTCAAGCGGGCCGGGCTGCACCCCGGGCTCCACGGCACGCTCGTGAGCTCGGACGACGACGAGGTGGTCGTCGCCTCCGACGAAGGCCGCCACAGCGTGTCGCGCAGCGTCGCCGAAACCGTCTCGGTGCGGGCCGATCCTGCGCCGCCGCCCCGCGCTCCTCTGCCCGAGGCACTGGAGCTCAGCTCCGACCGCTACGGCCGCTGATCGTGGCCGAGGGACATGGGGGCTTCGCGGTCTTAAACCGCACCGTCAATCCCCTCCTCAAGCGCCTGCTCGGCTCGCCCCTGCACGGTCTTGTCGACGACCGGTTCGCCCTGATCACGGTCACCGGCCGGCGCAGCGGCGACGTGTACACCTTTCCCGTCGGCTACGAGCGGGACGGCGACCGCGTGACCGTGACCGTCGGCTGGCCGGAGCGCAAGCTGTGGTGGCGAAACCTCGTCGGCGGGGGCCAGCGTCGAGGTGACGCTCGGCCCGGCAGCCTGACGGGCCTCAGCCGTCTTCGCAGATCTCGCGCAGGCGGTGGTAGAGGTGCTGGTCCTGAGGACGGGCTTGCGGCGCGTCGCTGCCGATGTCGCGCTCGTGTGCGCGCACGGCGTCGGCCAGCGCGGCGAGCTTGCGCTCCGCGGCGTTGCGTTCGGTGACCGGGTCGAGCAACTCGCGCTGCCCCTCGATTATCCAGACTGGACTCATCTCAGCCTCCGTTTCGTCGAGCGCTCGGTGACTCCTCGACGTCGGCGAGGCGGCGGTAGAGCGCGTGGTCGGCCGGGCGTTTGGGCACGGTCCGTTGCGTCGCGGTCCGCTCGTGGTCGCGAATCGCGTCAGCCAGGTCGGCGAGGTCGCGCTGCGCGCGCGGGTCGTTGCCCCGGCCCCCGGGCCACCCCGGCAGCATGGGGGCGAACCGCCCGCCCATCACGCGCCGAGGATCTGGCGCAGCCGCCGGTGCAGCAACGCGTCGTGAGGCCGCACGCCGCCGATCTGCGCGCGGACCCTGGCCTCGTGCTCCCTGACAGCCTGGGCCAGGGCCGAGAGCCGGCGCTCGGCGAGCTCGCGCTGGACGGCGTCCTCGAGCCTGGTCTCTGATCCTGCGTCTATCTTCTGGGCAACGCTCATCTCCCGCTCCTTTGGCTTTGCTGTCTTTGTCGATCTAGTTGGTGAGGAAAGGGCTGGGCACTGTAGCAAACGCTTCGCCGATCGTCGTTAGCCGCTGAGTCCGTGAACCACCCATCCTCGGCACGAGCCTAAGCCGCCTCGCTAAGGACGATGTGACCCGGAGGTAAAGAGTTGCTCAGGATTCGCGCGGCTTTACGCCGGCGCGGCGGAGCGAACCCGCTCCAGGGCGCGCGCGAGCCGCTGCACGCCCTCGGGAATCTGATCGGGGGGAGTGCTCGCAAACGACAGCCGCAGGCTCGACTCGCCGCCCTCGAGCATGAAGTCGCGACCGGGGATGAAGACCACGCGCTCCTGCTCGGCGGCCGCGAGCAGCTCGGTGCAGTCGACGTCGGCGTCGAGCGTCAGCCAGAGGAAGTAGCCCCCGGCGGGGATCACGAAGTCGGCCTCGGGGACGTGCTCGCGCAGGGCGGCGACGAGCGCGTCGCGGCGCTGCTTGAGCGCCGCGTTCACCAGCTCGATGTTGCGCGCCAGCCCGCCGGAGCGGCACAGCTCGAGGACGATCGACTCGGCGAGCATGTTTGGAGAGATGTAAATCTCGTTGGCGCGCTTGGCCAGCGCCTTGATCTCGTCCGCCGGCCCGGCGAGATAGCCGATCCGCACCCCGGGGCTGACGGTCTTCGAAAACGACGAGGCATGGATCACGCGACCCGCTCCGTCGAGCGACAGCAGCGTGGCCAGGCGCTCGCCCTCGAAGCCGACCTCGCCGTAGGGATCGTCCTCGAAGATCCAGCAGTCGTGCCTCGCCGCGATCTCGACGACCCGGCGGCGCTTCTCGTCCGACAGCGTGCATCCCGCCGGGTTGTGGAAGTTGGGGATCAGGTGGACGAGCTTCGCGGGCGCCGCGCCGAGCGCCGAGTCGAGCGCGTCGACGTC
>WNFV01014843.1_pt1 | contig 12759 bp, 15 predicted proteins | sample 5400101 | NCBI WGS metagenome assembly WNFV01 (sample SAMN13153361, study PRJNA577476) | soil metagenome | isolation source: 115 cm soil or saprolite under grassland replicate 1 | place: USA:California | collected 2016-06-15
CGCGGATCGAGAAGAGGTACGTGTTGATCCGGTATTGACCCGGCGGAAGGATATCTATCTGCGGCCCTTTCTGCCCGCCGTTGCGAAGAAACGCCTCACCGTCCTGGAACGTATCGTGCCCGCCCACGCGCCGCGCGAAGATCCGGCCCGGCTCCAGAGGCAACCCGTCGATCGACTCGATGAGTCCCACCTCGTCCTCGCTGATTATGAGCATGTCCGTCTTGCGGACTACGTAGATAAACGGGAACAGAATGTGCAACCCCGGCGGCAGCACCCTCGCCTGGACTCCGACCTCATCTCGCATCGCCACGACCCGGCCTTCAGGCAGCGTTCGCCCAAAGTAACGGCGCTCGATGACCCCTACCTGCTGGCCGCCGACGACGATGAGCACCCCTCCACCGACGATCAGGAACAGAAACACGAGCACGACAACGCCAACAGCGATAAGAGGAATAATCATGAAAGGAACCCTTTCGCGCGCCTCCCGAGGAAGAGGACGGCCTTCAAGTGATGCACCCTTCTCCTACAGTGCCTAACTAAACGTAGCACCGAAGAAGACGTTTCACAAGAGGATATGTTTCGTGGAAGACTTACCGAAGCGCTTTCAGACGTATTCCCCTAAAGAGGCTGAGCACCCCCGCGTAGAGACGCCCCCGCTTGGAGACGCCCCGCGTAGAGACGCCCCGCAGGTGCGTCTCCAGTGGCCCTGCGCCTAAAGTCTCTCCCTTACCAGCGAGTCCACCGCGAACTCGAAGTACGTGATCGCCTCCGAGAACGTAAACGTCTCGCGATCATAGATCACCGCCGGCGAGCCGTCCTGCTCCTGGATCAGGCGAGCGCCAAGGCGGGGAAAAAAGAGTATGTTCCGCATTCCGACCATCCCCTTGAGGCGCTCCGGGTCCCGCCGCAGCATCTCCAGATATGCCTCCGACGAGCGGTGGACCACGTCCGCGAAGTTGCCGGACTTCAGGCTTGCCTGCGCCGTCGCCAACGAGTCACGCAGGGCTGAGTCGTTGATTCGTTCTAGCTTCGATGACATTTAGATCGACCCCATTGCGCCTAACCGAATTCGTATCACGAAGTCGTTCAGCTCGTCCTCTGAGGAGACGCTTTCGCTAGCCTGCTGGCGGTTGCCGCGGCTTCGAGTTCACCGCAAAGCCGCTCGTACTCGCTCTGATGGAAGGTAAGGTCATCGGCGATCTCCGCCCATTCTGCGCCGCTCAACTTTTGGGCAATGAGGTCTGGGATCTGCGGAAGCCGTCTTCTGACTCCGACTTCGACCTGCGCGGGGCCCCCACTCACCGTGATAAAGATCAATGGATAGGGCTGCGAGCGGACTTCGGCTCGGAGATAATCGCGCGCGTCCACGAGTGGATCATCGCGGGTCAAGGTAAAACCTCCAGATGTCGGGGAGTTCACTTATATCGACGAATTGACCGGGTACTCCACGCCCTCCAGCTGCTCCACCCGCCAGCGCTGGTGTTGCTCGTGGCGCTCCTTGAACTCCGGGATCACCTTCGTCCCTGCGCGGTGGATCGAGTCCATCACGTCCTCGTGCTTCCGAGCACCGCACTGCGCGACGAAGATCATCAAGTCCAGGTGCGACGCCTCGTACTTGCGCAGCGTGTCCTTGATGAACTCCGGCGTGCCGATGCATCCTCCCCGCTGCGCCGCCCGCCAGAGCGCGCGCGTCACCTCGTCCTTCGGCTCCTCTGTTATCGCCGCGCCCTGAAACCCGCCGAAGCCGCGGAATCCCTCGCCCAGCGGTCCCCAGCGCTGCTCCGGCGGCGTGTCGATAAACCGCTTGTAGATGTTCATCTGGCCCGGCTGGTGGCTGCCGCCCGTGAAAGGGTTGTAGTAGTACCCGAGCGAATACGCGAAGAACTGCGCCCCTTCCAGCCCCTTCTCGATCGCCTCCTCATCGCTGTCAAAGCACGAAAGCACGGAAAGCACGGCCAACGCCGGGTTCAGCGCCTTCCCGATCGGGTAGCACTCCTCGCGCACGAGCCCGTAGTACTGCTCCACGCGCTCCTCCAGCTCCTCCGGCGTCTCGAAGGCGAACCCCAGTGAGCCCATCCCTAGCCGAGCCGCCACCATCGTCGTCTCACGCCGCGATGAAGCCACCCAGAGCGGCGGGTGCGGCTTCTGCAGCGGCTTAGGAATCACGTTCCGCGACGGCATCCCCACGTGCGCTCCTTCGACGCCCGAATACGGCGTCTCCGATAGCATCTTCACGCACTCGCGCGTCGCCTCCTCCCACATCATCTTCTTCTCTTCCCGCCTCACCCCGAAGCCGCCCATCTCCATCTCTGACGCCGACTCGCCGGTCCCGAACTCCACTCGCCCGTCCGATACCAGATCCAGAGTCGCGATTCGTTCTGCCACGCGCGCCGGATGGTTGTAGCGCGGCGGCATGAGGACGATGCCGTGACCGAGGCGCATGTTCTTCGTGCGTTGGCTTGCGGCAGCGAGGAAAATCTCGGGCGCTGACGAGTGTGAGTATTCCTCGAGGAAGTGGTGCTCGACTTCGAAGACGTAGTCGAAGCCGAGGCTGTCGGCCAGCTCAAGCTGGTCGAGTGCGTTCTTGAGGAGCTGGTGCTCAGCGTCGGGATCCCACTGCTCCTGGTCCTGTGGCTTCGGCAACTGGTGCTCGTAAAAGAGGCCGAATTTCATGGGGCGCCTCCGCCTTCTCAAGCTGCGGGTTCAACCGCAGTTGGTGATTTAAACCGACCGGCTGGTCACTTGACGTGAACGTTAGGGTATAATATCGCATCAAGGACAAAGCGGGTCAAGGAATCGAGCGAAGGAGCCAGCCATGACGCGTGCACTGCGAGAAAGAATCGGCCCCAACCAAGCGAAGCGCGAGCCGCCCTATCGCACCCCTATGGAACTCACGCCCGAGCAGCAGAAGACGCTCGCTGACAAGCTCGGCGGCCTCCAGAACTACAACCCCGTCGTCCTGCGCGAGATGGCGCGCAAGGACCGCCATTTCTTCGCCCCGCTCATCATGGCGATCCTCAGCGCCGAGTTCCGCGGCATCGACTTCTTCGGCCGCTTCACCGTCGAGAGCCAGGAATACGACGTGCCCTGGCATATGACCCTCGCCTTCGCCCGCCAGACGTTCGACGAGTCCCGCCACACTCTCCTCAACATGAAACTGCTCGAGCACCTCGGCTCCCGCCTCGGCGAGTATCCGGACATCATCCTCGGCCCCCAGCGCGATGAGATTCCTCCGGAAGAGCTCGACCCCGCTGTCCTCCTCGCCCGCGTCAACGTCGCGCTCGAGGGCTTCGCGCTCACCACCTTCGAAGAGATCCGCGCGCTGGCAGAGCAGACCGGCGAGGAGATGGTCGCCCACTGCCACGACTACAACATGGCGGACGAGGTCACCCACGTCGCCCTGGGCGACTACTGGCTCGAGAAGCTCTCCCAGAACCAGCCCTGGCGCAAGGACCGCGCGCGCGCCGCTCAGCAGGAGTTCGAGCAGAACATCGCCATGGTCCGCCAGATGGCCCGCTCCTACATGGCCGCAAACGGCCAGCAGGAGGCCCCAACCCCGTAGGGACGGACCCTCGTGTCCGCCCTTGTTGCGGCGACCTCTATGTCTTACGTGATCGATCAATCCCGGCGGCGATCCGTTCGTCCTGAGCTTGTCGAAGGACTCGTCGAACATAAGCGAAGGCTGAGCCTGTCGAAGACTGAGTGCGACAACAGAATCCCGTCCGCCGACGCGCACCGTGGAGCACGGTAGAAAATGGCCTACATCATCGACCAGTCCCACTGCATCAACTGCGCCTGGTGCCGCCGCGAGTGCCCAACCGACACCATCCACTACTTCGACCAGCCCAACCGCAAGCATCGCATCGATCCCCAGTACTGCATCGACTGCGACATCTGCGCCCGCGTCTGCCCGATGAACTGCATCACCCATAACCCAGCGCTTACGCCAAGCGCTGACCAGTTGCATGAGGCGAAGCTGCGCGCCCGCGCCTGGGCCCGCGACCGCCGCCAGCTCAAGCTCGGCATCCGCGCCTACGCGGAATCCCAGGTCCTGAAGATAGCGAGAAATGGCTCCTAACTGTCATTCTGAGCGACCACCACGTCCACACGCGGAAACCCGCGCCTTCGCGAAGGAATCTGGCGGGGCGCGGCGTGTGAACGGCCCCCCGGCGAAGGCGCTCCCAAACCTGTCACACAGAAGAAAGTCGTCATGGAGCTAGCCGTTGACACCCGCCAGGTAGGCGGCGCTTTCGACGTGGATGAAAGCGCCCGTCGCCTGGTCCACTACCGCTACGCAGAGATCGCCGCCATGGAGGCAGAAGCCGGCTGGGTGATCACGATGGCCGCGCCCAAGGTCAAGATCGCCCTCGCCGAGCACGCCTACCAGTGCTCCCTCCACGCCGACGCCCTTGGCCGCCGTCTCCCAGAGCTCCGCGTGATGGAGAACATCGATATGTCCATCCCGCCCACCGTCCGCGTTGCCGACGTCCGCCGCCCTCCCAACGACGAGTTCGCCCGCTTCGTCCACGAAATGCAGGACCAGGACGACGAGCTCCTCCGTCTCACCGGTCTCTATCGCGTCCTCAAGCCGCACCTCGCCGTCTACTACCGCCACCACGTCGCCGTCACCGACCAGGTCTGCGACTCCCCCACGGTCCGCATCTTGAAATTCATCCTCATCGACGAAGAAGAGCAGATCCGCTGGGGCCAGGCCATCTACGAAGAGATGGCGGACACGCCCGCGAAACGCCGTCAGGCCCTCGAGTGGCAGATGCACCTCGAGGAGATCCTCGCCGCCTCCGGCGGCGTCACCGGCGGCCGCTGCCGTCAGGCCCTCGAGTGGCAGATGCACCTCGAGGAGATCCTCGCCGCCTCCGGCGGCGTCACCGGCGGCCGCTGACCTCCAATCCGTTCGTCCTGAGCCTGTCGAAGGACCGATTGCGCCAGCGAATCCTGAGCGCAGTCCTGCGACAGCAGGACGGAGCCGAAGGATGAGCACCGCAGGCGAAAAATACATCCGTTGGTCCTGAGCAAGCCTGCCCTGAGCGTAGTCGAAGGGTCGAAGGACCCATTGCGCCAGCGAATCCTGAGCGCAGTCCTGCGACAGCAGGAAGGAGCCGAAGGATGAGCGCGCCGCAGCACAACTGCACTCCCACCCGCACCCCACACCCGTCAAACCTAACCGAAGCCGTAACATGGGCAGCCCCAGTCGCCCTTCTTGCCGGCCGACCCTAAAATCGTCTCGACACCGATATCATGACCACCCCAACCCAGACCGCGCCGCACGAGCACCACGCCGTCGAGATCGAGCGCCAGGGCCTCTTCGTCCACCTCGGCCGCCGCCGCATCCGCCTCGAGTACCTCCTGCTCGCCGGCATGCTTCTTCTCGGCCTTACGCTTGGTGGGCTCTTCATCGCCCTTGACCTGGGCAAGGACGACGTTGAGCGCTGGGGCTACGCCGGGCTCTTCGGCATCGTCCTCTTCCGCTCGGCATCCGTTATCATGCCGATGCCCGGCGGCGGCGTCATCTTCGCCGGTGGCGGCCTGCTCGATCCTCTATTGGGGATACCGGCCCCCATCGCGGTAGGTCTCATCGCGGGCTTCGCCGAATCGCTGGGCGAGTTCACGGGCTACGGTGCCGGCCTCGGCGGTAGCCCCATGCTTCAGGACCGCGCGGTCTACAAGCGCATCAAGCGCTGGATCGAGCGCCGGTCCTTCCTCACTATCTTCGCCATGGCCTTCACGCCGGCCCCTCTCTTCGACGTCGCCGGCATCGCCGCCGGCGCCACGCGCGTCCCCATCCGCGTCTTCTTCCCCGCTGTCCTCACCGGCAAGATAATCCGAGACATGATCGTCGCCACCGCCGGCTACTACAGCTTCGGCGTTATCGAGGACTGGTACGCAGAAGCGTGGGATGCGTTCATAAGCGTGGTGAACGCTATCGCAAGCGTATTCTGACATGGGACAAGAAGCCCGCTGTACCGCCCGTTTTGGCGATCAACTCTCGGAGGGCAAAGCGCTCCTTGAGACCGACAAACTCATCTTCAGAGGCACCTTCCGCCTCGCAGTCCCCTTCAAGCAGATGCGATCCGTAGAGTCCCGCGACGGCGAACTCCACATCGCGTTCCCCGAGGGCACCGCCGTCTTCGAACTCGGCCCACAGGCGGAGAAGTGGGCCCACAAGATACTGAACCCGAAGTCGCTCCTGGACAAGCTCGGCGTAAAGCCCGGGATGAAGGTCTCCGTCATCGGCGTAAACGATCCTGCCTTCTTGGAAGATCTCCGCGAACGCACCCAGGCCATCTCGCTCGGCGATCCTCAGCCTTCGAGCGACGCCGTATTCGTCACCGTTGAAGACGAGGCGGACCTGGAGCGATTGAAGTCGCTGAGTGGCGCGATCAAGCCGGACGGCGCCGTCTGGGCTGTCTTGCGCAAAGGTCGAAAAGACTTCAACGAAAATGACGTCCTCCGCGGCGGCCTCGCCGCCGGTCTCGTCGACGTCAAGGTCGTCCGCTTCTCGGACACCTACACCGCGAGCAAGTTCGTCATCCGCAAATCCGAACGGCCGCCGTCCCGCTCGTAGGGCGCAGCATCCACTTAATCTCATGCTGATAAGGAGCATATCCTTGGGCGCCTGCGTGCCATCGCCCCGCAGATACTGCGCAGTGACGCAACGACGGGGACTTGACCGCCAAACGAGATGACGGAAGCAAGGATTACGGCAGCCCCAGTAACTCAGTGAAGCTCGAGCGGGCTTCACCATGCTTCGTCTCATAAGCTCGCCGGCGGCCGGGGAATCTTGCGCCCCATAAGCAACGTAACGATCGGCACCTTACCCCGTCATTGATGCGGCATGTCGAACGAAACAGCCCAGGACTCTGCGCAGCCACCGACCTACTACGACGTCCTCGGAGTGCGCCCGGACGCGCCTCAAAGTCGCGTCCACGACGCTTATGTCGCGGCGCTCAAGTACTACCGTGAGAATTACGACAGCGACCCGGATGCGCAGGCGGGGATTGACCGGGTGCGACTCGCCTACAAGGTGATCGGCAACGCGGAGGGCCGGGCGGCCTACAACGCCACCCTCAATCTCGAGGCGCCGGCGCAGCGCAAGTGGAAACCATTCCTCGAGGAAGAAGAGGAGAGCCTCCAATTCTGGACCGGCTTCACCGCCACGGCCTTCTGGTTCCTCTTCTTCGGCTGGTTGGCCCTCCTCTTGCGCGGCGTCATCTGGCTCGGCGGCAAGATTATAGCCGCCGTCTCTGGCCGGTCCAGGGAGAATGACGACACCAGCCGCGCTTAGGTTGAGCACTCGAAGTTAGTAGGTGCCCTGCCTGGCGCGCTATCGCCGCGAGCGTGTATTCTCCTCGATCTCGCTGAGGACTATCAGCAAGTGACGCAGCACCCACAGGAAAAGCGAACCGATGGTGGCGACGAAACCAGTGATGACGAGCAGCATGACGGACTGAGCTGTCGTGTCCGTACAGGCCTCAATCGGCCCCGCCAGCGGCACGCTGACCGTTGTGCAGATTTCCGTCCCGATCACGAAGAAGGCAACGATGGCGAGCACCCAGCCGCCGATCAGCACTGACCACGCCAGCGGCACCAGCAGGTCCGCGAACGACCGAACGTTCATCCTTGCGTGTGAACATAGGCGGCAGCGCACCCCGCTGTCAACCACCGCCACCGTTCGGGCAGGCCGGTCGAGTGCCCCCGTAGCTCCACTGTTCGTGCTGAGCCTGTCGAAGCGTGCCCGTAGCCCCTCAGTTCGTGCTGACCCTGTCGAAGCATGGCCGCCCAAACGCCAGCGCGGGCTGAGTCCATCGAAGCCGGAGCGCTACCACGTACCAACCGTGGCGCCCATTGAAAGACCGCCGCACATGTGGCATAGTTTGCCTGCTATGGCCGCTGTAGAGGCTACAACGCAATGAAGGGCGCCGCCCGTTTCCTCTTCGGCGCATTGCTCGGTATCGCCCTCGGCTACGCCTTCGTTCTCCTCACCCATCGAGGCATGCCGCAGAAACGGGGTGCGACGTTCGTCGCCCGCCGCCCTAAGGAAAGCCGGAGCGAACGGCGCGAGCCGGCAGAGGAGATCGCGGCTTCCTGAGCGACCCCGCCACACGCGAACGCCTGCGCGGGCTCTACGTCATCATCGACCCGGCCGCCTGCGCCGGTAGAGACCCGCTGAAGATAGCGCGGCAGGCCGTCGAAGGTGGCGCCCGCCTCCTCCAACTGCGGGACAAGACCCGCGAGAAGGGGGAACAACTGCCGCTCGCGCAGTCAATCGCCGCACTTTGCCGCGGGGCCGGCGCGATCTTCATCGTGAACGACCACGTGGACCTCGCGCTGGCCGCCGGGGCGGACGGCATCCACGTCGGCCAGAAGGACCTTCCGGTCGCCACCGTCAGGCGCATCGCCGGGCCCGCAATAATCATCGGCTGCTCGACCAACGACGCGGACGAGGCTCGCAAGGCGGAGGCTGACGGCGCGGACTACGTCTCGGTGGGCCGCCTCTTCGAGACCGGCTCCAAGACCGACACTCGCCCGGCGACGACCGACACCCTACGCGACGTGAAAGCCGCCGTCTCCATCCCCGTCTGCGCCATCGGCGGCATCAACGAATCGAACATCGACGAAGTGATCGCCGCCGGCGCGGACATGGCCGCCGTCATCAGCGCCGTCGCGGGCGCGGACGACCCGCGCGAGACGGCGCGACGGCTGGCGCAGCGGTTCGGTTAGGCTCACCCCTATCATCGATCATCTGCGTCATCCGCGTTCAATCCGCGTTAATCTGCAGCGAATTTACGGCTAACCAAATCGCGCGGGCCTGAACGGCTCCAGCGGCATCTCCGTCCGCCCCTCCATGATCAGCTGCGACATCAGCTTTCCCGTTATCGGCGCCAGCAAAATGCCGTTGCGAAAGTGCCCTGTCGCCACGTAGACGTTCTCTCGTCCCGGTAGCCTACCGATGATTGGCAGCTCGTCCGGAGAGCCGGGACGCAGCCCCGCCCACTCGCTCGCCACCTCCGCCCGCCGCAGCGCGGGCACGAGCGTCGCCGCCATCCGCCGCAGGCCTGCCAGCGCACGGGGCGTTGTCCGCTTGCGGAACCCCACGTCTTCCACAGTCGCTCCGGCATACAGAATGCCGCCCGCTTTCGGCACCAGGTACCCATCCTCGCCCCAGATCGCGTGGCGCACCGCCGTTGAGTGGTAGGCGATCATCTGGCCGCGCATCGGCGGCGTTGGGACGTTCGCGCTCAGCCGCGCCGCCAGCACCTGCGTCCATGGGCCCGCGGCCAGGACGATACAGTCCGCATCGATGATGTCGCCCCCATTCGTGCTCACCCCGGAGATGCGAGGCCCGCGGGCGTGGAACCCCGTCAGCATCGTACCCGTTCGCAGGTCGGCGCCTCCCGCCTTCGCAGCGAACGCGAACGCCAGCGTCACCCGCCCTGGGTCGACGTTCAGATCACCCTCAGAATAAGCGGCGCCCATAACCTTCGGCGAAAGCGCAGGCTCCAGACCTTTCAGTTCCTCGCCCTCCACCCACTCAGTCGGCACTCCGTTCTTCGTCTGCCAGCGCGCGTGCGCCTTCAGCATCTCCACTCGCTCCGGCGTCTGCGCCACCACGAGTATCCCGCAGGCCATGCACCGGACGTCTACCCCAGACTCGCGCTCCACTTTCTCTATGACGGGACGGTAAAGCGCCAGGCTGGCCAGGCAGATGTCGCGGAACGGCCCGGGCGCGGTCGCGCGGTCCGGCGGTATCAGCAGCCCGGCCGCTGCACCGGAGGCCTCGCCCGCCAGCTCTCCGCGCTCCAGCACGACCACCTCGGCGCCCGCCTCCGTCAGATAGTAGGCGATCGCGCAGCCGACGACACCGCCGCCGGCGATGACGGCTTTCACGATGACAGGCTAAAAGGCGACGACGCCGGCAAGACGAGCCTCCTGTCTGGTCTTATCCGCCGCCCACGGCGCGCACGATCTCAACCCTGTCGCCGGGGGCTACGACCACGTCGGACCAGGTGCTGCGGGTAACGACCTCCCCATTGATCGCAACAGCCACCTGCTGGGCGTTTATGTGAAGCGAGTCTAGCAGAGAGCTCACGCTCTGGGAACCCTGAATTTCAGTATTTTTTCCGTTGAGGGTAATCTCGATCGCACTAGTCCTTCGGCGAGTCGGGGTTCTGCTTGTGTTGCAACGAACGGTGCTCGCTCTCGAACGGCCTGTTTCTCATCATCGGCGTTCTCTGGGCAACGGCCGGACAGGGTAGGCGTCGTCGATCGCCCTGCGCAGCGCCTGCGCGGCCTCGTGCGGTGATTCCGGGCCGAGGACCGCCGAGATGACGGCGACGCCCTTCGCTCCAGCCTGGATCACGTCTCGAGCTGACTCCCGCGTGATGCCGCCGATGGCGACGACCGGCACGAGCGACCAGTTGGAGACCTCTCGAATGAGGCCAAGGCCTGCACCCGGTTGACCAGGGTGCGAACTGGACTCAAAGATCGGCCCGAGGACCACGTAGCGGGCGGCCATGCCGACCGCCCTAATCGCGGACTCGGGGTCGTGGGCGGACATACCCCAGAGGTAGGTCCAGGGCGGAGGCGGCCAGTCTGACCCCTGCGCCAGGTGGATACCGTCCGCTTCGATCTCCCGCGCCACCTCATAGTCGCTGTTGACGAGGAGCAGGCACGAGCCGCGTGTCACATCTCGCAGCCGCGCGCCGAGCGCGATAAGGTCCGCCCGTGCCATATCCTTTTCCCGCAGCTGCACCACATCTACGGCTCCGCCTTCGATTGCCTGCGAGACCTTGTCGACCAGGGCGTCCTCGCCGCCGGCCAGATGGCGGTCGGTGACCAGCATCAAGCAGGGGACGGGCAGCTTCGGCGCCTCGTCCAGGGCGCTCTCTTCGTGCTCCGGTTCGCGCATCAAGCGGGCCGGCCGACGCCCTCGAGGGGGCTGGACGCCTGCGCCAGCTCCTTGCGCGCGATTCGACCCGCCAGGTACGCCTTTCGGCCCGCTTCCACACCCAGACGGAAGCCCTCCGCCATCCCTACCGGATCGCGCGCCTGCGCGATCGCCGTGTTCACGAGCACAGCGTCAGCGCCGATCTCCAGCGCCAGCGAAGCGTCGGACGGCGCGCCAAGCCCGGCGTCAACCACAACCGGCACGGACGCGCTCTCGATGATGATCTCGATCTCCTCGCGCGTAAAGATGCCCCGCCCGGAGCCGATCGGCGATCCGAGCGGCATCACCGTCGCGCACCCGGCCTCCTCGAGGCGTCGCGCCAGAATCGGATCGGCGTGGATGTAGGGAAGCACCGTGAACCCTTCCCCAACCAGCACCTTCGCCGCCTCGAGAGTCGCGATCGGGTCCGGCAGCAGGTACTGCGGGTCCGGGATCACCTCCAGCTTCACCCACGTCGAGCCCGTGAGCTCCCGCGCCAGCCGCGCCGTGAACACCGCCTCCTCGACCGTACGGCATCCCGCCGTATTCGGCAGGATCGTGTACCGCTCCCAGTCCAGGTAGTCCATCAGGTTTGGCTCGTCCGGCTTATCGAGCGGCAGCCGCCGGATCGCCACAGTCACCATCTGCGCTCCCGATGCCTCGATTGCGTTCCGCATCTCTTCCATGGAGCGATACTTCCCGGTGCCCGCAATCAGCCGCGAGCTAAAGGATTTGCCGGCGATGATTAGAGGGTCGTGGTTCGGGTCCATTGGATCACTTCCATTCGTGCGCAGCGCGCCTCTTCATTGTATCAACCCGAAAGCCCCGCCTCCGATTCGGCGGCGGTCCTCAACCGTGAAGGCTGCGCGTGGTACAGGAACAGCCGCGCGCCTGCCAGGTATGCGAAGAAACTGAAGAAGAATCCGGGAATCGTGCCCCCGACGTGCGTCGCCCAGTCAGGCACCCACGATACGAAATCGACGTGTTCCAGCAGCCACGGCGGCTGACCGGCGCAGGCGTACACGAAGAACGCAGCGATCCAGACCGTAATCGCGACAGGATTGAGCCCGCCGAGGTACCAGTACGCGCCCGCCGAACGGTACAGGTCGTCCACGGCGTACTCACGTCCGCGCAGAACGAAGTAATCGGCGAGCAGGATGCCGAAGACGGGAACGAACACGCCGCCGATGAGCAGGAGGAACGTCTCGTACCCGATCAGGTCCAGGTTCGCGGCCGCAACTGTCGAAACTACGCCTACAGCCAGCGCGAGCAGCCAGTGCTTCAGCTTCGCAGCCAGGTTCTGGATCGACACCGCCGTGGAGTAGATGTTCGCGAACGCCTCATCCGTCTCCCCCACGAGCAGGACGATCAGCGCCAGCCAGCCGAGGGTCATGGGGACAAGGATGCCGACCAGACCATTAACGAAACCACGTATATCCCCAGCTTCTGTCTGAAGCGCTTGCATATAGAGCACTCCAAGTGCGAAGAACCAGGCGTTCGCGATAGCGTAGCCTATGTACGTTCCGGCGGCCGCCGAGCCCGCCTTTCGCCCGAAGCGGTTGTAGTCGCATACGAGTGGGAGCCAGGAGACCGGCAGCGCAATCACAATGTCCATGCCCTGAAAGAAGTTGGGATAGGGTCCTGTTTTCTCCGCCCGCCAGATCTGGCCGAAATCGTAGGCATCGATCAGGTGGAACGTTAGCCACGCAGATGCCGCAATCACCACCCAGACGCCGAACTTCTGCAGCCACTGGCGCACAACGACGATCGGCCCTCCCATTGCCATGGCCGTACCGACGACGCCGAAGAACACT
>WNFV01011014.1_pt1 | contig 12758 bp, 9 predicted proteins | sample 5400101 | NCBI WGS metagenome assembly WNFV01 (sample SAMN13153361, study PRJNA577476) | soil metagenome | isolation source: 115 cm soil or saprolite under grassland replicate 1 | place: USA:California | collected 2016-06-15
ACCGTTGAATCAAAAATCGGACGGATGTTGGAGACCGAGAGTAAGGCGGCCGCGGCGAGCGTCAATAATATCAGACCAAACAAACGGGACAGCGGCGCCCGAAAGCTCCGAGTTTTGAAGCGTCGCCAGGCCGCGGCCAGCAATAGAAAGGGAAGCAGATAGGCGGCAAGACCGATTGATTGAAACAAAGCTGCCGAAACATAGGCGCCGATCGCCCCCGCCCAGTTATGCGTTTCAGCCTGGCCAACGGAATTCCATGAAGGGTCGCTGGGATAAAAAGCGGCGGAAACGAGACAGAGTGTCAGCAGCAGGCCGACCGCGAGAAACAAGATCGCCACAATCTCATTCCGGCGACTGTTTCGCGGAGTGATTATCCTCGGCTTCTCTTCAAACTCGGTAGTGGCCATTTCGACTCCGAACAGAAAGTTTAAAGTGCAGCATTTCAGTTGTGCAGGGAGTGCCGTACCAAACTAAAGCTTGGATTCTAAACACTGATTACGCCGCCTTCTTTGCAAGAAGATACGCCTTAATAAAGTCATCTATGTCGCCCGCCAGCACCGCGTCCACATTGCCGCGCTCCATCTTTGTGCGCGTATCCTTGACGAGCTGATAAGGCGCGAGCACGTAGCTTCTGATTTGCGATCCGAAAGAGATGTCTGCCTTGTTTGCCTCCAGCGCGGCAGTTTCGGCCTGTCGCTTTTCCAGTTCGAGCTCATACAGGCGTGATCGCAAAACCTGCATCGCGACGGCCCGGTTTTGATGTTGCGAACGTTGGTTCTGGCATTGCACGACAATGCCCGTGGGAAGGTGAGTAATACGGACCGCCGAATCGGTCGTGTTGATATGCTGACCGCCGGCGCCCGTTGCGCGATATGTGTCCACGCGCAAGTCTTTATCGTTGATCTCCACTTCGATGTTTTCGTCTATCTCCGGATAAACAAATAAAGACGCAAAGGAGGTGTGGCGGCGCGCAGCTTGATCAAAAGGAGATATGCGCACCAGTCGGTGCACCCCGGCTTCGGCCGCCAACAGGCCGTAGGCGTACTCACCTTCGACCCTAAACGTCACCCCTTTGAGTCCTGCTTCTTCGCCGGGCTGGTAGTCAATGATCTCTGTTTTGAAGCTGCGTTGCTCGGCCCATTTCAAGTACATGCGCAGGAGCATCTCAGCCCAATCCTGCGACTCAGTGCCGCCAGCCCCTGGATGAATAGTGCAGATAGCGTTCAACTGATCATTCTCCCCCGCGAGGAGCATTTCAGTTTCCGCCACGCTGATTTCATGTTCGAGGCGTTCGAGAAGGGTGCGAAGTTCTTTCAAGGACTCTTCATCTTCCTCGGCAAACTCAAAAAGCACGCCCCCATCGGCAATTTCAGATTCAAACTGCTCCTGTCGCTGAATTTTCTTTTCCAGGACCATCCGCTTTTGCAAAAGTTTCTGCGCAGCAGCTTGATCGTTCCAAAAGTCTGGCGACGATGCCTGATTCTCAATACGCTTCAATTCTTCGCGCCCCGATGCAACATCAAAGAAACCTCCCGAGCTGGTCGACGTGGGTGCGCAGCTCTTCATAGGTGTTTCTTAAATCCTGAATTGATAAGGTTTCAATCATTGATCCTCCAGGCTAATAATCAATAGAACAGCGGCAGAGAGCTTCTCACTTACTTCTAGCGTCTGATCTTCGGAACGAAAATGCGAACATTAACAGACTGAACAGAGCGCAAGCGCCGGCAAACAGGTCGCCTTGATCCGCATAAAGTGTCGCCACACTACTGCTGCGCGTGATCGGCCAGTTTCTAACGGCCGGCTTAAAACCCTCGGTCGGGGTTCGTACTTCTCCCGCCGGTGTAATGAAGGCCGTAATACCCGTGTTTGTAACCCGAAGTAACGGACGGCCATTTTCAACAGCGCGAAAAACCGCATTTGCCAGATGTTGTCGCATGACTGCCGTTGGCCCGAGATAGCCATCGTTGGAAATATTAATCAGCACGTCAGCGCCTTCGGCTGTAAACTTTCGCGCAATCGACGGATATGCCGATTCGATGCAGATGAAAACTCCCGCCCGCACATTGCCGACAGGCATCAGCTGGTAGTTAGTGCCGGGCGTAAAGTCTCCGACCATCGCTCTTATCAAACCCGTCCCCGGCAACCATTGCGGCAACGGAACATATTCACCAAACGGCAGCAGGCGAATCTTATCATATTGAGCGACGAGGTTACCCTCTTCATTTATAAGCAGCGCAGAGTTGTAAATCCCGTCGTTGGGTGCCGCCTCCTGTGAGTTTAGAAGCACAGCAGTCTTGTTTGCCTTGGCGAAAGTGGCAATCATTTCCCGAAGCCGGAAGTCACCACCGTAAGCGAAGTTCATTGGCGACTCAGGCCAAATTACCAATCGCGGTTTTCCATCATTCGGCAGCTCGCGCAGCGCAGACTCACTCATCTCAAAGTGGCGCGCGCTGAATGTTCGCATGTCTTCTTCCGACTTGACGAGGTCCATAGGCACATTCGGCTGAATCGCCACGACGACTGCATCAACTTGTTCGTTAGCCTGTAACTGCCGTAATGATGATGTCCTATTGCTGACGAAAACCACCAGCGTGACAAGCAACATGGCTGCAGTCGTGATCGCTAAAGCTCTCATGCTGCGGTTCAAAATAGCGAAAGCGATTGCGGCGTTCACTAAAACGATCAGAAATCCGACCAGATAAACCCCACCCCAGCGTGCCGATTGAATTAGCAAGGGATGATAAGCCTGGGAGTAACCGAGAGCGTTCCAAAGCTGACCCGTAGTTTCAAGTCTGCTCCATTCCAGTGCTGACCAAAGCAGCGGCGACAGAAACAATACGATCGTTCCCCATTTTCGAATCGCCAGCGCGAGTCCGAGAGTGAAAATCGCGGGAAAAATGCCAAGGAGAACCGCCCCAGGAATCAGCAGCAGAAAAGCGAGCCAGCTTTGGATCCCACCGAAGTGGATCATCGAATACGTGAGCCAATAGCAGGAACCGTAAAAGAACATGGAGCCGAACAGCCAGCCCAAATAAAAGGAGCGCCACGGCTGGGCGTTGCGGGCAATGGTCAGAAACAATGGTACGAGGCCAACCCACGCGAGCAGCCATAGATTGAAGTCTGGAAACGAAAAGATGAGAAGCGTTGCGGAGACTAGTGCTACACCGCAGTTGACCATTGAGGGTGCTTGGGAGCGAGTGCGGGTTATGAATCCTGACAACGGCATGGCGCCTCGAGCATCGACCTGAGGCGCTGTAGATATTGCGTCCTGCATTGACGCGAGTTTACCAAAACCTCGATCAGCGTGCTAAAGGTTTCAGAGTCCTGGATGGAACAGGTCGGAACTTGGAAAAACAGACCGGTCGAGAAATATTTTTTGTAATTAGCGGTCGACCAGCAGGGAGGTACCGAAATCGGGTAAAAAGGGCCTTAAAAAGACAGAAAACGTCACCGTCAAAGTGACAAAATTCGTCGTAGACTGACCGGAGTGTGGGAAGCGTTTTCGAAGCAAGTTTGAGGAATGGGCAACTGCTGGTCAAGCAAAGATGGAGCAAATGTGAGTAAAACGCGAAGAGTGCGAAATATTGAATCCTAAATGCAGGAGAACCCAGTCATTACTGACTGGGTTCCAATTTCGGGGGGGAAGCACTGAAGGGTTGCTCGGTGGGTGGCTGGCGCAGCGGCTGGCGGCGCTCAGAGGGAAGGTGGCGGCGGGGGCACGTTTTGACTTTACTTTGGTCTCCCGTGCATGCCGGTTATCCCTAGAGCAGCTTGCGTGCCACAGAAAAAAGTTTTTTGGAATCTGGGAATGATTGAGTGTTAAGAGGAACACGACAAAGAGAGAATGCATCAGTCGAAACTTAATTACAGACTTCGACCAGCGCCAAGTGATTCCGAAATCCAACAACTCTTACTCGGAGGCCTCTTGAGATGGAACCGCCATCAGCGGATTTCGCGCACCACAGCTCTCCGCAGACAAGCACTGTACCTTCAGGATTGAGTCTTGTCTCGACCGTTGCAAATTCTCCAATTAGTTTTACGTCGCGGGAGCCCGATTTCTGGTGACGCGATAGCGCCGCCAGTAGAGCTGCGATCAGCCCAGGCAATACAGCGATAATGGCGAGGACGATTGTTAGTCGCATGTACCTCACTAAGGTGAACCCGAGAGGTTCATAAAGGAATGAGGAAATTCTCACTGGAGAATTGTCCCGAACATTAGGTTGCTAGTAAATCCGCGATGTGATCTGAAATTTCGGGACAGCCAGACTGAAACCTGAGATGGTCAATTCTTGCCCATTGTCACTTGGCGCTGCAGAGCAATTGCTTCCTGATTATTGGAATCTATCGTCATCGCGCTCGTGGCATACTTTGTTGCCTCGCTACGATCTCCTCGCTCAAGGAAAATTCTGCCCAGCAGAATATGAGCGTCGATTAGTTTTGGATCCCAGAAGATTGCGGTCTTAAGAGCCGCGATGGCGGCTTCCTGATCGCCACGGCGTTGGTTGATGCGTCCGCTAAGCAGGTAAGCCTCCGCATTTGTTGGTTCAAGCATTACCACGCGGTGCAACTCAGGCAAGGCCTCGTCGTCGCGCCCGGCCTGGTAAAGATCGCGCGCCTTCGCGAGCAGATCTTCCGCACCTGTACCAGGCTCAGCTGCAACTGTGCCCCTTAAGAGGCTGGAGACGTCATCACGGTTCAAAACATCACGCATCCGTGGTGAGACGCCGCTGACTGTCTGCGATTTTTGCCACTCAGTCTGCGACTTCGCATAAGTTGGCAACCAACGTCGAGCCTGATCGTCGGCCGCGTTTGCAGTTTCAGTCTTCCCAGTCCGCTCCAGAGACTTGGCGTACAGAAAATATGCCTGTCCGTCCCTTGGATCGGCGGAAATTACCGGCTTGAGTTGTTCGGCTGCCTCAGCGTATTTACCCGAGAGAAACAAGGCAAGTGCGTAATTGAAATGCACTAAAGGGTCGTCTGAAGACGATTCAGCGGCACGGGCCAGGAAAGAAGCACCTTGGGACAACAATCGCGTGCGCTCGTCGGCTTTCTTCTCTTCACGCGCAGCTTGCACTGCAATCGCCCCGGCATTGTTATAAATGCCAATCAACGGCACGTCTGACGAGAGCGGCACGATTGCTGCGAGTGCGTGGCTGAGATCACCCAGCTTCGCGTATCCAAGTGCGGCGTAGAAAGCAGCTTCAGCGTAGTGTGGATCTTTCTTCTGCAGTTTGGTGAAATATTCGGTTGCGTCTTTCCACTTCCCCTGAAGCATATAAAAACGCCCCAACTCGAACGCCGCTTGCGGATAGATTCCTCCACCGCTTGCGTCGGCAAAAAAATGCAAAGCGTTCTTTAGATAGTTGGCACGTCTGGGATCTCGCTCGCCCAACAGCACACCCTTGACGTATGGCTCAAAAGCGCGCTGTGGCACTTTGGTCGCTTCCTGCACCAACTGGTTCTGGGAGAAGGGAAGTGCGGGATCGCGCTGGTAGAGTATTTGATAAGCAAGCCGGCCGTGAATCTTTTGCAGGTCGGTCAGGGGACCGCCAAAATCAAACTGGCGAGTTGCCCAACCACCGTCAAACATCTGACCGAGTGTGCGACCTTCATTAACCTTTATCACGCGCGCGGTTAATTGCACATAACCTTCCGCAGACGACTTGTCTTTTTCTGCTTTGGGATTATTAGACTTGCTGTCGTCCTGGGCGGGAATCACCGAATAGGTTCCAATCACCATCAGCGAGGCTTTTGCTTCGCGGGCCAGTTTGATCGCGGTTGCTCGCGAGGGAATAACAGTTTCGGGTAGACGCAGGCGCTGATAGGCCAGCTCGCGCTCATCGCTCGAAACGACTAGCAAACCCGGCTTGGACAGCAGGTCGGCGAGTGAATCCGCGAAGCTTTCACCGACCCAGTTATATTCGAGGCGATTCGAAGTGTTCTCAAATGGCAGCACCATCACCACGTCGCCGCCGGCGCCGCTTTGACCGAAGCAATTTGCGGCATTCATGGTTAGCAAAATGGCGATGGCCAGTCCGCTGAATAGTCTGATAAAAATAGTTCTCATCAATTCACTTTCCTGCCTTTAGTTTCGGGCGAGACCTCGATTTTGATGCCCTTACCGCGTCGGCGGTTGGTCAGTTTGACAACATACTCCCGCGCCGTCATTACCAGGTTCTACTGTCAAAAAGGCTATCCAATAGGGCAAATAGGTCCGCATTTTTTCCGGGTGACGAATGAATGACTTTAGCAGAAAAGGTATTAGGATTGAAAACGGCTTGAATCCGCCACCTGTGCCATCGATGGCTGCGTAATAAGCGAAAAGGGCTGGTTAGCTGACCAGCCCTTTCCTTGTTTCAACTCGTGAGGAAGATAACGAGCCCAATAATCCGGAAGAGGACGTCGAAGTTGACTGGACAATCAGCTTCACGGTGGTGTTACCGTTCCTGATTGAATGAGTCGCCGCAGGTCCGGAGAAACTTGATCGACTGCAGTGGTGGAGGTGACGGCTGCCTGCGCTTTGTTGTAATCGAACACCAACAGTGCGGAACAAAGTGAAACTAACAACGGAAAGGCAGTGAAACGTTTAAGGGTTCTGGGGGCGATCATTCCAATTCCTCTCCAATGCGCTGAAATAAAAACAAATCATCACCGACATCGATAAGGGAGCCTGTCTGAGTCTCGCGCGCCAAGGGACGCGGCGAGATGCAGAAGAGCGTTCTCGTTAAGAGTCTTTCGGAAACTCCCACTGCCATATCGCGCGTGCAAGTAGGCTGGTAAGTGTGTGCCGCACCGGCTTTCGCCGGAGAGGGCCTTTATCGGTGACGGTGATGATTTAAAAGAGCAAGCTCATCCATCGAGCGCGGTTCCTTTAGCGAGCATCGTGCCAACTACTTTGGAAAGGAAATCAAGCAAAAGTATCAATGATTACGGGCGCAAAACCTGGGCACTGTATTTTTGCTGAATCGTCGATGAACTGCCGCAGAGTGCAGTCTGACCGAACGCGCATCAACGTGGTTGATTGCAGAGTCTGTCTGAAATGTTGGCCGCGTTACTCTTCGTGCATGCCTTCTCTTGAATAGGTGGACTGAAGAGAGTGGCCCATGCCATCTTCTAGAGAACGGACTTTAAGTCCCATGAGCCCGGTTACCTACTTAGCCCTCTTTTTGCTATTCACGCCACAAGTTTGTCACATGCCAGTCGTAAACTGACATTGCCTTGCTATGATTGAACTACCGGTTGCAAACGCACTTATGGTATCAGTGTATTTTGAGTCTCCAATGGCGTAGCGTAGATTTCTTTTTCAGTTGCAATTTTGACCGAGCTGGATACATCTTCGCGCCCCAGGCCGACATCCGCGATTATTTCGCAGCGGCTCAATCGATCCTTCGCAGGAAAGGGATCGTGCATCAAGTTCAAAGAGAATCGGCGCGAAACGTGCCGTAAGAATTCAAAAATGACACTAATGCGCTACTTCTTCTTAAGCCTGGTGCTAATTGCGGCCTTCACAGTTTTCGCGGGCTGCAAATCCGGCAGCTCGGGCCCATCAAAACCAACGCTGCGTCTGAGCATGATTCCCACTAACGATCCGGGAAAAATGCTTCGTGACAGCGATCCGCTGGTTTCTTATCTTGAAAAGGAGACCGGAGCAAAAGTCCGGATGACGATTCCCACCAACTATGCGGCGGTCGTCGAAGCAATCGCCAATGACCAGGTGGACATCGCTTATCTCGGTGGTTTCACTTATGTCCAGGCGGTCAGGCGAGCGGGGGTCAATCCGTTGGTGCAGCGCGATCAGGATCAGAACTTTCATAGTCTGTTTATCACGCAACCTGATTCCGGCATCAGGAGCCTTGCAGATCTCAAGGCTCACTCATTCGCCTTTGGCGACGTCAACTCGACATCGGGCCACCTTATGCCTGAGTACTTTATGCGTCAGGCGAGCGTTGACGCGGATGTGATAAACAAAGCGGTTTATACAGGGGGACACGATGCCACGGCGCTTGCTGTCGCCAACAAGAAAGTTGATGCGGGAGCGCTGGATGAGACGGTCTATCAAAAGATGGTGAAAGACGGCAAACTCGATCCGGCTAAAGCCACGGTGCTTTATACGACACCATCTTATTTTGATTATGTTTGGGCTGCACGAAAGGGGCTCGAGCCGAGACTCACGGAGAGTTTTGCGTCGGCTTTCCTGAAGCTTGACGCTAACAACCCTGAGCACAAGCCAGTCCTTGAATTTCTTCGAGCTACCAAATACGTCCGTGCGAATGACGGTGATTACGATAAGTTGCGCCAGGCGGCCAGGGATGCAGGATTGTTAAAATGATCTATTCACTTAAGGGAATTAGCAAGAGTTACAACACACGCAACGGCGCGGTGCGGGCCCTGGACGGTCTCACCTTCGACGTGCAGAAAGGCGAGTGTGTGGCGTTGCTTGGGCCATCGGGAGCGGGCAAGACAACGCTCTTTCGCTTGTTTAATGCGACGCTACGGCCCACCAGCGGAATCTTGAGATTCGACGGCCGAGATCTAACCGCAATCTCAGGTAGCGATCTGCGCTCAGCTCGAAGGCGCATCGGCACAATTTATCAGCAACCGCATCTGGTTCCCTCGCTCTCAGCTCTAGAGAACACGCTTTGTGGAAGGCTGGGAAGTTGGTCACTGATTCATACGCTGCGTAACATCGTTCGACCGAGCCATGACGATCTCGGAGCAGCAATTGCAGCACTTGAGTCAGTAGGGCTTGCGGACAAGCAGAATGCTCGAGCCGACGAACTCTCAGGTGGCCAGCAACAGCGGTTGACGATCGCTCGCGTGCTGATGCAAGAGCCAGATGTGATACTCGCCGATGAGCCTTTCGCCTCACTCGACCCCATGCTGACCGAAACAGTCGCTTCACTGTTAATGGACCTTGTCACAAACGGCAGGCGCACACTGGTGGCCACTATGCACGACGTCGATCTGGCGCTGCGTCTTTTCCAACGCATCATCGGTATCCGAGACGGGCGCATTGTATTCGATAAACCTGCCGTCGAGGTGGATCGAGAAGCGATCAGCGCCCTTTACGCAGGTGAGCAACTAGTGAATGCCTCGAGCCTTGAAATAAAAGACTGGCTCGCCGCAGCAAAGAGTCAAGCCAACCGTGAACCAAGCTGCGCACTTTAGAGAGCAAGCCTGGCGCCAGGAGAGCGGTTCAAATCTCAAGCGGCTTCTCTCGTGGACAGCGATTGTCCTTGTGCTCGTCACTTCCTGGCGTGCTGCTGAAATTCGTCCGACCGCGCTCTTCGAACCTGATGCCTGGCTTGCGGTCCTGGCATTCCTTCGTGGCCTTTTTCCGCCGGATCTCTCGCCACCTTTTTTGCGTGTTGTAGCGGCGGCCGCATTGCAGACGCTCGTGATCGCAATCGCCGGAACGGCTCTCTCTATCGCCATCGGCTTGCCTCTGGGAATGTTGGCGACGCCTACTTTGTGGCGGCGCGGCATCCTCCTCGCCGGGGAGCGTCCTGGGGCCAGCAAGGTTTTTCTGGCCGCCTTAAGCAACGCCACGCGCGCATTACTCGGGTTTCTGCGAGCTGTTCCTGATCTGGTTTGGGGCTTGTTGTTTGTCGTCGCGGTGGGACTAGGGTCGCTTGCAGGCACGCTTGCTTTGGCGGTTAGTTATGCGGGCGTATTGGGACGCGTCTACGCAGATGTTTTTGAGGATGTAGACCAGCATGCTCTTGAAGCACTGCATGCAACTGGCGCGACTCGAACGCAAGTTTTTCTATTCGCCGTTTGGCCGCCTGTTTGAGTACGGACAGGTCTTGACGCTTGTAGTAATGCTCGTGGGGCTTGTGGCCGCAACCGATGCTGCCAGCCGTTTCATACGCCGACGCTTGCACGCTAATGCCCCGGCGGGCTCACTTGCCCACCAAAGGGTTGAAGACGAAGAGAACTCACGACCGAGGAGTTTGTCTAAATCGCAAGTAAGAAGACGCTTGGCGCCGACGGTTCTCGCTATCGTGATTGCAGCCAGCTTTTACCTTGTCGGATTCCTGGATTTGATCTCTGCCGATTCCGGAATGCTCGCTCGATCAGCGCGGTTCGTCGCAAAAATGTTCCCGCCCGAAGTTGATCCGGTTTTCTTGCGTTCACTACTGGTACCGTTGGTTCAGACGATCGGAATCTCGGTAATGGGCACCTTGATCGGCGTTTTTATTGGCGTAGCTCTGGCTTTACCAGCCACGTCGACGGTGTTACCTGGTGAAGATGACGAGAGCCGTAGAGGCTTCTTTCTTGAACGGTTGGCAGGGAAAGCTGTCTATTATTCAGCCCGTCTTGTTCTAAACATACTGCGGTCCATACCCGAACTCATCTGGGTCCTGGTGTGCGTACTGGCCGTAGGGCTTGGGCCATTTGCCGGTACACTCGCCATAGGTCTCCATACCGGGGGCGTGCTGGGGAAACTCTATGCGGAGACACTTGAGGAGGTTCCAGCTCGGCCCATCGAGGCCTTGCGTGCGGCAGGCGCGCGGCCGCTGCAGATACTGCTCTGGGGCGTTTGGCCGCAGGCTAGGGCAATGCTTATGAGCTATACCGTCTTGCGTTGGGATTTCAATTTGCGGGTTGCGACGGTGTTGGGTCTGGTCGGCGGAGGTGGGTTGGGCCAATCGATTTACAATAACGTTCAGTTAGGGTTTTATCCGAGAGTAGCAACACTGATCGCGATCATCTATATCCTGGTTCTGATGACGAACTGGCTCGGCGACAAGTTGCGTCCTCAACGTGTCGCCCTGTGAGATCATTTTGAGGAGTTTGGCTATGGAAGCTGAGACTTATGATGCCATTGTCATTGGCTCAGGCCAGGGAGGCAGGCCACTTTCGATTGCTCTCGCCAAGGCCGGACTTAAGACTGCGATCATCGAACGTGAGCACATCGGCGGCACCTGCGTAAACGTAGGCTGCACACCCACAAAAACTATGGTAGCAAGCGCGCGAGTAGCATACCTGGCGAGGCGTAGCGCGGATTACGGAGTCAATAATGTGCCGGTGACGGTTAACATGGCAGCAGTCGGACACCGCAAGCAGCAGATCGTTGAAAGCTTCCGCACTGATGGGCTTCGGTCCATTGAAACGACAATGGGCCTTGACTTACTGAAAGGGGAGGCGAAGTTCACCGGGCCTAAGTCCGTCGCGGTTCGCCGGAACCAAGGTAGAACGCGCTTGCTGACTGCCGGAAGAATCTTCATAAATACTGGAGCCCGGCCTGCAACTCCGTCCGCCCCAGGTTTAGACAGAATTCCAACTCTGGATTCGACTTCCATCATGGAACTCGGCACGCTCCCTGAACACCTTTTGGTGATGGGTGGCGGCTACGTCGGTCTGGAATTCGGCCAGATGTTTCGTCGCTTTGGCAGCGACGTGACAATCGTGCAGCGTGGCGATCATCTGCTGAGCCGCGAAGACCCGGACATTGCAGACGAAGTCGCAAGGATCCTTGAGGAGGATGGGATCAAACTGTTGCTGAATTCTGAGGTCTTGCACGCTGGTGGAACCAGCGAAAATATAAGTCTGACCGTGAAAACAGGGGAAAGAGAGACCAAACTAGAGGGCTCACATCTGCTGGTTGCTGTCGGACGGCGACCGAATACTGACAGGCTCAACCTAAAGGCGGTGGGTGTAGAGACTGACCAACAGGGCTTTGTGAAGGTCAATGAACGGCTCGAGACCAACGTACCCGGGATTTATGCTCTTGGCGACGTTAAAGGTGGGCCGGCCTTCACCCACATCTCTTACGACGACTTTCGAATCATTCGTACGAATCTGCTCGAGGGCGGCGATGCGACCACGAACGGCCGCCTGGTTCCATATACGATCTTCACGGATCCTCAGCTCGGTCGGGTTGGAATCACCGAAACGGAAGCCAGGGATCGAGGCTTGAAAATTCGCGTAGCCAAGTTGCCGATGGGTAAAGTTGCTCGAGCCATCGAGATGAGCGAGACTCGTGGGTTCATGAAGGCGGTGGTAGAGGCCGAAACGAAACAGATATTGGGCTGCGCTGTCCTGAGCGTTGAAGGCGGCGAGTTGATGGCCATGTTTGAGATTGCGATGATGGGACAATTGCCCTACACGACCCTGAAGGAGGCCATCTTTGCGCACCCGACGCTGGCCGAGTCGCTCAATAATCTTTTTATGGCGCTGGACAGGTAGAGCAACGGACCACTTCGGATTACCGATATTCATTCGGAGGTTGAATCAATGGCCAAATGGACATTCGAACCCGGACACACGGCGGCGGAATTTCGCGCCCGACACATGATGGTTAGCTACGTCCGCGGGCACTTTAAGAACGTGCATGGGATGCTCGTGTTCGATCCTGCTAGCCCGCAAGATTCTGAAGTGGAAGCCACCATCGATGCTCGCGGCATCTGGACAGGCGAACCGAACCGCGACGCTCATTTGCGCAGCGCCGACTTTCTTGATGTAGATAAGTATCCCGAAATCACTTTCAGAGGCAATCAAGTCGAAGTACTCGGCAAAAACGACTACAACGTGACCGGGGAACTGACCATCCGTGGCGTCACTCGTCCAGCGACATTGAGAGTTCGCTACCTCGGTCAGTGGCAAACACCCTGGTGGGAGGACGGCGTGGACAAAGGGCCCAGAGTTCGCGCGGGCTTTGTTGCCGAAACTGCAATCAGTCGTCACGACTTTGGCGTCAGTTGGAACGACACAATGGATCGAGGGGGAATTGTGGTCGGCAATACGGTGCACAT
>WNFV01007340.1_pt1 | contig 12750 bp, 6 predicted proteins | sample 5400101 | NCBI WGS metagenome assembly WNFV01 (sample SAMN13153361, study PRJNA577476) | soil metagenome | isolation source: 115 cm soil or saprolite under grassland replicate 1 | place: USA:California | collected 2016-06-15
TCAGGGACCGCTTCTCACCGAGCGCCGCGATCAGCACGAGGCGCGACTCGGAAGGGCGGCCCTGGTTGTCGGTCACGCTCAGGTAGACGTCGTATCGCTGCCGGTCGACGGCTTCGAAGCGGGTGTCGATCGTTCCACGGAGCGCCGGCTCGAGCGCGAAGGTGAACGTGCGCGGCTGGATGTTGTCGTCGCGCGAGTTGACCGTCATCACCAGCCGCTCCGGCTTCGGGCCGACGCGCTTCGAGAAGTCGAACTCGACGACGAGCCGACCCTGACGGCGCTTGACGTCGACGTCCGGTGCCGGGAGAGCAGCCGACCGGGCATGAGTGCGCGCTCGGTCGCAGAGCTTCTCGGGATCGTCCCACTGCGTCTTTGTGCCCGGCCCGCGCGGGCTCGGCTGGTCGATGCCGACCACCCGAGGGCGCGTGTCGCCCCAGCGACCGGGCCAGAGGATCCATCCCGGCGGGTCGTCGCCGATGATCTCCAGCTCGAGCTTCGGCGTGTTCCGCTTGCCGTCCGCGATGTCGTACCAGGCCTCGGTCTCGTGGTAGCCAGCCTTGAAATACGACGCGTGGGAGCCGCGAGCGACGTAGACCAGCGGCGTGTTCGGGTTGTCCGGCGACTTCTCGACGTCTTCCCAAGGCGCTTGCTCGGCGTGGATGTGCTGTGCGTAGACCGCGAGGTCGGGGCGCTCGCCCTGCTCGGGCGGCGCCATGCGGAACTGCACCATCTCCCAGTCGCCCTCGTGCAGGCCGACGCCGCCGGCGAGGTTGTAGTCGTTGTAGAAGTAGAAGAACCAGTACTGGAGCCAGAGCCGACCCTTCGCGTCCTCCTTCGCGCGGCCGTACATCCGGTTCTTGTAGCCTGGCCGCTGGCGCAGGGCGACGTACATCGCGCGGTAGTTGCGGGTCGGCGCGCTGATCGCGTCGTCCTTGTCGACCGCCTTCCCGCCGTCATACGCGGAGGCGGCCAGGAAGGCCAGGCTGAGCTGGGCCGGGCCGGTTGCCGGCGCCGTCGCGGCGATGACGTCTCCAGGCTTGCCGCCAACGGTGCGCCGAAGGACGTTGCCCGGGTTGTCGGTCCATTCGGCGGCCGAGTCGCAGAAGAACGCCTCGTTCGAGTCGTATCTGAGCTGCGGCTGGAAGCGGCGGAGCAGGTCGGCGTGTTCAGTCACTGCCGGCCAACCTAACGTTTCGCGCGTCAGAGGTCGAGCCGCGCGTCTTCCAGATCGAGGTCGCGCTCGACGGCGCGCATGACGTCGTCGCTGATCCGGCCTGCGCGCCGGAGGCGGACGATGGCGGCTCGCTCGGCCTCGAGCAGCTCACGGCGAAGGCGCTGGTAGTCGGCCGAGCGCTGCTCGATCGAGCCGTCGTCCTCGCCGTCGAGGCGGGCCTGGAAGCGAGAACGGCGAAAGTCGTAGAGTCCGCGCATCCGATCGGCCGTGTCCTCGCGAACCCAGTCCTCGTCGAGGAGATCCTCCAGCCGGGCGAGCGCGGCCTCGGCTGCGTGGATGCGCGCCTTCGTGTCCTCCTTGGCCTCGCCCCTGTCGTCCTCGAACCGGAGCACGCGGATCAGCGGCGGCAGCGTCAGACCCTGGACGACGAGGGTGCCGAGGATGACCGAGAACGCGAGGAAGATGACGAGTGCGCGCGCCGGGAAGGGATCGCCGCTGTCGGTCTGGAGCGGCAGCGCGAGCGCCGCGGCTAGCGACACGCCGCCCCGCATGCCCATCCACCCTGTCATGACGATCTCCTGCCAGCGTTTGGCCGGCTCCCGCAGGCGGAGAAGCGTCCGCGGCCCGTAGGCGAACGGGAAGATCCAGACGAGCCGGATGGCCATCACCGTTGCGGTCACGAGCGCGGCGTCGGCGATCAGCTCGGCGGCCGACCGCCCGCTGAGCTGATCGAGGATCGGCCGCAGCTGCATGCCGACGAGCGCGAACAGCAACGCGTTGACGAGGAAGACGAGCGTCTCCCAGACGGCGAAGCCCTGCATGCGCATCGCCGGCGTCGAGAGCTCCGGCGCGCGCCAGCCGAGGTAGACGCCGGCGGTCACCGCCGCGAGCACCCCGGAGACGTGCATGGCCTGCGCCGGGATGTAGGCGAGGTAGCCGGTCAGGATCGAGATCGCGATCTCGGCCGGGATGTTGTCGAGCCGGATGCGGACGAGCGCGACGAGCCAGCCGACAGCGAGGCCGACGGCGATGCCGCCGGCGACGCTCGCGACGAAGCGGAGGCTCGCGTCCCAGAACGAGAAGCTTCCGGTTACCGCAGCCACGACGGCGGCGCGGTAGAGGACGAGCGCCGAGGCGTCGTTGATGAGGCTCTCGCCCTCGACGATCGAGACGATCCGGCGCGGCACGCCGAGGCGGCGGGCGATCGCGCTCGCGGCGATCGGATCGGTCGGAGCGACGATCGCGCCCAGGACGAACGCGACCGGCCACGTCAGCCCGCTGATCGCAGCGTGCGCCACGACCGCGACGCCGACCATGGTCGCGGCCACGAGGCCGAGCGCGAGGAACGTGATCGGCCGCACGTTCCGCCGCAGCTCGCGGAGTCCCGTGAAGAACGCGGCCGAGTAGAGGAGCGGCGGCAAGATCCCGACGAGGACGAGCTCCGGCGGCAGCGTCAGATCGGGCACTCCGGGGATGAACCCCAGCGCGAGCCCGCCGAGCACGAGCAGGATCGGATAGGGCACGCGCAGCATCGGGGCGAGCGCCATCAGCCCTGCGACCGCCGCCAGGAACGCGAGCAGCGCCAGCTCTTCGTGGCCGCCGAACTCCATCGGAAAAGAGGATACGAGGCGGCGCCGTCACATCGCTCGAGCCGGGAGGGGCGTACGATGTCCGCAGGGTCGAACACTGGTTCCCGGATAGGGTGGGCGGTCGTTCGTGGACGCGGGAGCTCTTGTCAAGGCATTCCAGGCGATCTCGCGCGAGACGGCCGACGAGCGGCTGCCCGAGCGGGTGCTGGGAGCGGCGATCGAGCTTGCGGGTGCTCGGAGGGGTGTTTTCCTCCGCGAGCTCCCGGACGGGCTGGCGGTCGCAGCTCGGATCGGGGTCGCGGCCGATGGGTCGGAACTGGACGCGCCGCCCGAGCTGCTCGAGGACGCTCGGCGGTCGCGGAAGCCGGTCGTTCGGGGCTCGGCCTGCTGCGTCCCGTTGGCTGGTAGGAACGGCTTGCTCGGCTTGCTGGTCCTCGACCGGCCCGACGAGGTCGCCGGCGAGAGCGCGGACTTCCTCGGCGCTCTGGCGGAAGTGGCGGCAATGGCGCTCGAGAACACGGAGCTTCGGCACCGGGAAGACGCGCTCCGCCGGAGTGAGGAGCTCCACCGCCGGGCGATCTCTCAGGCAGGCGCGGTCCCGTACGTCCTCGACTACGCGAGCAACACGTACACGTTCATGGGGGAAGGGATCGAGGAGCTGACCGGCTATACGCCGGCCGAGCTCGATCACGAGCTGTTCGGGAGCCTCGTGCTGGCGACCTATCTTCAGGGGGACCAGGCGGGTCTCGACCCTTACGAGGCCTCGCTCCGCACGCGCGGCGGCGAGTTCGGACGCTGGCGAGCCGATCTGCGCCTGCGGCGGCGAGACGGGGAGCTGCGGTGGCTTTCGGACGCCTCGGTCGAGGTGCTGGGCGAGGACGGCCGTTCGGTGGGATCGATCGGGATGCTCCAGGACATCACCGACCGTATGCGGACGGACGAGGAGCGTGTGCGGCTGGCGGCGATCGTGGAGTCGACGACGGACGTCGTGGCGCAGACGGATCCGAAGGGTCGGATTCTGTACCTCAATCGCGCCGGGCGGCGATTGCTAGGGCTCGACGAGCACCGGGACCTCGAGGGCCTGTCGCTGCAGGACTTCCACCCGGCCTGGGCGAGAGCGCGAGTCGCCTTCGACGGCATTCCGACCGCCTCGCGCGACGGGGTCTGGACTGCGGAGAGCGCCCTGGTGAGTGGGGGTGGGCGGGAGATCCCCGTCTCCGAGGTGCTGCTGGCCCACAGAGACCCGGACGGAAACGCCATCTACCTCTCGATGATCGCCCGCGACACGAGCGAGCGCCGGGAGCTGGAGGCGCGGCTTCGGCAGGCGCAGAAGATGGAAGCCGTCGGCAGGCTCGCCGGCGGTATCGCCCACGACTTCAACAACTTGCTGACGGCGATCGGGGGCTACAGCATGATCGTGCTCGACCGGCTCGCCGCCGACGACGAGCTCCGCGCCGACGTCGAGGAGATCGTGAAGGCAGGCGACCTTGCGGCCGGGCTCACGCGTCAGCTGCTCGTCTTCAGCCGGCAGCAGGTCTTGGAGCCGCAGGTGCTCGACCTGAATCACGTGGTCCGAGACCTCGAGTCGTTGCTGCGGCGACTGATCCGCGAGGACATCGAGCTCGTGACGCGGCTTGCGACGCAGCCCGTTCTCGTGCGAGCCGATCCGGCGCAACTCAGCCAGGTCATAGTCAACCTCGCGGTCAACGCGGAGGATGCGATGCCAGACGGCGGCTGTCTGACGATCGAGACGGGCGCGCTCGACTTCGACGAGCACGCGCCTGCCGGTCCGGGCGAGGGGCGCATGGGACCGCACGCCCTGCTGGCGGTGAGCGACACCGGTGCCGGCATGGACGACGACACGCGCACCCAGATCTTCGAGCCCTTCTTCACGACGAAGCAGCGTGGCAAGGGAACCGGGCTGGGTCTCTCGACGGTCTACGGGATCGTCGAGCAGAGCGGCGGCGACATCTCCGTCGACAGCGAGCTCGGTCGCGGCACCACCATGAAGGTCTATCTGCCGCGAGTAGACGAGGTCGAGGCTCCCGGGCCCGCCCCGAAAGGCGCCGTGCAGGAGCTCTCGGGCCAGGAGCGGGTCCTGCTCGTCGAGGACGACGCTGCGGTGCGGAAGTTCGCCCGCGACGTCCTGCGCATGCGCGGCTACACCGTCGTCGACGCTGCCGACGGTGAGGAGGCGCTACGTCTGGCGGACACCGCGACGGGGGCGTTCGATGTCCTGATCACGGATCTGGTCATGCCCGGGCTGAGCGGCCGCGAGCTCGCCGCGCGCCTGCTGGAGCGGTCTCCCGAGCTGCGCACCGTCTTCATCTCGGGCTATACGGACGACGCTATCTTTCGCTTCGGCGCCCTCGCGGCCGGGCAGGCGTTTTTGCAGAAGCCCTTCACGCCGGAGCGGCTCGCGCGGACGGTGCGGGAACTCCTCGACGTCCGGACTCTGCAGTCCACCTAGGACCGGAGGAACTCGAGCAGCAGCTCGTTGACCCGTTCGGGCGCGTCGAGCTGGAGCCAGTGGCTCGCGCCGGCGATCCGCTCGTTGCGCCACGGCCCGGTGACGTGCTCCGCAGAACGCACCAGCTGCTCTTCCGGCAGGTAGTTGTCGCGGCTGCCCCACAGCCCGAGAGTCGGCGCCGCGACGGCCGGGAAGGGCCGCGGAGGAGCGAGCTCGCGCTCGGGCCGGCTGTTCGCCCGGTACCAGTTCAGCGCCGCGGTGAGCGCACCCGGCCGGGAGAGGTCGGCGAGATAGGCCTCGACGTCGCCGTCGCCGCGGAGCCATTCGCGCATCAGCTTCCAGTCGTCGCGCGGCAGGAGCGCCTCGGCGACGCCCGGGAACTGGAACCACAGCATGTACCACGACTTCTCGCGCTGCTCGATCGACGCCTGCCGGTAGGCATTCGGGTGTCCGACCGACATGACCACGAGCCGATCCACGCGCTCAGGCGCGATCCCGGCGAGCCCCCAGGCGACGCCCGCGCCCCAGTCGTGGCCGACGACGTGGGTGCGCTCGGCGCCGAGTCCGTCGAGGAGGGCGATCACGTCCGCGACGCTGCGGGCGATGCCGTACTCCTCGACCGCCTCCGGCTTGTCCGATTCGCCGAAGCCGCGCAGGTCGGGCGCGATCGCGCGCATGCCGGCGCCGACGAGCGCGGGAGCCTGACGGCGCCAGAGCCGCGACGAGTCCGGAAACCCGTGGAGGAGGAGCACCGGCTGCCCGTCGCCCTCGTCGCGCACCGCCAGCGTGATCCCGTCGCCCGCGAGCCGTCGCACGCGCCCTAGCTTAAGGCTCCTTGCCGAATGGAAGAAATCCTGCAAATCGACCGTCTCTTGCTTGCATCCACAAGAAGAACGAGCTTCAATCGAGGCGAGGTAGGACTGCGGCGCTAGCTCGGCTGGAGGGGCGAATGGCTACGCCGACGACAAGTGCCGATCAGCAACACGAGGTCTCCGAGGAGTTCATCGGACACTGCCGGATGGTCGTGCGCGCGTTCGCGGAGGGAGAGGTGGTTCCGTTCCTCGGCGCCGGCGTCAACCTGTGCGGTCGCCCGAAGGACAAGTCGTTCACGCGAGGGGAGTACCTGCCGAGCGGCACTGAGCTCTCGAACTATCTCGCGAAGGCGTGCGGGTACCCGCTTCCCGATGTGGACAACCTCGTTCGCGTCGCTCAGTACCAGGCGACGATGTTGGGGCCGGGTCCGCTCTACAAGCGTCTCCGCGAGGTATTCGACGCCGACTATCGGCCGACCAGGATGCACGAGCTCCTGGCCCGACTGCCGAAGACGCTCGAGCAGTCGGTCGGCATGGCGCGCTATCAGCTGATCGTCACGACCAACTACGACGACGCGCTCGAGCGCGCCTTCGTCGAGGCCGGCCAGCCGTTCGATCTCTTTACCTACATCGCCTTCGGCGACGACATCGGAAAGTTCCTCCACACGCCGTTCGGTGGGACGCCGAAGGTGATCGGCAGTCCGAAGCGGTTCACCGAGCGGATCCTCGACCAGCGCCCGGTCGTCCTGAAGATCCACGGAGCCGTCGACCGTGTCGACGACGCGCGCGACAGCTACGTCATCACCGAGGATCACTACATCGACTTCCTGATGCGGACCGAGATCTCGAAGCTGATGCCGCTCTCGCTCCTGCCCTCGCTGCAGAAGAGTCATTTCCTCTTCCTCGGCTACTCGCTCCGGGATTGGAACCTGCGAGTGATCCTGCAGCGGATCTGGGAGGAGCAGGAGCAGCGCTGGTCGTCGTGGGCCGTTCAGCACGAGACCTCGCAGCTCGATCAGAAGTTCTGGTCGAAACGCGAAGTCGACATCCAGGTCGTCGACCTCTTCGACTACGTCGAGGCACTCGAAGGCGCGTTCAGCGAGCTCGGGCGCGAAAGCCGGCAGGAATGAGCGTCGTCGCCGGGGCGCGCAAGCGTCTCGAGCAGATCGAAGCTCCGTACAAAGGCCTCACGTACTTCACGGAGGCAGACTCCGAGATCTTCTTCGGGCGGGATGCGGAACGCTCGCTGATCGCTACGACTCTGCTCGCCTCGCGCTTCACCGTCGTGTACGGCGAGAGCGGCGTCGGCAAGAGCTCCCTGTTGCGTGCGGGCGCAATCCACGACTTGCGCGAGCGCGCGCTGAAGGAACGGACAGAGGGTGCGGACGGCTCGACGCGCGCTCCACGCTTCATACCGCTCGTCGTCTCGGACTGGCGCGACGATCCGGTCAAGGCCTGTGAGAAGTCGATCCGCTCCGCCGCGACGGGCCTCGTGACCGGACCGCTTCCGGAGCCGTTCGCCGGGAAGAGGTTCGACGACCTCCTCGAGCTGTGGTGCCAGGCCACCGGGGCGACCCTCCTGATCGTCCTCGATCAGTTCGAGGAGTACCTGCTCTACCACCTGCCGGAGGACGACGAGTCGCTCGGGGCAGGGCTCGCACGCGCGCTCAGCCGGCGGGACTTGAGCGTGCGATTCATCGTCTCGATCCGCGAGGACTCGCTGGCGAAGCTCGACCGCTACGAGACGTCGATCCCGAACCTCTTCGACAACCTGATCCGCGTCGAGCATCTCGACAAGGAAGCGGCCGAGGAGGCGATCAGAAGCCCGATCGACCGCTACAACGCGCCGCTCGCGCCGGACGAGCGAATCGGGATCGAAGACGAGCTCGTCGCGAAGGTGCTGGCGGACGTGGAGCGTGAGGAAGAGGGCGTCGGGGACACGAGCTCCGCTTCCGTGGAGGGCGGCCCGCGCGTCGAGACGGCCTTCCTCCAGCTGGTGATGGAGCGACTCTGGGACGAGGAGCAAAAGGCGACCTCTCGCCTCCTCAGGACAAAGACCTATGACGACCTCGGGGGCGCCCGGCGGATCGTCTTCGCGCACCTGCAAGACGCGATGGACAGCCTTGGTAGCGAACAACAGGCTATTGCGGCCAAAGCCTTCGGCCGATTAGTCACACCGTCGCTGCAGAAGATTGCCTGTCTCCCGTCCGACCTCGCGAAAGAGGAGAAGGTCGAGCCCGATCAGATGATGGGAGTGCTCGAGCGGCTCGCGTTGCGCCGGATCGTGCGGCAGGTGGCTCCTCTGCCGGGCAAGTCCGAGTCGCGCTACGAGATCTTCCACGACAAGCTCGCCGAGCCGATCCTCGCTTGGCGGGCCGGCTATCTGGAGGAAGCCGAACGCGAGGCCGCGCGCGCGCGGGCCCTAGACCAGCTTCGACAGGAGCGGCGGCGGCGGCGTCTCTGGAGCCTCGCGATCGGCGCCGGCGCGGTGATTGCGCTCACTGTTGCGAGCACTATCACGGCGATCTGGTTCGCGGCTCGCGAGAGGGACATTTCGCACTCCCGGTACTTTGCCGCCCAGGCGGTGGCTGCGATCCCGGTCGATCCGGATCAAAGTGTCCAGATCGCGGCCCGGGCGGTCCGCACTCGGCCCACTCCACAGGCAGTCGCCGCACTCCGGCAGGCACTCACCGAGTCGCGCGTGCGGCGAGTGTTCCGTGGCGTCCGAGACGTCACCGGGATCGGCTTCAGCGCGGACGGACGACGGTTGATCGCGACGCAAGCGGACGGAAACGTCCGGATCTGGGATCTCGCCTCAGGGGGTGCGCCGTTCGTGATCCAGGGTGACCGGGACCTCGGGGCGACCATCAGCCCGGATGGGAGCCGTCTGCTCGTGGGAAGGCATCTCCAGTACGAGCTCTGGGATACGGCCAGTCGTCTCAAGCTCAGCGTCTTCTCGCGGAGCGCCTTTGAGATCCCGCCCGTCTTCAGCCCGGACGGGCGGTACATCGTCGGCGCAAGCGGCGACCGCGTGACGGTATGGGATGCGAGGAATCTGAGGGCTGTCCTTTCTCTCCGCGCAGGCGTCGGCGACGTGAGCTCGCTGGCCCTCAGTCCCTCTGGTCGCCGTCTGGCGGTCGTGAGCTATCGGGGCGACGTCGTCCTCTGGGACCTGGGGACGGCGACTCGGACGGTGCTGCGCGGCCACGTCGGACCCATTGCCAACGTCGCCTTCGATCCCGCCGGCGGGCTGCTCGTGACGGTCGGCTTCGATAACGCCGCGCGGATCTGGGACGCAAAGACGGGACGCGTGATCCAGACAATGCGCGACCCGGTGACGTCTGCCAGCTTCAGCCGTGACGGACGTCTTCTGCTGACGATCGGTAATAGGGCCGCGCGCGTCTGGGACACTCGCACCTGGGACGCCCTCTCGATTCGGCAGAACAACGACTACGTCTCGAGCGGCGTCTTCAGCTTCGACGGCCGTTACGCCATGACAGCGGGACAAGACGGGACGGCCTGGATCTGGGGCGTGCGCAACGGGCAGACGTTGCTCCAGCTTCGTGGCCATACGGATACGGTCATTCGAGCCGTCTTCTCACCGGACCGCGTGCGCGCCGCGACCGTCAGCCGGGACGGCTCCGTTCGGGTCTGGGATGTCCTGACCGGGCGGGACCTGCGCGGTACGACGAAGCTTCGCGCAGCGGCCTACAGCAACGACGGCTCGCTGATCGCGACCGCCGGCGAAGATCGCGTTATCCGCATCTGGAACGCCAGCAACCTGGCGCCCGTCGGCGAGCTCCGCGGAGACGTCGCTGCCCTTACCAGCGTGGCGTTCGCGCCTGGCGGCAAGCGCTTGGTGACGTCGAGCATGGACGGAACCGCGCGCGTCTGGGATGTCGCGACTGGCCGAGCGGTTGGACGCTCGCTGCGGTCGGACTCGGGCGTGATCGAACCGACGTTCAGCCCGGACGGCACCCTCGTCGTCGCAGGGAGCGGCAACGACGCTCGGATCTGGCGCGTCGGTTCGGACGCTCCATTCCGGCGACTCTCGGGCCACACAGACGTCGTCAGCGACGCGACCTTCAGCCCGGACGGGACGTATGTCGCTGGCGCCAGCCTGGACGGCACCGTTCGGATCTGGAGCGCGCGCACCGGGAAGACGATCCGGATCCTGGATGAGCACCGGGCCGGGGTCACCTCCGTGGCGTACAGCGAGGACGGTCGCCTGCTCGTGACCTCGAGCCTCGACAAGACGGCGATCATCTGGGACAGCCGCACCGGCAAGCGCCTGTGGACCCTCTTTGGCCACACCGCCCCGGTATGGGACGCAGAATTCGACCGGACCGGGACGCGCGTTGCGACCGCCTCGGGTGACGGCACGGTGAGGGTTTGGAACGTCTCCGATGGCCGACCCCTCGGCCTGCTGCGTGCGTCCGCGACGGCGGTCGACACCGCAGCGTTCGCCCCAGGCTCGCAGTCGCGGATCCTGATCGCCAGCGAAGAAGGCGCTCTGATCGCCACGTGTGCGACATGCGGATCCGTCGAGCAGCTGCTTCACGACGCCGATCGGCAGGTAGCGCGAGCGAGGTTGCCGCGATGACGTCCAACGGAACCCGCTACATCCTGATCACGCAGTGCCTGCAGAACGACATGTTCCTGAACAGCGAATGCCGCCTGTTCCTCCCGGACCAGGTCACTCGCGCGATGCTGCTCGGCAAGAAGCAGTACGACCTGCCCGAGGCCGACGGTCACCGCAAGATGCCGTCGAAGGCGATTCGGCGCGGGCCGCTCGGCCTCTTCCTCGAAGCCGCGACCGAGCGGAGGTCGCCCGGCGCCGAGCCGTTACACGTGATCAACATCCGCGACTGGCACGAGCCGGGTGACTCCTACGACGCGGAGCGACGGAGCTACGGGCCGCACTGCGCCGCCGGGACGTGGGGAGGCGGCTACCTCGATGGCCTCGAGAAGCTGCTCGATCCGGCCGGCTCGGGAGACGACGAGGAAGCGCGCTACTACGACGCCGGCTCCGTCCGCGTCTATCACGTCCACTCCGACTCGTTGTTCGACTTCAAGCCACGGGCCGCGCAGATCGGGCCCGACATGCGGAAGTACGAGCCGGCCGAGCTCGAGGACCTGCTCGACTTGCTCGTGCAGGGATCCAGGGAGGACGTCGAGCGAATGCGCACACTGCTCGCCGACGACCCGCATCTGCGCGCGATCCACGCACTGGGCCGCGAGGTCGACGAAGCCGCCCCGGGCCGCAGCAGCGCTCGGCTCTACGTCGCCGTGATCGGCGTGTACACGGACCTCAAGGTCAAGACGCTCTTGAGCGGCCTGCGCGCGCGCTACAACCTGCCCAACCTGGCCGTCTCGGACACGTTCACCGCCAGCGCGACCCTCGAGCGGCACCTGGCCGGGCTCGACTACGCCAAGAAGGTGCTGAACGTCGAGGTGATCCACGGGATCAACGATCTCGTCCGCTTCCTCGGAGGCGAGGCGAGAGTCGAGGACGAGGAGGAGGTCGTCGCCGCCGACAGCTACGCGCGGTACGCGACCTTCTTCCAGGACCAGCAGAACGTGCTCGCCTACCAGCACGAGCGCCTTCAGGACTACCTGCTCCTCACCCAGCGCCGCGCGGTCTCCGTCTACAAGACGATCAACCGGTCGAACCGATTCCTGGTCGCGTGGGGCGGCCTCTTCCTGCTGGTCACCATGGTCCTCTCCGTCCTCGCGGCGGTACGGCAGGTCGACTGGGAGGTGCCTGCCGTCACCGGTGGTCTATCGCTCGCGCAGTTCGTCGGCGTCTTCTTCCGCACCTCCGCGGAGGATCTGCAGCGGAACCTGACGAACCTCGCCGTCTTCAGGATGGTGCTCGAGAGCCACAGCCTGAAGACGGCGTTTGCGCGTTACCACCTGACGACGCCGCAGACGCTTCGCGAGCTGCAGACGAAGGAGGACGCGGCTGCAGCCGCCCTGCAGATCGACGCGCTGCAGAAGCAACTCGAGGTGATTGCCGGCTTCGACCGGGCGGACTTCGACGATCTCGAGCGGCTCGGTTTCCGCGCGACCCAGAACGGGGCGGAAGCCAAGGAATCGGCCGAGGCGAACTCCTGACGTTATTCATGCGGGTGATTTCTGGACGGTTATCCGAGGAGCATCGCCGCGGATGTTGCGAGATCTTTGCTCGGAACGCTTGCCAAAGTCGGCGAGATGCTCTATCCTCCGACGCGGCAACCACTCCAAGACCATGCTGATCACTATCCACACACCAACGTTCCTCGCCGAATCGGCCATGGCCGCGACGGTCTTGTCGTGCTGGCACAGGTTCGATCCGAACCGCCGGTCCGGATACGTCCAAGCCCTCGTCGGGAGGTGTGCGCGCTAGATTCCTAGCCGCATAGCGATCCGCTCGAGGGCGACCCAACCGGGTCGCCTTCGTCGTTTCTGAAGGCGAACTGTCATATTCAAAGCAAGGTGATGCTCAGCTTGAAGAAGATCTAGCTCGAATCGAGGCCCCGCCTGAGAGAGAAAGGCTCTTAGCATTGCGCCCGGAAATAACGCTGACGAATAAGCGTGTGCTTTGGCCTGCGATTTTCCGAGCAATGTCGAAGCGCCGGGCTCCAAAGCTCCTCCACGTAGGACGACGTCCGCCCGGGTGTGCGCAGCCGGCGGCCGGCGATCCAGGGTCGAAGGGTAGGCGAG
>WNFV01008768.1_pt1 | contig 12748 bp, 12 predicted proteins | sample 5400101 | NCBI WGS metagenome assembly WNFV01 (sample SAMN13153361, study PRJNA577476) | soil metagenome | isolation source: 115 cm soil or saprolite under grassland replicate 1 | place: USA:California | collected 2016-06-15
GCAGCGGTTGGCGATGGCCGGGTCCATGAGCTGGCCGTTGCCGAGGGTGTTTCGGCTGCAGGGCGGGAGTGCCCGGACTGCGGTCACCTGGACGCTGAGAGCCTGGACTCCTGTCCGAGATGTAGCGCGAGCCTTGATCGGGTGGACGACATCATAGAGCGGGCCACGGAGAAAGTTTACGCACAAGGGGGACGCGTCGAGGTAATGTTCGGCGCCGCGCGCGAAGGCCTCATCGCCAGAGGCGGGCTGGGCGCGCTGTTACGCTTCTGAGGAGATGGAGGTATGACGATGAGTTGCAAAGAGAAACTCGAGGCCCACTTGAGAGAGAACGCGGTTCCCTTTGAGGTGCACCATCATCCTCCTGCTTATACAGCCCAGAGAGTCGCGCAGGCAGAGCATGTTAGCGGGAGGACGGTGGTGAAAGTGGTTATGGCCTTGGCGGACGGGAAGATGGTGATGCTCGCCGTGCCCGCTCCCAAACACGTGAGTCTAACTAAGGTAGCTGAAGCGACAGGCGCCAAGGAGGTCAGGCTCGCCCACGAAGACGAGTTCGGGGCAGCGTTCCTGGATTGCGAGGTTGGCGCGATGCCACCCCTCGGGAATCTGTATGGAATTCCTGTCTATGTGGACACGGAACTTGCCCAGGATGAGACCATCATCTTCAACGCGGGCACGCACGAGGACACGGTCCACATGAAGTACGCGGACTTCGAGCGTCTAGTGAAGCCGTTTGAGGCGAGCCTGGTCGCCGGCTAATTCTGCAACGCGAACTAGGCGGTTCGTGGGAGAGTTCCTCGCTTATATGGCTGGCGCGATCACCGGTCTCTGGGGAGTCGCTCACGGCGTACCGACACGTCAGGTAATTGCCGGGTTCGAGCCAATCACCGTCGACAACCGTCGCGTATTGCTCCAGGAGTGGCTCGCCGAGTCAGTCACCATGTGGGAATCGCTGCTCTGGTAATCGTTGTCACTGCGCTAAACGACGATGCGGACTTGACAGCGTGGGTCTACCGAATCGTCGCCGGATTTCTCGTGACTATCGCGGTGCTGACGGGTGTGACGGGCGCTCGGACCTCAGTGTTCTGGTTCAAAATCTGCCCGGTACTGTTGACCAGTTCGGCTGCGCTCCTTATCGTCGCAAGCTTCATATAATTGTTCTGAGTGTCGCAGCAGCCAGGGTTCTCTGGACGCTTGCGTGAGGCGCGCGGGCCGCGCTGCCTGTTGTCCTCTCACCTTGCCCGCCTCGTGACCCCGCACCCCGCGCGAGACTGACTCCCGATCGCTCCGGCAGGCGAGGGCGGAGGCAACCGCCTTCACGAGGAGCCCCGGTCCAGGCGGTCCGGCCGCACGAGCAGGACCGGCCGAACACCGCTGCCGAGCACCCGTGCCGCAACGCTTCCAAAGATCACCTGCGCGAGCCCCGTCCTGCCGTGGGTAGCCATCATAATCAAGTCGACGTCACGGGCCTTCGCCGCCGCGAGTATCTCCTCCGCCGGATCACCGAAGCCCACCGCCGACTCCACGTGCAGGCCCCTTTCCTTCAGCGCTGCCGCCTTCTCCTCCAGGTAAGCACTGAGCTCTTGCTTTGTTCTTTCCAGCGCCTGCCCTTTATCCTCCATCGTTCGCGACCGTGGCACTTCAACGACGCCGCCGGGTGCGACCGCTCCGCCGACGATAAGTGGGTGCGGCGTCTCGGCGGTGGCTTTCGGAACTTCTGCAACCGTGAGCAAGAAGACGTCAGCCTCGCTCCGGCCGGCGATGCTCTCCACTTGGGGCAGGATGGCTTCCGAGGCAATAGAGCGGTCGAGGGTGACCAGAATGCGCTTATACATGATCCTCCTTTTGGCAGATGACTGCCCAACGTATCTTATCGCCGGCGTCCCCCTCGGCGGCAGGGGCAATGGAACCTGTGGCCATGGCTCGTTTGGCCTCTAGACCGGGGCGGCTCCGCTGCGGGAGGTCGCGGGCGTATGGGAGCCGAACGGACTATCCAGGCCGGTCGTGTTAGCCCCGACATCTTCCGTTGCCTCGCTCATAATAACCCTGGAAGAAAGGAGGTATTCCCATGAGTTACGGACAGGGTAGTAAAGGTGGAATCACGGTCCAGGAGAGACGACCGCGGCGCGCGCCGGCGTGGCCGTTCGAGCCGTATTTTGACCGGTTCGTGCGTGGTTTCACACCCAGAGCGTTCCGGCTGTGGCCGCGGATATGGGCCGGCGAGGAATGGCTGCCGGAGATCGACGTCTTCGAGCGGGACGGCAAGATTGTCGTCCGCGCTGATCTCCCCGGGATGAAGCGCGAGGACATCCAAGTGACCGTCGAGGGCGATATGCTGACGATCAAGGGCCATCGCGAGGAGGAGAAGGAGGTCAAAGAGGAGGACTACTACTGCTGCGAGCGCTCGACTGGCGAGTTCGCGAGGACGATGCGACTGCCTGAAGGTGTGGGCGTCGAGGCGATCGAAGCCAAATACGACAACGGAGTGCTTGAACTGACGGTGCCTCGGCCCGCCGCTCCAGAAAAGAAGGCAGTGAACGTATCGATCAAGCAGTAGAACAGCGCACCAATAGCAGGGTTGACCGCTGCCAACATCCGGTGCCCATAAGCCCCTAAAACCTCCGGCGCGACTCGTGCATCTCCGGAACTAAACGCTGGGCTGAGGGGCACGCCGGCCTGATGGCGTCTTCTAACGACTTGATTCGCCGACTGCCCGCGAAGCCGCCGATAGTCTAATCCAGCCGAACCCCAGGGGAGCCTCCGGGCCTTTCCTGCACCCTTGTGCAGGCGGCTGGCTGATCCCTTATTGTGCGCGGCCGCAGCCTAAAGCTGCCTCGTGGCTGGCTGCGTTATAATTCACCCACTTCCACGCCGATCAGGAGGTCCGTAAATGGCCCAGCAGTTTCAGGGAATCGTTGGACGCAGCCTGGAGGAATCTACGCCTGCCTGGCCGCAGCCTGTGCGCGCACCCGACGGCGCTCCTAACGTCCTATTCATCGTTTTGGATGATGTTGGCTACGGCCAGATCAGCTGTTTTGGCGGCCTCTGCGATACTCCGAATCTCGACCGGCTGGCCCGAAACGGACTCCGCTACAGCAACTTCCATACCACCGCCCTCTGCTCACCCACCCGCTCAGCGCTGCTCACGGGTCGCAACCATCACACCAACGCCATGGCCGGTATCGTCGAGTTTCCTGCCGGCTTTCCTGGGTACACCTGCGAGATACCATTCGAGAACGGCCTCCTCTCGGAGATCCTGGTGCGGGAGGGGTACGCAGCGTATGCCGTCGGCAAGTGGCACCTCACTCCCCAGATCGAGATGAACATGGCAGCTCCGCGCCGCCGCTGGCCGCTGGGCCGCGGATTTGAGCGCTTCTACGGCTTCCTGGGCGGAGATACGGACCAGTACAACCCCGACCTCGTGGCCGACAATCACTACGTCGATCCTCCCCGCACACCGGAGGAAGGTTATCACCTGACCGAAGATCTAGCTGACAAGGCGATTGCGTTCCTTACCGACCTTCGCAACGTGGAGCCGAGCAAACCGTTCTTCCTCTACTTCTGCACCGGCGCCGGCCATGCACCCCATCACGCTCCGCCCGAGTGGATCGAGAAATACCGCGGCAGGTTCGACGAGGGCTGGGACCGTGCCCGCGATGAGATCTTCCAGCGGCAGAAGGAGACGGGCGTAATCCCGCCGAACACCGAGCTCACGCCTCGGCCCCACTGGATTCAGGAGTGGCAAACACTACCGGAGGACGAGAAGAAGCTCTACGCCCGCATGATGGAGGTCTTCGCCGGCTTCATCTCCCACACCGACCAGCACGTCGGGCGCCTGATCGACTTCATCGAAGAGCTGGGCGAGCTGGATAACACCATCGTCATCGCCGTTTCGGACAACGGCGCCAGCGCCGAAGGCGGACCCCACGGCTCCCTCAACGAGGCCGCCTTCTTCAACCGCCTCCCTGAGTCGGTCGGCGAATGCCTGGCCCGCATCGATGACCTCGGCACCCCACGCGCCTACAATCACTACCCTTTTGGCTGGGCCTGGGCTGGCAACACACCCTTCCAGCGCTGGAAGCGGGAAGTGCACGAAGGCGGTGTCGCCGATTTCTGCATTATCCATTGGCCAAAAGGCATCGAGACCCGCGGGGAGACACGCGGCCAGTACGCGCACGTCGTGGACGTCGGTCCGACCGTTCTCGACCTCCTCAATATCCAGGCTCCCCACGAGATCAATGGCATCACTCAGTCGCCCATGCAGGGAGTGAGCTTCGCCCACACACTCAACGACGCCGCAGGGCAGAGCAGGCACGAAACGCAGTACTACGAGATGCTGGGCAACCGCGCCATTTACCACAAGGGTTGGAAGGCAGTCACCTACCACGGCACCGAAGGGATGATTTACGACGGAGTGACGGACCCGACGAGGCCGTTCGACGAGGATGTCTGGGAGCTCTACCACGTCGCCGAAGACTTCTCCGAGCGCCATGATCTCTCCGCTGAACGCCCGGACAAGCTACGTGACCTCCAGGAGCTCTGGTGGATCGAGGCTGCGCGCAACAACGTACTGCCGCTCCAGGCCACGTTTTCCGGTCGCGGCCGAAGCCGCCCGCGGCCGGGAGGCAGGCGCCAGCGGTATGTGTACCGCCCGGGCGGCGCGCCGATCGAGTTCTTCGCCGCCGCCAACGTCAAGAACCGCTCGCACACCATCACAGCGGAGGTCGAGATCCCGGCTGACGGCGCGCAGGGCGTGCTCCTATCTGTCGGCAGCCGCTTCGGAGGATTCGTGTTGTACGTGAAGGACGGTCGCCTGCGGTACGACTACAACCTGCTCTCCCGCGGCCACTACAAGATGGAATCGCCGGAGGCGGTACCAATCGGTGCCTGCACACTGGGGTTCTCCTTCGAGAAGACCGGCTCCCAGCCTTTCGGCGCCGGTGGGAACGGGCGGCTCCATATCAACGACCGGATCGTTGCCGAGTCGCAATTCCCCATCACCGTGCCAATCCTCTTCGGGATCGGCGAGGCACTTACCTGCGGACGAGACGGCGGCGCAACCGTTTCCGACGACTACACCGGGTCATTCCCATTTACTGGACGCCTCAAACGGGTCGTCGTTGACGTCGCGGGCCGGGAGTTACAGGACGTCGCCCAGGCAGCAGCCATCGGGCTTGCCCGCCAGTAGCACCGCGTGAGACATATGGACCAGGATGCTGCGTGCTGTTCTCCTTCCTCTGGGAGGGAGCCATCTGACAGCTCCGCTGTTTCCCCGCCTTCAGCCCTCCAGATGCGGGCTTCAGGCGCGACCGTGCAGCACAGCACCCGCGACCCAGACAGCGGCGCAAGTCCCAGAATGCTGCACTTGCCCGGGGGCCAGTTCCTTATGGGTACCGATGATCGTGTCAGCTACCCCGCCGATGGTGAAGGCCCCGTCCACTCCGTCTCGCTGCGTCCCTTCTTGATCGACCCTCTCGCGGTCATCAACGCCCGCTTTCGGGAGTTCACGGCGTCGACCGGGTACGTCACGGACGCAGAACGCTTCGGCTGGTCCTTCGTCTTCGCCGGCCTGCTGCCCGATGACTTTCCCGAGACCCGTGGAGTGGCCGCCGCTCCCTGGTGGCGGCAGGTCCAGGGCGCCGACTGGCAACATCCGGAGGGCCCGCAATCCGACATCGAGGGTCGCTGGGATCATCCGCTTGTGCACGTTTCTTGGAATGACGCCATCGCCTACTGCACCTGGGCAGGTGTACGCCTCCCCACGGAGGCGGAATGGGAGTATGCAGCTCGCGGTGGGCTCCACCAGAATCGTTATCCGTGGGGAGATGAACTAACTCCCGATGGCTTCCACCGCTGCAACATCTGGCAGGGCAGGTTTCCAAGCATCAATACCCGCGAGGATGGCTACTACGGTACCGCTCCCGCGGACGCTTTTGATCCCAACGGCTTCGGCCTCCATAACATCGTCGGCAACGTGTGGGAGTGGTGCAGCGACTGGTTTAGCGCCGAATACTACGTTGAGTCGGCGCCGGACAATCCTCCTGGCCCGGCAGAGGGCACCCACCGAGTCATCCGTGGCGGCTCCTACCTCTGCCACGAGTCCTACTGCTTTCGCTACCGCGTCGCCGCCCGCAGCGCCAGCACCCCGGACAGCAGCACCGGCAACACCGGCTTTCGCTGCGCCGGCGATGCCTGAGTACCCGGTACGCACCAGATCCATCAATTGAACCGCTAAATCTCATCCGAAGGAGGTGGCTTCGTGGACTACCTACGAACCCCAGACGACCGCTTCGCCGAGCTTCCCGGCTTCCCTTTTGAGCCCCATTACGTTTCAGTTCCTGACGGAGAAGGCGGCCAGCTTCGGATTCACTACCTGGACGAAGGGCCTTCTGACGCTGCTCCCGTGGTGATGCTGCACGGCGAGCCCTCGTGGTGTTACCTCTACCGGAAGATGGTTCCCGTAATCGTTGCGGCTGAATTTAGGGCTATCGCGCCGGACCTCATTGGCTTCGGGCGCTCGGACAAGCCAACTCAACGCGAGGACTATACCTACCAGCGCCACGTCGACTGGCTGCAGTCTTTCCTCAATGCTCTCAATCTGCGAGACATGACATTGGTCTGCCAGGACTGGGGCGGCCTCATCGGACTGCGGCTGGCGGCCGAACAGCCTGACCGCTTCGCACGTGTCGTCGCCGCGAACACGGGGCTTCCGACTGGAGACCAGCCACCGACTGAGGCGTTTATGCGCTGGCAGCGCTTTTCTCAGGAAACTCCCAACTTCAACGTCGGCTTGATCGTCAACAGCGGCTGCATAAGCGATCTCCCGAAGGACGTCATAGCTGCTTACGATGCACCGTTTCCAGATGACAGATACAAGGCGGGCGCCCGCCAGTTCCCACTTCTTGTGCCGACGTCACCGGACGACCCGGCCGCGCCGGCGAATAGACGAGCGTGGGAGATGCTTCAGCAATGGACCAAGCCACTTCTTACGGCCTTCAGCGATTCCGACCCCGTTACCCGCGGCGGCGAGCGCCTGCTCCAAGCGCAAATCCCGGGTGCGAAAGGGCAACTTCATACAATCATTCAAGGTGCCGGCCACTTCCTGCAGGAAGATAAGGGGGAGGATCTCGCAAGAGTGGTTGTTAACTTCATCGCGGGCCGAAGGGTGGAAGGGGATGACCGGAAATAGATGAAGGAAGCCAAGGCAGATGGGGTCGCGCGGGATATCTCTTTCCATCGACGGTGGCGCTGCTAGCCCAGCGCGAGGACGGCGATAGCCCCGAAACGATCGCCCCCATGATACAGGAAGTGCCGCGGCGTTTTCTGACCGGCGCACAATAACTGTTGGAGGTAGAGCGCATGACCACGCCTCGACAGTTGAGCTCGTGCCAGGCGAGTAGTTTGAGCTTCATCGCCATCTTTGAAGCCCTCTCTTGACGCGTTCTTAAGCCGGGTCGCTCCCCAGGCGCTCCATCAGCAAGATCGCGCCTCGAATCTCGTCGTCTTTGCGGCCCAGCGGTGTGCAGGTGATCTTGCACTGGATGGCATGACCCCGGCGGTCTGTGGCTGATAGCGTCAGCTGCTGATAGTCAATGGCTCCGCTCAAGCACTCCTGCAGGGGCTGGGCCAGTTCCGCAATCGGCAGACCCAAGTCCAGGCCAAGGAAGTCCTTGCCCGTAACTTCATCGGCCCGCAGGCCCCAGAGGGATTCAGCGGTCGAATTCCAGACATCGATGCGACGGTCCCGGTCCATGACGACGATCCCGCCGCGCAATCCGGATAGCACCGATCCCAGGAAGTCGTTCAGCCGCTTCACCTCATCGTTTCTTGTGCGCAGCTCATCGTTGACGGTCCCCATCTCTTCGTTCGTGGACTCCAGCTCCTCATTCAGGGTTTCGAGTTCTTCATTCGTCGACTGGAGCTCTTCGTTGGTCGTCTCTAGCTCTTCGACGGTCGACTGAAGCTCTTCGTTGGTCGTCTGCAGCTCCTCGTTCGTCGACATCAGCGCCTCGGATGTCGTGTCCGCCTCCCGTGTGGCACGGACAAGCTGCTCTTGAAGATGCTTATAGCGTGTCACGTCCACGAGCGAAATGCTGAGGCCAGCGGACCCGCCGCGGCTGTCCAGGAGAGGCACGATGTGCACATCCAGCTGCGTAAGTTCGCCGGAGCTGCTTGGCCACTCGAGGTCAGGCAAGGTGATCGGCCGGCGCGCGGCCTCGGCCTGGGTGATGGCGGCGCGCAGCTCCGGCGAACGGTAAGATGCCTGCAACCACTGCAGCGGACGCCCAATATCCCTCTGGTCGAGGCCGAAGAGCGAGCGAGCCCGTCCGTTGGCGACCTCCAGCATGTGATTGGAATCAAGTACAACTTGGGCCACTGTCGAAGAGTCGAAGGCCGCTTCACGCAGACGCGCGCGGCTGCTCACGTCGTACAGAACGCCCTGATCGGTGCCGGGCGCGGCCGCCAGGGCGTCATCGGCAGGTGAACTGGGAGGCTTGATGAAGATTCGCGATTTAATGTCGAGGACGGCCAGGCCAGGGTTACGCATCGGCATTTCGGATTTCCCGAGAAAGAGGATGCCCCCGTCATTGAGCGCGAATTGAAAGCGAGACAGGATCGTGCGTTGAGCTTCTGCGTTGAAGTAGATCAGGGTGTTCCTACACACCAGGAGATCAATCTTGGAGATAGGCGGGTCTTGCATAAGGTCGTGCCGGCCGAAAATCACGGCGCGGCGGTAGTCCTTGCGAAACGCATAGGAGCCGTTGGCGGGCTCAAAGTAACGCTCTCGGTAACCCGTTGGGATTTCCTCAAGCTCTTTGGCGCCGTAGACCGCCTGCCGGGCCTGGGCCAACGCCTCCTCGTCCACGTCTGTGGCATAGATCTTGACGCGGTCGCGAAACTGCTCGAAGCCGAGGTCCTCAGCAAAAATCATAGCGAGGGTATACGGCTCTTCGCCGGAGGCGCAGCCTATGCTCCAGACGCGGATCGGTTCGTCAGCCTCCTTGGCAGCAACGATACGAGGAATCACGCTCGTGGTCAGGTAATGCCAGGCTGGGGGGTCCCGGAAGAACTTCGTGACGTTGATGAGTACGGTGGTGAATAGTTGAGATAATTCTTCCGGGTGGACCTGAAGATAGTCCGTGTACTCGGCGTAGTCACCGATGCCGACGCTCTGCATCCGCTTTGAGACACGGCGTGTCAGGGTGGAGCGCTTATAGCCGCTGAAATCGAAGTTGCGGCTGGCCTTGATGTACTCCAGAAGGGCCTCGAATTCCGGGATCGTCTCCTCGGTCGTCACATTACATCTCCCGCCGTGACCAAGCTGACTAGAGCTGGAGAAATCTCTTCCAGTGAGAGAACGAAATCCACGTCTCCCGTGTGAATGGCGGCGCCGGGCATGCCGAAGAACTCTGACGTCGCCTCGTCCTGAGCGATGACGGTGCCACCCATCTTCTTTATAGCCTGGACCCCCATGTTGCCATCGCTACCCGTGCCGGTGAGAACGACGGCGATCGCCCTGTCTTTGAAGCTTGCGGCGATCGATTCGAAAAGGAGGTCGGCTGAGGGCCGCACGAAGTGCACCAGCTGCGACTGCGAGAGAGAGAGTGTGCCGTCCGGGTTGATGAGCAAGTGGCGGTTAGGCGGAGCGATGTAGACGGTCCCTGGCTTTAGCCGGTCGCCCTCCTCTGCCTCTTTGACCACGAGAGCGGTGTGCCGGCTGAGTATCTCCGCCATCAGGCTCCGGTGACGGGGGTCGAGGTGCTGCACCACGGCGATGGCCGCGGGGAAGTCCGTAGGCAGGCTGGAAATGATAACGTTTATGGCCCTCAATCCGCCGGCGGACGCCGCTAGGGCAACAACGTCGTAGGCCGCATGGTTAGAACGCTGAGACGGGGTGTCTTGTGCCCGTTCGTTGGTTGCGCGTCTTTTCGTGGCCAATCGACCTCCCGTGGTGAACTGGGCGATCGCATCTTAACTCATGGCCCCGATACTTCCATTGGGGCGTTAGGTCGACTCCTCCGAGTAAGGATTCTATACCGGTGTGGAAACCTGAGCAACGTGCGTTTGTAGATGGTCTGAGACTTTGTCCGGTGTAACTGTTCTGTGATTCTGTCCTCATGAAGGACATCACAATGAACGGGAAGGAACAACGACGAGCGATGGTCCTAACAGCAGTAATAGAAGGGAGGTTGATCGCCGGGGAGGCGGCGGAACTGATGAGCCTGACCCAACGGCATCAGCGACGTCTGAGGCACGCGTTCCTGCGGGAGGGTCCGGCGGTGCTGGTGCACGGCAACCGGGGAAGGCATCCGGTACATGCTCTAGATCCTGGACTGCGCTCCCGCGTGATCGCTCTGGCGGATGGTGTCTACGCGGGTTGCAACGACCAGCACCTGACGGAGCTTTTGGCCGAGCGGGAAGCGATTGCGCTCAGCCGATCCTCCGTGCGGCGCATCCTTAGAGAGGCTGGACGGCGCAGCCCACAGCGGCGGCGGGCGCCGCGCCACCGCTCACGTCGCGAGCGGATGCCCCGGGCATAGACGCTCGCAAATGGTCGGGGCGGCCGGATTCGAACCGGCGACCTCTTGAACCCCATTCAAGTGCGCTACCGGACTGCGCTACGCCCCGACGCAAATCATGCTAGCACGCGCTCCCGCGGCTCACAAGGAAGAGAGAACCGGTCGCTCGATGCTAAGTGTACGAATGTGAGACGGTGACGACGAGCAGACCCGCCAGAGCCACCGCCGTGAACTCGCTCGCGGTCCGCAGGCTTAGACGATCGGCCAGGTAATTGTGCATCATGCCGGTCATCAAGTAGAGAGCGAGGAGGAGGAAAACGGCGGCTGCGCTGCCGTCCAGAGGCAAGAAGTGCGTCGTCCACGCTGTCTCCGCCAGCAACACGCCGATCGCAAGCCCGTAGACGATCGTGCGGGACGTGTCCATCGCCTCTTCGCGCAAGACTTCGATCGCCAGAAGGAAGCTGACGACGCCCGCGGCAAACGAAGCTGTCAGCAGGCTCAGATCGAAGTCGTATATCGTCGCGAAGAACAGAAACGCGATGACGTAGGTCGCCAGGTTGAGTATGAGCCTGGTCGACTGGTAAGTCTTGGCCCGGCGGTCGACAGAATCGTGTTCGGCGCGGAGAATCGCCCAGAACGGGACTGCTGAGAGCAGACCGACTGCTACGGTCCAGTCGCTATCAGCCACTTCCTCCAGAAAGATGCCGAGACCCAGTGTGAACAGCACCGGCACAAAGAGATAGAGGGCGGTATCGTCCAGACGCTGAAAGTGCGCCTTCGGGTGCGCGCGGACGATTGCGTCTGTGCCAAGGGCGGCTAGGCCGGACACGACGGAAGGCGCTCTAACGCCCGAACGCGCGTGAATTCCTTCACGAGCGAATAGACTAACCGGCCCGCTAGAAGTTGTCAACCCGCTCCATCGACGAATCTTCTACCTGACGGTAAGAGAATGTAGGGCTACACGAAGCTTCACTGCCCGTACCTGCCCTACTATGCCCGTACTGGTTCTTCAGCGGCTCTCACCGCCGCTAGTTGCTCCAGAGTCAGTCGCAACCGCTCGCGCCAACCCTCAGCGAGGTCAACCCTCACGGCGTTCCGCCCAACCTGCACTCCCTTCGCCGCAACGCTCTCAAGAGCCCCGCTGGGGAGATCGGCCCCATCCTTCATCCGCAGTACGGCGAATCCGTCTTCAGTCGTGATCGACTGCGCCTGCACTGCGGCGGCGAGGGCTCTTAAGGAGACGACGTAGAGCAAATTGCGCGCGGCGACCGGCGGTGGGCCGAAACGATCGACCATCTCCTGGCCGATCGCGACCACTTCCTTTGGGTGGCTCGCTGCGCTCAACCGCTGGTACACGGCGAGGCGCACGTTGACGTCCGGCACGTACGAAGGCGGCAAGTGCGCCGACAGGGGCAAGTCGATGGTCACGGACGTCTCGTCTTCCACCGGCGGTGGCGGTTCGCCGCGCATTATCGCCCGCATCTGTTCGACTGCACCCGAAAGCAGCTTGACGTACAGATCGAAACCAACGGCGGCCATGAATCCGCTCTGCTCAGCTCCCAGCAGGTTGCCCGCGCCGCGGATCTCCAGGTCACGCATGGCGATCTGGAAACCGGCGCCCAGCTCAGTCGCCTCGAAAATCGTTTGGAGCCGCTGACGTGCAGTCTCGGTTAATCTCGCCTTCCGGTCGTAGAAGAGGTAGGCGTACGCCCGGTGCGCCCCACGGCCGACACGGCCACGGAGCTGGTAGAGCTGCCCCAGCCCCAGCTTGTCCGCCTGGTTGATGATGATCGTATTCACGTTCGGAATATCCAGCCCTGACTCGATGATCGTCGTGCAGACAAGGACGTGGCTCTTTCCCTCGACGAACTTCCGCATGACCTCCTCCAGGCCGTGTTCGTCCATCTGACCGTGAGCGACGCTAATGCTCGCCTCCGGGACCGTGTCCTGTAACTTCGCTGCGATCATCTCGATGTTGTGAACGCGGTTGTGGACGAAGTACACCTGACCTCCGCGCTCCATCTCGCGCAAGACCGTCTCGCGCACCAGGCGCTCGTCGAATTCGGAGACGTACGTCTTGATTGGGAGGCGGTCCTCTGGCGGCGTCTCCATAGTTGACATGTCTCGAAGCGAGCCCAATGCCATGTACAGCGTCCGCGGTATGGGGGTGGCTGAAAGGGTGAGAACGTCCACTTCTCGCCGCATACGCTTCAGATGCTCCTTATGCGCCA
>WNFV01009570.1_pt1 | contig 12747 bp, 12 predicted proteins | sample 5400101 | NCBI WGS metagenome assembly WNFV01 (sample SAMN13153361, study PRJNA577476) | soil metagenome | isolation source: 115 cm soil or saprolite under grassland replicate 1 | place: USA:California | collected 2016-06-15
TGCTGCAGCTCATGCGGCGCCGGCTCCAGGGGGAGCAGCGGGAGGGCGGCTTCACGCTGATCGAGCTGATGGTGGTCGTGCTCATCATCGCCATCCTGATCGCGATCGCCATCCCGACCTTCCTGGGCGCCAGGCAGCGGGCCCAGAACCGGGCGGCGCAGTCCAGCCTCCGCAACGCCCTGACGGCGGCCAAGACGATCTACACCGACAGCCAGACCTACGTCAGCGCCACGGCGGTGGCGATGGAGTCCGTGGAGCCGAGCCTGTCCTACGTGGCCACGGGCACCGCCTCCACCAGCCAGAACGAGGTCTCCGTCAACGACAGCGCCGCCGGCGTGTTCGCGGCGGCGGCGATGTCGGCGAGCGGGACCTGCTACTGGATCAAGGAGGACGTCTCGGCCGGCACCACCTACGGGTCGACCACCACCGCGGCGAACTGCACCGGCACCGCCGCGGCCGGCGCGGCCGCCCAGGCCTGGACCTAGTCACCTGGCCGATCGGGGACCCGGGCGATGCCCGGGTCCCCGACCCATGAGAGGAGCCAGGGAGTGCACACCGCTCGAGAGCGACCGGCGGCGATCGACGCGCGCTGGGTCGAGCTCGTCCTCGCCTGCCTCGTCGCCGGCGAGACGTTCCTCCTCGGACCACGGTTCGTCCTGGTCCCCCCGCTGCTGGTCCCGACCCTGGCCGTGTACGCGGTGGCGCTGCTGCGGCGCTGGTCGGCGGCCGGCCGGCTCGCGACCTTCCTGCTGCTGCTGGCGGTCGTCGGCGTGGCGCCGACCCTGCTCAAGATGGACGCCACCCACACCGGGTCGCCGACCTCGGGCCACGACGGCGGCGTGATCGTGACCGGCCGCGCGGTCGAGGAGCTGCTCGCCGGCAACGACCCCTACACCGTCTCCTACGTCGACGATCTCCGCGGCGGCTCCCTGGTCGTCGACGGGCTGCGGACCGAGAACCCGATCCGGGACCACTACCCGTACTCGCCGGGGACCTTCCTGCTCCAGGTCCCGTTGCGCGGGCTTGGCCCGCTGGAGCCTCCGCCGGCGGGGCGACCTGCTCGTCCCCCTCCTGCTGCTCGCCAACCCGCTGTTCCTACCGTTCTTCTGGCAGGGCGAGACCGACATCCTGCTGCTCGCCGGCCTGGTCGGGCTGGCGTGGGCGCTGGCCCGGGAGCGGCCGGTGCTCGGCGCGCTCGCCCTCGGCCTGGCGCTGTCGACCAAGCTCCTGCTCGCGCCGTTCGCGCTGGTGTTCCTGGCCTGGCTGGCGGCCGGCGCGTGGCAGGGACGGCTGCGACGGTCCACCGCGGTCCGCGTGGCCGGCGCGCTGCTGCTGCCCGCCATCGTGACGGCGGCGCCGTTCCTGCTGTGGCATCCCGGCGCGATCGTCGAGGACGTCCTGCTGTTCCACGCCGGCCTCGCGCCCCCGCGCTACCCGATCAGCGGCGCCGGGTTCCCGGCGCTGCTGTTCGACCTCGACGTCATCCACGACCGCTGGGCGCAGGCCCCGATGTGGTCGACCCTGCTCCCGACGGTCGCGGCGCTGGTGGCAGCCGGCGCGTGGGTGTGGCGGCGGACAACGGTCGCCGACCTGCTCGCGGCCGGCGCGGCCGTCTCGCTCGCCTCGGTCTACTTCTCCCGGGCGTTCACGACCACCTACTGGTGGATGCCCGTCGCGCTGCTGTCCCTCGCGGCGGTCGCGTGCCCCCGCCCGCGCCCGTGGGAGGTCACCCACGGCGTCGCCGGGCCGGTCGTCCGCGAGCTCGCCGCGGCGACGCCGGTGCCGGCGCCCGCCGTCGCCGCCGCGGTCCCGGAGAGGACCTCCCGCCCTGCCCGGTAAGCGACCGCGACGCCCAGCGGCGCCGCGACCGCCCACCACAACGCCGGGGCTGGGTGAACCTGGAACCACGCGACCAGCAGGCCACCGAGGACCGCCGTGCGCGCGCACCGGCCGGTGGCCACCCGCTCGTGCAGCAGCAGCAGGCACAGCCCGGGACCGAGGTAGTAGACGTGGACGACCGGCTCGAACGCGCAGCGGGCGAGCAGGGTGACGCCGAGCACGGCGAGCAGGCGGGACGGGGACGCCCCGCCGCGGCTGCGGCCGGCGAGGGCGACGGCCAGCGCCAGCGCGCCCAGCCGGAACGGCGCCGTCACCACGGTCGCGGCCCCGGCGTGGACCCACAGCGCCGCATGGCCGTACCCGGGGTAGTTGGGCGGGTGCAGCAGCGCCCGCGACGCGTGCGCCCAGTCGACCGCCAGCACGAACAGCGCGAGCGCGGCCGGGAGCGCGAGACTGGCCGCGGCCAGCCTGCCACGCTCCCGCGGGCCGCAGCGGGCCAGCAGGGCCGGGAGGGCGAGCACCGCCCACTGCTTGGACGCGACCGCGAGCCCGAGCAGGAGCCCGGCTTCCGCCCAGCGCTCCCTGGCGGCGAGCCGGACGGCGGCGAGCACGCCGAGGAGCGCGAACGCGTCCTCGCCGTGCCCGAACACCACCAGCACCGGCGCCGCGACCAGGACCGCCGTCCAGACCTGCGCGGACAGCGCGCCCCCGCCGGCGTCGGCGTCCCGGACGAGCCCGCGGACCTGGTGGAGCAGCGGCACCGCCAGCCCGACCGTGAACGGCGCCAGCAGGAACCACATCGTCGGCGTGGGCGCCGGCGGCTCCGACAGCCCCAGCGCCTGGCCGACGGCGACCAGGGGCGCCAGCAGGATCGGGTAGAGGGGCAGGGCGGTGAGGTAGGGACTCGACTCGTAGACGAAGCCGAGCGCCCCGCTGGCCACGTAGCGGGCCGCGGCGGGCGCGACCCAGAGGTCCCCCGAGGTGGCCAGCACCCGGACCCGCCGGCCGGCCTGGTCCCGGCACGGGCAGCCGTCCCCGAGCACCGCGGGAAGCAGCAGGGCCAGCGCGAACGCGCACGCGAGCAGGACCAAGCCGAGCACGACCGCCGCGCGCCAGGCACGGTCGGTCGGACCGCCCCTGCCGACCCGGGCCATGCCGCTGTGTCGACCCCCGGCGGCGCCGGCTTGAGCCGCCAGGAAGCAGGGGTGAAGACCGCCCGCGCCAGGCCGATCTAACGATAGGCCGCCGCAGCCGGCGGAACGGCGAGAAACGGAGGGAGGGTCGATGGAGGATCGGCGGGAAGGGGGCTTCACGCTCGTCGAGCTGATGATCGTGGTGCTGATCATCGCGATCCTGATCGCGATCGCCGCGGCCACCTTCCCCGCGACCCGTGAGCGGGCGCAGGACCGCGACGCCCAGGCCGACCTGCGCAACGCCCTCAGCGCCGAGAAGGCCCACTTCGCCGACCGGGAGGCCTACACCCAGGTCAGGGCCGAGCTGGCCGCGATCGAGCCGGCGCTCACCTTCGACGCCGCCGCCGACCAGGCGCCCACCGCCGGCAGCGTCGCCTACGCGGTGAGCGGGGCCACGGTGACGCTGGCGACCAGGAGCGCCACCGGGACCTGCTTCTACGTCCGCGACACCGCCACCAGCGGCACGACCTACATGAGGAACACCGACTGCGACCAGCCGAGCGCGCCGACCGGCGCGTTCACCGAGGCCGGCTGGCAGTAGGGGCGGCCCGGGCGGGCCCTGCTCAGGTCGGGGTCGATCCGGCCGATACCAGCCCTGACAAAGCAATACTCGCCCGAGGAAGTCATGGCCATCATCCGACCACGCCACGACCACGCACAGGACGGCCTCACCATCATCGAGGTGATGGTCGCCTCGGCGCTGCTGCTGGTCGTCGCCACCGCGGTGTTCACGGCCGTCTACAGCGGCCTGCGGCTGCAGGCGACCGCCAGGCAGCGGGCCGCCGCCACCGCCTGGGCCGACCACCTGATGGAGCTGGCCCGCAACCAGAACTACGACGCCATCGGCCTGTCGAGCACCGGCACGGCGATCGACGCGGCCGTCGCCGCGGTCCCCGCAGGCGATACCGACAACCCCGACCTGCTGCTGCGCCGCAACGGTGCCAGCAACTGCCTGGAGCTCAACACCGGGACGGCGGCGAGCCCGGCCTGGGAGCGGCTGGTCGTGGCGGACTGGTACACCCCGCCGAACGCCGCGGCGACCTGCGCCACCCAGACCGTCAACAACGACTTCCACCTGGTGCATGAGGGCGGGACGAACGACCACGTTGCGCCCGGGACCCCGGCGGTCACCTACTCCGGCTGGGCGTTCGTGACCTGGGCGCCGGTCGACGGCCTCAGCAACGTCTACTACAAGCGGGTGACCGTGATGGTGCGGTTCCCGTCCCCGACCGGCGGCATCTCGCGGCTGGTACGGTCCTCGTCGCTGTTCAGCCTCGGCTACGTGCCCGCGCCATCCTCCCCGAGCACCTCCACCAGCACCTCCACCACGACGACGACCACCACCATCGCCGGGCCGACGACCACCACCCTACCTGCCAGCTGCGTGCCCAACGCGGGCGACACCGAGGGACCGGCCGGCCCGATCACGCTGGCGGGCGGGGCCGGCTACACCAACCAGACCAGCCTGGCGATCAACAACTCGGTGAGCGACCAGCCGAACGGGTCGGGCGCGTCCGGCATGGCCACGATGGAGTACTCCAACACCGGCCCGAGCGGCCCATGGCTGCCGAGCCCGGCCACCGCCTACGGCGCCGTGTACAACGGCTGGCCGGTGGCGGCCGGCGATGGCACCAAGCAGGTCTGGGCGCGGTTCACCGACTGCAACGGCAACGTGAGCCCGGGTGTCATCACCGACACGATCGTGCTTGACCAGACCCGACCGCCGGCGCCCACGCTGAGCGGGGACCCCAAGAACAACAAGATCGACCTCGACTGGGACGCGGTCACCGACCCGGGGGCGAGCGCCTCGGGGATCGCCAACTACCGCGTCTACCGCTCCGACAAGGGCGGCGCCACACCGCTGGCCGTGGGCACCACCACCGACTACTCCGACAACGGGCTCACCAGCGGGCAGGCCTACACCTACTGGGTCACGGCGGTCGACAGCGCGGGCAACGAGAGCAGCCCAGAGTCCAACCACTACACAGGGACGCCGGGCTGACATGGCCACGCCGCGGCGCCGGGACGGCGGGGAGGCTGGGTTCACCATCGTGGAGCTGGTGGTGACCTCGGCGATCCTGCTGCTGATCGTCACCGCCACCATGGCAGTGCTGGTCTCCGCCCAGCGGGCGACCAGCTTCGCGAGCCGGCGGGGCCAGACGCAGGACGACGTGCGGCTCGCCATGGACCGGCTCACCAAGGACCTCCGCCAGGCCACCCGCTTCAACACCACCTTCACGCCCTCCGGCTCCGGCTCCTGGACCGGCCACGACCTCGACTTCCTGACGTACACGGTGGCCAGCCCCGACGTGCCGGTCCGGGTGCGCTGGTTGGTGTCGGGGACGACCATGAGCCGGCAGGAGTGGCGGCCCGACGGCACCAGCGCCGGCCCGCTCACCGTGCTCCAAGCGATCACCCCGCCAGGGGCCGGCGTGCCCGACCTGTTCTACTGCGACGTGCTGCAGGGCTCCGACGCGGTCACCGGCACCCCGGTGCCCTGGCAGATCACCGTCACGGTCACCGTCGACCTCGTCGACCCGGGCCTGACGTACTCGACCCAGACCCAGGTGCAGCTCCGCAACCTGCAGATCCCGCAGCCGGCATGATCAGACAGGAGCAGCGATGACCCGCCAGCCACACCGGTTGAGCACACCCGTCAGGGGTGAGGACGGCTATGCCATGGTGGTGACCGTTACCGTCATCACCATCCTGACCCTGCTGCTGGTGGTGGTGCTCGCCCAGGCCCTCCACAACAACACCGCCACCACCGGCGGCGCCAGGCGGTCGCGGGCGCTCGGCGTTGCCGAGGCCGGGGTCAGCTGGGCGATCGCCGCCCTCGATGCCAACCCGGCCGCCGCAGTCGTCAGCAACCGCGCCGTCCCGGTCGCCGACGGCAGCGGCGGCACCGGTACGGCCACCGTGACGGTGCGCAGGGGCACCCCGACCAACCCGAGCAAGCTCGGGCACTACACGATCTTCTCGACCGGCCAGGCCGCCCAGACGAGCAGCCCGACCCGCACGCTCCGAGTCGTCATCGGGCCGGCGGTCAGCTTCACCTACGCCCTCTACGCCGACTCGAGCCTCACCCTGGAGCAGAACGCCTGCATCGTCGGCGGGGTCTACTCCCAGGGCGACGTCTTCTTCAAGAACAACACGACCATCGCCGGCACCAGCACGGCGCGGGGGTCGCTGCTCTCGGCCCACGGTGTCATCCGCGAGTTCAGCAGCGCCAACAACCCCAAGTGCCCGGCCACGGTCGAGGGCGAAGCGGTCGACACCAGCAACGATATCCACGGTGACGTACTCGCCGGGGGCGGCAGCCTGTCGCCGTGCATGACCGCGCCGGCCGGTGCGGTGAGCGCCGCGGCGCAGGGCTTCAACCTGGGCGGCGCGACCGTCGGCGGCCGTGCCTGCAACGACCCGCCCCCCTACACCATGCCCGAGTACACCTTCGATCCCGACCTGTACACCAACGTGGCCTACTTCGGCCAGCCCCCAGGGTCCGGGACGCCGTCGGCGGCCGCGGTGACCACCGCCAACGCCGCGCTCGCGGCCGCGAGCGCGTTGGGCGGGCTGGACCGCACCTATGTGATCTGGCAGGACCTGACCGCCTTCCAGGCGACCGGCACGACCCCGCCGGCGCTCCAGCTGGACACCGGGACGCTGCGGATCGCCAGCGACACGGTCATCTACACCAACGTCCCGGTCGACTTCGGCAACACCAGCAGGGTCGAGGCGGCGCAGGCATGCTCCATCCAGGACCCACCACCGACCGGGACGCCGGCCTGCCCGACCTTCCAGGTGATCAGCGCCTACCCGGGCAGTCCCTGCACCGGGGGGGTAGGCAACTGCCCGTCGATCTTCGGCGGCAACAAGATCCAGTTCCGACCGGAGCTTGCGGTGTTGCTCTACAGCCGGGACGGCACCATCGAGCTGAAGAACGACTGCAACTCCGACGAATGCAACGACACCAACCACGGCGCCTTCTACGCCAACACGGTCGACGCCAAGAACAACCTGAACCTCAACTACACGCCGCGGATCGCCAACGCGCTGGGCTTCGGCCGCACGCAGCTCCAGCAGGTGTCGTGGCAGGAGCTGGCCCCCTGCCCGGCCGGCCAGACGCCCCCTTGTTGACGGCCGCCCGCCGGTCCGCGCCGGGAAGGTACGCTTCCCGGCCATGAGCCCGCTCGTCGTCGCCTCGCTGGCCGGGCTGCTCGGCCTGGCCGCCGGCTCGTTCGCCAACGTCGTCATCCATCGGGTGCCGCGGCGCGAGTCGGTGGTGCGGCCAGGGTCGCGCTGCCCGGCCTGCGACACCCCGATCGCCTGGCGCGACAACCTCCCGCTGGTCTCCTGGCTGCTGCTGCGGGGCCGCTGCCGGTCCTGCCGGTCGCCCATCGCCGTCCGCTACCCCCTGGTCGAGCTCGCCATGGGGCTGCTGTGGTTCATGGTGGCCCTGCGGCTGGCCGCCGAGGGCCTCGGCTGGGCGATCCCCGCCTACCTGGCGCTCGCCTTCGTCTGCCTGGTGCTGGCGACGATCGATGCCGCCACCCGGCTGCTGCCCAACCGTATCACCTACCCGGCCTTCCCGGTCGTGGCCGGCCTGCTGCTGGTCGCCAGCCTCGGCCTCGGCGACCTCGGCCGCCTAAGCCGCGCCCTGCTCGCGGCCGCCGCCGTGGGCGGCTTCTTCCTCCTGCTGGCGCTGGTCTCGCCGCGCGGCATGGGACTGGGCGACGTGAAGCTCGCGCCCACGCTGGGCCTCGCCCTCGGCTGGCTGTCGTGGGGGGCGGTGGCCGTCGGGGTGTTCGCCGCCTTCCTGCTCGGCGGCCTAGCGGGGCTGGGGGGCATGCTGGCGCTCGGCCTCTCGCGCAAGTCGCTGCTGCCGTTTGGTCCCTGGCTGGTCGCGGGCGCGCTGCTCGGCGTCCTGGCCGGCGGCCAGGTCGCCGGCTGGTACGGCCGCGTCCTGCTCGGCACCTGACGACCGGCGGCTCGCGCTCAAGGTCCCACCTGACAGGGTCGATCACTTCCAAGGCCGTCGACGACGGCCCGGCGCGCTCCGGATCCGCCGCACGGCGGCAGCGGCCATCTCGGCCACGAAGCGGAGTGCCCGACGTAGAGGAATGCAGGGGGGCTCGAGAGACGTGGCCCGGAAGATCGTCGGTCTCGATATCGGAACCACGGCCGTGCGCGCGGCGGAGCTGTCGGTCCGCCGCGGCCGGGTCGTGCTGGATCGGCTTGGGCAGACCGGTCTGCCGCCAGGCGCGGTGGTCGACGGCGAGGTCACCGACCCGACGGCCGTCACGGCCGCGATCAAGGCGCTGTGGCGGCACGCCCGGATCGGCAGCAAGCACGTGGTGATCGGGGTCGCCAACCAGCGGGTGGTCGTCCGCCTGGTCGACCTGCCGTGGATGCAACCCCAGGAGCTGCAACGCTCGCTCGCCTACCAGGCCGGCGACTACCTGCCGATCCCGGTCGACGAGGCCGAGCTCGACTACCACGTGGTCGGCGAGTTCGAGAACGCCGGCGGCCAGCGCCTGCTGCGGGTGCTGCTGGCCGCCGCCCAGAAGGAGATGCTCGCCGGGCACCTGAAGGCGGTGACCGCCGCGGGCCTGCGGCCCGTCGGGATCGACCTGAACCCGATGGCGCTGCTGCGCTCGCTCGGCCCGCCGGCGGCCCTGGCCGAGGGCGCCGAGGCGGTCATCGACGTGGGCGCGCGCATCACCAACATGGTCATCCACGACAACGGCGTCCTGCGCTTCGTGCGCATCCTGCTGATGGGCGGCGAGGACACGACCGCGACTCTGGAGCGCGTGCTGGAGGTCGACCGCGACGCCGCGGAGCGGACCAAGCTCGCGGTGTCGAGCGGCCTCGACGTCGACGCGGAAGCCGCGGAGCTGGTCGAGCAGCGGCTGGACGTGCTGGTCGAGGAGGTCCGTGGCTCGCTCGACTTCTACCGCGCCCAGCAGGACGCGACGCCGCTGGCGCGGGTGGTGGTCACCGGTGGCGGCTCGCTGCTCGGCCCGCTGGTCGAGCGGCTCCAGACCGCCAGCAGCGTGCCCGTGGAGCGTGGCCACACCCTGGCCGGCGTCCATGTCGGCCGCCTCGGCCTGCACGCCGAGCAGCTCGCCGAGCTGGAGCCGAAGATGGCGATCCCGGTCGGCCTGGCGCTCGGGGCGGTGGCATAGATGGCCAGGCAGAGCTCGTATGGCGACACGCGGGTCAGCCTGCCCCGCGTCAACCTGCTGCCCAAGGAGATCAAGGAGCACCGGCTGGTGCAGCGGCAACGGAGCGGCGTCGCGGTCGCCTTCGTCGTGCTGCTCGCCCTGCTCGGGCTCTGGTACGTCCGGGAGTCGCAGAAGCTGACCGAGGCGCGGGAGGAGGCCGACCGGGAGCGGACGGTCGCGGCCGGCCTCCGCGCCCGCAAGGCGAAGCTGCAGCCGTACGCCGCCCTGGGCAGCCAGATCGCCGCCGCCGAGCAGCTCCGCGCGAAGGTGTACGCGCGCGAGATCCGCTTCTCCGGCATCCTGCAGGACATCTCGGCGATCATCCCCGGCGACGTCTGGCTCACCCAGTTGAGCGTCGCCCTCAAGGAGACCGACGCCCAGGGCGGAGCGGGTGCCAACGCCGCCGCGGCCGCTTCCCTCCCCCCGGGCAGCCCAGGGGCCGGCTCCCCGGTCGCCAGCATCACCTTCACCGGCGCCGGCCTCGAGCACGTCGACGTCGGCGGGTTCATGGGGGCGCTGGCCGCCGGGCCGAAGAAGCACGGCTCCCGGGTCTACCTCAACCCCTACTTCACGGCGTCGCAGAAGAGCGGCGAGGAAGGCGGCGAGACCACGGTGACCTTCTCCGCCACCGTCGACCTGAGCAAGGCGGCCTTCTCGGGCCGGTTCCAGCCCGCCGGACAGCAAGGGCCGGTGGCCCCATGACCCGCCGAACGGAGCTGCTCGTCGCCACGGTCGGCCTCGTCCTGGTCCTCGCGGTCGGCACCCTGCTGCTGGTTCGTCCGAAGCAGCAGGCGGTCGCCGAGGCCACCGCCGACCGCAACGGCGCCGTCGCCGAGAGCCAGGCCCTCAGGGACCAGGTGCGCGCGCTGGAGGCGCTGAAGGCCGACGCCGCCGAGCTGCGCGCGAAGGCCAAGCTGGCCAAGGCGGAGTTCCCGTCGACGCCCAACCTGCCGGGGCTGGTGGACGCCCTGGAGGACGCGGCAGGCCAGGCCGGTGTGGACCTGGTCTCGATCACGCCGGCGGCGCCGAAGACCTCGACGGTCCAGCCGGAGCTGGCGGAGATCGCCACCGGCATCGACGTCAAGGGCGGCTACTTCCAGATCGAGGACTTCCTGTCCCGAGTGGAGAACCTGGTCAAGGGGGCCGATCCCGAGCGCGTCCCGCCGCGATCGGTGCTGGTGCAGTCGGTCAACGTGACCGGCGGCCCGGCGGACGGGAGCACCGGCGGCTCGACGGCCGCCACGCCCGATGCGTCGGCTGGGGCCGGCCAGCTCCAGGCCACCATCGCGCTGACCGTCTTCCAGCTCGCAGTGTCTCCGGCCGCGCAGGCGCCTGCCACGGGCGCCGGCACGACCGGCGCGACGCAGGTGAGGTGACGCCGTCATGGCCATCCAACCAGAGGTGACCGCGGGTGGCTCCCGCCAGCGGGTGCTCGTGCTCGCGCTGGCCGGGGTGCTCCTGCTCGTCCTCGTCGGGCTGGTCGCTCGGCCCCTGCTGCTGGGCGGGGCGGCGGCACCGGTGGCGTCGCCGGCGACTGCCGGTGCGACGCCGACGACCACCGCGCAGCTCATCGGCCCGTCGACCAGCATCGCCGGCCCGACGGCCGGCACCGCCAAGGACCCGTTCCGTCCGGTGGTCCCGGCCGGTGGCACCGAGACGACCGGCTCGACCGCGACGACGGTCGGGACCACGACCAGCACCTCCGGGACCGCCACGGTGTCGGGGAGCGGCGCGACCGCCACGCGGGAGGTCGTCCTCGAGGACGTGTACAGCAAGTCGGGGAAGCGCTACGTGAAGGTGTCGGTTGACGGCACCTCCCACACCGCCACCGAGGGGCAGACCTTCGCCGACGACTACCGGGTGGTGGACATCGGCGGCTCCTGCGCCGTCTTCGAGTCGGGCTCCGGCCGGTTCACCCTCTGCGAGGGCGAGGCGATCCTCGAGTAGCGGCCCGCGGCCCGCGGTTCGGCTAGCATCCGCTGGATGTTGCGCTACCTGACCGCTGGCGAGTCGCACGGCCGGGCGCTGGTCGCGGTGCTCGAGGGCCTGCCGTCCGGGGTGCCGCTGACCAGCGCCGACCTCGCTCGCGACCTGGCCAGGCGCCGGCTGGGCTACGGCCGCGGCAAGCGCATGCGCTTCGAGGAGGACCGGCTGGAGGTGCTCGGCGGCCTGCGGCACGGCCTGACCCTCGGCTCGCCGCTCGCCATCCGCATCGACAACAGCGAATGGCCCAAGTGGACCGAGGGCTCGGCCAGGTCGGGGTGGCGGTGCTCAGCCACGTGGTCCGCGTCGGGCCGGTGGCCACCCGCTCCCGGGCGGTGCCGGCCCCCGCCGACCTCGAGGAGATCGACGCCTCGCCGGTCCGCTGCCTGGACGGCGAGGCGGAGGGCCGCATGGTGGCGGCGGTGGACGCGGCGAAGGCGGCCGGCGACACCCTCGGCGGCGTGTTCGAGGTGGTCGCTCACGGCCTGCCGCCGGGTCTCGGCTCCTACGTGCACTGGGACCGCAAGCTGGACGCCCGCCTGGCGGCGGCGCTGATGAGCGTCCAGGCGATCAAGGGCGTCGAGGTCGGCGACGGCTTCGCGGGCGCCGCCCGCCCCGGGTCGCGGGCCCACGACGCGATCGTGCCTGGAGGGGGTCGTCCGCGGCGCCGCACCGGCCGCGCCGGCGGGATCGAGGGGGGCATGTCGACCGGCGAGGTGCTGCGGGTGCGGGCCGCGATGAAGCCGCTGTCGACCCTGGTCCGGGCGCTCGACACCGTCGACGTCGCCACCGGCGCCGCAGCCAGCGCGGTGGTGCAGCGGTCGGACGTGACGGCCGTGCCGGCGGCCGCGGTGGTCGGCGAGGCGGTCGTCGCCCTGGTGCTGGCCGACGCCCTGCTGGAGAAGACCGGCGGCGACTCGCTCGCCGAGGTGCGCCGCAACCTCGACGCCTACCTGGCGGGCCTGGCCGGCGGGTAGCTGCTAGGCTTCCGGCGTGCGCCAGATCCTTCCGACCATCGTGATGATCGGCTTCATGGGGGCCGGCAAGACGTCGGTTGGCCGGCTGGTGGCGCGGGCGCTCGGCCGCGAGTTCGTGGACACCGACCAGATGATCGAGCGGGCCACCCGCATGACCATCGGGGAGCTGTTCCAGCGCGAGGGCGAGCTGAGCTTCCGGCGCCGCGAGATCGCCGCCATCGACCGGGCCATCGCCGCGCCCGGCCGGGTGATCGCCGTCGGCGGCGGCGCGGTCCTGTCGGCCGAGAACCGCACCGCCCTCAAGCAGGCCGGCCTGCTGGTCTACCTGCGGGCGACCCCGGAGACGCTGGCCGGCCGGCTGACCGGCGTCACCGACCGGCCGCTGCTGAACAGCGGCGACCGGGTCGGCCGCATCCGCGACCTGCTGGTCGCCCGCGGCCCCATCTACGAGACCGCCGGCGACGTCGCCATCGACACCGACCGGCTCACCCTGGAGCAGACGGCGGTGGAGGTGCTGGAGTGGTACCGGCG
>WNFV01010595.1_pt1 | contig 12739 bp, 13 predicted proteins | sample 5400101 | NCBI WGS metagenome assembly WNFV01 (sample SAMN13153361, study PRJNA577476) | soil metagenome | isolation source: 115 cm soil or saprolite under grassland replicate 1 | place: USA:California | collected 2016-06-15
GGGGCTGCGGCTCCCACACCGCCGGCTCTACAGACGCCCTGGATCGCGTCCTCTCCCCAGGTCTGCTGCGAACCATCTGCGGCCAGTGGTTCCCAGCCTTCCAAGGCGTCTCGACCGATCATCGGCGGAATGAGGCAGGGGCGCCTACCTCGAACGGGTGATTTCGGACAGGCACGGCCCACCCTTGCGACTGTGCAGGCCCACTGTTGAAAGCGAGGCGCTGAGCGCCGCGCCGAAACCCTCACCGCCTCTCCACTCGAACACAACGCCCCTCGTTCCTTTCGTTATCTATGCGGATCTACACAGCGAGCTGCGGCGCGCCGAAGTAATCGGGTAGTGAGGCCGATATGCGAGGAGTCTGGGGGCGAACCGGGTTTACGCACCCCACACGTCTCGCTCGCGTGCTCCCGGCCCGGCAATCTCGGCGGCAGGGTGACACAACTCCTGACCGGCTATCAGGGACTCCTCTGGGGCAGCAAAAGCTGATGGGCGCGTGCTCGGGGTACGGGCGCGCGACGGCAAGGTTCTCCACGTGATGCATGTGCCGGCCGGGAGCCGGCTCGAGATCGTCTTTGGCTGGTTCGCCGCCGCCCACGGCCGCACGCTACGGATGCTCCCGCTCGGCACGCCCGAGCCTGGTACGGCGATCCCGCTGCCTGCGGTTTCCGGCGCGTTTGCGTTCGCGAGCGTCGCCTGAGCGTGGAGCCGGTTCGATGCGATCCCACCCATGGTCTCGATCGTTTCATCGACTCTTCGAGCAGCGACGCTAATGAGCATCGTCCAGCGAGTGGTAGGAGGACTTGGTCGCGGGTGCTGCGCGTGGTCTGCGCAGGATCGAGCGGATCGCTCGATCGGGGACGGTGGTCCGCCTGTTGCTAGCGGTTCATGGCCGGGCGACGTGCGCTGCCCTTCGTGGCGGCGGCCGGCTTGGTGGCGTCGAGGATCTCCGCACCGCTTACGGCCCTCGCGAGTGAGGATGCGGCCCGCTTCGTGCTCGCCTTGTCGTCGAACTGACCGCTCTGCAGCAGCTTCTCGCCGCTTCTGTTCAGGACGACGAAGCGGAACTTCTCGCCGCTTTTGCGAATCTCGATCTTGCCGGCCATCATCGTCCTCCTCGTCGTGAGTGGGATGCGAGTCTATGTGGCTCGAAGCGAAGAGGTGTCCAGTGTCGCCGACGCGGACAGCCTGCGCGAGAGAGAAGTTTCAGGCCCGTGGCGTGATTGGCTGCTTGCTCGTTCGGTTGTCAGCGGGGTTGCTCACGCGCCGTCTGCCGTCCGGCAGCGAGAGCGGCGAGCTCGTCGTAGAACAGCGTGAGGCGACGGATGGTGGCCGGCCAGCCGTGATGGCGGCTCTCAGCCTCGGCGCGCCTGCCGCGTGCCAGCCGCTCCTGGTGGCCGGTGGCGGCCGCGACGAGCGCGTCGGTGAGGCTGTCCTGGTCGTCGGGCGGGATCAGCCAGCCGGTCTTGCCGTCGGCCACGATTTCCGCCGGTCCGTGTGTGCGGCAGGCGATCACGGGCAGCCCGCAGGCCATCGCCTCGACGAGCACCAGCCCGAACGCCTCGGCGACCGAGGGCAGCACGAGCAGGTCGGCGGCGTTCAGCGCCTGCGGCAGCTGCTCGTGCGCGCGCCAGCCGGCAAGGAAGACCTGCCGGTTCCCGAGCCGGCGGGCAGTCGCGAGCGGATGCTCGCCCTCCCACTCGCCCGGATGCCCGCCGACAAGCACGAGCGGCACGGGGCTGCCGAGCCGCTCGAGCGCGCGCGCGTGTGCGGCGATCAGCAGCGGCAGCCGCTTGACCGCCGTGTAGCGGCCGACATAGAGGAAGACCGGGCCGCCGGCCCGGAAGGGAGCGAGCTCCTCCTCGCTATAGGCGACGCTGCCGGGGCGGCCGCTCTCGCCCCAGCCCTGGGGCTGCTCGACCAGCCAGCGCCGCCAGAACGCAAGCCGCTGCTCGCCGGCAATCGGCCGCGCCCTGAACGCTTCGAGGTCGACGCCGCTCGGCAGGCTCCGAAGCCTCCTCCGCTCGAGCCCCAAGAGTAAGGCCGCCTCGACCTCTGCACCCGGCGGCACAACGACGAGCGCGCACTGCTGCGCCCAGCGGCGAAACCGCTCCGCCCACCGAGCCGCGTACCGCCATCCCGGCGGCGGGCCCGCCTGGATCGCCCGCAGCAACGCCAGCTCGGTGCCGTGCAACTGACCGAGCACCGGCATCGCCCCAAACGCCCGCGCTGCCGCCTCATTGGCCGGCGTCAAGTGATGGAGGTGGAGCAGATCGGCCTCCCCGGCGCCGGCGCGTCCCAGCACCTCGATCCAGGCGGCGACGAGCCGCTCGAAGGCGGCATCATCGACGGCAGCAAAGACGCGGTCTGGCGCCCCCGGCCGGTCCTCGTAGGAGGGCGGGAACGGCACCGGCGCGGTGAGCGGATCCGCCAGCTCGGGTGCGGGCGAGTAGTCGAGCGGCTCGACATCGATCCCCGTGAAGAAGCTGCGCGCGTTCGTCAGCTCCCCCGGGCGCCCGAGCGAGCCGGCAGCGAGGCCCGCCTGCCAGCCCGCCGCCGGCAGTGCCCGCGCCAGCTCCCGCGCGACCTGCGCCGATCCGCCACGAGGAAAGAAAAACAACCCCGAAACGACCCGGCCAGCCGCCGGCGGACGGCCCGAGACGCCGTCACCCCGCCACCGCCGCTTGTCTGCTTCCCACACCACCACTACCCCCAACTCAGCCAAGCGCCGAAGCCCTCCGCGAGCAAAGCCGCCTCTGCTCCCCCTCGAGCATCCCCGACAAGCCCGTGCCGACCTCGAGCCGATAAAACGCGAAGAGTCCCGTGTGACGTGCTCCCCGCCGGCGTTGACAGGTTAGGCCGCCTGTTTTTGTAGTTGTTGGTGATCCTCCCAGGTCCGGCGCACCTCGTCGGGTGTCTGGTAGTCGAGCCCGCTGTGCGGGCGGTGGTGGTAGCGGTCGACGTAGCCGCCGCTGATCGCGTCCCTGCCGCTCGCGTGGAGCAGCCAGAAGCCGCTGACGTCGCTGCTCGCCACCACGGCCGGCCTGGTTGTGTGCCTGGCGGTCTTCCAGCCGTACCACACGGCGATCTTTGTGCTCGCGGCAGCCCTGTACAACGTCGCGAGCCTCGGCGACCGGCGCCGCTCGGTGATCGTCGGCGCCGCCACCGCGGCGTTCGTCGTCGTGGTGATCGTCGTGATCGCCGACAACGTCGCGGTCAACACGGCGATCAGGCTCGGGATCGTGTTCGCCGCGCTCGTGCTGGGCGACACCGTGCGCTCACGGCGCGAGCTTCGGGAGGCCCGGCGCGAGGAGCGCGAGCAGGAGGACCGCCGCCGCGTCGCCGACGAGCGGCTGCGGATCGCGCGCGACCTCCACGACACGGTCGCGCACGCTCTCGTCGCGATCAACGTCCGCGCCGGAGTCGCCGCGCATCTGCACGGGAGCGACGAAGCCTTGCAGGACATCATGGCCGTGTCCTCCGACGCGCTGAACGACCTGCGGGCGACGCTCGATCTCCTGCGCGACGCCGACGACCCGGCGCCGACGGCGCCGACGCTCGACCTCGCGTCGCGCACGCAGCTCCTCGACCGTGCGAAGGCGGCCGGGCTAGACGCCGACGCGAACGTGGAGCTGAACGGCCACGCGATCCCGATCGCCGTGGGGCAGGCCGGCTTTCGCATCGTCCAGGAAGCGCTCACGAACGTCATGCGTCACGCCGCCGCCTCGCGCGCGCGTGTGAACCTGTATGTCGAAGCGGACATGCTGCACGTCGAGGTGACCGACGACGGGAACGCTGCCGCCCCGACCGGCGGCGGCCACGGATTACGTGGCATGCGCGAGCGCGCCGCCGCGCTCGGCGGCGACGTGAGAGCAGGCCCTGCGGAGCGCGGCGGCTGGCAGGTCCACGCACGGCTTCCGCTCAAGCCAGCGAAGCGATGACGATCCGCGTCCTGCTCGCCGAAGACCAGCCGATCGTCCGCGCCGGCTTCCGCGCGCTTCTCGACGCCGAAGCCGACCTCGAAGTCGCCGGCGAAGCCGCCGACGGACGCGAGGCTGTGGCACTCGCGCGCGAGCTTCGCCCCGACCTCGTGCTGATGGACATCCGCATGCCCGAGGTCGACGGCCTCGAAGCGACGAGACAGATCACCGCCGACCCGAGGTTGACGGAAACGCGTGTGCTCGTGCTCACGACGTTCGAGCTCGACGAATACGTCTTCGGCGCACTCCGCGCCGGGGCGAGCGGCTTCCTGCTCAAAGGCGGAGAGCCGAGCGAGCTGCTCGCCGCGATCCGCCTCGTCGCCGCAGGTGAATCCCTGCTCGCTCCGAGCGTCACCAAGCGCCTCATCGAGGCGTACATCGCACAGCCCGACCAAGCAGCGGCCGTCACGCCGGAGGGACTCGACGAGCTCAGCCCGCGCGAGCTCGAAGTACTCGGTCTCGTCGCCCGCGGAAGCACCAACCGCGAAATCGCAGAAGCCCTCTTCCTCAGTCCTCTGACGGTCAAGACGCACGTCTCGCGCATCCTCACGAAGCTCCGCGCGCGAGACCGCGTGCAGCTCGTCGTGATCGCCTACCAGGCCGGCCTCGTCTCGCCCTGAGCGAGCGCCTCGCGGTGTAGTGCTGCAGCAGTAGCGCCGTCGGGAAAGTGCATCCGCGCGGCCGATGACACACGCGAGACCCGGCCATAGCCTCATCGGCATGACCACACGTCGCATTCAGGGGCGTGCCGGAGTGGAGGCCAACGCGCGCCTGACGGCGATGACCGGGATCGTTCTGCTCGTTCTGTTCATCGCCGAGATCGCGACCGTCCTCATGGGCGCTCGCAGAGTCCTCACGCTTCACGTGACGCTGGGCCTGCTCCTCGTTCCACCCGTCCTCCTCAAGATCGCAAGCACGACCTGGCGCATGACCGCCTACTACCGCGGCAACGCCGCCTACCGCGAGAAAGGGCCGCCCGCCCTCGCGCTGCGCGTACTCGGCCCCTTCCTTGTCTTCCTCACAATGCTGGTCTTCGTCAGCGGCATCGGGTTGATCGTCGGCCTCCGCCCGCTGCACGACAGCTTCCTCATCGTGCACAAAGCCAGTTTCTACCTCTGGCTCCTCGCGCTCGTGATCCACGTCGCCGCGCACTCGAAAGACGTGGTTCACCTCGCCGGAGAGGGCATCGTGCGACACACACGGATCCGCACCACAAGCGCGCGCTACCGCCTGCTCACCTTGACTGGCAGCCTGCTACTCGGCAGCGCTCTTGCACTTGCCCTCGCGCACCGTGCCGAGACCTACCTCCACCTCTACCCGCACAAGTGACACGACGAATCTCGGACCAGCTGGAGCGTTCTGATTTCGACCCGCTGTCTATGGAGGAAGGGTTCAACACTGGTGAGGTCGGCGACTCGCTCGCGCCAAAATCGCATGCAAGGTGCGCTGACATACTCTCGACCGATGGGACGCCTCGAGGGCAAGGTCGCGATCGTCACGGGCGCCGGCAGCGGCATTGGCGAGGCCACCGCGCGCTTGATGGTGCGCGAAGGCGCCTCTGTGGTGGTCGCCGATATCAACGGGACTGAGGCTGAGCGCGTCGCCGGCGAACTCGGTAGCGCTGTGGCCGCCAAGGTCGACGTCTCCAACGAGGCAAGCGTCCTGCGCATGGTCGAAACGGCCGTCGAGACATTCGGCGGCCTTGACGTATTACACAACAACGCGACCGACTCCTCGACCAACGCCGTCGACACGGACATCGTCACCCTCGACATGGCGATCTTCGACCGGCTTGTCGCCGTCAACCTAAAAGGCCAGTTCATGGGCTGCAAGCACGCGATCCCGCACATGCTGGCGCGCGGAGGCGGCTCGATCGTCAACACCGCGTCGGTCGATGGCTTCGTCGGACGCGGAGTGCGTGCCGCCTACGGAGCCTCCAAGGCCGGCGTCGTTCTGTTAACGAAATCCGTGGCTTCGCAGTACGGGAAGCGCGGCATCCGGTGCAACGCCGTCGCACCAGGGCTCACGCTCACGCCTGGAGCTGTGAGCAACGCGACGGAGGATTACATCGAAGCGTCACTCGCGCTGTATCCAATGCCGAGACTCTGCACGCCGGAAGATGTCGCCAACGTCGTCGTCTTCCTTGCCTCCGACGAAGCCGCGTACATCAATGCGGCCACGCTCATGGTCGACGGCGGCGCGACTGTCTACATGACAAGCACCAAGTTCGCCGGCGGCGGCAAAGGCGGGACGTAACTCAAGACCAGGCGGGGTGGCAGGCGATGACGTCGCTGTACGTGCGCTCATCGTGACTCAGCCAAAAGCGGCTCAGCGAAGCCGCCTGGGGTCACGAGTTTCCGATAGTCGCGCACCCACCCCACGGTCGTGCTGGTCGTGCGGGCGCGCTGACGTGGACCCGCCCGCACGGCGACGCTCGCTGAATGTGTAGCCGACATCGGACGTACCGACCCGCCCGCGCGACGCACGATGAATCGGCAGGCGTGCGCACATACTCTGGACCAGTCTCACCTGTGCGTGCCGAAAATTCGGTTTCGCATCCAAATCGGCATGTCGCGAGCGGCGACCCTGAATTTGTGGCACCCACAGGCGTTCGAGCTCGGATGGATCACCACCGACAAGGGTCGTCTCTCCGCCGCAGCGACATCAACGACCTCAACCACGCGCTACGCCGAATGCTCTGGAACCGCGGCGGCTACGTCCGACCAATCGAGCTCGTCAACCAACGCCTCGGCGCTCGCCGCTGATGATGACCACTCGCAGCGACTCACAACAGGCCAACGCCGCTCCGGCCCGACTTCAGTCCAACGGCGTAGGGTTCAGTTACTCGTGCGAAGGTTCGAGCGCCGGACCTGGCGGCGGTTCGAGGTTCTTCGTGAGCTGCGGGAGCGGCTCTGGGCCGTCAGGTGCGGGTGCTGAGGTGTTGTTTGACGAGTTCGATCGGTCGGACGTAGTCGCCGCGGTTCCAAAGCATGCGGCGGAGCGCGTGGTTGAGCTCGTTGACGTCGCTGCGGCGCACGCCGCCCGTGTCAGCGATGATCCATCCGAGCTCGAACGCCATTTCGGTCATGAAGCCGAGGGTGCTGCGGCTCGCGGTCTTCGCGAGCTGGAGCGTGTCAGGATCGAGCGCTAAGAACGTGTCGCCGGGAAGGCCCTCTGCGCGGAGCTCTGTCTGGATGGCCTCGACGAGATAGCCGCCAAGCGGACGGAGATCCGCAACGTGGACTCCTGCCCTGAAGACCGAGAACAGGGTGCCGGCGTGGGACAGTAGGAGACACTTCTGCCGCTCGATCCAGACGAGGTTCAGGTACCAGTCGTCGTCGCTCGGTCGTAGTTCGCTGAGCGTGAGCTTGCGGCCGTCGAGCAGATCGAGCATCTTCTTCGTGCACCGCACGACCACCTGGCGAACCTACCAGTAGCACTCGCGTAATCACGCTGCGGCGCGGTATTCGTGGACCAGCCCGCCCAGAAGGTCACGGCGCTCAACGCGTGCCGGGAGCGGCGAGGGCGGAGCGGACCCCGAACGGTCCGGCGGAGCGGACCCCGAACGGTCCGGCGGAGCGGACCCCGAACGGTCCGGCGGAGCGAGACCGAGCGCGCGGTGGGGTCGGTGCTCGTTGTAGTGGCGCACGTAAACGCGAAGGTCAAAGCGCCCCGCAGCGGCTTCGCCGTGCGGCTCCTGCAACCCGTGGGCGACTCGGGCTTTCGCGGTCATCGACCTCGACGAATCGCACAACCTTGCTGATGGGGTGCCGCTCGGATCGAACCGGCTTTGCCGCCAACACGCGCACCGCACCACGCACGGGCAGGCGTGCGCACATACGCCAGTGTTCGCGCATGTCCCCCGAGCCTGACGCCGAAGACCTATCGATTAAGGGCGTCGGGATCAGCCCAGACCGCGGCCTCTTCTTCGTCCAACTCGTGAATCATCGTCATCCACCCGCGAGGGCAGGCGTGGTCGCTCTCAGCCGGGTGGGGACAAATCGCTTGCGCGATCGCGTCAACAACGGCTTGCGCGTCCGCATCGTCTGTGGCTTCGACGACGGCGGTTATTGAGAACAGACGCATCGCGGGAGTGTTGCAAAGGTCAAGATCGGTCGGCTGCGCGAGTGTTCAGCAATGTCCCCGGAGGAAGTGTCGGTGGCGATCAGCGCGGCGGCTAGGTCGCCAAGAAGGCAGCCAATGCCTGCGCCCCGTCTGTGCGAGCGCGCATGCCTCTTGCGTCACGCAGCGTCAATGGGATGAGGCGGATCAATCCCGAGCCGATCGCCAGAAACGTCGCGACCTGCAAGACGACGTGAAGCGATGACGTTCCGCTGACCGCCTGCATCCCGAGCCATGAGAGAAGGCCGCACCCAATGGAGGCAGCCGGTCCGGCCAGTGCAATCACGACCGCATCAGCTCGCGTCTGCGCGCCAGTGTCGTAGATGCACTGGCCATCGAAGCGCCACGGCAAGACGAGCGGATGGAGTCTCATTTGAATCCGTCCAAGTCTCGCCCTGAGAAGTGGACGCTCGCCGCCGACCCGAACGATGACCGGACCGGGAAGACGACTTGTTGCAGCGGCAGCGTGTCCAAGTTCGTCCATGAGGACGAGGATCGGCTCGACGACGACGACGATCGCCAAGAAGATCGGCAGTGACCGCAGGCTCGTTCATGAAGTCGACGAAATGAACGAGCACATCGTCATCCTCGCCATCGCGCATCTGCCAACACTCACTCAAACGAGTGACGGATCCGCGCGTACCCCCTGTCGACCAGCGCCATGTGTTGATCCACCCCACCAAGTACTGGCATCTTGACCTGGGCCAGCGTTCACGCATGCCCGTTGGCGTGTCGATATAGCGAAGCGTGACTCGGACTCGAGGCGGGGAGCGTGGCCGGAGGTGGACCGTCCCCGCGATTGGTGTCGCTTCATTCGGTGCGGCGACTGCTTGGACGGTGGCGAAGTTTGCGAGCGGCAGCGGTTACTGGAGCTGGCCTGCTGCGTGGTGGCTCTTGGCCGTCGCGTGGGCACTTGGCATCGGCGTGCTGTCTATCGCCCGACGTCGACGCCTCGCTGCGCTCTCTGCCCTGGTGTCCCTGGTCGCAGCTCTTCTGGGCGGGTTCGCGACCGTGTTCATCTGGCTCCTGATCTAACGGCAGCGGCGACTGAGCCGAGGTGAGGCTGGCCTTGCCTGGGCCAGCATGCGGGAATGTCCCGAGCCGCTAGGCGTTGCGCTTGGAGTCAGGTGCTCCGCGGTCGCGTTCCGCCACCGCTCGGAGGTAGTCCGCGTGCTCCTCTGCCGTGCGCCGATGAGGATATGCAGGCGCACCGCAGTGCGGGCAGGCCTCACCCGTCGGAGGCCGCTCCCTCTTGCACGTGGTGCAGATCACGACCACATCTTGATTCTCGCCTGCCAGGGCCGCGGCGTGCGCGAGCGTCGGTAAATGTCCTCAGCGCGGAGTGCCGTGCCTGAGGTCCCGCCTTCGAACCTGTGTGTCCATGCGGCGAGACTTCCCGGCGAGGAAGATGAGCGGGTACGTCATACGCTTCTAATGTGGACGACGACGGTGCAACGGCAGACGTCCCGGGCTCGGGCCAGCTTTCGCGAGTGTCCTCGATGTGGGCGGATCCTAAGAGCGGCTTCTACGCGGTGTGTTGGTGAGTGAGGCAGCGGTTTCTGGTGGCGTCGTTCCCGGCTCGAGCCGCATCCTCGACACATCTCAGGGGATCGTGCGAGTCGAGTTCGGCACGACCACTGCCGCGGTGATCGGAGTCGGGGCGGACGGGTGGCTTCCGGTTCCGACCTTTGGCGCTCATGGAGCAGCGCGACGGGTAGGCAGGTCGCTTCCTGCGGTCGCTGGCGGGCTTCGCGAATTTGGACTGCCAGACGCCGAGGCGACGCGGCTGGCAGAGCAGACGCTGGGCGCATGGGAAGCCATTCCGGTACCGCCGCCGCGAACGCTTCTCCCGCGAGCCGGACGGATTTTGTTCCTGCTCTGGCTCACGCTCTCGATTCTCGTCGGCCTTATCGGGCGAGTGGTCGTGAGGCCGTTCGCGCCGAGCTCGGGCGAGTACGGGACGCTGCGCATCGTTCACACCTCGCTGGGTTGGGCCGAGTTCGAGTTCTGGAGCGAGTGGAGTGGGCGGGTCGGCATCTATGGCCTCGACGGCTGGTTGCCTTTCATGGCTTCGAAGAGGCCGGGTTTTGATGGCACAGAAGACGGCGCCATCGCTGCCCTTCTCGAGCAGGGTGTGCCTCACGGCGAAGCCGAGGAACTGGGAAGACTTGTACTACGCGAACGGCTGACCCGGATTGGGGGCGGCGATGAGTGGGCGCGGTAGAGCCGCTCGTCGCCGAGCAGCGACAGCATCCACGCCTGGAGCGGTGTTCGCGAATATCCCTCGACGCGCGCGTAAGCTCGGCCGGACATTTAGAGGAGAGGACTGATCCAGATGGCGTTCTCGCCACCGCCTCCGCCGCAAGCCGCTCACGCATTCGTCCGCCAACTTTTCGAGCGACGAGGCGCCGGCCCGCGTGTCAGCGACGGTGCTCGACGAGCCTGGTGTGCGAGTGTCCGTGATCGAGTTCGTGAATGAGGGTGACCAGGCCGCGCGCGTGCGGTGCCTGATTCGGAGTGACGCGGTCTCGCAAGAGGTAACGGTTGGCAGCCTCGCTCCCGGCAGCTCAACGACTGCCGAACTAGACGAACCCGTCGGAAGGAACCTGACCTGCGTCTGGACGGCCTTCGACACGAAGGGTCGTCTCCACCTCTGGAGCTATGAGGGCAAACACAAGCGGCTGCGGAAAGGGCACGAGGTCGACCTTCCTACAGCGCTTGAACGCATGTACCCCGACTGAGAGCGCCCTCGCCTGCGCGAGTGTTCAGCAATGGCCCCTGAAGGTGATTGCGGAGGTCTAGTCCGCGTCGAGCCAACAAGGCCCGGGGCCTGCGTGAGCCAATCAGCTTCGTCAGATGTCAGCAGGTCATGCCCGCGGAGGACGCGCGCGACGCCTTGCAGGACAAACGGAGGCCATTGCTCCCCTCGCGCGTTTTCGCGGAGAGAGCGCATGAGGCTTGCGTGCGGTAGATCCTTCGGCGCTTTGGAGATCACGGCGAACTCTGAGCGGCAAAGGAACCGCTCGATGGTGTCCTCTGCGGAGTCGGAGGTTGGATCGACGCTGAGGATGAAGTCTGCTGTGAGCGGGTGCGCGTTCACCGTCCACCCGTCGCCCCCAAGCCGTGCCCCGATGGTCGCTGCTAGCTCTTCGGGATCGACCGGCGACACGGCAGGAGAGTAATCGGTGGCCTGCGCGAGTGTCCTTTCGCCTGACGCCTCACCCTGATGGTGCGTGCGCCCTGCGTGAACTGGGGCGCTCTTTACCGACCGAGCAGCTGGTAGATCCTCGCCCTCGTTACGCCGAGCAGACGCGCGATCTCCGACACGCTCTCGCCCGACTCGTGCGCCTTGGCCACGTCGCTGCGCAGCTGCTCCCGCGCCTGGGCGAGGTCCGCTTCGAGGCGAGACACGTCGTGCAATCACCGGAGCGCTCGACGTACAACCCGTCCGCGCTACCCGAACGGACGATCCAGCAGGCGCGGGTGCTCGAGCTCGGCCCCGTCACGTTCCCCGCGTACGACGGCGCGACCGCGGGCGTACGCAGCCTGACCGACTGGTATCTCTCGACGCTCGAGCGGGCCGTATGACCGGCGAGCCGATCAGTGCATTCCCCGATGTAGGGCGCCACGGCTGGACGGAGGATCGGCGCACGGCGTTGGAGGGCCGGCCCTCCCCCTCTTCGACGCCCAGGGGCCGCGCAGACGCTCCTGCCGCAGGGAATGCCGCGCGGCCCCGCCCCTGGTTGGGGGCGTACCGAGGCCGCAGCACAAGGTACGCCCATGGTCAGTGTCGGCGAGGAGAGCGCGATGACTCTCCGGTCGAAGGGCTAGATGTGCCGGTGCAATGGGCTCGAACCTGTGGGTGCCGGAAATCCAGATTGGCGATCAGCGATTGAGGACAGCGGTCGTCCACGGATCCGGCGCTCGCTCCGACCACCCTTCCAGACGCGGCGTGATCTGGTATTCGCGCGCGTGTAACAAGGAAGAAGTGGGCGTTGCGCAGCCGCGGCTACGCGGCGAGCCGGTACTCGCGGTGTGAGGTACGTAAACCCGGTTCGCTCGAAATAGCCGCGCTGACGGCGAGCGCAACTCCCGTTTTGTCCTCAGGCTGAGACTCAGCGTCAGATCGATGGGCCGACCGGAGGCATTCGGCGGACAGTCCGGCGGGCAGTGGGCGGAGGCCGGCTCCTTTCCTTATCTATATGGAGCCTCGATGCCGAGCGGCGGCTCGGGCCGAGTAGCCGGTCGCAGACGACGTTGGCGGCGAGTTCGAGGCGAACCGGATTTACGCACCCCACAAGGACGGCTCAAGGTCCTCGAATCAACGGTCTACGTTGTGTGCTTTGCAAAATGGTAAGGAGTAGTCCCGGCGGCGCTGGCGCCGTCACCGCTTTGGGATGAGAATGCCGGCGCTGTCTTGGTTGACGCCGGCATTCCCCTTGCTGCTTGTAGCGCGTTAAGGAGTATGGCGCGGGGGCCTGCGGAACCGCCAACTGCTGCTTCGAGCGCGAACCGTAGATTCGTTGACGGGAGGCCCCTCCGGGACGGCGTGTCCTGTCGTCTGTGCGAAGGAGGTCTGTGATGGTCGACGTGATTGTTGAGCGGTGCGCCGGTCTTGACGTGCACCGCGACACCGTGGT
>WNFV01020786.1_pt1 | contig 12738 bp, 11 predicted proteins | sample 5400101 | NCBI WGS metagenome assembly WNFV01 (sample SAMN13153361, study PRJNA577476) | soil metagenome | isolation source: 115 cm soil or saprolite under grassland replicate 1 | place: USA:California | collected 2016-06-15
TGCGGGTCGAGGGTCGCGGTCGCCTGCTTGAACAGGTACTCGGCGCGCGGGTAGGACAGCCGGCCCCGTCCGGTCTCGGGCAGATGTCGGCAGCCGCCGGTGCAGCCGCCGCGCCGGTCGGCGAGGAACACCGGGCCTGAGGTGCGGCCGCGCGGCCGCGACTCTCTCAGCGCCGGCGCGGCGGCTGCACCGGCGGCTGCTGACCGAGTTCGCGGCACGCGGCCGGGCGCCGCGGCGCGCCTATGTGGAACGCCTGGCCCGCGACCCGGGCCAGCGACCGGATGCGGTGTTGGCCGAGCTGGTTTCGTGCGACCTGGTCGCCTTCGGTGCCGACGGTGAGTTGCGCGCGGCCTACCGTTCTCTCCCCACCCGACATCGATCACGGTGACCTGGCCGACCGGCCGCACCGTGTTCGCGATGTGCGCGGTGGATGCGCTCGGCATGTCGGCCATGCTGGACCGCCCGGTGCACATCACCGCCACCGAACCCGGCACCGGTGAGGTGGTGACCGTCGAGGTCGATCACGACGCAGCGCGCTGGACACCGGACACCGCTGTGGTGTACGCCGGTGCGACCGCCGCCGCCTGCTGTCCGTCGGCCGACCGCAGCTGCCGCTACATCAATTTCTTCACCACCCCGCAGGCCGCCAGCGCGTGGGCAGAGCGGCACCCTGACGTCATCGGCGCGGTGCTGGAAAAGCGCGCGGCGGTGGCCGCGGGAGTCGCGGAATTCGAATCACTCCTGCGCTGAGCGAGCACACCGTAGTCAGCCCGGCGCGAGCCGTCGGGCCACCGGATGCAGGTCATCGTCGTTGCGGGATTCCTGCACGCAGCGGGCAAACAGCCACAGTTCGAGGCGCTCGGCGTCCAGCTGGGCCAGGTCGGCGATCCTGCGGGCGAGCCCGCGTGGGTCGGTGGCGAGCCGCTCGGTGCAGTTGAGCATGTGCTGCAGCACGTCGTAGGTCCGGTCGCCGACGTAGGGCTTGGGGTCGATCATCAGCCATGGCTCGCGCTGGGCGGCGAGCACGTTGCCGGCGTGCAGGTCGGTGCATAGCAGTACCGGTGCGACGGGCTCGGTGGGCAGGGTCCGGAACAGTTCGATCCCGGCGCGGGTCAGGCCGGGATCAAGGCGGTCTGGCCCGTTGTCGTACTCGTCGTCGAATTCGTCGGCCCATGCCGCGCACATGTCCCGCAACGGCCGGAAGGGATGACCGGTGGTGGGGGGTCGCCACAGTCGGTGCAGCAGCCTGGCGATGACGATGTCTTGCTCGGGCTCGGCGGTGCGGCTCAGCGGCGTGCCGGGCGCGCAGCACTCGAGCAGCAGCGCACTCGTCGCCTCGTCCTCCCACGCGTCGTGGAGGACGACGGCGCCCTCGCCGCCCCAGGCGCGCAGACCCGCGGCCTCGTGGGCGGACTCCGGGTGCCGCCAGCCGATCTTGAGGACCAGTCGGCGGTGCCGGGAGTCGGTGGCGGGGGCGACCCACGCCGTGCGCCCACCGGGCTGGAAGGGCGCGTCGAGGCGCAATGACCACCGTCGGCTCAGCCGCGCGACGAGGGACGGCAGACCGGCCACCCAGGCGCGACATCCCGGCGCCGGGTCGTCATCGAGCGACGCGGCGAGGTTCGCCGGCATCGGCCAGGGTGTCATGCGCCGGGCGTCCGACCGGCCCGGCCGATCGAGTCGATAACGCCGCCGATCATCGCGGCGAGGGTGTCGGCCGCGCGGTCCGGATTGGGGCATCCGGCGTCCAGCCAGGCGAGGATCGCCTCGATGGCGACGGCCGGAACGAGTTTGGCCGCCCACGCGCGCAGACCGTCATCCGGCAACGCCTCGCGCAGATACGGCCGGGCCGTCTCGGTCATCGCCGCCCGTAACCAGTCGGTGTGCGCGCGGAAATCCGGTTCCCGTCCGGCGTGCCGGAAGAACAACCGGAACTCGTCCGGATGCTCCCGCGCCACGTGGAGCAGCGCCCCGAGGCTGGCGGGCTCGAGGTTGTCCGGCGCCCCGGTGGCCCGCACCAGATCCTCGCGGGTTTGCTCCAGAACCGCCCGGTAGAGCTGCTGCTTGGAGTCGAAGTGCCGATAGATCAGGACCCGGCTGACGCCCGCCTCGGCGGCGACGGCGTCCAGGCCGGTCGCCGCGAAGCCGCCACGCGCGAACGCGCGAGCCGCCGCCGCAAGCAACGCCTGCCGGCGTTCCGGCCGTCGCAACAGCTTCGGTCGCGCCGCCGCTGACCGCATCGAAAGCCCCTTCCCGCGTTACTCAAGAGTGTATACATTGAAGTTTATAGAGGAGGGTGGAATGGCGACCAATCGAGCGATCGGCCCGGTCGGGACCGCGATCAGGATCGGCGTGGGGGTGCTGCTCGCGGCGGCCGCGATCGCGTTCGACTACCCCAGCCGCGGCATCAGCTGGTGGGACGTCGCGGCGGTGCTGGTCGTCCTGCCGCTGACCGCGGTCGGGGCCGCCACCGCGCTCAACACCGCCTACCGGCGCTGGCCCGCGCTGGCCCGGCACACCCGCACGCCCTGGTCGGCGGCGCAGTCCGGGGCGGCCGTCATCGTGATCGCGGTCGTGGTCGTGGTGGGGACCGTGCTGAGCTTCCTCACCCCGGTCGACCGGATCGCGCTGTTCCTGTTCTTCGGGCTGTCCATGGTGCTCGCCGCGCTCCGCGGCTACGACGGATGCGAGATCCTGGCGCTGCCCAACATCATGCTGCGCCGCGCCGACGCGATTTGGTGCCCCCTCTACTCGCCGATCGACAGCGCCGAACAGCTGTCCGACAGCACGGCAACCCGCGTCGCCCACGGCCGGCCCCCGCGCCAGATGAGGCTCCGCCGGTGATCGAGGTCAGGCTGAGCGTGGACGGGCTCGGCAGGAAGCGATTCGGCTACTCACCCCTGGCCGAGGTGGCGTGCAGCATCCGGCTGCTCGGCGTGCAGGCTCCCGGATACGTGATGCGGCCCTGGCAGCAAGAGGTGGCGCCGCTCGTCGCCGGTATGGACCTGGACCTCCTGCGTGCGGTCGCGCCGCCCGGTCGGTGGGCGCCCGACTTCCTGTTCACGTGGTCGAGTGACCCGAAGGTCACCGTCGAGCAGCAGCTCGAACTCCTGGCGGCGCGGCCACGTGATCAGCTGTGCGCGGACCTACGCGAGGTGTGGTCCGACCGACCGGCACCCCATGCCGCCGTCCGGCTGCTGAATGACGAGCCGGGCACCTGGCGCCGGCTCGCCGATGACATCTGGGACTACTGGCAGCTCGCGATCGCGCCCCACTGGACGCGCATCAGGTCGGTGGTCGAGGACGACGTGTCGTATCGGGCCTCGCACGTGCTGGCCGGCGGCCTGTTCGATCTGCTGTCCGACCTGCATCCGGAGGTGGCCCTACGCGATCGGGCGCTGTTCATCGACAAGCCGCACCACGCTGACGCCACGATCGACGACGCTGAGCTCACCTTGATCCCGTCGGTGTTCGTGTGGCCGGATCTGGTGATCGCCCACGGCACTCCCGGACCGTTCGAGCTGCACTATTCCGCCCGCGGTGTCGGCCGGGTGTGGGAGGGGCTGTCCACCATCCAGGCCGCTGACCGTCCGCTCGCGGCATTGCTCGGCCGCACCCGGGCGGCCGTCTTGCGCAAGCGTGCGTGGGTCGCTGGTCACCTGCGCTCCTTCGGCGACGAGTGCCGAATTCTCACACCCGCCTGGCCCGAGCGACGACGATTCGACCTCGACCGAAAGTTCCCGCTGGTCGCGGCGACCCGCGTAGCGTCGAAGACAGCCGAGCACAAGGGCGCAAGGAGAACCTCCGTGATCGCGTTGCCGCCACACCGTCCCGCCACTGCCGTGAACCCGCCACCACGGCGCAATGTGCTGATCGGAGTACTGGGTGGCATGAGCTGGCAGTCGACGATCGAGTACTACCGGATACTCAACGCCGAAACCGCCCGGCGACGGGGCGGCCTGCGCTCGGCCGAACTGCTGATGCGATCGGTGGACTTCCAGCCCATGGCCGCCCTGCAGGCCGCCGGTGAGTGGGCACGGATCGGGCGGCTCCTCGCCGAAGAGGGCGCCCGTCTGACACAAGCCGGGGCGCAGGTCTTGCTGTTGGCGACCAACACCATGCACCGCGCCTTCGATCCGCTCGCCCGGGCCGTATCCGTCCCGGTGATCCACATCGTCGACCCGACGGCGCGCGCGCTCGCAGGCGCGGGACGGCAGCGCCCCATCCTGCTCGGCACCATCCACACCATGAGGGCCAGCTTCTGGCCGCAGCGCCTCCGTACCCTCACCGGCATCGATGCGGTCGTCCCCGACGACGAGGGCATGCGCCTAGTCAACTCGGTCATCTACGACGAATTGTGCAAGGGCATCATCGACGACCGATCCCGGCGCAACATTGTGACGCTGGTCGATACGCTGGCCGAACGCGACGGAGCCGACTCGGTGATCCTCGGATGCACCGAACTCACCCTGCTTCTCGGCGACACCGATCTCGGGGTCCCCCTCTTCGACACGACACGGCTGCACGCCGTTGCCGCCATCGACCTCGCCGAGCAACTGCAGAATCCGAGGTCGAGGAGCACCGGTTGACCTCCGAGTCACTACGACCCCGGCTGCAGACCTGCCTGGCCGCAGCGCGCGTACTGGCGCAGCACGACGGCAGCTCCGAGATCCAGACGCATCATCTGCTGCAGGGCCTGCGGCACGCAGGCGTCGGTGCCGCGGCGATGGACCGCCTCGGCCTCACCGCGGCCCGGCTGCAGGACTCCGCGCGACGCCTCTTCGACACCCCGGCGCCGGTCTCGACGCCCGGCGATGTCGAGTTGTCCGCGGAAGCCACGCACACGATCGAAGCCGCCCGACGGTACGCGCAGGAGGAGGGCAGCGCCGCCACCGGAACGGAACACCTGCTCGCGGCACTAACCGACGATCCCGGCTCGCACGCGCGGCGCGTGCTCAACGATCTTGCAATCGACGCGGCAGACATCAAGTGCGCCCTGCAGCACGTGCTCTGTCCGCCACCACAGCGACGATGGCCGTCACGTGGAACCCGATGCTCCTCGGTCGGTGTATCAAGAGTTGTGGACCGGGATGACGAAGGACGGTCCGCCGAGGACTCGCCGGTCGAGATCGTGGCGTTCGGTCCGAAGCGGCCGCTGCTGCGATCGCGCTGGCTGCTGGTCGCGGCGGCACTGGTCGCCGTCGTCGTGGCCGTCGTCGTCGTGCGGCTCGACCAACGCCGCCCCTTCTCCCAGGTGACGCCGCCCGCGACGTCGCCGACCGCGCCGACCACGCAACCGACGACCGAGCCGACGAGCCCGCCGGTTGCGGTGGACTCGCCGCGGGTCACGGAGGTGGGTCGCTGGCTGCTCGGTGTCACGGGCGACTGGGAGCTGTTCGCCCGCGGTCCGGACGAGGTGGTTCGCATCCAACCGGCTCTCGGGCGGATCACCCAGACGCGGTTGCCCGCGCTGCAGAGCAGCGGTCCGGTGTCGCTCATCGCCGGCACCGGCGGGGTCGTCGTCCGGCCCTTGGACTACGTGCCGGGCTACATCGTCCCCGACGGCGCGCCGGCCCGTCCGCTCCCAGCCGGGCTCGGCCAGAGTGGCGAGATCTTCCCGGGGCCGGACCGCGGTCACGTGTGGGTGCAGGGCGCGCAGGACGGCCGCACCCTTGTGCTGGTCGGTCTGGACGGCACCAGGACCGGGCCATCGATCCGACTACCAGCGACCACGCAGTGGCCGCTCATGTCGGACGGCGCGGGCTACGTGCTCGTGCGCGGTGTCGGAGGGGACTACGACGCGCGCCCGGACGGGTTGCGGCGTGTCACCCGCGGGTCGGTGGCGGCGGTCGGACCAACCGGGTGGCTCGCCCTGGAGTGCGACGACAGGGCGCGCTGCGTGTGGGTGGCCATCGACCGCGCGACTGGCAGCCGGCGTACCCTGGCCGGCCCGCCGGCCGATCCGAACGTGCCCGCTGGCGCGATCTCACCCGACGGTTCCGTCGCCGCGGTCTTCCGTCAGGTCCGCGGCTCCGAGCCCCAGACTGTCCATCTCGTCGACCTGGCCTCCGGCGCGGACTATGAACTCGCTGTGTCGCGCGACCCCGACGTGTACGACACGAGCCGCCTGGCCTGGTCGCCCGACAGCCGATGGCTGTTCTTGGTGACCGGCAAGCGGCTGGTAGCGGTGGATCCGCGGACGCGAGCCGTGCACGAGCTCGGGGTCGACCTGCCACCGATCGAGCAGGTCACTGTCCGGCGTTAGCGGCCTCCCCGTAGCTTCCAGCGCAAAAACAACGATTAGCCAGGTTGGCCGGGTGTCGAGGCAGGCGCCAGATCGTCCTCATGCCACTGGCACCGGTGTCGGGGCCGGCGCGACCGGCAGCGGGGTCGGCAGGTCGACGGGAGCCGGGTCGCCTTCGAGATGCAGCTCGGGCACCGTGCTCTACTGTCGTGAAACCTCGCGTGCGGACGCGAGTGAGGGGAGCGGTCATGTCGAGCCCCCTCGTCCAGACGAAGCTCTACATCCCCAAGGCACGCGGTGGTCTGGTGCCGCGCCCCCGACTGAGTGAACGGCTGAGCCGGACGTCGAGCCCGCGGCTGACTCTCATCTCGGCGCCGCCGGGGTTCGGCAAGACGACGTTGTTGGCCGCGTGGCTGGATGCCGACGCGGCTGCGGAGCGCCCGGTGGCCTGGGTGTCCCTGGAGGAGAGCGAACGGGAGCCGGGCTCGTTCTGGACGTACGTGGTCACCGCGCTGGACGCCGCGGCGCCCGGTGTTGGAGCCGGCGCGCTGTCGCTCCTGCAGACCGCCAACCCCCCGATCGAGAGCGTCCTCGCCACCGTGCTCAACGAGCTCGGCGCCTTGCCGGCGGGGCTCGACCTGGTCCTCGACGACTACCACCTCGCCGACGGGCCGGCGATCGCGGCCGACGTGACGTTCCTGCTCGAGCACCTGCCCCCGCACGTGCACCTGGTGATCAGCACGCGGGCCGACCCCGTCCTGCCCCTCGCGCGACTGCGCGCACGCGGCGAGCTGGTCGAGGTTCGCGCCGCCGACCTCCGCTTCACCTTCGACGAGGTGGCCGCGTACCTCAACGAGGTCATCGGGCTGAACCTGCAGGCGGCAGACATCGCTGCCCTGGAGGGGCGCACGGAGGGCTGGATCGCCGCCCTGCAGCTGGCGGCACTGTCGCTCCAGGGCCGGGATGACGTGGCCGGCTTCATCGCCGGCTTCGCCGGGGACGACCGGTACGTCGTCGACTACCTCGTCGAGGAGGTCCTCGGCCGTCAGCCCGAAGCCGTACGGAGCTTCCTGCTCCAGACGTCGATCCTGGACCGTCTCAGCGGCTCCCTCTGCGATGCCGTCACCCAGGGGAAGGAGGGTAGGGCCGTACTCGAGATGCTGGACCGCTCGAACCTGTTCGTCGTTCCTCTCGACGACAGCCGCCACTGGTACCGCTACCACCACCTGTTCGCCGACGTCCTGCGCACCCATCTGCTCGACGAGCGGCCGGGCGAGGTCGCCGACCTGCACCGTCGCGCCGGCCAGTGGTACGACGCAGCCGGCGAGCCGGTTGCGGCCGTCCGGCACGCGCTCGCGTCCGGTGACGTCGAGCACGCGGCCGACCTGGTCGAGCGGGCCATCCTCGGCCTCCTCCGGGACAGGCGGGAGGCCGAGGTCCGGCGTTGGCTCGACGACATCCCCCACGAGGTGGTGGCAGTCCGGCCGGTGCTGGCGGTGGGCTTCATCGGGGCGCTGATGTCGGGCGGCGAGTTCGCGACCGTCGAGAGTCGACTGGACGACGTCGAGCGGCTGCTGGAGGCTGCCGGCGGCGATCCGTCAGTGGAGCTGGTCGTGGTCGACGAGTCGGAGCTCGCGCGCCTGCCGGGTGCGATCGAGATGTATCGAGCGGCTCTGGCCCTGATCCGGGGCGACCCGTCGGCGACCGCCGTACACGCCGACCTCGCCATCGCTCGCGCCGTCGAGGGCGACCACCTCACGGTGTCGGCCGCGTCGGCCCTGTCGGGGCTGGCGTCGTGGGGAAGTGGAGACCTGGAAGGCGCGCACCGCGGCTACTCGACCGCCGTCGAAGGTCTCCGTCGCGCCGGACACTTCTCGGACGTGCTCGGTTGCTCGATCACGCTGGCCGACATCCGGACCACCCAGGGGCGCCTCAGCGATGCTCGGCGCACCTACGAGGACGCGCTTCAGCTCGCCGCCGCCGAGGAGTCGGGCGCCGTGATGCGGGGTACGGCGGACATGCTCGCGGGCCTGAGCCAGATCGCGTTCGAACGCAACGACCTCAAGACGGCCTCCGAATACCTGAGCCGTGCCGATGAGCTCGGCGAGCACGTGGGTCTGCCTCAGCATCCGTACCGGTGGCGGGTCGCCCGCGCACGCCTCTGCGAGGCGGAGGGAGACCTGGCCGGCGCCGCCACCTTGCTCGAGGAGGCCGAGCGCGTCTACGTCGGCGACTTCTCCCCGAACGTGCGACCGATCCCGGCGGTGCGCGCGCGTGTGCTCCTCGCGCAAGGCGGCCTGGCCGAGGCCCTTGACTGGGCGCGTGACCACGACCTCTCTGCGGACGACGACCTCTCGTACATCCGCGAGTACGAGCACCTCACCCTCGCCCGGATCCTGCTTCGCCAGCACGCGGCCGAGCGCTCGCAGCCGGCCCTGCGTACGGCGTACGGGCTCCTCGAGCGTCTCGGAGTCGCCGCCGAGTACGGAGGCAGGAACGGCACCCTCATCGAGATCCTGACCCTGCAGGCCCTCGCGCACCACGCGGAGCACGGCCGCCGTGACGTCGCCGGTGCTCTCGCCCCGCTGGAGCGTGCGCTGAGGCTGGCCGAGCCGGAGGGATATGTGCGCGTGTTCGTCGGCGAGGGCGCGCCGATGGCCACGCTGCTCGAGGCCCTCGCTCAGCAGCACGTCTCGTGGCCGTACCCGCGCCGCCTCCGCGACGCATTGGACGTTGCCGGCGTCAGGTCCGCCCCCGTGAGCCCGGCCCTCGTCGAGCAGCTCAGCGCACGCGAGCTGGACGTCCTCCGGCTGCTCGCGAGCGACCTCGACGGACCGGCGATCGCGCGCGAGCTCGTCGTGTCGCTCAACACCGTGCGTACGCACACCAAGAACATCTACGCCAAGCTCGGGGTCAACAGTCGGCGCGCAGCGGTCTCGAAGGCCGGAGAGCTCCACCTGCTCTCACGCTCCGGCCCCCGCTGAGCCTCGAAGTTCACCAGCTCGCTCACCACACGATGTGAGGCGCACTCACCACATCGGCTCCTAGCTTGCGGTCATGAGCACCACATCCACCAGCAACCCGGACGGGGCCAGCTGGTACGAGATCCGCCTGCAGGGGCGCCTCGACCCCCGATGGTCCAGCCGCTTCGACGGCATGACCCTCACCACCGGTGACGGCTTCACCCTGCTCACGGGTCTTGTCGTCGACCAAGCCGCCCTGCACGGCCTGCTGCACCAGCTTCGCGACATCGGTCTGTCCCTGGTCTCGGTCACCCAGGTCGAGGCCGACGACGTGACACGCCCACCTCGCACACCCGACACCACCACCTCAGGAGCCTGACATGACCATCACCGCACCAGCCGCCACCACGGCCCACGCCGCCGGCGCAACCACCGATCCGATGAGGAACCACGCGAGAGCCGCGGGCATCTTCTACCTGCTCACCTTCGTGTCCTCGATCCCCGCGCTGATCCTGATCGGGCCGGTGCTGCACAACCCCGACTACGTCACCAGCGGGGGACAGGACACCCGGGTGCTCTGGGGCTGCCTCCTCGACGCGGTCAATGCCCTGACCGCGGTCGGCAGCGCCGTCGCGCTGTACCCGGTGGTGAAGCGGCAGAACCGGTCGATGGCCCTCGGCTTCGTCACCTCCCGCCTGCTCGAGGCGGCCGTGGTCATGATCGGCGTGGTCAGCCTGCTCGCCGTCGTCACGCTGCGCCAGGACTTCGCCGGCTCAACCGGCGGCGACGCAGCCTCGCTGACGGTCACCGCCAACGCTCTGGTCGACCTCCGGAACTGGACCTTCCTGCTCGGCCCAGGCCTGATGCCCGCCTTCAACGCCATCCTGCTCGGCACCCTGCTCTACCGCTCGCGGCTGGTGCCGCGGATCATCCCGACCGTCGGCCTGATCGGCGCGCCGCTGCTCCTGACCGCCATGCTCGCGACGTTCTTCGGCGCGATCGACCAGGTCTCATCGGTCGCGGGAATCCTGACCCTGCCGGTGGCGGCGTGGGAGTTCTCGGTCGGCCTGTGGATGACGTTCAAGGGGTTCACGCCCTCACCGGTCCTGCCCACAATCGACCCGGCTGACACGAAGGCCGTGGCGCACCCAGCAGTCTGACGACCTCGGCCGAGGTCACCGTCGAAGGCGGCTCCGCATCAGCGGCCCGATCCTTCCACTTGCCGGACCCGGACGGACCCTGCCGCAGAACGCACTCATCTGACGCAACGCGAGTGGTCGATCGATCGGACTTTGAATCGTCCCGCAAGGGGATCGCGCTCCGGGACGCCGTCCGGCAGTCGGCGCCTCAGCCACGCGTGAAAGGAGTTGGCTCCCTCGGTTGCCGTCGAGCTTGTTGTCGGCGTTCTCGCACACGGCGCATGTGCTCAACACGACGACGTCCGGCTGCGCGCCGTCCGCGACCGGGGCGTAGCACGCCTCGTCGAGCAGGCCGGCGATGGCGCTCGTGTCGTGCACGTTCATCTGGCAGCCGTAGGTGCGCACCTCGTACGTCCTCGTCACCATGCCAAGGGCAAACTGCACCCTTGACAACTTTTCTTGTCAATGGCACGGTGGCGTCATGCAGGACGTCGAGGTCATCGAGAGCGCGGAGGCAGCCGCCGCCGCGCTGGATCCGGTCCGGGCCCGGCTGCTCGGCGAGCTGGCGGTCCCGGCCTCCGCCGCCGGGCTCGCCGCCCGGGTCGGCATCGCGCGCCAGAGGGTCAACTACCACCTCAAGGCGCTCGAGGCGCACGGCCTTGTGGAGCTGTCTGAGGAGCGCCGGCACGGGGGCATCACCGAGCGGGTGCTGCAGGCGTCGGCGGCGTCGTACGTCGTGTCGCCGGCGGCCGTCAGTGCGTCCGCGGCCGACCCGGACGCCAACGCCGACCACCTGTCGGCGGGCTACCTCGTCGCGCTGGCCGGCCGGCTGGTGCGCGAGGTCGGCGCCCTGGCGCGCCGGGCCGGCGCGTCCGGCAAGCGCCTGCCGACGCTGACCATCGACACGCAGATCGGCTTCCGATCGGCCGCCGACCGGGCGGCCTTCGCCGACGACCTGACCGCCGCGGTGCTCGACCTGGCCGCTCGCTACCACCACGACGACGGGCGCCAGCACCGGCTCGTCGTCGCCGCCCACCCCCTTCCTGAGGAGAGCACATGAGCACGATCCCGAACGTCCCGTACCGCCTGGAGTTCAGCGTCGAGGTTCCGGGCACCCCGGAGCAGGTCTGGCAAGCCATCGCCACCGCCAAGGGCATGAGCGCCTGGTTCCTGCCGACCGAGATGGAGGAGCGCGAGGGCGGCTCCCTGCACTTCACCATGGGCCCCGAGATGGGCTCGGACGGCCAGGTCACCGACTGGGACCCGCCGCGCCGCATCGTCTACCAGGAGGACTGGGCCGCCCTCATGGGCAAGGACCCGGACGAGCTCAGCCCGCTGACGTCGGAGTTCCTCGTCGAGGCGCAGTCCGGCGGCACCTGCGTCGTGCGCGTCACCAGCAGCGGCTTCGGGACCGGCGCCGCCTGGGAGTCGGAGTTCTGGGACGACATGGGCACCAGCTGGATGCCGTTCTTCGACAACCTGCGCCTCTACCTGTCGCACTTCCCCGGCCAGGAGGCCACGCAGCTCGAGGTCACCGCATCCCACGCCGGCGACGCGGAGACGCTCTGGTCGACCCTGCACGACGCGCTCGAGCTGGGCGAGGAGGGCGCGACGGTCCAGGTGCGCGGCGCCACCGGCACGGTCGAGCGTGTCGGCGAGCGGCAGACGCTGGTCCGGCTCACCGCGCCGGTGCCCGGGATGCTCAACGTCTTCGCGCACGGCGAGGGCGACGGCAGGGCGACGGCGGGCGTACGGGCGTACCTGTTCTCCGCCGACGCGGCGGACTACGTGCGGCGCGAGGAGCCGGCCTGGCAGGCCTGGCTGCAGGGGATCTCCGTCCCGGCCTGACCTTCTGCGCGGACTGCTGGGGGCGCATATCAGCGGCGCGCATCCCACCCTCGGCAGCGGAACCGACCGGCGTACTCCGGTCGATGCGACTGAATGACACCCCAGGGCCGAGACCGTCACGTGCCAGTCAACGCAGCCCGTATGCAGTGACCGAATGATGGAGGAACGACATGAACAGCATGAATGACACCGGGGTCGTCGCAGGCCCGGCGTCGGGCCAGACCAGCCACACCCACCGACTCCGCGGGCTCGCCGGCACTGGCTTCATTGCCACGCTCGCAGCGATGGTGGCTACCACCCTGGCCGCTGCGCTTGCCCGGGCCGTTGGCGTCGACTTCGAGGTCCCCGATGGTGGCGAGACGATCCCGTTATCCGGGTTCGCCGTAGTGACCGGCTTCTTCTCGGTCGTGGGCATCGTCATTGCCGCCGGTCTTCTTCGTTGGAGCACTCGCCCCGCCGAGCGATTCGTGCGGACGGCAGTGTCGCTGACCGCGATCTCGTTGGTCCCGCCCCTCCTCTCTGAGGCAAACCCCGCCACCATCAC
>WNFV01008625.1_pt1 | contig 12736 bp, 11 predicted proteins | sample 5400101 | NCBI WGS metagenome assembly WNFV01 (sample SAMN13153361, study PRJNA577476) | soil metagenome | isolation source: 115 cm soil or saprolite under grassland replicate 1 | place: USA:California | collected 2016-06-15
CGGTGACGCTCGAAGCTGGATCGATGCACCACAAGTCGAGCGTCAGGCGCCGATGAGACCGAGAAGCCTCCAGCAACGGCCGCTTGCCTCCTACCCACTGTACGCCTGGTGTCTCCCTCGACCCTGCCCGGCGGACTGCGAGGTCATCGACGCAATTGCTGGCCGCGTTGGGTATCCGGGCGGGTCAGAGCGAGTGACGCCCCATGGCGACGACCTTGGCGTCGGCAGCTCGGCAGTCATCGCGATCCTGCTCAAGGAACCCGGCTACCAGCGCTTCCGGGACCGCTTGGCGACCTCCGAGCAGGTCAGTATCGGGGCACCCGCCGTCGTGGAGAGCTCCCTGGTGCTGTCCTCTCGGCTGGGACGCGCCGGCAAGACGCTGCTCGCGCGGTTCCTCCAGGAGGCCGAGATCGAGGAGGAACAGGCGATGAACTTGACCGGTGCGTGGCGGATCGTGGAGATGGATCTCTGGGATGCTGACTGTTTGGTCAGTGCCGTTCTGTAGACTGCCTGGTGATGAGAGGGGCATTGTCCTGGGCTGGTTGCGGTGATTCGTGAGGCCCGGTGCCAGGATGGGGAGGCAAGGCGTGTCGCAGGAGGAGTCCTTCGAGAGTGCGCTCGCCACGGCCGAGGAGCAGGCGGGCGCCACGCTTCGGGCAGCTGCCGCGGTGACTCGTGAGCTTCGCAAGGCCAGGGCCGCTGCGGCCGGTGGGCAGACACGTGAGCTGCGGCGGGGGCTGGAGGCCGCCCAAGGGCTGGCCACGAGCCTTGCCGATGCGGTAGGCGCGCTCCGGTCGGGGTTCGATTTCGACGAGGGCGAGTACCTGGCGTCCGGGTCGTACGCCAAGGAGCTGCTGGCGATGGCCGCCGCGCGGGGCGTCGACATGTTCGAGGAGGACGAGCGGCTGTTGTGCTACCCCTCGCTGGTCCGGGTCCTGCCCGATCAGGCCGCGCTCGAAATCGACCGTAGGCGGGAGCGGCGTCTGCGCCCGTCGGTGGTGGTCGACCTGCTCGGCGCCGCGCAGCGCCGCGGGCCCCGGTTCCGGCCGGAGCCGTTCCTGGACTCGCTGCGAGCCGCCTATGAGCTCGTCATCGCCAGGCAGGGCAAGAAGGCGGACGCGGTGGTGCGGCTGGTCGACGTCTGGGCGGTGCTCACGCTGCTGCCCGGGCAGGGCAGGGAGTACACCAAGCAGGAGTTCGCCCGCGACCTGTACCTGCTCGACCAGAGCGGGATCACGCTGGCCCCACGCGGCGGGCGGCGGCTGCGCTGGAGCGCGAGCACCGGCACCAAGGGCGCCGGTGTGCTCACCACGGTGGCGCGCGGGGGCCAGCAGCAGCGCTACTGGGGGATCTCCTTCTCGTTGCCGGCTGTTGAGTCGGACGAGCCGCTGGCGCCATGATGGCAGGGCAGCGCGCCGAGGGGGGCGTCCCGGCGGTCGGCGCCGGGCTCGAGGTCGAGGATTACCTGGAGTTCCTCGGCAAGGAGTACCTTGCGGGGTTCATCCGCCAGGGGGGCGCGGCGGTGAAGGTCGTGGTCGCCGGTGACGACGACGTGGCCGCGCGGTTTCACGCCGGGCTGGCCGCCGATGCCGCTGCCGAGGGGTTCGTGTACGCGGCGGTGGATGCCGCCGCGACGCGGGCTCATCTGGCCGATCAGCTGTTCTTCGCCGTCGCCGGGCAGGTCGACTGGGCCGCGCTGGCCTCCAGGGCGGTGCGGGCCGCCTATGACGCGACCGCGTTCCCGGTACCGGAGCCGCCGGGCGATCTGACGGTGGCCGCCGTGGCTGCCCATCACGAGGTGGACGCCCGTGAGCTGTACCGTAGCGTGCGGCGTGCGCTGGAGCATGCGCTGCTGGGCGCGACCGGCCTCGCCCACGAGTTCCGCTTGGCGATGCTGCGGCTGTGCCAGGCCGAGCTGGGGGTCGGTGAGGTCGACGTTGCCGAGCGTGACGCTGTGCTGGGCTGGCTAAAGGGGGAGCGGGTCGCGCTGGCGCTGCTGCGCCGGTCGCTGATCTACGGGCGGATCGGTCGCCACAGCGCGCAGGCGATGCTGACCTCGCTGGCGAGCTGGCTGCCACGGGTCGGGCATGGAGGGCTGGTGCTCGACATCGACCTCGCCCGCTTGGCGGTGGGGCGCCGCCCGCCGGTCGAGCAGCGCGAGGGGGTCTACTACTCCAAGGCTGCCGTCCTGGATGCCTACGAGGTGCTGCGCCAGCTCATCGACGCCACCGACGTGCTGTCGGCGGCGATGGTCGTGGTGGTGGTCCCGCCTGAGCTGCTTACCGACGAGGTTCGTGGCCTGCCCGCCTACAGCGCGCTGCACCTTCGCGTCGCCGATGAGGTGCGCGACCGTCGCCGACCCAACCCGTATGCCGGTCTGGTCAGACTGGAAACACGGATGGAGGCGGTGGCGGTCCGGTGACCGAGTTGCGCGTTCCGGCGGGTGAGCACGATCAGGTGGCAGCCCGGCGAGCGGTGGAAGCGCTGCGCTCCGGCGTGCCGAGCCGGGCCGCGGTGGCGGCGCTGGGCTCGGCCCAGACGGAGATCGAGGACCGCTTCGCCGGGCTGCTCGAGCAGGCCGGGGACCGCCCCGCCGGGGCGCGGCACCCGGCCGGCCTGCTGCTCGGGGGCGGCTTCGGCTCCGGCAAGAGCCACCTGCTGGAGCATCTGGCGCAGCTCGCGCTGGATGCTGGATTCGTGGTCGGCAGGGTGGTGGTGAGCAAGGAAACGCCGCTGTACGACCCGGTCAAGGTGTTCCGGGCGGCGGCGGCCAGCGCTGTCGTCCCTGGTGGGCATGGTCCGGCCCTGGTCGAGGCGGCGGCGAGCCTGGATCCTGGCACGCCCGCCCATGGTGACCTGTGGCGCTGGGTCAGCGCCCAGGGCGCCGGCCTCAACGAGCGGTTCGCGGCGACGCTGCTGCTGTTCGATCGGCTCGGCGCCACCGACGGGGAGCTTGCCGACGCGATCGTGCGCTTCTGGTCGGGTGACCCGATCAAGGTGGCAGAGGTGCGCCGGCGTCTGCGGGAGACCGGCGAGGCCCGCTACCCGCTGCCGGCGGTGCCCGCCCGCGAGCTGGCGCGCCAGCGGTTCCGCTTCGCGACCCGGCTGATGGTCGCAGCCGGCTACTCGGGCTGGCTGGTGCTGTTCGACGAGGTCGAGCTGATCGGGCGGTACTCGGTGCTGCAGCGCGGCCGATCCTATGCGGAGCTGGCCCGCTGGGTGCGGGGTGCGCACGATGATCCCGGGCTGCCGCTGGTGGCGGTTCTGGCGATGACCGACGACTTCGAGGCGGCGGTGCTGTCGGGCAAGAACGACCGCGAGGTGGTGCCGTCCAAGCTGCGCTCCAAGCAGACGCTGGAGTACGACGAGCTCGCCGGCTTGGCCGAGGCTGGCATGCGGGCGATCGACCAGGAGATGCTGCTGCTGGCGCCGCCCGACGACGCCGAGCTCGACCGTGCCTACGCGCGGCTCAAGGAACTGCACGGCGAGGCGTTCGGCTGGGACCCACCTGAGGTGGCCGGCCTGGAGCGGCTGGGCACGACCAGGATGCGGCAGTACGTGCGGGCCTGGATCAACGAGTGGGACCTGGTCCGGCTCGACCCGGAGTTCGCCCCGCAGACCGAGGTGGTCAACCACGCCCTGGACAGCGCCACCGCCTACCGCGAGGACCCCGACTTGGAGGGGACCGCTCCCGACCGCGGCGCAGAAAGCAGCACCTAGCTCAAGGCGGGCGCCTGGCGAGTGGACTCGAAGCTGGCTTGGAATGACTCCTGCACGACGGGATTGTCGAGATCAGGACGCCGAAGCCGGATACAGTGGGTTCTTCTCGACCGGTAGGAACTGGGAGACTGCGGCCGGAACTCGTGGAGGGGAGTCTGGGAGTCGCTGGCAGGGTGCCGCAGGGCGAGGTGGGGAGTGCATCGATGGTGGTCAGTGCGGAGCTGGTGTGGCGGAGCGGTGAGCGAAAAGGCGAGCTGGTGGAGTTCGCCCGCGAGCGCCGATTTGACCGTGCCTTCCGGCAGGCGTTCGAGCGTCGCTTTGGTGAGGCGCCGGAGGTGGACGAGGAGCAGTTCATCAATTTCCTCGATTTCTTCGTGCTGCAGCATCGCCTGCCGGATGGGCGCACGGTGGTGGAGCATTTCGTGGCCGAGCATCCACAGTTGCCCGAGGAGGAGCGGGCGATGCTGCTCGGCTGGCGGGAGGTGGTGGAGGGGATCTTTCGGGTCCAGCGACGCGACGGCGATGCGCTGGTGGCGGTCAACCTGGTGGACGAGCTGACCTACCGGGTCCGCTCCAACCGAGGGCCTACCGCCCTTGCGTCGATGCGGCGTGGGATGTTCGTGATCGCCCGGCTGGTCCCGATCGGCCAGGAGTGGCTGCTGAGTGGGGCGTCGACGATATGGCCTGCCGCCAACCGTGGCGAGGCGTACCGGCTGGCGGCGGAGCTGGCCGCAAGGCACCCGGAGCTGGTGTTCCGCAACCCGGAGCGGCTGGCGCAGGGCAGGGAGCGGCAGCGCGAGGAGCGCCGCCATTTCATCGCCTTCTTCGGCTCGGACCTGGTGGTGCTGTCCGGGGATGAGCTGGCTGGGCGTATGGAGGCGTACTGGCGGTTTCGCATGCATGAGGTGCGTGACGCCGAGGGCAGGTCGGCCGCCGACCGCCTCAGGGAGCGCTATGGCGCGGCGGCCCAGGTGCCGGAGGTCGGTCTGCCAGCGGACCTGAGCGAGGCGGACACGGTCGGGGTGGTCTACGACGAGGTGGAGGGGAACTATTTCTGGGCGAATTTCGGTTTGCTTCAGGAGACGTTCGCCGACCCGGCGCTTGCCGCCCGTCGGCGGCATCGGGAGGCGGTGCTGGGGTATTTGGAGGAGCCGAGCATCTCGCCGTTGGCGTTGCGGCGGCTGGCCGAGCCGGATCCTGAGCGGGCGAGCCAGGTGTTCAGACGAGTGCTGAAACGGCCCGGATTCTCGTGGGAGCGGGACGGCGAGGCGCTCTTGCGGCAGTACAAGGCGAGCTGGTTCGAGCGGCCGGTGCTGCCCAGCGTCACGCCGATCAGCCAGGCGCTGTCCGACCACTATGGGCCGGCGCGCCGGCCGAGCAAGGGCGGCAAGCGACGCTGACGGGAGGCTCAGGTGGGATCGGCGCGTGACGAGGAGCGGGGAGCGGCGCATCTCGACGGAGATTGTCGTGGATGCCTACGGCCCCGAGGAGCAGGCGATGGGCTGGTACTACGTTCAGGCCGGTCAGTCGAGCGAGCCGGGTGGGGTGCGGAAGGGGTTGACCACCCGCAGCCCGTCCATGTCCGATCCGTGCTGGAGGTCCTCGGTCAGCAGGTGCTCGCAGCCGGCGATGCGTGCCGCGGCCACGATCAGCGCGTCCCAGCAGGACAGCCCGAAGCGGTCTTCGATCAGCCAGCTGCTCTCCAGCACCTCGGCACCGACAGGTACAGGCCGCCAGGCGAGCAGGTCGCGGACGTCGGCGCGGGCTGCTTCGGGGCTCAGGCCTGGCTTGAGCTTGCGGGTGGTGGCCGCGTAGTACTCCTGGAGGACTTGGAAACTGAGCCGCGCCGTCTGGGTCCGCCACAGGTGCTCGATCCACGCCAGGGCCTGTGGCTGCTTGTCGGGTTCTGAGGCGTCTCGGGCGTAGACGAGCAGGTTGGTGTCAACGAAGACCGGCACGGTCGTGCAGCTCCTCACGGGCAGGGTACCGGCCGGTGTCCTTGAGCGCGGTGGGGGTGCGGGCGAGGTAGCGTTGCATGGCGTCCTGGTAGGTGGTCTGGGCGCGCATGTGCTGGTGGAGGAGTTCGCCGATGAGGCGGGAGACGCTCATGTCCCGGTGGGCGGCTTCGATGCGGGCCCAGCGTGCGGTTTCCTCGTCGAGGGTGATGGTGATGTTCTTCATTCCACGATTCTCGTGTTACACGAGATTCGTGTCAAGGTGACGGGGGAGTGGACCCGCCACCTTCTCGACGCGGTCGAGGTCTGCCGAGCTGAGGCGTGCGGTCTCGACGCCTACGCCTTGGCGCGGATGACCACCCTGCATGGCGCTCATACCCTCGGTGAATCATCGTGGCACAGGGACGGATGCGAAGGCGGTGCTGGGCGTGATCGGCGATCCGGATGGTGTCGGCCGCGTGCTCGAGGTGCTCCGTGCAACCGGTGCGGCTGGGGACGCTGGCGATGGTGCTGGCGGGCCACTGGTGTTCGCGACGCTGCTGCCCGCCAGACCTGCCGAGCATGCCACGCTGGACCCGCCGCCGGATCGAGCAGGCCCTCAAAGAAGGCACGGTCAACGGGGTCGCCTCCACCAACGCGCTGGAGCTCGGCATCGACATCGGCGGGCTGGACGCCGCGATCCTGGCCAGCTATCCCGGCACGATGATGTCGACCTGGCAGCAGGCTGGCCGGGCCGGCCGTGGCAGCGCCACTGCGCTGGTCGCCTTCGAAGGACCCCTCGATCAGTATCTCGCCCGGCATCCCAAGGAGCTGCTCAGCAAGCCCCACGAGCACGCCGTCGTCGATCTCGACAACCCCTACATCCTCAACGGCCACGTCCTGTGCGCCGCCGCCGAGCTCCCCATCAGCGACCGCGACGAGGCATGCTTCGGCCCGAAGCTGCCTGACGCGCTCGCCCACTGGGAACGGAACGGGCGGCTGGCCAAGACGTCAGTCGGCTGGGTGTACCACGGCAGAGGACGGCCCGTTGCTGAGGTGTCGCTGGATGCGATCGACGCCGGCCGCGTTGAGGTGCGCTGCAACGACGCCAACGGCGACCCCAGCCACTCCAGCCGCGGCCGGCTGCTCGAGGTGCTGTCTGAGCGGCGCGCCTACGCCAGCGCCCACCCCGGCGCGATCCTGTACCACCAGGGCGACAGCTATCGGATCCTCAGGCTCGACCTCGCCAGCGGCGTCGCGGCCGCCCAGCGGGTGAAGACTATGGATTACACCGAGCCGATCAACCAACCCAGCATCGCGGTGGCGGCGGAAGGCCGTCGGCGTCCACTCAACGGTGGTATCGGCGGTGGCTTGGGCAGCACCTTGTTCGTCGGCAGGGTGGAGGTCACCGACGAGTTCGTCGGCTACCGACGCAAGCGCTACGACCGCGTAGTCCAGACCTGCGGCCTGGAGTTGCCGCCGGTCCAGTTCGCCACCGTCGGCGTGTGGTGCGTGATCTCCAGGCGGATCCGCGACGCGGTCCGCGCTGCAGGCTGGGACTGGCTGGGCGGCTTGCACGCCGCCGAGCACGCCATGATCCACCTGCTGCCGCTGTTTGCGATGTGCGACAAGCGCGATCTCGGCGGCATGTCCACCGCCGCGCACCCCGACGTCGGTGGGGGCGCGGTGATCTTCATCTATGACGGCTACCCAGGCGGGATCGGCCTCATGACATGCGGCCGCTCGGTCGCCGCAGCGAGCGAACGCTTGTTCCTCCAGCCGGCAAGATACTCCATATCGGACTGTGGCCTGTTTGACCATGGGACGGCTGGTGGTGTAGCTGTGTCCTGCAGGCCAGGGGGATGGAGGGCTTGGCCGCGTTCCTGGTCGGGTGGCGGCGGTCCATCAGGTCAGCCGACCAGCCCCCGAACGGATATTGCCAACCGCGGTGTGGACCATTTGCGGCGTGACGAGAGCGAGCAGCGAGGTCACTGGTGCCACGAACGAAGGGTTGGGTCTTCGCACCCGACCGCGGCGGCACGCCGATCCCCGAGCCGGTCAGGCGCCGCACCGCCGAGCGGCTGCGCCGCTACGCCGAGCAGCACTTCGCCGGCTGCTACACCCGGCTTGAGATCCGCTTCCACGGGCAGTTCTGTTACATCGACGCCTACACCGAACCGGCGCCGCCCCCTGCCGGCTGGCCGCCCGCGGACTGGCCGGAGACGCGTGAGGAGTACCTGGAGCGGCTGCGCAACACCCCGACGCACCTGTGTCGCCTGCGCTACTTCGGCGACCAGGAGCGTTGGGGGTTTGCCTTCTACACCTACAGCAATGAGCGCTACGAGCTGTCGGTGTTCCCGTCGGGCGAGTTTTTCGGCCCGCCCGAGGAGGCCTTCCAGGTCGCTGCTGAGGCCTACCTTCGTTGAGCGTTGGCGTTGCAGCAGGTGCGTTGGCGGCACCAGAGCAACCAGCAGGTCCGCTCAAATGCCGGCTTGTTACGGTCACCACGGCTGCTGGGGTGACAGCCGCAGGCGCTGTTGCAGGTCGTTGGCGGCTGCGGTGGCCTCGGCCGGGTCGACGCCCAGCGCGGCGGCCACTGCCTGGACGGGGTGCCAGGCGCCCGCGTGGCGGCTGGTGAGGGCGGCCAGCCCCGCGGCGAGCCCCGGCGGCGGATAGGGGAGTGCTGACGGGTCCCGTAGCCGCCACCAGGCCGCGAGGCCGCGGAGGACCAGCGGCAGGCCGAGGTGGCGGGCTGCCGTGTCCCACAGGGCTGCGGCGACCGGGTCGAGCCGGGCCGGCGTGTTGGGGATCTCGTCGTAAAGGCAGTGGGCGAGCGCCGGGTGCAGGCCGTCGCGATGCGGGAGGGTGGGCCCGGCGGCGTCCGGTGCGGGCAGGACCTCCTCGACTGCCGCCTTGCCGGCCTGCAACCGCCAGCGCAGCGTATACGGGTAGCTGGAGCCGTCGTCGAGGGCGGCGGCGCCCGCGGTGGCCACGACGGGACCGAGAAGCGAGCTGGCCCCCATCATGCTGATCCTGGCCAGCCGCCGGCTCTGGCCGGGTGCCATCCCCACGGCGCACGCCGGTCCCTCGGCGCCGTACAGCCGGTACAGCACGCTCAACGGGGAGCCGGGCACCACCTGCTTGCGCGGCCAGCGCTCGCCGCTGGCGACTGCCTCCCAGAACGCGGTCGGCAGTTTGCTCGCGACCCGCCACGCCCGCTCCAGCTCCCGGTCGGGCGGCGGGGCGGGCGCGGCAGCGGGCGACCGGGCCGGCCGGCGGGTGGGCTTGCGGGTTGGCCTTGCAGCGGCCGGCACGGCCTTGGGTGCCGGCGCCGCCGCCGGGGACGGCGGTGCGGGTGACGCCACCGGCGCTGGCGGTGGGGCGGGAACTGGTGGTGGGGTGGGAGCTGGCGGTGGAGGCGCCGGCGCGGCCTGGCGGGGCCGTTGCAGGCACGCACAGCAGCCGAGCCGGTCCCGGCCCGCCACCAGCCGCTCGCTGGCGCCGCAGTGCGGGCAGCAGGGATCGACGAAGCCAGCGCGAGGAAGGACCCAGGTGAACGCGAACGGATGCGCGGTCTGGCCCCGGCGCACCCGCACGGACAGCTCGAGCGCCGGGACCAGCAGCAGGTGGAGGCGGAATGGCCGCAGCTGTTGGCTGGGGCGGAACTTCTCTTGGATCTCCGCCCGCCGGCGGCCGTGCTCGACCCTGGTCGCCTCGGCCCGGGCGTCCAGGAGCCGCTGGCGGTCCGGTTCGGCCTGCTCACGGCGCTTGGCGATCGCCGCGAGCGCGGCCTGGTAGTAGGCGTCGGTCTTGGCCAGCTCGTCGCGCAGTGGCGCCTGTGCCCGCCTGGCCAGGACGTCCAGGCGGGCCAGCGCCCGCTCCACGATGCGCTCGTGCGCCCTGGCGAGCGCCACCGCCAGATCGGGCGTCAGCGCCCGATGGGAGGCGTCGGGGACGGGCAGCCGCGGCGCCGCGGTGACGGCGGCCATGACGCTCTGGCCGAGCGGCAAGCCGGTGCGCCCGTCGACCCAGACCTCCTCACGCTCCTGGAAACGCTCGCCCGCCCCCGCGGCGTAGGAGACCAGCGCTCCGACCCGCAGCACGGGCAGGTACACCCGGGCCGGGTGACCCTCCGCGTCGATGCGGCCGTGGTCGACGTCGAACCGCTCCCGGGCCCGCTCCAGCAGCGCCGCCGGCGCCGGCGGCACCCCATCTGGCCAGGCCAGCCACGCGAAGCCGCCGTCACCCCGGTCGAGCACGCTGGCTGCTGCATGGTCCAGCACCGGGTGACCGGGGAGCAGCAGCAGCGCCCCGTCCTCGCGCGCAACTTCCGGGTCGGCGGTGACCGCGACCTCCTCGGGCAGACCAAGCTTGGCCTGCAGCTGGCTCGGCAGCACCACCAGGGCTTGGTCGTCGGCGTCCTCGTGCAGGCCGCCGCTGGCCTCCAGGTAGCGTAGCCAGAACGCAAGGGCCGGGTCGGTGGTTGTCACGGCTCAGTCGGGGCGATGAGATGGTCAACGCTGGCGCGGCTGGACAGGTAGTCCTGGCGCGCTCGGACCAGGTCGTCACCCAGCGACTCCAGGCGCGCCTGGAGCTCGGCGTCGTCGCGGCTGGTGACGTGGGCGTCGAACACGAAGCGTTCGAAGTCGAAGTCCTCCTCGATGCGCCCCAGGATCATGTCCAGCTCCCCAACGACCAGCTCGAACAGGTTGATCTTGGCCTCGAGCACCCCCAGGATCCGCTCCTCGACGGTGCCCCTGGTGACCAGATTGGTCAGCAGCACCTCGTGGTCCTGGCCGATGCGGTGGATGCGGCCCAGCCGCTGCTCGATCTGCATGGGGTTCCAGGGCAGGTCGACGTTGACCATGACGTGGCAGAACTGGAGGTTGCGCCCCTCACCGGCGGCCTCGGTCGTCAGCAGGACCGGCAGCTCGTCGCGGAACGAGCGGATCGCCTCCTCCTTGTCCCTTCGGCTCAACGCCCCGTGGTAGATGGCGGCCGGTAGGTCCCCCGTGGCCGCCAGGTCGGCCAGGAAGCCGAGCGTGTGACGGAAGGCGGTGAACACCACCACCTTGTCGCCAGCGGCGCGATGGCGGCGGAGCAGCTCGATCAGCACACGGGCCTTCTCAGTGGTGTCGATCTTGTCCGCCAACCGGGCCAGGTCCGGCCAGCCCGCCTTCTCCAGGCTCGGGGCCAGCGCCCATGGGCTCGACCCCGCCAGGCGTTGCAGGCTGCGCAGGGCCAGCCTGCGTGCGGGGGTGGCGCCGCGCCCCTCGAGGCGGACCCGGTCCGAGACCGAAGCGTACAGCTCGGCCTCCTCGGCGCCCGGCTGGACGCAAAGCGTCTCGGCCAGCCGTCGGGGCAGCATCGAGGCCAGCTCGCTGCGGCGGTGGCGGACCATTACCTCGCGCAGCCGCGCCTGCAGGTCGGCCATGTTACGAGCCGGCTCCGCGCTGGTCTTCGCAGGGCCGTGGCGCGCGCGGAACTCCTTGGGCGTGCCCAGTTGCCCGGGCCGGACCAGGTTGACAAGCTGGAAGAGGTCGTCGAGCCGGTTCTCGACCGGGGTCGCGGTCAATAGCAGCAGGTAGCGGGTGCGCAGCGCCCGCACCAGCCTGGCCGAGGCGCTGTGCGGGTTCTTGACCCGGTGCGCCTCGTCCACGATGACCAGGTCCCAGGCGGTCTCGGTGACCGCGTCGCGCAGCGGCGCCCGGCGCGCCGTCGAAAGCGACGCGATCAGCAGCGGCTGCTCCGCTGGCCCGGTCGCATGCTCGATGCCCGCGTCCTGGGCGAGCACCGAGGGCAGACCGAACTTGCGGTCCAGCTCCTGCTGCCACTGCTCCACCAGCCCGACCGGGACCAGGATCAGCGTCCTGGCCGCCAGGCCGCGCAGGCGCAGCTCGCTGGCGACCAGCCCAGCCTCGATGGTCTTGCCCAGCCCGACCTCGTCGGCCAGGATCGCCCGGCCACGCATCGCCCGCAGCGCGGCCCCGGCCGCCTGGAGCTGGTAGCCGAACGGCTCGAACCGCAACCGCGGCAGCGACACCAACGTCTCGAACCCGGGCCGCGCCCACACCCCGACCGCCTGGTCCACCAGCACCGAGGTGGCATCCTCGACAACCCGGCCCTGCTCCAGGCAGCGCAGCAACGCCTGGTAGCCGTCGAGCCCAGCGCGCTGGGCCACCGCCGTCGACGCGCGTGGTTGCATGGCATTCACCGGCCCGGTGTTGGGAGTCAGGCCAGCATTCAACCGGAGGCGCGCTCCGGGGCGCAACACCCGTCAGCCTGGCCGCTGGGGCGTTGCCGCCCGCGGCTACGCCTGGACCAGGAAGGTGAAGTTGTCGCGCCCGACGGAGCGCTGCAGCGTCTGCAGGATGGCGTCGGCGTTGTCGTGCGGCCCCTGGACGAAGAAGGGCTTGCCGTCGCGCCCGAAGCTGATCGCGCTCGGGCCCGCCCACGACCCAAGCTCACCAGTGGTTGCCGCAAAGCCCCGGGCGGGCTCGAACCCAAGGCCTCGCGCATACTCGACAGCTCCGAACACCAGATGCTGCGCCAGCTCCAGCGGCGCCTCGACCGGTCTGGCCTGGTAGGCGGCGAAGAACGAGCCAGTGAGCTCGGTCGCGCGGCGCTCGCTCATCACGCGTGGGCCGACCACGTCCTTGACTCCCAGACAGTAGACGTCGACCAGCCAGCCGCACAGGCGCAATTTGCCGTAGCGCTCCTGGCGCGTGACCAGCACGCTGACCAGGCCGAAAGAGTCATGGGAATCGGCGACATCGACATCGGGCCACCCGGGACGACCCTCGATGGTGAGCCCCTGGCTCCACCCGGGGCTCACCCAGCAGCCGGCGAGCTCGCGCTCGGAAGCGCCGGCGTGGTCTTCGGCGGCAATGGTCCTGACCAGAGGGACCACCTGTGCGGGCCGCAGGCCGAGCGCACGGGCAATCTCTTTCGGAGAACGACCCGTCGCGCGCAGCGCACGGACCTGTCCCAGCAGCTCCTCCCTGTCCATGTCGGCATCATTCATGGCCGGGCTGGAGCCGTCAAACGCCGCACGACGCTCCCGTAGGCCCAGGTCCCGGCAC
>WNFV01007350.1_pt1 | contig 12734 bp, 13 predicted proteins | sample 5400101 | NCBI WGS metagenome assembly WNFV01 (sample SAMN13153361, study PRJNA577476) | soil metagenome | isolation source: 115 cm soil or saprolite under grassland replicate 1 | place: USA:California | collected 2016-06-15
CTGGAAGGCGAGCGCAAGCAGGTCACCGTTCTCTTCGCCGACCTCAAAGGTTCGATGGAGTTGCTCGCCGATCGTGACCCAGAGGAGGCGCGGAAGCTGCTCGACCCGGTGCTCGAGCGGATGATGGAGGCCGTCCACCGCTACGAGGGCACAGTAAACCAGGTGATGGGCGACGGGATCATGGCCCTCTTCGGCGCGCCGCTGGCCCATGAGGACCACGCGGTGCGGGCCTGCTACGCCGCCCTGCGAATGCAGGAGTCGGTGAAGCGTTATGCCGAAGACGCATTCCGGCGTTACGGGGTTCCGGTCGAGATCCGGGTAGGCCTCAACTCGGGCGAGGTAGTAGTCCGGGCCATCGGTTCGGATCTCCACATGGACTACACAGCGGTCGGGCAAACCACCCACTTGGCCGCGCGCATGGAACAGATGGCCAGCCCAGGAACGATCTTGTTGTCTCCGGACACGCTGGCCCTTGCCGAGGGCTTTGTGCAGGTGCTCTCGCGCGGCCCGGTGCCAGTGAAGGGACTGGCGGCTCCGATCGAGGTTTTCGAGCTCACCGGGGCGAGTCCGGCGCGCAGCCGGCTGCAGGCCGCCGCCGCCCGAGGGTTGACGCGCTTCGTGGGCCGCGATACGGAGATCGAGGTGCTGCGGCACGCCCTGGAACAGGCGGGTGGAGGCCGCGGCCAGGTGGTAGCCGTCATGGGCGAGGCTGGTGTGGGTAAGTCGCGCCTCGTGTGGGAGTTCACCCACTCGCATCGCAGCCAGGGGTGGCTGGTGCTCGAGGCCGCCTCCGTGTCCTACGGCAAGGCCACCACGTACTTCCCAGTGGTCGAGCTCCTACGCAGCTACTTCGGGATTGAGCCGCGCGACGACGATCGGAAGATGCGCGAAAAGGTAACGGGCAAGCTCCTCTCCCTCGACCGAGCTCTGGAGCCGATGCTGCCCGTGTTCCTGTCGCTGCTCGACACACCGGTCGCGGACCCCGGGTGGACGAGCCTCGATCCCGCGCAACGCAGGAGGCAGACGCTGGAGACGCTCAAGCGGCTCCTGCTGCGGGAGAGCCAAGTGCAGCCGGTGCTGCTGGTGGTGGAGGACCTGCATTGGATCGACTCCGAGACGCAGGCCTGGCTAGATCTGCTGGTCGAGAGCGTACCGACGGCACGGCTACTCCTGCTGGTGAACTACCGGCCGGAGTACGGACACGGTTGGGGGAGCAAGACATGTTACCGGCAGGTGCGGCTGGATCCCCTGCCGGCGGCGAGCACGGGGGAGCTTCTCAGGACGCTGCTCGGGCCTGGCCCGGGGCTCGCGGATCTCGAGCGGCTTCTGATCGAGCGCACGCAGGGCAACCCCTTCTTTCTCGAGGAGAGCGTGCGGGCACTGGCGGAGACACGGGCGCTCACAGGGGAGCGCGGTGCCTATCGGCTCGCCTGGCCCATCCACAGTCTTCAGCTTCCCCCCACGGCACAGGCGATCTTGGCCGCTCGTATCGATCGCCTCGCTCCCGAAGATATTATAAGCGACTGCTTCAGGCGGCAGCAGTGGTCGGCAAGGACGTACCGTTCGCCTTGCTCGAGACGGTCGCCGATGAGCCAGAGGAGCGTCTTCGCCAAGGGCTCGCACGGCTGCTGGCAGCAGAATTTCTCTATGAGGCGCGGCTCTTCCCCGAGCTCGAGTACACCTTCAAGCATGCGCTGACGCACGAGGTCGCCTACGGCGGAGTCCTGCAGGATCGGAGGCGCCCGCTCCACGGGCGTATTGTCGAGGCGATCGAGCGCCTCCACGCCGGCCGTCTCGCCGAGCACACCGAGAGCCTCGCGCATCACTCGTTCCGGGCCGAACGCTGGGACGAGGCCGCAGCCTACGCGCTCCAGACCGCCCGCCGGGCCTCAGAGCGCCAGGCATGGGGGGAGACGCGCGCGGCGGTCGAGCAAGGGCTGGCGGCCGTCGCTCACCTCTCGCCGGACCAGGCGGTGCTCGAACTCACGATCGACCTGCGACATGTCTACCATCCCGCACTCGTCTCTCTGGGAGAACCGGAGCTGCTCGCCGCCAACCGGGAGGCGCTGGTGGAGTGCGCTGAGTGCCACGGTGATCACCACCGCGTGGTCCATGCGAAGATCAATTTGGCGAACGCGCTGTGGTTCAACGGTGAGGCGGCGCGAGCTTTACCCGTTATCGAGGAGGCGGTCGCCATCGCCGAGGCGCTCCAAGACGTGAGGCGGCAGATCACTGCTGGTTTCGACCTGGGCCAGATCCGCGGGGCCCTTGGCGATCACCGCGGCGCGATCGATGCGCTCGAGGGGGCGAGGGGTTTACTCCGGGGCGAACTCGTGGGCGACCAGCTGGAACGAGCCTTCCACCCCTTTGGTAGCATCCGGCGCTCGCTCTCGGAAAGCCTTGCCGAGCTCGGGCACTTCGAGCGCGCGCTCGAAGTGGCCGCCGAAGCGATGCGCTTCGCCGAGACGGTCAGGCAGCCCTCCACCCTCGTCCAGGCCGCGGCGGCGACCGGAATTACGCTGCTCACGCGGGGCCGGCTGGCCGAGGCCATCCCGTCGCTCGAGCGAGCGCTGGAGGTCGTTGGCCAGTCAGCAGGGCTCGCCTCGATGTATCCCGGCGCCGCAGCGAACGTCGCTCGAGCGTATGCCCGAGCCGGGCGGACGGACCGCGGGCTCCAGCTCGCAGTGGACGCGGCGGAGCGTGCACCCCGCACGTCTCCGTTCCGGCTGAGCTACGTGATGCTGGCCTTGGCCGAGACGTACCTGTGTGCGAGCCGTACCGACGACGCCCGGATCGCCGCCAGGCAGGCAGTGGAACTCGCCCACCAACGCGGCGAGCGCTCGATTGAAGCGCACACCCTGTGGCTCCTCGCGGAGGTGGCCGCGGCAGCCGAGCCATCTGATGTTGCCGATGTCCGTACGCAGTACTGCACGTCGCTCAAACTCGCGACCGAGCTGGGAATGCGCCCGCTCATCGCCCACTGCGACCTCGGTCTTGGCAAGCACTGGCGGCGCAGGGGCAAGCTCGAGCAGGCCCGCGAGCACCTCACGATCGCGACGACGATGTACCGCGAGATGGACATGCCCTTCTGGCTCGAGCAAGCGGCAGCTTTCTTGAAGGAGCTCGGCTAACTAGTTTGGGGTGGTGGATGATGAAGTTCTCCGGAGGCAATACCCCGTGCGTGAGGTCATGTCAATGGGTGTGTACACCCCGCCGTCTCCCCTGCCCTACCACGGAAACCTCCCCCCGAGCCCGCCCCTCTCGCCCTCCCTCACCACCGCCTTGACGGCGAGGTCAACGATCGTGGGTCGGGGCTGTACGGTGAGCTGGACCCCGAAGGGTCGAGGGCCTCGGACGGCTTTCGGTGAACGCGATAAGATTGCATCCATGGCCCATCGCCTTCCCATCTGGCTCATCTCCATGCTGGTCACCACCCAGACCAGGCCCGATCAGATCGAGGCGAGCGGAGCGAGCCGAGGGACAGGCCGCGACGTGCGGCAGTCACGACCAGCGTGGTAGAGTCGACCCTGGACACGGAGGCGCAGATGGACAGCTCGAAGGTCGCCGCGCTGAAAGACGAGATCCTGGCCCTGCCCGAGCCGGAGCGGCAGGAGCTGGCCCGGGAGGTGCTCCCGGCCCTGCTCCTCACGCCCGCAGGGCTCGCCGAGATCGACGAGGCGCTGGCATGCCTGTCGGACGACGAGCTCGACGCCCTGGTGGAGCGGGCGCGCGGGCGGACGGCGAGTCTCGGCGAGGAGAGCATCGCCACCGTGATCGCCGAGGCCCTCCGGGCTGCCCGAGCTCAGAGCCGTCCTTGACACGCAGGTCCTGCTGAGGGGCGCGGCCGCCAAGGCCGAGACCCTCACCGCCCGCATCTACGATGCCTGGCGGGTCGGCCGCTTCACCCTCCTCACCTCCGAGGCGATCCTCACCGAAGTGGCGGCCGTCCTCGCCCGTCGCGAGGTGCTCGCCAAGCTCCGCCTGACGCCGATCGAGGCGCGCGCGCTCGTCATGCTGCTCCGCCGCCGCAGTGTGATCGTCGAGCCCTCGGTCGTCATCCGCCAGAGCCGCGATCCGGCGGACGACAAGTTCCTCGAGTGCGCCGTGGCCGGTGGCGCGCACTGTCTCGTGAGCGCCGACGCCGATCTGCTGGTGCTGGGGCAGGTTCGCGAGATCCCGATTATCGACATCCGCGCGTTCTGGGCACGACTCGACGACAGAGCCCGCCGGCGGCTGATCGCCGCCGAGGCGTGCGCGGGTGCCTGCACGCCGATGGCCGCGGTGCGCGTGCGGGGCCAGAAGTACCGCGCGTGTTTCCGGGGCCGAGCCGTGCGCTTCACCCTGCACGGCGAAGGCCCCGCCGGCGACCAGTGGACCAACCGCGCGTGCGCGACGGCGCGGTCGAGAGCCGATGTTCCCCCGCTACGCGCGCACTGGGCCGCGCCGCGCCCGGTACGCCGCCCAGATGCACCGCCACTCGGTGGTGGAGACGGACACGGCATGTGTGTGCTGCATCTGGTAGAGCCCCCGCCGAGCTGCCCCAGCGAGCGCGGCACGGCGCGTTCGACACGCGCGAGGAGCGCGCGCGCCGTCGGCCGGAGCGTCACCGTCCGCTCGAGCGCGGTCCTGCGCAGCTGGTAGTGCGACCACGCCACGCTGGCCTGCTCGTGCGTGAGGGCGAGCGCGTAGGGCCGCTTGCCGAGCGCGCCCAGCTCGTCGAGCGACGGGCGGGCACCGATCAGTGAGGGCTGCGCCTTCCCTCTGATCCCGGAGTTGCGCGCGCTTCTGGAGCGGCGGCAGGCGATCACGCGTCGCTGCGAGCGCGCCCAAGGGCGCATCATCGCGCATGTGTTCCACCGCTACGGGACGCCCATCAAGACGCTCCGGCGGGCCTGGAGGACGGCCTGTAAGGAAGCTGGACGGCCTGGGCTCCTGCTCCACGACCTCCGGCGCTCAGCGGTCAGGAATCTCGAGCGGGCGGGTATCTCGCGCTCCGTGGCGATGACTCACCGGCCACAAGACTGAGGCCGTGTACCGGCGTTACGCGATCGTTGCGGAGAGCGACCTCCGGGAGGCGGGAACGAAGCTTGCCGCTGCGCTCGGTACCACCGCCGCGACGGCTTCACTCAGTGACAGTTTCGGTGACAATTCAGTTACAGTGCGGAAAGAGCGTTCGCTAAATGCATGAAATTATGGTGGGCAGGGACGGGATTGAACCGCCGACACCAGGATTTTCAGTCCTGTGCTCTACCAACTGAGCTACCTGCCCACCACGAAGTAGCGAGAATACCAGACGGGGTGGGATCTGTCTATGAACCGCCCCCTCAGAGCCCCCTGACCCTGCCCTCTCCCCCGGTGGGGGAGAGGGAGAAGGGCTGTTACTTCTCGGGGAGGTCGGCGCCGGTGTCGGACTCGAAGACGATTTCGTCGTCCTCGTCGATGGTGAAGCACTCGGTGAGGACGAAGGGCACCTCGTGCTGGACGAGAAAGCGTGTGAGGCGCGCCACGGCCACGGGATGCGATTCGAGGTGGAAGGACAGCGCGAGGTCCCCGATCTCGTCGATGGCGAAGAAGGCCCAGTCGCCGACCACGAGGGCCTCCATGTCGTCCTGGAAGGTGACGCCACCTTCGAACTCCGGGGAGCCTTGGGCCAGGTCGAAAAGCTCCTGGAGCTTGGCGTTGCGCTCGGCCTCGTTGAGGGGCACCTACATGCCTTTGAAGACACTCTCGGCGGCCATGGCGCCGAGCGCCTTCTCGTACGCGGCGAGGGTGCGGGCCACGTCCTCCTCCGAGTGCACCGCGGACAGCCAGCCGTGATAGGACGAGCAGTCCACGCCGTTGTTGAGAAGGGCGCAGCGCAGGAGCTGGTAGAGATCGCCGCGCCGCGGCCGGTCGAACCCGGCCAGGCCGGGCCGCCCCTCGAACGACACGTGAATGATCGAGGACTCGCCGAAGCACGTCCCGGGAACGCCCACGCGCTTCATCACATCGCCGATGCCCGTGCGCAGCTCGTCGGCGGTCTTGTTGGCGCGCGCGTGGAGGCCGCCGTCGGCCACCTGCTCCAGGGTGGCGATGGCCGCGGCGGCACACACGGGATTCGAGTTGAAGGTGCCGTTCTGCGCCACGCGCTCGGCGCGGTCCCAGACGGAATCGCCGCGATGAGCCATGGAGGACATGAGCGCCTTCTTGCCACACACGGCGGCGCCCGGCAGCCCGCCCGCCACGATCTTGGCCAACGTGGTGAGGTCCGGCGTCACGCCGAAGTACTGCTGGGCCCCGCCCGGTGCGTAGCGGAAGCCGGTGATGACCTCGTCGAAGATCAGGACGACGTTGTTGCGCTCGGTGAGCGCGCGCAGCTCTTGCAGGTAGCCGGGGATGGTCGGTGTGGTGCCCGACTGTCCGCCCGCGGGCTCGAGGATCACCGCCGCGACGTCGCCTCGCTTGAGCAATCCCTCGACCGCCTTGATGTCGTTGGGCGGGGCGAGGAGGAGCTGATCGAGGATCTGCACGGGCACCCCGGCCGACATGGGCACGTCGAAGGGCGGGTTCACCGCCGCCACCACGCCGTCATGCCAGCCGTGGAAATGGCCGTGGAGCTTCACCACCTTCGGATGCCCCGTATACGCACGCGCAATGCGCAGGGCGAGGTGCGTCGCCTCGGTGCCCGACATGGTGAAGCGCACCATCTCCGCGGAAGGCACGAGCCTGCAGACGAGCTCGGCCCAGCGGACTTCCAGCTCGTGGCAGGCCCCGAAGTGTGTGCCCCGCGGCGCCTGCTCCTGAATGGCCTTGACCACGGCCGGGTGGCAGTGCCCGAGGAAGAGCGCGCCGTGACCCATCCAGTAGTCCACGTATTCGTGGCCGTCCACGTCCCACTTGTGTGAGCCCTGCGCGCGATCAACGTAGATGGGAAAGGGCTTGAGGTGGCGGCTGTCGTGGGTGATGCCACCGGGAATGACCGCGCGCGCCCGCTCGTAGAGGGCGGCCGACTTCGGGTGGAGCGCGCGATAGGTGTCGAGAATGCTCGAAGACTGAGCCATCAGGGATGTCCTCCGTGAGATGACGGATTCTCCATCAAACGCAATAACTCTACCATGCCCACATGGGCCTCCACAGGCAGGGCGTCCACCGTGGCCTCGTGCTTCCGCGTGATACCGTCCACCGCCCCCGCCTTGACGCAGGCCTCGATCATGCGCCGCTCTTCGTCTCCCGTGTGCAGGAGCGGGCGCCGGGCGAGACGTGCCAGCTCGACGACGATCCCGTAGGCGCCCCAGTTCGATACGCCGGCCACCACCACGTACCGCGCGGACACCACGGAGGCGACCCGGCCGATGCGGGGACCCGCGCGCACCAGGCGCGCACGCAGAGCGCCCATGCCGATTTCGTTCCCGCCGTCTCCCACCCCGACGGTGATCACGCGTCGAGAGGCCTCGAGGAAGAGGGCGTCGAGCGGCGCGTTCCACTCCCGCACCGACTCGCCGCGCATGCTCAGGTAGTCGCCCGCCCCCGTGCGTCCCGGTCGCTCGACGCTGATGAGGTGCGTCGGCGCGTGCTCGACGAGAAGACGGCGGGCGGCGAGCGCGGCGTCATCGGCCGCGTGGAACGTCACGATCTGCGTAGGCTCTCCCAGCGCGGCGAGCGCGGCCTGCAGCGGAGGCACGGCCGCGGCGTCGGTGATGTAGGTCACCGCCGCTCCGAGCGAGCGGAGCGCCCGGCCCAGCGAGGCCGTGCCCGGCGGGCCGTCGGTCTCGGGCATGCCCGGGCCAACCGAGAAGCCGGTAGTGAGAGCCACGCGCTTGGCGCGTCGGAGGGCGCGGGCCGCCCGCGCGGCGGCGCCCGCAACGAAAAATCTGGCGATGCCCCGGCCGCCGGGGTCGAAGCCGAGGAGCGAATCGACCATCGCTTACGGGCGCGGCGCGGCCGGGGACGCGGGCGACTTGGGAGGCGTGGCTCCGGGCGTAGCCCCACGCGGCGTGGGTGACTGGGGGGCGGCGCCTGGAGCGGCGGGTGCGGTACCAGCGGTCGGGGCCTGGAAGGGCTGGGGCACGGTGAAGGTCATGGAATCCGCCCACTGACCCTGCTTCTCGAACACCACGATGAGGCCATCTTCGAAAAGCATGGTGGGAAATCCGCCCTGAGCGCCGGCCGCCGTCGGCATTCCCCAGCCGTCGATGACGGCCTGGAGAGGAAACATGTTCGGCTTCGGCTCGAGAACGAACACGCGGACCACGTCGGGCTTGAAGCCGTCGGGCTTGAGCAGACCCAGCTCGATGGTCACGCGGGTCATCCCGACCGGCGCCTTGTTGCCCTCGTACATCCACGTCGTGGTGTCGTACCCCTCGACCTTTTGCTTGGTCTCCTTGGACGGCGCCCCGTAGCGCTCGCGCACCTGATCCTGGGTGGTCACGCCGGGCTCCAGCCCGCCCCAGTTCGAAGCCCATGTGGATCCGGGCGCGGCCATGGCCAGCCCGATCGCCAACGTCAGCGCTCCAATGACTCGCATGGCCTTAATATCCCACAGCCGCGCCGTCTCCGCGCGGATCGGCACCGCCGCGGAGCACGCCGTCCTTCAGGATGGCGACGCCATGGGCCTGCCCCACCTGCGCGAACCAGTCCGACACGGGCTCGATGTTGTGCCCACGCCGAGCCAGAGCGTCGCGCGCCGCGAGCGGGACGCGGCCTTCGAGGCGCACGAGGTCAGTAGGATCGGTTGGCCAGATGCGCCCGTACATGAAGCGCGGGCGCTCGATGGCTTCCTGTATCTCCATGCCGTAGTCGAGCGCATTGCTCAGGATCTGCGAGTGGAACATGGCCTGCCCGTCGCCGCCCATGCTGGACAGGCCCAGCACCGGCCGACCGTCGCGAGTCACCATGCAGGCGATCAAGGTGTGGAAAGGCCGCTTGTGCGGTGCGAAGCAGTTCGGGTGCGCGGGATCGATGTTGAAATACGAGCCGCGGTTCTGGAGGACCACGCCCGTGCCCGCCGCCACCACGCCGGAGCCGAAGGCCCGGAACAAGCTCTGGATGACGGACAGCACATTGCCCCCTCCGTCCGCGACCACGAAGCCGGTGGTGTCGCCGTCGACGTCACCCCATTCGTGATACTGGGCTTTCTGACGATCGACAGCCGCCCGCCGGCGCGCCGCATACGGCTTGGCGAGAAGCTGCTCGATCGGTTGACGCGACCGGGCGGGATCCGCTATCCATCGATCGCGGTCGGCGTAGGCAAGCTTGGTCGTCTCGAGGAGGAGGTGGAGCCGCTCGATGGAGTCCGGCGCGTGCTTCGTCAGGTCGAAGCCTTCGAGCAGGTTCAGGGTGAGGAGAGTGGCCAACCCCTGGGTCGGTGGCGGCGTTTCATAGACGGTGTAGCCGCGATAGGTGGTGGACACGGGCTCGCCCCATTCGCCTTCATGCACGGCCAGATCATCTGCGGTGAGAAATCCCGCGCGCTCGAGCCGGGCGGCGATGGCGCGACCCACCCGGCCCTTGTAGAAGAGGTCCGGCTCCGTGCCCAGTTCCCTGATCGAGCGGGCGAGGTCGGGCTGGCGAAGCATGTCGCCCGGCTCGGGAAACACGCCGCCGGGGACGAAGATGCGCCGCCACTCGGGATCGTCGAAGAGCTCGAAGCGCTCGCGGATGGCCTGGCAGACGATATCGGAAATGGGAAAGCCGTCCCGAGCATAGTGGACCGCGGGAGCGAGGAGCTCGGCCAGCGGTCGCGTGCCGAAGCGCTCGAGCAGCATGGACCAGGCGCGGGTGACCCCGGGCACCGACACCGACCCCGGGCCCACCGGGGGGACGGCGGCCAGCCCGCGCCGCCCCAGCTCGTCGAGGGTCGCGCGCGCCCCCGAGCGCCCCGCGCCGTTCAGGAAGTGGACGCGCCGGGTTTCCGCTTCGTAGTAGAGGCAGAAGAAATCACCGCCGAAGCCGCAGTAGTTGGGCTGAGTCACTCCAAGCACCGCGTTCGCAGCCACCGCCGCATCGATCGCGTTACCGCCGGATTTGAGCGTCTCCACGCCCGCCAGCGACGCGAGCGGGTGACAGGTGGCGACCATGCCGTCCCGTCCCATGGGCGCCTGCCGATGCGCGTAGCCGACCTGGGGCACTAGGAGCCTCCAAAGATTCGAGTGATCTCGTCCTGCGGAAACGTGGGCATGGGGCGTGCGTGGCCGCCGGAGACGAGCGCCACTCCGTCAGAGGCCGCGGTGACACGGCCGATGGCGGAACAGTCGACGCCGGCCGCGCGACACGCGCTCGTGACCGTCTCCGCGTCGCCGGGGCCCACCGTCATGAGAAGCGAGCCCGACGCGATGGTGCCGAGCGGATCGAGCCCGAAGGCCTCGCAGAGCCGCCGTCCCTCGGGGAGGACGGGCACGCGCTCACGATCGACGCGAAGCCCCACGCCGGCGGCCTGGGCCAGCTCCCAGCACGCGGTGGCGAGGCCGCCCTCGGTGGGATCGTGCATGGCGTGGACTCGCGCCGCGCCGCAGGCCGCGCGGGCTTCGGTGACCACGCTGATGCCGGGCCGGCGGAGAAAGCCACGCGCGCGCTCCACGACATCGGCGGCCACGCCGCGACGGAGGGCCTCGTCTCCGCGCTCCCGGGCGATGATGGCCGCGCCTTCGAGGGGCACGCCCTTGGTCAGGAGCACCACGTCGCCGACCTGCGCGCCCCCCGTGGTCACGAGCTTGTCTTTGTCCACCTCGCCCAGCATCGCGCCGACCACGATGGGGCGCGGCAGGCCGCCCGTCACCTCGGTATGGCCGCCCACCAGAGAAACGCCGACGGTGGCGCACGCCTCGGCCAACTCGGCGAAGAGCTGCTCCACCTGCGCTTCCTGACTCTTGCCCTCGGGCAAGAGCACGGTGGCCATGAACCACCGTGGAGTGGCGCCACGCACGGCCAGATCGTTGGCATTGACGTGCAGCGCGTACCAGCCCATCTCGTCCGTGGCAAAAGTGATGGGGTCGGTCGTGGCGACGAGATAGCGATCGCCCATGTCCAGAACGGCGGCATCCTCACCCACCTGCGGGCCGACCACGACGCGCGGATCGGCGGCGACGTACTTGGCGAAGAGTCGCTGGAGGAGCTGGGCGGGCAGCTTGCCCACGGGCAGCGGCGGCATGGCCCACGTAGTATATAGGACGCACCCCCTCACCCGGAGCGTCTGAATCCCCTCCCCTCTCGAACGCGTCGAAAGGGGCGGGAGGAATCATCATGACGACGTGGATAGCGATGGGGCTGGTGGCGTTGCTGTTCGTCGGCCCGCTCGTCTGGCGCACGTGGCGAGACCATCTCGAGGAACGCGCGCTGTCGCTTCAGGCCGACATCCAGGCCGCGGTCAATCATGCGCTGGGTGGCGAGTCGCTGGTCGCGGTGCGTGTGCGCCCGGGCGCCCAGAGCGACGCGGGGACGGTGGAGGTCTTCGTGCCGTCAGGCTGGGAGAGCATGCTCGAGGAAGTGTGGCCGGTGATGCTGTCGCACATCCCGACCGGCTACGTGCTCGTGTTCAGGCCGAGCCCTGTGTCCGCCCACGGCGCGCTTCCGCGCGCTGCCTGATCCGGGTCCCTTACCCGCGGTGCTACCAAAGCTGGTAGCTCTCGCGGGGATCATCGTGATCCTCGCGATAGTCTGGGACGCCTTCGAGGCGCTCGTCCTTCCCCGCACCGCGAGCCGTCGCTTCCGACCGGCCCGGCTCTTCTACAGAGCCACCTGGCCCGCGTGGACCGTCATGGCGTGTCTGCTCGGCCGGGGACGGCGACGGGAAAACTTCCTCGCCATCTTCGGGCCGCTGTCGTTTCTGCTCCTGATGACCTGCTGGGCGGTGGCCCTCATGGTGGGCTTCGCCATGGCGCAGTGGGGCCTCGGCTCGCATTTGAATGTCCCCAAGGGTACGAGTGGCTTCTGGGCCGATCTCTATATGAGCGGCACCACCCTCTTCACCCTCGGCATCGGGGACGTGACGCCGAACGGCGCAGTGGCCCGGGCCCTCACCGTGGTCGAGGCGGGGGTGGGCTTCGGCTTTCTCGCCCTGGTCATTGGCTACCTGCCCGTGCTCTATCAGGGCTTCTCACGTCGCGAGGTGAATATCTCTTTGCTCGATGCGCGGGCAGGCTCGCCGCCCAGCGCGGGCGAGCTCCTGCTCCGTCACGCCGAGGACATGGCGGGGCTCGACACGCTCCTGCGCGATTGGGAACGCTGGGCAGCCGAGCTCATGGAAAGCCATCTCTCGTACCCCGTCCTCCTCTACTTCCGCTCGCAGCACGAGCATCAATCCTGGCTCGGGGCGCTCACGGCCATTCTCGACGCGAGCGCCCTCGTCATGGTGGGGGTCCACGGCGGCCCCACACGCCAGGCCCAGCTCACCTTCGCCATGGCCCGTCACGCCGTGGTGGACCTCGCGCAGGCCAGCGGCGTCGCCCCGCGCGCTCCCAGTCCGGACCGGCTGCCCCCGGATGACTTCCGCGCCCTTCGCTCTCACCTCGTCGAACACGGCGTCGTGCTGAAGGACGGCGCCATGGCGGAGACCACGCTGGCCACCCTGCGGGGCCTGTACGAGCCGTATGTCGCGAGCATGGCCGTCCGGCTCCGGCTCACCCTGCCCCCGTGGCGCTCGCCGGTGGACGAAGTGGACAGTTGGCGGACCAGCGCGTGGGAGTCGGGAGCGTCGGGAATCACAGGATTGTCGCGGCACGACTTGGGAGATCATCCCGAACTCTAGGGCGACGGAGCTG
>WNFV01020546.1_pt1 | contig 12734 bp, 9 predicted proteins | sample 5400101 | NCBI WGS metagenome assembly WNFV01 (sample SAMN13153361, study PRJNA577476) | soil metagenome | isolation source: 115 cm soil or saprolite under grassland replicate 1 | place: USA:California | collected 2016-06-15
CCTCCTTGGTCAGCAGGCGCAGGAAGGTGGACTTGCCCGAGCCCGACTGTCCCACCACGAAGACGAACTCGCCCTTGTTGACCTCGACCGAGACGTCGTCGAGCGCGACCACGTCCGAGCCGTACACCTTGGTCACATGTTCAAGTTTGATCACGGGATTCGAGCAACCTTTCTGCGAGCCTCGCTGCCGGCGGCCTGGCGCCAAGGCGCGGGTCCAAGGCCCGGGAGGGGCACCGGACGTCGCATGACGTTACCAGACCGGCCAATGGACTACACATGAGCTACGGCGGGCCGCGGTGCCGGCCGCCGAGCCGGCCGACCCGGACGGATACCGCGCAGGATGCCCCAGACCGGCCGCCGGCTCTACGCACTTCTCGGTACCCGCAGGTCATCACGCCTCAGGCGGGCGGCGCCGTCGTGCGGCGGCGGCGCAGGCGGGCGGCCACGAGCGGGACCAGCAGGGCGGCGACGCCGCCGACGGTGAGGGCCTTGCCGGCCAGGTCCACCGGCGTGTCGCGGTAGACGAGGCGCACGTTGGCCTGGGTGGGCACCACCACCATCAGGCCCGGCGAGAGCATCCAGGGACCCTTGGCGCCCTCGACGTGCCAGTTGGGGAAGTAGGAGACCTTGACCACGTGCGGCTCGCCGATCCGGTCGGTGGTGAACTCCAGGGTGTCGTCGCCGGCCATGTGGGCCGGCACCGGGCCGGGCCGGCGCAGGGCCTCGTGCGGCAGCTCCCGGATCGGCAGCCTGCCGGCGTCGGCGAAGGCGGCCTGGGCGGCCTTGTCGGAGCCGGAGGCGTAGGCCAGCGGCACGTCCAGCCACTTCGCCGTGCGGTACCAGGTCAGCGAGTTGGCACGCCAGTCGGGGTCGTCGAGCAGCACCGGGCGGTACGGCGGGACCTCGACCAGGTGGCCGTCGCCGACCTCGTGGATCACGAACTTGCCGCTGGTGGCCACCACCGGCAGCTTGGCGGCCTTGGCGGCCTTCTTGGCCTGGTCGGTGTAGGCCACGTAGTAGCGCACGCCGAACATGCGCAGGTGGCGCAGGCCGGTGGCGAAGTCGAAGCCGGGGTACTCGATGCCGGGGACGGCCTGGGTCTGGGTCTGCGACGTCTCGGCCTGGTTGATGAAGTGGAACGGGGCGTTCAGCGACGACTCGATCAGCAGCCCCTCCATGGTGGGCTGGCCGGCGAACACGGGGATGTTCTCGAGCGTCCGGGTGGTGCCGAAGCTCTCGTAGTCGCGGTTGAACTCCCACATCACCCGACCTTCTGGGAGCCTGCGAAGGGTGTCGAAGAGCTGCTGGGCCTGGGCCCAGCCGGGCTTGACCTCGAAGCCCTCGTAGTTGTAGCGGGCCCAGCCCGGCGTGAAGCCGCGGTGGCGCCAGGAGCCGTACACCGGCGTCAGCACCAGCAGCAGGGTGACGGCGACGTAGACCAACCGCAGCGGCACGCCGGTGCCGCGCTGCAGCAGCGCGGTCGCCTTGGCCACCACGACCGCGGCGCCGTAGGCGGCGACCAGCAGCATGCACAGGTAGATGAACGGCAGCATGCGTGCGTTCCACAGCGACGCCTTGGGGAAGTAGCGCTCCATCAGGGCGAACACCGCCACCGCCACAGTGCCGGGCCAGGCGAACAGCAGCACGCGGCGCTCGCCCCTGAGCACCGCCGCGCCGAGGCCGACCAGGGTGAACGGCAGGTAGGGTCGCAGCTCCTCGGGGAACAGCACACCGTAGCCGGTGAGCTGGGTCCAGGCGAAGTGCGCGGTGTAGTTGATGCGCAGGATGAACGGCAGCGCCCAGAAGGCCGACAGGCAGAAGGCGAGGCCGAACACCCTGGCGAGCTGGCCGACCGCCGCCGCCATCGACCGCAGCGTCGGCTGCAGCAGCAGCACCGTCACCCCGAGGACCAGCACGATCGTGGTGAGGATGTGCGAGAGCACCAGGGCGGCGACGACCAGGGTGGTCACCCGCCAGCCACGGCCGCCCTCCTCGACCACCCGCCACAGCAGCGCCAGGGCGAGCGGCAGCAGCGCGAACGAGAGCGCGAAGGGGAACTCGCCCGCCATGGTGCTGGCGATGTTGCCGCCGTAGATGGTGTAGGAGGTCATGAACAGGAAGGGCACCGAGGCGGCGGCGGCGAGCACCGGGGCAGGCTCGGGCAGGCGCAGCACCCGGAAGGCGCCCCAGCAGGTCAGCGGCAACGCGAAGAGTCCGGAGGCGGTGACCAGCTTGAAGGCGACCTGGCTGCCGAGCGCCGGGCTGAGCGCCGCGATCATCGCGTACGGCAGGGGGAAGTAGAACGTCAGCATGGGTATGCCGGCGAACCAGCCCGGTGCCCAGCCGGTCACCTTGCCGCGAGGCAGCAGCCGCTCGCGCAGGAACTCGGCCACGTAATGGTGGGAGCCCATGTCGCCGCCAGCGGCGGTGGTGTGCGACAGGATAAGGTTCAGGTGCAGGACTCGGATGAGGACGAGGTAGATGGCGGCGAACGCGGCCACCGTGAGGGCGCGGTGCACCCACAGCGCGCGCGAGCCGGCTCGGACCCCGGCCCCGCCAGCGGCCGATGGCTGCCAGCGGCCGACCTCGCGATCGGCGGCGGGCGCATGGCCGAGGTCGCGTTCGACCGCGCCGGGCGGGCGCTGTTGCGCCTGGTGCTCGACCGGCCGGCCAGCGACGCCGACGTCGAGCTGCTCGAAGCGGCCGCCGAGGTCCTCCCCCACCTCCGCCTCGAGGACCTCGACGCGGGCGGCGACTACCCCCTGCGCCACGCCCGCCACTTCGGCCTCGAGACGGCCCTCGGACCGGGCGCGTTCAACCGGGCGGCCGAGGTCGAGCTGGTCGCCCCGGGCGGCCGCCGCCTGCCAGGCGCGCTCGGCGCCTGTGGCCTGCCCGCCCGCACGGTGGCCGTGGGCGTGGCCGAACCCGCGCCGGAGCCGCGGGAGCAGCCGCCACCGGCCGGCGGCGGCGTGGTGGAGCGCCTGCTGCTGGCGGCCGGCCGCAAGCTGGTGGCGGGCAGCCGCCTGTCGGCCTGGACGCTGTGCAACCTCGCCCTCGGCCTCACCATGGGCGTCTTCCTGCTCGGGTTCGTCTACCAGACCTGGACGCTGCACCAGCGCTTCGGCACCTACGGCTACGACGTCGGCATCTACGACCAGGGCACCTGGCTGCTGTCCACGCTGCACTCGCCGTTCTCGACCATCCGCGGCCTGCCGCTGTTCGCCGACCACGCCTCCTACGTGCTGCTGCTGCTCGCGCCGCTGTACCGGATCTGGGCGGACCCGCGCCTGCTGCTCGCCCTGCAGGTGGTGTTCCTGGCCCTGCCGGCCGTGGCGGTGTACCGGCTCGGCGCCCGCCGGCTCGGCCACCCGGCCGCCGGGCTCGCGGTCGCCGTCGCCTACCTCGCCTACCCGGCGATGCAGTGGGCGATCGTCTGGCAGTTCCACCCGGAGACGATCGCGGCCGGCGCGCTGGCGATGGCCGCCCTCGCCGCCGACCGGGAGCGGCCCCGGGCGATGTTCACCTGGATCGCGATCGCGCTGCTCTGCAAGGAGGACGTCGGCCTGGTGGTCGCCGGTTTCGGCGCCCTGCTGGCCGTGACCGGCAAGCGCGACCTGGGACGGCGCACCGCCCTGCTCGGCCTCGGCACCTTCCTGGTGGTCACCTTCCTGCTCATCCCGCTGGCGGCCGGGCGCCCGACGGCGCAGTTCGAGGCGGCCTACCGGGTCGGCGGCCGCGGCCCGCTGGCGGTGCTGTTCGGCCTGCCCTGGATCGTGCAGCACGCGGCAGCGACCGCGATCTCCAACGACGGGCTCTGGTACCTGGTGCTGGTGTTCCTGCCGCTGGCCGGCCTGCCGCTGCTGGCCCCGAGGTGGCTGCTGCCCGTGGCGGGCCCCCTGCTGCTCAACCTTGCCGCGGCCCACCCCGAGCAGCACCAGATCCGCTTCCACTACCTCGCCACCGCAGCGCCGTTCCTGGCGTTCGCCGCGGTCGCCGGCCTCGAGGTGGTCGCCGCCCGGCGCCGCGCCCTGCTCGCCCCGCTGCTGGTGCTGCTGGTGCTGCTCGCCTTCGTCACCGACCGGCGGGCGGGGCCGACGCTGTGGTCCGAGGACAAGGTCCTGCCGGCCGCCTCGGCGGTGGACGCCAGCCGCGCCGCCGCGCTGGCCACGGTCCCCGCCGGCGAGCCGGTCAGCGCCCAGTTCCACCTCGTCGCCCACCTGACCCACCGGACCAGGGCGTACGAGTTCCCCAACCCGTTCCGCGCGGTCAACTGGGGGCTGGCCGGCGACGGGCACTCCGGGGCCGAGGTGGACTCGGTGCGCTGGGTGGTGGTGGAGCCTGCCCTGCTCGGCCAGGACGACCGCAACCTGATCGAGCGGCTGCGGGAGAACGGCCAGTGGCGCATCGCCTACGACAGCGGCGGCGTCGAGGTCCTGGAACGCGTCGTGGGGCCGCGGCCGTGACCCCGCTGACCATCATCCTGCCCTGCTTCGACGAGGGCGGGCGGCTGCCCGAGGCGCTGGAGCGCTACCTGCGCCACTTCCCCGCCGGCGACGGCGGGATCGAGCTGCTGGTGGTCGACGACGGGTCCGGCGACGAGACCGTGGCCGTGGCCGAGGCGGCCGCCGCCCGCGACCCGCGCGTGCGCGTGCTGCGCCACCGCCCGAACCGCGGCAAGGGCTTCGCGGTGCGGACCGGCATGCTGGCCGGCCGTGGCGAGCTGCTGGTGTTCACCGACGCCGACGCCTCCTACGGACCCGAGGAGGTCGAGCGGGTGGTCCGCGCCCTGGACGACGCCGCCGTGGCGATCGGGCGCCGCGGCGAGCTGGAGACCGGCGGGCCGCTGCTGCGCCGCCTCGCCAGCCGGGTCTTCAACCTGGCCATGCGCCTGCTGCTCGGCCTGCCGTTCCGCGACACCCAGTGCGGCCTCAAGGCGTTCCGCCGCGACGCGGCCAGGGAGCTGTTCGGGCGCGCACGGGTCGACGGCTTCGCCTTCGACGCCGAGACGCTGTTCCTCGCCCGCCGCCTCGGCCTGACCGTCGTCGAGGTGGAGGTGAGCCCCGAAGCCCGCGAGGGCTCCAAGGTGCGGCTGGCGGTCGACGCCCTGCGCATGCTGCGCGACATGTGGCGGGTGCGCCGTGCCGCCGCCGCCGGCGTCTACGACCATGCCGCCTCGCCCGTGCGCGACCCGGCGACCTGAGCGCCGCCCGGGGGTTCGGGGGCTCAAGAGCGAGGCCGGAACCCAGGTGATGGGCGGCCACGCAGAGCCGAGCGGTAGCCCCCGGTCAACAGACCGGCGCGGGTCAGCCGGGGCGGACGCGCCGGGCGACCACGATGCCGTTGCTGGACCAGATCACCCGGAACTCGCCGCCCTTGCCGGTGAGCCGCGTGTACAGGGACTGGTTCTGGCCGTTGAGGACGGTGTCGAGCAGCAGGTAGTCGGCGTCGGCCGGGTCGGGTGGGTTCTCGCCGCGGACGCCCCAGTTGGTGACCACCCAGGGGTTGGGCCACTCGTAGATGTGGACGCGGTGGGTGAGGTGCGGGACCAGGTAGTAGGTGGCGGAGACGCCGGCGCCGGCCGGCACCTGGCGCAGCGCGGCCCGGACCGCGACGTGCTTGGGCTGGGGCGAGGCCCAGATGCCGCTGTGGAACTTGACCCCGACCGGCGACGGCGACCATGCCACGTTGGCAGCGAGCGCGGCCGCGGCCACCAGGCCGACCAGGAAGCGTTGGCGGCTGGGGCGGTCGCCGAGCCGGGCGCACGCCTCCACGGTGGCGAGGAACACCGCGGCGACCACGATCGCGGTGTAGTGGTAGTGGATGTCGTGGGTGTAGCCGTGGGCGGAGATGACGTTGACGGCCGCCTGCGGCACGCCGACGACCAGCAGGAGCGGCGCCAGCAGCGGCACGAAGGCGACCGGCGCGAGCAACTGGGTGTAGTAGGTGAGCCGGTCCGGCCGCAGGGCCAGCTCGGCGACCTGGCCGGGGTGGCGCAGGACGTTGAGGAAGATCTCCCCGACGGAGTTGCCGAACTGCGGGAAGAGGTCCTCGTAGAGCGGGCCGACGCCGTGGTTGGCCCAGGGGATCACCACGCGGGTCGCCAGCGCGAACCAGGCAACGCCGGCGATCGCGGTGGCCGCGCCGGCACGGCGCTGGCCGCGCACGGCGAGGACCGCGCCGAGGGCGAGCACGGCCAGGGCGGCGTCCTCCTTGCAGAGCAGGGCGACCGCGACCGCGACCGCGAACAGTCGCCATCTCCGCCGCGTGGCCAGCAGCCAGGCGGCCAGCAGCGGCGTGATGATCAGCGCGTCGGGGTGGAAGTGCCACCAGTTGATCCACTCGAGCGCCGGGTAGAGCAGGTAGGCGGCCGCCAGCACCAGGGCGGTCCAGGCGTTGCCGAGCCCCTGGTCGTAGATGCCCATGTCGAAGCCGAAGGTGCCGAAGTTCGACTGCTGCGCCCAGGTGAGCCGGCCGAACACGACCACGTACGCGACGACCAGCGCGGCGAGGACGAGGGCGGGGCGGCGGTCGGCGACCGCCGGGGCCTCGGCGTCCGGCTCGGCCTCGTCGTCGGGCCGGGGCCGGCCCGCCCTGGAGGTGGCCGCGCGCACGGCCGGGAAGAGCCTCGCCATGCTCGCCGCCTCCTGTTGGCCGGGGGCTACCGCTCGGCCATGCGTGGACCCACCCGCCACCTCGGCTCCAGCCTCGCCCTCGAGCCCCCGGACCCCCTGCTCCATGCCGGCGCGCCGGCGGACGCCGCGGGTCCGCTCCCGCGACGTGCCGGGCGGCACGATCTTAACGGGAGCGGGACGAGATCATGGCGCGCAGGCGGCGCGTCCGCCCAGGCGGGCGTCGCGGCCTGCCGTCGTGCCGGCAGGCGCCTGCGTCGAGGCCGGGTCGGGGCGCCTCGGGGTGTCGGGCTTGGGGGCGGGATCAGCTCGCGGGGGACAGCTCTGTCCCGGGGCCGGACCAGGCCACCTCGCAGCGGCTACAGGTCCAGGCGAAGTGCCGGTGGTGCTGGTTGCGGCGCACCACCGCCTTCGTCACCAGCGCGTTGCAAGACCAGCAGTTGGTCGCCACCGTGACCACGCCCGTGCGCGGGCCGTCAGGCTGGCCTTGGCGCTCTCGGGCCGTACGTACTCCGACCACCCCCAAACCAAGGAACAATGTCAGGATTGTCTTATCCTGCGCGTACGGCGACTAAACCTTCGCGCAGGCAGAGGGTCGCCCGCGGGCCCGACCCCAAACAGGCCAACCTCGACCCTCCAGCCGGCTGGGATCGGACCCGACGAACGAGGCGGCCGCGCCCCTGTCGGGCGCGGCCGCGGTGCTCCCTGGGGATCAGCTCCGCTGGTCGGGGACGAGCGCCGGCTCGCGGTCGCCGCGGGCGCGGCGGGCGGCGGGGCGCTCGCGTGGCGGCTCGGCGGCGACCCGGTCCGGGTGCACGAACACCCAGCGCTTGTAGGTCGTGAAGCGGAACACCATGCCCAGCATCAGGCCCGCGAGCTGGGCGATGTTGAACCAGATGGGGCCGCTCTTGTGCAGGCCGTTGTGGACCGTCCAGATGCACGCCTCGGCGATCAGCAGGCCAACGCCGTTGAGCAGGAAGAACAGGCCGTACTCGCGTCCCAGGCCGGTCCTTGCCCGGTGCCGGAAGGTCCAGTGGCGGTTCATGAAGTAGGACGAGGTCGCGGCCACCGCCACCGAGCCCGCCTTGCCCACCAGCGGGCTCCAGTGCAGGCCGAACACCAGCACGTTGGCCAGGCCGAAGTCCAGGATCGTGTTGATCGCGCCGACGATGCCGAACTTGGCCAGTTCGTGGACCAGGTGCCGCCAGCGGTCGTAGAGCCCTGCCAGCGCGCTCATCCGCACGTCCCGGTCCGCGGCGGGGCCACCGCCAGCGCGGTCGCCCGGGCGGCGGTCAGGGCCACGGGGTCGCGGTCGGGCTGCGGGGGGGTCAGCTGGTTTAGGGAGGTGGGCCGCTGCCGCGCGCCGGCTGGACTGAGGAGCGACGAAGGAGCGACGAGGGAGGCCGGCGCACCGAGCGGCAGCGGCCCACCGACCGCTTCTGTCAAATTCATGGCGCTCCAGGATGCCAAGGTTCTGGGAACAGGCTGCACAGGGTAACGCACTCCGGGTTGCGTTCGCGTCTCGAGGAACTACCAGCTCAGCCGTTATCGGTATTCCTGCTGACCGCGCGGCGCCGCAGCTCGGCGGTGACGAAGCGGTCCAGGTCGCCGTCGAGCACGGCCTGGACGTTGCCGGTCTCGACCTCGGTGCGGTGGTCTTTGACCATCTGGTAGGGGTGCAGGACGTAGGAGCGGATCTGGTTGCCGAAGGCGATGTCGCCGCGCTCGCCGCGCAGCGCGGTCAGGGCCGCCTCGCGCTCCTGGCGGGCGCGCTCGGCCAGCCGGGCGGCGAGGATCTTCAGCGCGATCGTCTTGTTGGCCAGCTGCGAACGCTCGTTCTGCACCGCCACCACGATGCCGGTGGGCAGGTGGGTCACGCGCACCGCCGAGTCGGTGGTGTTCACCCCCTGGCCGCCGGGGCCGGAGGAGCGGTAGATGTCGATGCGCAGCTCGCTCTCGTCGATCTCGGGCGCGTCGGTCTCGTCGAGCACGGGGATCACGTCGACCGCCGCGAACGAGGTGTGGCGCCGCTTGGCCTGGTCGAACGGGGAGATGCGGACCAGCCGGTGGGTGCCGGCCTCGGCCGAGAGCAGGCCGTAGGCGCGGGTGCCCTCCACCGTGATGGTTACCGACTTGATGCCGGCCTCGTCGCCCTCCTGGTAGTCGTTGACGGTGACCTTGAAGCCGCGCCGCTCGGCCCAGCGGGTGACCATGCGCCACAGCATCTCCGCCCAGTCCTGCGACTCGACCCCGCCGGCCCCCGGGTGGATCGTGACGATCGCGTCGTGGCCGTCGAACTCGCCCGACAGCAGCGCCAGGACCTCGAGGTCGTCCATGGCGCCGGCCAGCTCCGTCAGGCCCTGGCCGACCTCGGCCGCGGCCGCCTCGTCGTCCTCCTCGAGCGCCAGCTGGTTCAGGGTCTCCAGGTCGGAGAGCTGGTCGCCGAGCCTGGCGACGAGATCGAGGTCGGCCTCGACGGCGGCGAGGCGGCTCGTCACCTTGCGCGCGCGCGCCTGGTCGTCCCACAGGTCGGGCGCCGCAGCCTGCTCGCGCAGGGCGGCCGCCTCGCGCTGCTTGGCGGCGACGTCAAAGGAACTCCTTTGCGTCGGCGAGGCGCTTGGCGAGGGTGGCGAGCTCCGGAGCATGGTCGGTGGGCACGTGCGGTCTCCTGGTTGGTGGTCGGTGGCCGCCCGCGGGCGGCCACCGGAGAGGGCTGCGGCCATCCTACCGGCCGCGGCGGGGAGGGCCGGCGGCGCTAGCCGGCGGCGCCGCCCGCCTCGAAGGTCGCGGCCACCAGCGCCTGCGCCTCGTCGAGGAGACGCTGCAGGTGCTCGTCGCCGCGGAAGCTCTCGGCGTAGATCTTGTACACGTTCTCGGTACCCGACGGGCGCGCGGCGAACCAGCCGTGCTCGGTGACCACCTTCAGCCCGCCGATGGCGGCGCCGTTGCCCGGCGCCGAGGTCAGCACCCCGGTGATCGGCTCGCCGGCCAGCTCCGACGCGTGCACGTCCTCGGCGGCGAGCTTGGCGAGCACGGCCTTCTGCTCGGGCGTGGCCGGCGCGTCGACGCGCCGGTAGGCGGGGGCGCCGAAGCGCTCGGTCAGCCCCACGTAGCGATCGCCCGGGTCGCCGCCCGTTCTGGCGGTCACCTCGGCGGCGAGCAGGCACAGCGCGATGCCGTCCTTGTCGGTCGTCCAGACGCTGCCGTCACGGCGCAGCAGCGACGCGCCCGCGCTCTCCTCGCCGCCGAAGCCGATGGAGCCGTCCAGCAGCCCGGCGACGAACCACTTGAAGCCCACCGGCACCTCGACCAGACGGCGGCCCAGGTCGGCGGCGACACGGTCGATCATGCTGCTGGACACGAGCGTCTTGCCCACGCCGGTCCCCGCGGGCCAGTCGCGCTGGCCGCCGAACAGGTAGGCGACCGCGACGGCGAGGTAGTGGTTGGGGTTCAGCAGGCCGGCGCCGGCGGTGACGATGCCGTGCCGGTCGGCGTCGGCGTCGTTGCCGAACGCCACGTCGTAGCGGTCTCGCAGCTCGATCAGCCCGGCCATGGCGTACGGCGAGGAGCAGTCCATGCGGATCTTGCCGTCGTAGTCGAGCGGCATGAACCCGAAGGTCGGGTCGACCTGGTCGTTGACGACGGTGAGGTCGAGCCCGTAGCGCTCCCCGATCGCGCCCCAGTAGGCGACGGCGGCACCACCGAGCGGGTCGGCGCCGAGCCGCAGCCCGGCGCCGCGGACCGCCTCGAGGTCGACCACCGCGGGCAGGTCGGCGACGTAGGCGCCGAGGAAGTCGTGGCGGCCGAGCGTCGGCGCGGCGCGCTCCCACGGCACCCGTTGCACGCCGTCGAGGCCGTCGGCGAGCAGGCGGTTGGCCTCCTCCTGGATGGCGTTGGTGACGTCGCTGTCGGCCGGGCCGCCGTTGGGCGGGTTGTACTTGAAGCCGCCGTCGGAGGGCGGGTTGTGCGACGGGGTCACCACGATGCCGTCGGCCAGCCCGTCGTCGCGGCCGCGGTTGTGGACCAGGATCGCGTGCGAGAGCGCCGGCGTCGGTGTGTACCCGCCACGCGCGTCCACCAGCACCGTGACGCCGTTGGCGGCCAGCACCTCGACGGCCGTCTGGAAGGCCGGCTCCGACAGCGCGTGGGTGTCGCGGGCGAGGAACAGCGGCCCGTCGATGCCGTTGCGCCGGCGCCAGCGGCGGATCGCCTCGGTGGTCGCCAGGATGTGCTCCTCGTTGAACGAGCGGTCGGAGGCCGAGCCGCGGTGCCCCGAGGTCCCGAAGGCGACCCGCTGCGCCGGGTCCGAGACGTCCGGCCGCTCCTCGTAGTAGGCCCGTACCAGCCGGTCCACGTCGATCAGCATCGACGGGTCGGCCCGCTTCCCCGCCAGCTCGCTCACGCTCATCGTTGCCGCCTCCCAGGTCCCGTCCCGATCCTCTACCCGGCGAAGCCGCCGATCAGCTCGCCGAGGACCGGCGGGTCGGCGCCGCGGCGGGTGCAGGTGATCGCCGCCGCCAGCACCCCCTCGTCGAGCACCTCGCCCAGCGTGGGCTCCCCGATCGCCCTGAGCGCCTCGCGCCGCCCGGCGCCCAGCAGGCCGCGGCGGTACAGCCCCGCCAGCAGCGCGCTGGCGAAGGCGTCGCCGGCGCCGACGGTGTCGACCACGGCCACGCGCCGGCCGGGGCGGCGCACGTGCCCGGTGCCGGCGGCCACGGCCACCACGCCATCGGCGCCTCGGGTGATGGCGACGACCGCCGGGCCGAGCGCCAGCCACGCCTCGGCGACCTCCTCGGCGGCGCGGCCGGGGAGCAGCCAGGCGACGTCCTCGACGCTCGCCTTGACCACGTCGGCGAGCGCCACCAGCCGCTCGACCCGCTCCCGGGCGCGCACAGGCTCGCCCATCAGCAGCGGCCGGCAGTTCGGGTCGTAGGAGATCGTCACCGCGCCGCGGGCCCGCTCGAGCAGGCGCAGCAGGGCGTCGGCCCCCGGCGCCATGGTGAGCGCGAGCGAGCCCGCGTGGAGCGCGAGCAGCCGCCCGTCGAGCACGCCGCCCAGCTCCTCGTCGCGCCACTGCCAGTCGGCGGTGCCGTCGACCCGGAAGTCGTAGGACACGCCGCCGTCGGGGTCGACCGCCACGATCGCCAGCGAGGTCGGCTCGGCCGCGTCGACCACGCCGCCGAGGTCGACGCCGTTGCCGGCCAGGTGGCGGCGGATGCGGCGCCCGAAGGGGTCGTCGGCGAGGCGCGCGACCATGCGCGTCGGCACCTCCAGCCGGGCGAGGCCGACGGCGACGTTGGCCGGGCTGCCGCCGGGTACCGCCTCGTAGAGCCCGTCCCGGTCCCTCGGCACGAGGTCGATCAGCGCCTCGCCGACGACCGCGACCGTGCTCTGCTCCTGGTCCAGCGGTGGCCTCCCTTCGTGGTCGTGGCCGGGTCGGCGTTGCGGCGATGCGGCCGGGGCTCGCGCCGGGTCAGCCGCCGCGGACCTCCTCGCCGGCCATCGCGCCGGTCATGATCGCCACCGCGTCCGACATGCTGAAGTCGTGCGGGCTGATGACCGCGACCCGCCGGCCGAGGCGCTGGATGTGGACGCGGTCGGCGACCTCGAACACGATCGGCTTGTTGTGGCTGATGAGGATGACCGGCACGCCACGGTCGCGGACCTTGCGGATGAGGTCGAGGACCATGTGGGTCTCCTTGACGCCGAGCGCGGCGGTCGGCTCGTCCATGATCACCACGTGGCGCGCGAAGGCGGCGCTGCGGGCGACCGCGACGCCCTGCCGCTGCCCGCCGGAGAGGGTCTCGACCGCCTGGCTCATCGAGCGGATGCCGATCTTGAGGTCCTGCATGTGGCGGCGCGACTCGGCGAGCATGCGGCCGTGGTCGATCATGCGAAGGAGCGACCCGAGGATGCCGGGGCGGCGGACCTCGCGGCCGAGGAACAGGTTGTCGGCGATGTCGAGCGCGGGCGCCACCGCCAGGTCCTGGTAGACGGTCTCGATGCCGTGGCGGCGGGCGTCGAGGGGGCCGTGGAAGCGGACCGGCTCGCCGTCCAGGAGGATCTGGCCCTCGTCGGGGACGATGGCTCCGGACAGCGCCTTGA
>WNFV01022524.1_pt1 | contig 12734 bp, 11 predicted proteins | sample 5400101 | NCBI WGS metagenome assembly WNFV01 (sample SAMN13153361, study PRJNA577476) | soil metagenome | isolation source: 115 cm soil or saprolite under grassland replicate 1 | place: USA:California | collected 2016-06-15
CGTGCTGCTGCCGACCGGCGGGTACGGCACGCTGCGGCTGGTCGCCGCGTCGCACCACGGGCCGGTCACCACCATCCTGACCGTGCAGTACGCCGACGGCAGTAGCACCGAGATCCCGGTCACGATCGGCGACTGGGCAGGGTCGGCGCCGAAGGACTCCACGGTGGTGCTCGAGATGCCGCACCGGATCAAGGCAGGGCAGGGCATCGACGGGCCACCCGTACGACTGTTCGGCAACTCCCTCGAGCTGAACGGCTCGAAGGTGATCCGTTCGGTGGCACTGACGGACGACCCGAGGGTGCAGATCTACGCCATCACGCTGACGTAAGGACATCGGAGTCATGACTCCCTGGTGGGACGAGATGCGCACGTAACGCTGTCAATATACAAATGGTCAGACCGACAAGCTACGAGTCGCGGCAAGAATCGTTCGGCGGCCACCGGCCGGTGAGGATCAGCCAGGCCAGCCCGAGGGGGCCGAGGATCTTCCCGGCCGGGCCCACCGCCGCCGGTAGCCAGCCGCGTTCCGGGAGCCGGGCAACCTCGAGGTACAAGATTCCGTACAGGCCGAGGACCATGCCGAGCGTCGCGAAGATTTCCGGGGTATTGGACAGCGGCATATCCGCCGGCCGGAACAGCCATTGCGGGTCCCACACCGCGTAGCCGCCCCAGCAGATGTTGTAGAGCCCGGCGGCCATCGCGGTAAGTCCAACGCGCAGCGCCAATGGCGCGGCCGGGGGGTCGAAGAAGAACCCGGTCGGCCGCTGCCACCAGTGCGGAAGCGGATCTCTAGCCGGCGTGCGCGGTGGCGCGGCTCAGCTCCGTCATCTCGATTTCGGTGAGCGCGAACGACAGCGCACCCGCGTTCTCCGCCGCCTGACTGCCGGTCTTCGCTCCCGGAATCGGGAGTACGCCCTCCTGCTGGATCAGCCAGCGCAGCGCGACCTGGCTGGGAGTCTTGTCGTGTGACTTGGCCAGGTCGCGCAGCAGGGCGTTGACCTGCTCCGTCATGGCGAGACCCTTGCCTCGGAACGTCGGCGTGTACCGCCGCCACCCCGCAGGCCGGTTGGCCGCCGAGTACTTGCCGGTCAACGCCCCCGACGCCAACGGCATGTACGCGATCAGCGTGACCCCCAACTCCCGGCATGCGTCCAGTACCCCGTTCCGCTCCGGCGCCCGGTGCAGCAGCGAATACTGCACCTGGTTCGAGGCGAGCGGAATCCCGTGCCTGGCCAACGCCTCGTACGCGGTACGCATCTGGGCGGCGGAGTAGTTGCTGACCCCGACGGCGCGTACCTTGCCGGCCGCCACCGCGTCGGCCATCAGGTCCATCAGCCTCGGGATCGACATCCACCGGGCCGGAAAGTGGATCTGGTACAGATCGATCACCGGCCGGCGCAACCGCTCCAGGCTCGCCTCCAACGTGGCCGGCAAGCTCTCCGTACGAGCCACGAAACCGGCGGGGAACTTGGTCGCGATCAGCACGTCTCTGCCCTCGGTCAGCTCGCCGACCCGGCGTTCGGAGGCTCCGTTGCCGTACATGGCGGCGGTGTCGAGGAGGTTTACTCCGGCGGCGAGACTGACCGCCAGCGCCTCCCGCTGCTCTTCCAGGCTGCTGGTCGGCCCGTACACCTTGCGCGCCGGGTTCCACCACGGCGCCGCCGCCATGTCGCCCCACACCATGACGCCGAGACCCAGCCGCGGCACCCGTACGTCGGTACGGCCCAGGGTCGTCGTGGCGGCTGCCCGCGTTTCGTCGGTCATCACAACCTCGCGCTCCCGCACCGGGCGGTGCGACCGTACTCAGGCTAAGCCCGCCACCGACCCGAGCGGATCAGTCACTCGGCCAGCACAGTGGTCACCGTGGCGCATCGCCCGCGCGCCGCCCGGTACGAACCGCGGCCTCGGCGGCGACCAGTCCGACCACCAACACTACGGCCAGTACGGTCAGCGACGGCGGGTCGCTCGCGCGGCCGCCGAGGTCGGCGTCCATCCAGTGCGACAGCGAATGCGCGCTCGCGCCGACCGCGCCGGCCCACAACCCGACCACCAGCCCGGGGCTGCCGAGCAGGCCCGCGACCAGCGCCGCGGCGATCCCCAGCTGGAATGCCCCCAGATCGTGGAACAGATGCTCGTTGTACGGCGGATACGTCGCTATGTCGGCGAAGAAGGACCGCGGCGACGCCATCGCCCACACCCCGCCCACCGCGAACAGCACCGCCCCCAAGATCGCACAGCCACGCACCACCGGTTGTGCCCGCACCAGGACCTCCTGCAGCTCGACGTACTCAGTCTTCTGTTCATTGGACGGTAGAGCCGGGAGGTACGTGACGGCGCTAGTGAGTCGACAAGCGCGCGGCCGTCAGATTCGCCGAGAGCTCGATGATCGCCCTGGTCGGAAGCCTGGTCAGGGCTGGGGACAACAGATCCAGGAACCCCAGCGCGGGCTCGTCCCGCGCCTCCAGTACGAGCTCGCGGACGGCACGGATGCGCTCGGCCGGGTCCGGTTCGGAGAGCGGACCGGCGATCCGTACGCCTGCGAACCGGTTGCCACGGAGCGGGTCGTTCTCTCGGCGCAGGCTGACCGGCATGCCGACGGGGATCGTGTCGACCATGACGTCGTGAAGCTGGTGGTAGCGCCGCTACGCATCTCGGCCTGGTGGACTCCGACGAGCCCGAGCTCGGCGGCCGCCGCCGCGGTTTCGCGCGAGAGATCGCCGACATCCGCCGCTGCATCGACGACATCGCGCACCGGCCGACCCGGCTGTCCTGACCGGCCACGGCACCCGTCGCCGGGAAGGACCCGGAGCCCGCCGTTGCCGGCCTGGCGCTGCTGATCCCTGCTAAGCCAAGGATCGGACTGGTAGATGCGCCGGATCGCCTCGGCTCGAGTGTTGCGTTCAGCGGGTCGCTTCGGGTGTCGCCTGACGGCCGCGGCGCCGCACCGCGGTCGCCGTGAACAGGCCCGTCAGAGCGGCGGTGGCGGCCAGGAGCAGGAACCCGAGCATGTAGTTGCCGAGGGTTCCGTACACCGCGCCCATCACCAGCGGCGGGAAGAAGCCGCCGAGGCCGCCCGCGGCGCCGACCACCCCGGTGACCGCGCCGACCTTGCTGGGGTCGACCAGGCGCGCGACCAGGGCGAACACGGCTCCGGTGCCGGCGCCGAGCGCGGCGGCCATGCCCAGGAAGCCGATCGTCCCCACGGGCATCAGTGGCGGCTGGAACGCGACCAGGATCGCCAGCACCGCCACCGCGCCATACGCGGCGACGAGTACGTTGGCCGGGTTGAACCGGTCGGAGAGCCACCCGCCGAGGGGCCGCATCGCCACGGCGAGCACCACGAACCCGGCGGTACGCAGCGCGGCGTCGGCGCGGTCGAGCCGGAACGCGGTGACCAGGTACGTGGGCAGGTACACGCTGAACGCCACGAACCCGCCGAACGCCACGGCGTAGAGGAACGACAACTGCAGCGTGACGGGCATCCGCAGCGCCGTGTTGAGGCGCGTCAGCATGCTGCCGGGGGCGATCTGCCGGTCGGGGCGGTCCCGCAGCAGCAGGAAGCCCACGACGGCGTACGTCACCAGGACGGCGGCGACCAGGTCGAACGGGAAGCTGTACCCGACCGACATCGCCAACTGCACCGTGGAGAACGCCGAGATGGCGGTCCCGCCCATGCCGGCGCCGAAGATCCCCAGCGCCAGGCCGCGTCGTTGCGGCGGGTACCAGGAGTTCACGAACGGGATGCCGATCGCGAAGGTGGTGCCGCCGAGACCGAGGAAGAACCCGCCGACCAGATATCCGGTCAGCGACGTGGCGGCGTGACCGAGGTAGAGCACGGGAAGGGCGGTCAGCAGGGCCACCGCGGGGAACATCCGGCGGGCGCCGAGCCGGTCGGTGAGGACGCCGACCGGGATCCGGCCGAGAGAGCCGACGATGACCGGGACCGCCACGAGCAGAGCCTGCTGAAGCGAGTTCAGGTGCAGTTGATCGTGCAGGGTGGCGCCCAGCGGCGCCAGCAACGCCCAGGCCCAGAAGGACACGGCGAACCCGGCGGTGGCCATGGCCAGCATCAATGCGGGGTTGTTGACCCGCCCCGGGATCGGGACCGCTGGCTTCCGCTGACTTGCGGCCGATGTGGTCACGGTTGATTCCTCGTTCCATGGACGATCCGGCCAGGTCGTGGCAGGGACGATCTGGCGCGGACACAGACGGAGTTGCCCACCTGGCTGACTCCCAATCGTCGGCGAGCCGGATCCCGGCCGAAATGGTCATTGGGCATCTTGAGAAGGGACTTTCGGCGTAGCTTCGGCAACATCGGGCCTGTCATCGTTTGGAGGCAACCAGGTCGGCGGGGAGGCATACATGACTCGGGGAACACATCGCGATCCACGCCCATCGGGTGGCACCGACGGCCCCGCCGCCGATGCCCTGCTGCGTACCGGCCGGTTCTTCACCAGACGTGAGATGTCGCAGGACCTTCGGGCCGTGTTTCGCACCGGCGGCCGTGACGGCGACGTGTTCTATCGGGACCGGTGGAGCCACGACAAGGTGGTGCGCTCGACGCACGGCGTGAACTGCACCGGGTCGTGCTCCTGGAAGGTGTACGTCAAGGACGGCATCATCACCTGGGAGACCCAGCAGACCGACTACCCGTCGGTGGGTCCCGACTCCCCGGAGTACGAGCCTCGTGGCTGCCCGCGGGGCGCCGCGTTCTCCTGGTACACGTACTCCCCCACCCGGGTGCGGTACCCGTACGCCCGCGGGGTGCTGGTGGAGATGTACCGGGAGGCGAAGGCGCGGCTCGGCGACCCGGTGGCCGCCTGGGCGGAGATCACCAGCGATCCGGAGAAGCGGCGCCGCTACCAGTCCGCGCGGGGCAAAGGCGGGCACGTCCGGGTGAGCTGGGACGAGGCGGTCGAGATTGTGGCCGCGGCGCACGTACACACCATCGCCGAGTACGGGCCGGACCGGATCGCGGGGTTCTCTCCGATCCCGGCGATGTCGATGGTCAGCCACGCCGCCGGTTCGCGGTTCATCGAGCTCATCGGCGGCACCATGACCTCCTTCTACGACTGGTACGCCGACCTGCCCGTCGCCTCCCCCCAGGTGTTCGGCGACCAGACCGACGTGCCGGAGTCCGGCGACTGGTGGAACGCGACGTACCTGCTGATGTGGGGCTCGAACGTGCCGGTGACCCGTACGCCGGACGCGCACTGGATGGCCGAGGCACGGTACAAGGGGCAGAAGGTCGTGGTGGTCTCGCCGGACTACGCCGACAACACGAAGTTCGCCGACACCTGGCTGGCCGCGCAGCCGGGCACCGACGGCGCGCTGGCGATGGCGATGGGCCACGTGATGCTCAAGGAGTTCTTCGTCGACCGGCGTACCCCGTTCTTCGTCGACTACGTACGCCGCTACACCGACCTGCCGTTCCTGGTGACCTTGGACGAGCGGGACGGCGGGCACGTACCCGGGAAGTTCCTCACCGCGGCCGACCTGGGCGACGACGGCGAGGGCGCCGAGTGGAAGACGGTGCTGGTGGACGGGCGTACCGGGGAGCCGGCGGTGCCGAACGGGTCGATCGGGTTCCGGTACACCGACAGCGGCACCGGGAAGTGGAACCTGGAGCTGGGCGAGGTGTCGCCGCAGCTCACCGTGCTGGACCCGGCCGAGGTCGAGGCGGTCGAGGTGCTGCTCCCCCGGTTCGACGCCCTCGACGGCACCGGGGGGGTGCTGCGCCGCGGTGTCCCCGTGCGCCGCGTCGCCGGCAAGCTCGTCACCACCGTGTACGACCTGATGCTCGCCCAGTACGGCGTGCACCGCCCCGGCCTGCCCGGCACCTGGCCCACCGGGTACGACGACGCCGCGGAGCCGTACACGCCGGCGTGGCAGGAGTCGATCACCTCCGTACCCGCCGACCAGGTGGTACGGGTGGCCCGCGAGATGGCGGCCAACGCCGAGGAGTCCGAGGGCCGCACCATGATCATCATGGGAGTGCCGCCCGGTGACCGGCTGGGCCACGATGGCGACGGCCACCGACTGGCAGCGGCCGCCCCGCCAGATGATCGGCACCGCGTACTGGTACACCCACACCGACCAGTGGCGGTACGACGGCTACCGTGCCGACGCGCTCGCCTCCCCGCTCGCCGCGGGTCGGCTGGCCGGGATGCACACGATGGACACGATCGCGCTGTCCGCCCGGCTGGGCTGGATGCCGTCGTACCCCCAGTTCGACCGCAACCCGCTCGACGTCGCCGAGGCGGCCGGGGACAGTGACGTGGCCGCCCACGTCGCGAAAAGCCTCGCCGAGGGCAGCCTGCGGTTCGCGATCGAGGACCCGGATGCGCCCGCGAACTGGCCGCGCTGCCTCACGTTGTGGCGGGCCAACCTGCTCGGCTCGTCCGCCAAGGGCGACGAGTACTTCCTGAAACACCTCCTGGGTACGCACCACAACCTCCGCGCCGAGCAGACCCCACCCGACCGGCGGCCCCGCGACGTGACCTGGCGCGAAGACGAGCCGCCGCAGGGCAAGCTCGACCTGCTGCTGTCGCTGGACTTCCGGATGACCAGCTCCACGCTGCTGTCCGACGTGGTGCTGCCCGCCGCGACCTGGTACGAGAAGCACGACCTCAACACCACGGACATGCACCCGTTCGTGCACGCGTTCAACCCGGCGATCGACCCGCCGTTCGAGTCGCGTACCGACTTCGACGCGTTCCACGGGATCGCCCGGCGGTTCTCCGAGCTGGCCCGCGAGCACCTCGGAACGCGGCGGGACGTGGTGATGGTGCCGCTGCAGCACGACACCCCGGGCGAGACCGCGCAGCCGGGCGGCCGGGTGCTCGACTGGCGTACCGGCGAGGTGGACCCGGTCCCCGGCCGGACCATGCCGAACTTCGTCGTGGTCGAGCGGGACTACCCGGCGGTCGCGGACAAGATGGCGAGCATCGGTCCGCTGGTCGACCGGCTGGGCGTCACCACGAAGGCGGTCACGTACCAGGTGGACGAGGAGATCGCGCACCTGTCGTCGAAGAACGGGGTGATGCTCGGCGGCGCGGGCGACGGCCGCCCCGCGATCGACACCGACGCCAAGCTCGCCGAGGCGATCCTCACTCTCTCCGCCACCACCAACGGCCGGCTCGCCGTTCAGGGCTTCAAGGCGCTGGAGCGGCGTACCGGTGTACGGCTGGCCGATCTCGCCGAAGGCAGCGAGGAGAAGCGGATCAGCTTCGCGGACACCCAGGCGCGCCCGGTGCCGGTGATCACCAGCCCCGAGTGGTCCGGCAGCGAGACCGGCGGCCGGCGGTACGCCCCGTTCACCGTCAACGTGGAGCGGCTCAAACCCTGGCACACCCTCACCGGCCGGATGCACTTCCTGCTCGACCACGACTGGATGTACGAGCTCGGCGAGACCCTGCCGATCTTCCGGGTGCCACTCGACATGCACCGGCTGTTCGGCGAGCCACAGGTCGGGCCGGGAGACGACGGCGCGTCGGTGACCGTGCGGTACCTGACGCCGCACTCGAAGTGGTCGATCCACTCGGAGTACCAGGACAACCTGTTCATGCTGTCGCTGTCCCGCGGCGGGCCGGTGGTCTGGATGAGCGAGCCGGACGCCACCGCGATCGGCGTACGGGACAACGACTGGGTGGAGGCGGTCAACCGCAACGGCGTGATGGTGCTGCGGGCGATCGTGACCCACCGGATCCCGGCCGGCACGGTGTTCGTCTACCACGCCCAGGAACGCGTGGTGAACGTACCGAAGACGGAGGCGACCGGCCGGCGCGGCGGCATCCACAACTCGCTGACCCGGATTCTGGTCAAGCCCACCCACCTGATCGGCGGGTACGGGCAGCTGTCCTTCGCGTTCAACTACCTCGGCCCGACCGGCAACCAGCGCGACGAGGTCACTGTCATCCGGCGCCGTCGCAGCCAGAAGGTGGAGTACTGAGATGCGCGTGATGGCCCAGATGGGCATGGTGATGAACCTCGACAAGTGCATCGGCTGCCACACCTGCTCGGTGACCTGCAAGCAGGCGTGGACCAACCGCAGCGGCATGGAGTACGTCTGGTTCAACAACGTCGAGACCCGCCCCGGCCAGGGCTACCCACGCCGCTACCAGGACCAGGAGCGCTGGAAAGGCGGCTGGGTACGCAACCGCCGCGGCCGGCTGCAACTCAAGGCCGGCGGCCGGTTCCGCAAGCTGCTCACCATCTTCGCCAACCCCGTCCTGCCGAACATCCGCGACTACTACGAGCCCTGGACGTACGACTACGAGACCCTGACCGACGCTCCGCTCGGCGACGACTTCCCCGTGGCGCAGCCGAAGTCGCTGCTGTCCGGCGAGCCGATGTCGGTCGAGTGGAGCGCCAACTGGGACGACGACCTGGGCGGCGCTCCCGAGCACGGCCCTTCCGACCCGATCGTGGAGCGGCTGCGCCGGGAATCCGAGGACAAGGTCAAGTTCTCGTACGAGCAGGCGTTCATGTTCTTCCTGCCCCGGATCTGCGAGCACTGCCTCAACCCCTCCTGCGTGGCGTCGTGCCCGTCCGGCGCGATGTACAAGCGGGCCGAGGACGGCATCGTGCTGGTCGACCAGGACCAGTGCCGCGGCTGGCGGATGTGCGTGACCGGGTGCCCGTACAAGAAGGTGTACTTCAACCACCGCACCGGCAAGGCCGAGAAGTGCACGTTCTGCTACCCGCGGGTCGAGGTCGGGCTGCCCACGGTGTGCAGCGAGACCTGCGTCGGGCGACTGCGCTACATCGGCCTTGTCCTGTACGACGTCGACCGGGTCACCGAAGCCGCCTCGGTAGCCGACGAACACGACCTGTACGAAGCCCAGCTTGACCTGCTGCTCGATCCGAACGACCCAGCGGTGATCGCGGCCGCGCGCCGTGACGGCATCAGCGAGGACTGGCTCGACGCCGCCGGCCGCTCCCCGGTTTACAAGCTCGCCAAGGACTACCGCGTGGCGCTGCCGCTGCACCCGGAGTTCCGTACGATGCCGATGGTCTGGTACATCCCGCCGCTGTCCCCGGTGGTCGACCGGCTCACCGAGACCGGCCACGACGGCGAGTCCGCCGGCAACCTGTTCGGCGCGATCGACGCGCTGCGCATCCCGATCTCCTACCTCGCCGAGCTGTTCACCGCCGGTGACCCCGAGCCGGTACGGCGGGTGCTGCAGAAGCTGGCCGCGATGCGTTCGTACCTGCGGGACGTGAGCCTCGACCGGCCGCGGGACGAGTCGATCGCGGCCGCCGTGGGCATGACCGGCGGCGAGCTCGTCGAGATGTACCGGCTGCTCGGCATCGCCAAGTACGACGAGCGCTACGTCATCCCCACCGCGTACGCCGGCCAGGCCCACGAACTCGAGGAGATCGGCTGCAGCCTGGACGTCGAGGGCGGACCCGGCATGGTCGGCAGCGGACCGTTCGGGGAAGGCTCCGGCCGCCCCGTCCCGGTGTCGGTGGAGACCTTCCACGCGCTGCGCGACCGGCAGACCAGCGACCGAGTCACCGACCCGGGCACCCCAGGCGCGCGGATCAACCTGCTCAACTGGGACGGCAAGGGCCGACCGGCCGGCCTGTTCCCGCCGCGCACCAGACCCACCGGGACGCCGCCTGACGGGGGTGGCCGATGACCACGCTCGGCAATGCCCGGGACCAGGCCGTCGTCCTGCAAGCGGCGTCCGTGTGCCTGCAGTACCCCGACGACGACCTGCTGGCGACGCTGCCCACGGTCCGCGCCGCGGTCGACACGCTGCCCGGGGGCCGGCCGCGGGAGCGGCTCCGCTGGTTCCTGGACACGATCGCGGCCACCGCACCCAGACCGGCTGCCGAGCAGTACGTCCAGGTCTTCGACAGCCGCCGCCGGTGCTGCCTCTACCTCACCTGGTGGACCGACGGCGAAACCCGCCGCCGGGGCGCCGCGCTCGCCGCACTCAAGGCCCGCTACCGCGCCGCCGGAGTCGAGTTCGACAGCAGTGAACTGCCCGACTTCCTTCCCGTGGTGCTCGAGTTCGCGGCGACCGCCGACCTGGCGGGCGGCCTCGCGCTGCTGCAGGAGCACCGGGCGGGCATCGAGCTGCTGCGCCTGGCGCTGATCGAGGCGGGCACCCCGTACGCGGCGCCCGTGGAGGCGGTCTGCGCCCTGCTGCCCGGACCGTCCCCGGCCGACGTCGCGGCGGCCAAGGCGCTGGCACGCACCGGCCCGCCGCAGGAGCAGGTCGGCCTGGAACTCGCGCCGTTCGGTGCCGTACCGACCGGAGGACCGAGATGAGCTGGCTGGACACCCTGCTGTGGGGAATCGCGCCGTACCTGACGGTGGCGGTCCTCGTCGGCGGCACCGTCTGGCGCTACCGGTACGACAAGTTCGGCTGGACCACCCGCTCCTCGGAGCTGTACGAATCCCGGCTGTTGCGCATCGGCAGCCCGCTGTTCCACTTCGGACTGCTGGTCGTGATCGTCGGCCACGTCATCGGGCTGGTCATCCCGAAGCGCCTCACCGATGCCGTGGGCGTCAGCCAGCAGGTGTACCACGTCCAGGCGTTGCTGCTGGGCGGCGTCGCCGGGTTCGCCACGCTGATCGGCATCGCGATCCTGATCTACCGGCGCCGTACCACCGGGCCGGTCTTCCGAGCCACCACCGCGAACGACAAGCTGATGTACGTCGTCCTCGTCGCCGCGATCGTCGTGGGCCTGGCGACCACCCTGCTCGGCGCCTCCGGTGGCGAGGAGAACAACTACCGACTCACGGTCGCGCCCTGGTTCCGGTCCCTGTTCGTGCTGCGGCCCGACATCACGGCGATGAGCGACGCCGGCTTCGCGTTCCAGCTCCACACCCTCATCGGCATGGCGCTGTTCGCCATCTGGCCGTTCACCAGGCTGGTCCACGCGTTCACCGTGCCGGTCGGTTACCTGTTCCGCCCGTACGTGGTCTACCGGTCGCGTACGGAGGGACTCGCCACCCGCCCCGCGAGACGCGGCTGGGAGAAGGTCCGCTGACCTGCGGATGCCGGGCCGTCACAGGATCCGCGAGATGACGGGCACACGGCTGATGAGAAGCCACGCGAGCGCGTACGATCCCGCGACACCGCCCTCGCTCACGGTCGCGGTAGCGTCGTGTCGATGACGAGTGCCCAACTGCTGACCGACGCCTTTGGCAGGATCCGCGAGGTGGTCCACCGGGTCGTGGGCGGCCTCACCCCGGAGCAACTGGGGTACCAGGTCGACGCGGCGGCGAACTCGATCGCGTGGCTGGTCTGGCACCTGACCCGCATCCAGGACGACCATGTGGCCGACGTCGCCGGTGTGCCGCAGGTGTGGACCGAACAGGAATGGTTCGGGCGGTTCGGCCTCCCCTTCGACGCATCCGACACGGGTTACGGCCACAACAGAAACGACGTGGCGGCGATACGCATCGACTCAGGTGAACTCCTTACCGGCTACCACGACGCCGTGTACGAGCAGACGATCGGCTACGTCCGCGCGCTGACGGACGCCGACCTCACGCAGATCGTGGACCGCCGGTGGGACCCGCCGGTCACCCTGGGCGTACGGCTGGTCAGGCGGCCTTCTCGAACGTCGCTGATCTCCCGTCCCTCACAGGCACCTGTTCCCCTCTCGGCCGCAGGGACGCCGCCTGCCTGACGTGACCATTTTGCGGATCTGGCTCGTTTAGCTGCATTCATGCGGACGTGGGCTTACGTGCGACAGGCGTTTCGGGGCTGATTGATCCGCTAAGGACGCCGCAAGCGGGGCCCTGTCGCGCCCCAGGCCGGCGACGCCTGTGATGCGCGGCCTTGTCAGCCGACCGTGGCGTAGTCGCGGAGCGGGGGTTCGGCGACCGTACGGGGCAGGGTGAGCAACTTGTCGACGAAGACGCCAACGGTGATCAGGAGCTGGCTCATCGCAAGGTAGTCGATCCCCGGGTACGTGGTCTGCCAGCACGCGCTGTGGCTGATCCGGTCCAGGTCGGCGGTACCGTCATGGTCCAGGGCATCGGTGACCAGCGCGTACGTGGCCGCGTCCCACAGCAGCCCGAGGTGACCGACCGGCCGCGACGGGCACAGTTGCTGCACCATCAGGTTGGTCGCGCCGGCGAACCCGGTCGCGGTGGGCGCCGGCCAGACCAGTTCGTCGTTGTGGGTGCCGATCGTGGTGACCGACACGGTCTCGGGCAGTGGGTGGCGATTCAGAGCCCCGATCCAGTGCGAGCCGGGCTTCATCTGCCAGCCGATGTCCGGGCACTGCTCGCCGGGGCACAGCACCGTGTCGACGAAGGTGGTGCCCGCCAGCGGTGAGCCCAGGGTCACCAGGTCGTCGACCTTGGACGGAAGGTCGGACCAGAACCGAAGCGCCCACGTCGCCAGCATGCCGCCCTGGCTGTGTCCGATGACGTCGATCCGCCGGCCGCCGGCGGTGACCATGGACCGGATCGCGTACACCACGTACTCGGCGGAGATCTGCAGGTCCATGGTGGCGCGTTCCGGCAGGTCGACGGTGCACACCGGCCGGCCGGTGGCGCGCAGCACGCGCTGGTAGCCCCAGCTGTACGCCTCTTCGGCGGTGGTGAACGTGCCCGGCACAAGCAGGACAGGCGTGCCAGCCGCCGAGGCGAGGTCCGGCGAGCACCGCAACGCCGCCTGCAGCGCCTCGGCCGGCGCCTCCAGCGGTGGCGAGCCGGCGTGCGCGGCGGTAGGTGTGGCGAGCAGCGCGACGCCGGCCAGCAC
>WNFV01009446.1_pt1 | contig 12730 bp, 12 predicted proteins | sample 5400101 | NCBI WGS metagenome assembly WNFV01 (sample SAMN13153361, study PRJNA577476) | soil metagenome | isolation source: 115 cm soil or saprolite under grassland replicate 1 | place: USA:California | collected 2016-06-15
CGCGAAGGGCGCTACATGCTGCACAATCTGTCGCGCTTCGGCGGCGCCACCATTGGCGGCAAACCAGTACCGTGGGCGGTCCTGGAGGACGGCGACGAGATCCAGCTCGGCGAGTGGCGTCTCGTATTCAGAACCGTCAATCGCGACAGCGACACCTGAACGTGGCCCTCCACCGACGCGGCGAGTCGGCGGTCTCTGCATCCACGATCATCGAGAGTTTGAAGGTGCGCGCAACGCAGAGACGAGCGTGGCTACTGCCATCGGCGGCGCTATTGATGTGGCTCGTGTTTCTGGCCTTCCTGATCCCCTACGACCCGGACGAAGCGGTCTACGAGATCGTCGCCGTGGATGTCCTGGAAGGACACTGGCCATACGATCACCTATTCGTCAATCGTGGGCCGCTCTTATTTCTTGCTTACCTGCCTGCTGGTCTCACCGGCAGCATCGAACTGCAGCGGCTGGTCGCGGCACTCGCGATCGTGGCTTCAGTACCACCATTCTTCCTGCTTGCGCGCAAATGGCTCTCGGGCAGACAGGTGGCGCTGGCCGTGGTCAGCTACTGCGTGCTTGTAGCCAACCCATTCATGATCGCCGGTGCCAACAACGAGGCGTTTCTTCTGGCGCCGCTCATCGCCGCCATGGTAGTGCCGTCTGCTGTCCTGGCCGGCGTGCTTATCGGCGCCGCGATCATGCTGAAGATGACGGTATTGCCACTAATACCGGCGATCTTGTTCTTGCGGAGGAAGGACCTTCGCGCCTCCGTCATCGCGGCACTCGCCGCCTGTGTCGCGTTAACGGTCCCGTTCGTGCCGGTCTGGAATGATTTCTGGACCGCGAACGTCACGTTCGCCTTCAGTTATGCTGACTACTCGGCTCCCGAACGGCTGGCCAATACCTTCGCCATTCATTGGGGCGTGCTGCTCGGCGCTCTTCCCATTTGGCTGGCCGTCGTCGTCGGTGGATTCCGCGAACGGCGATGGGCGCTTTGGCTGTTGCTTATCAGCGGCATGGTCGCTGCCAAGTCGACTGGCTTCAATGCCACGCACTATTATGCCCTAATCACGCCCGCGGCAGCGCTCTTTGCTGGTGAAGGGCTTGATCGCCTCCTGCGCCGGCCGAGGCTTATGGCGGTGGTTCTCGCGCCCGCAACGTTGGTCTGGCTCTCGGTGGTTGTCGCCGGGCTGTCGATCCTGGTGATCGGCGGTCATCGTCCGTACTCGGACATCGTCGCGGAGCTGAAGGGACGCCCCGGCGAGCTCTACGTCCTCGGCGACCACCCGGAGATATACGCATATGCGGACCGGCAACCTCAGAGGCGGTACTTTTTCGCCGTGCCTCTCGTTTTCCGGAAGGACTGGGGCTCAAGCATGCGTGCTGAGCTTCTCGCCTGTCCCCCGGAGTTTTTGGTGTTGCCCTCGATCACACGATTTCGGGTCGAATGGGCGGGCGATCTCGCCGCCGTCTACCGCACGCGTCTTGAATTCAAGAAGGCAACGCTACTCACAGACCCGAAGCATTCGTGTGTGGCTCGCGACCTGACGAACGACCCGCGATACCTGAAGTCGATTTCTAACGATTTTCTGTAATCGCTCATGCATCCCGTTCACCCCCGCCCCACTAGTATCGTCACCAAACGAGCTTGCGTGTGGTGGGTGCACATCGGACAGGGGTGAGGTCGGCCGCTTCTAGCCGGAAGAATAAGACCCCCACGCCGGGACGTTCCAACCAAGAATAAACAGTTCAAAAGGGAGGAACAAAGAAGTGTTCTATTACATGATTGCTACGTGGCTCAAGTCCCACGTGCGCAGCGAGCGGGGCCAGGACCTGCTCGAGTACGCTCTGCTCGGTGGTCTGATCGCGGCCGCCATCGTCGCCGTTCTGGCGCTGATGACCGGCTCGCTCAACACGATGATCACCAACATCGGCAAGTGCATCGACTTCACGAGCAGCACAGTTTGCAAACCCGGCTTCTAAGCTGAGGGAAGCTCATTCCGGGCGGTGGGGCAGATCTGCGTCAGCCTCCCGCCCGGAATCTCCGTGTTAGATGCAAGCCAGTGAGATGAGCCCTTTCATGGTCACCCAAGCCGAATCCACTCAGAGTCGAGGCTACAGGGCGGTCCTATCGTTTCCACGCACAAGGACCGCCTTGAGGTGGTTCTTCTCGTGGCGCCGGCTGCGGATCTCTGGAGCGGGGCCTCTTCGGCGGTCTGCCGAGTCTTTGGCTTCAAGAGAACGTCTATGAGCAGGCTCCGGTAACCTTGAGGTGGGCTTCGACCGTTGTCCACGGTTCTTGGTTCATCGTGCCTGTTCTGGCTGGCGTGCTCGTTACATGGAAGGCGCCCAGCCGAATCGGGTCGTTCTTCCGCTGGTGGACGGCCGTCTACCTGATCTGCCTCGTCGGTTTCGTATTGTTCCCGCTGGAGCCCCCGTGGATGGCCGACTCGAATGTCGTGAGAATCAACGAGCTCGTAGTCGGCGATATCCGAGACCCGAACCCGGTCGCGGCCCTACCGAGCCTGCACGTTGCCTTGCCGCTAACGCTGGCTTTCTGGTTTTTCCGGGAGAACTGGCGTCTTCCCGGCACCTTGCTCATCGCCTACGCGCTGGTCGTGACGATGGAGGTCATCCTTTCGGGTGAGCACTACGTTATCGATGCGCTTGGTTCCGTGGCTGCGGCATCAGTCGTTGCGGTCGCGGCCACCCGATTCGACTATCGACGAGTATTCTCGCGCCTGCCGAGACTGCAGCCGAGACTAACCGCCGGCAGTCGAGTGCCGCAGGGTGCCCCGGTGCTGGAAACAGTGAGGGCGCGGCAACGGTGGGAGAGAGGACAGGCGATCATAGAGATGGTCCTCGTCCTTCCGCTGATCTTCGTTTTCATCCTGCTCCTGGCCGACTTTGGGATCGCTCTCGACCGGCGGGAGGTGCTTCAGCATGCGGTCCGCGAGGGCGCCCGCTACGGGTCCGTGGGCCACAGCATAGCCGATATCCAGCAACGGACAAGCGAACAGTCGCAGACGCTGCTGAATGACCCGGCAATGATCACCGTGTGCTACGCGGATGATCCAGGCGATGCGGAGACTGTACTGGGTAACCCCGGCGATGACGTGCGCGTGAGCGTCGATTTCACGTACAACTTCAGTTTGGGCAGCGATGAGATGCTCGCCTTCTGGGGCCTCGATCCCATATCCATCGACATCAATCCATCTGCGGACATGCGCCTCGAGAACGCCGCGACAGTCGCAGCGGGCGACGCGTGTTGATAGGGGAATGATGTTTAGGTCAGGACAGCTTGGTGAGGAAAGAGGACAGGGGCTCATATTGCTGATGTTGGCGATGACCGTGATCTTCGTCGTCGGCTTCATCGTCGTCGATGTTGGCCTGTGGTTGACTGAACGGCGCGGCGCGCAGAAGGACGCGGACGCCACCACGCTCGCGGGCGCCTATGAACTGCTGGCGCAGGACTTCGTGAACCTCACCAATAATGACCCTGTCGTTACCAGAGCGGCGGCGCGGGCCGCAGTCGACGACTGGGCCGATTTCAACGGCCTACCGCTAACTGATCTGGAAAACGTGGTAATCGACGATACCGACTGCCTCGGGCCCTCAGGAGTAATAGACACGGTCCAGCTGGCGGCCGAGCATCATGAGAAGCCGCTCTTTGTCTCTATCTTCGAGCAGGCGGTCCCGCAGATCGGGGCTCCGGCCAAGGCCTGCCTGGGCTCCGAAAATACGGCAGAAGGGCTGCTGCCGCTGGGGGTGCAGATAACTGGGCCCAAGTCCGATTGCTGGCAGGACGTTGACGATCCACCCGATGGAGAAGAGGACCCCTTGTACGGCCAGCAATGTCTTATCAGCTTTGGTGCCGGGGAGACGACGTCTGGCGAAGCCGGCCATATTCGCCTTTACAACGATGGAAGCTCGGGTTGCAGCGACAACAATACAGGCGGTGGCAATACGTGGGGAAACGAGATTGAGAACGGCGGCGCCAATACGTTGTGCCATGTCTACAAGTACTTCAATGACCCTTCGAAGTACGATCCGACCGATCCGTCGACGAGCTGCAGCTTCGACGCGGGTGGCTGCGTCTACCCGCTAACGGGCGTTGGAGGTACCAACACTCTGGACGCCTTCCACGATTTGATCATCAAAGAGACTCAGAGTGGCTATCTTTGTGACGAAACTTTCGGCACTGATGCCGATAGTATCGATGATCTTCTGGAAGCAGTCGAGGTAATCAACGGCGCCGCGTGGCCGTCTCCTGAGGCGGTCTTCGCCAAGCGCGACTGTAAGAGTCCACGCACCGTGTCGCTTCTAATCGTCAAGGAATTCGGAACCTCAGGCAACCCGCCGATGCCCATTGAGGCTTTTGCCAGCTTCTTCATCGAACGATGCAAGGTGGAGAACAATCGGGGCATACAGTACAGCGACACCTGCGACAAGGATGAAATTCAGGGGCAGATCGGGCAGGTGCAGTTGGAGGGATATTTCCTGAACATCCTCGGGACCGACGGTGGTGTCGGTCAGATCACCAAATGGAGTCCAAAGCGAATAGTTCTTGTGGAGTAGGGAGGTCAAGATGGCAAGAACGCAGGGTTTAACGCTCGCGCGCAACAACAGGAGTCTGCTCATTATCGCGCTCCTGGCAGGGTTGGCAGCGATCGCGTTTTTCGTGCTCGCACGATCCCAGAGTGACGATGGCGGCGGATCATCCGCGCCGGCAGCGGCAACTGTAAACGTAGTTGTCGCCAGCCAGAATATCGGCGCGGGAACGGAGATCACAGCCGAGATGCTGAAGACCGTAGAGGTCCCGCAGAATCTCCTGGTGAGCAACGCCTACACCGATTCCGGGCTGGCCGTTGGGCAGGTCACGGCTGTGGCCGTGTCGTCGGGCGAGCAGATCACGCCGGCCAAGCTGGGCAGCCCCGGGCGCGATCTGAACGCGCTGTCCTCCGTGGTCCGGCACTCGATGCGGGGGAGTTCCGCCGGGGTGCAGGAACTGACAGCTGTCGGTGGCCTGATCCTGCCGGGTGATCACGTGGACGTGGTCGCCACGTACAAGATCAAAAACCTGCCCGGACTGGGCGAGAAGGAGTACATACAGCGCACAGAGGTGATCCTCCAGAACGTAGAGGTGCTCTCGGTAGCGCAGGAAGCGCAGGACCCGAAGCCGCTGCCCAAGGCCGGGACCGAAGATGCCGTCGACAGCGGCCTCACCAGCGGTCAGTTGCCGGAAGACGTAGAGGAGCAGCCCCAGGCGGGAACGGTAACTGTGACCCTGGATCCCCAGCAGACGCTGAAGCTGCTGTCGTACCAGGACAACCCGGCCGTTGTGCGTATATGGACGACGCTACGTGGTTTCGGTGACACAGACATAGTGGACTACGTGCCCTACGACGTCCTCGTGGTGGAATAATGACCGGCCGAAGGCCCAGAAACAGATAGGGAAGAAGAGGAGAACGCGGATGGCCAGAGTACCCGAAATACTGGTCGTGGACCAGGACCCAAAGGCGCGATACGAGGTCAAGCAACTGACGAAGCAGGCGCAGCTCACGATCATCGGTGAGGCTGCCTTCGGCACGGACGCGGTCTCGCTGGCGTCCGATCTAAAGCCGGACGTAATCATCTGCGGGATGAGCAGTCCGCCGGAGCGGTCACTGCAGACGATCGAGGCGCTGCTGGACGTGCTGCCGGAGACGCCGATAGTCACCTACGGTTGGCGGGACGACGCGCAGACGGTGCGGCTGGCGATGATCGCTGGGGCACGAGACTTCTTCGTGATGCCCGTCGGCCCTGAGCGGGTTCTGGAGTCGGTCCGTTCCGTTCTCGAGTCGGAGGAGCGGAAGCGCTTGCGCCTCACAGGGCAGGCCAAGGCGCTGGGGCCGAAGGGTCTGATCATTGCGGTCTTCGGCGTGAAAGGCGGCGTGGGCAAGAGCACGATCGCTACGAACTTGGGCGTCGCGCTCAGCTCGGCGCTCGCTCAGTCAGTCGTCCTGGTGGACGGCGACAATAACTTCGGCGACGCGGCCGCCATGCTCGACCTGAAGCCCGACCGGAACATCGTTGACCTGCTCAAAGACGTGGACGCCCTCGAACGGGGGGACGCGTCCGAATACCTAACTCAGCACGACAGCGGCCTCCGGGTGCTCGCGGCGCCACGCGAGCCTCTGCTGTGGCGCTCCGTGACACCGGAGCGGTTCCGCAAGGTGGTGGGCGTTTTGGCGCGTCGCTTTGATGTGGTTCTGATCGATACGGCCGGAGCGCTGGGCGACCTGTCTCTCGCGGCGTTAGAAGAGGCAAACATGGTGCTCTGGGTGACGTCTTCTGACTTCTCCAGCATCAACAACTCGCTGCTGGCGCTCGAGACTCTGGACCAGCTTTCCTACCCGGACTCGCGAATCCGTTTGATGCTCAATGTGACCAGCGCCGAAGATGGCGTGCGACCTGCGAAGATAGAAGAAGTGCTCGGGCGTGAGTTCTTCTGGTCGATCCCTTACGACCGCGAGGTCAGGCTGGGCGGCCAGACCGGCAAGCCGGTTGTTTCCACCCATCACACTTCCCGGGGAGCGCAAAGCATCATCCAACTGGCGCAGGCGCTCATGGGAGGCGGCGGGGCGGTGCCGGCTAACCCGAAGGCTGCATCGCCACTCAGGCGGCTGTTTAGTAGAAACGGCGCGGAAGGAGCGCCTTCTGCAACTATGAGAGGGGAGGCTATCGGAAATGCTGAAGCAAAGTGAGTCGCCCAAGAGCGAGGACGGCATCCTCTGGACCTTCAACCTGCCCAAGGAGTTGGAGGCGGTGGACGAATACGCGCCTCTGTCTGCTGATGATGAAGGCGTCGTCCAGCATGTCCATCAGAGGCTAATCCAGGAAGTCGACCTGAAGGCGATAGAACGCCTCGGTGCCGATCGTAGCCACGAAGCGGTTGAAATGGCCACTCGCGCTTTGGTGGCAGAGGTCGCCCCCTCGCTCTATGGCGAGCGGAAGGAGCTGGTCGTGCGGCGGGTCGTCGACGACGCGGTCGGCCTCGGGCCGCTGGAGCCGCTGGTTAAGGACGCGAGCATATCAGAAGTGATGGTCAACGCGCCGGACGAGATCTACTTCGAGCGCGACGGCATTATCTATCTTTCGGCCCTGAGGTTCCGCGACCGCGACCACGTGATGCTGGTCATTGACAGGATAATCTCGCCGCTGGGGCGGAGGGTGGATGAATCGTCTCCATTCGTGGACGCGCGCCTTCCGGACGGCTCGCGTGTCAACATCATCATTCCACCGCTGATTCCGCGCTCGCCGACGATCACGATTCGAAAGTTCCGCCCGGACAAGTACAACATGGAAGACCTGGTGGCGAACAATAGTTTGAGTCCCCAGACGGCGGATCTGCTGCGGGTCTGTGTGCAGCTGCGTCTGAACATTGTGGTCTCGGGTGGAACCGGATCAGGCAAGACGACACTCCTGAACGCGCTTTCCTCCTACATCCCGGAACGAGAGCGCATCATCACGATCGAGGATCCGGTCGAGTTGAAGCTTCAGCAGCGTCACGTCATCTCATGTGAGGCGCGGCCGCCCAATATCGAGGGACGCAACGAGGTTACGCAGCGCGATCTAGTGCGGAATGCACTGCGCATGCGGCCGGACAGGATCATAGTGGGCGAGGTTCGCGGACCGGAGGCGTTCGACATGATGCAGGCGATGAACACCGGTCACGAGGGCTCTCTCACGACCGTTCATGCCAACTCGCCGCGCGACGCCCTTGCGCGAATCGAAAACATGGTTCTTATGGCCGGCTTTGAGTTGCCGTCCAAAGCCATTCGAGAGCAGATGGCTTCCGCGTTCCACCTGATGATTCAGTTGTCCCGCTTTCCCGACGGGTCTCGCCGCATTGTCAGCTTGAGTGAGGTAGTCGGGATGGAAGGTGATACGGTGACGATGCAGGACATCTTCAAGTTCGACATCACCCACATCGAGCAAGACGGGCGGATCGTCGGGGAACTCCTACCGACCGGCATCATGCCGACGTTCGCCGAGCGGTTCACCAAAGCTGGAATCTCTCTCGAGGCCTTAATGCCGGGCCTGGGCAGGTGGTCCTGATGGCGCTCGCGCTCGCAGCCGCAGCTTTCTCGTTCTTAGCAGTGGCCTGCGGCCTGGTTGCGCTCCTCCAGGGAAGGAGGCCCGTTGACCGTAGGCTTGAGAACAGGCTAACAACGCTCAGTCGCCCCTCTACGGAGGCGGTGATCGAAGGCCGGGGCCTCTTAGCACGCGATAGCGGCACATTTCCGGTAATGAGGTCACTTGTCTCCAAAGAGGGTTCATGGGCGAAGCGCGCCGCAATGGACCTTCAGCAGGCAGGGCTCAAGCTGAAAGTCAGCGAATATCTGTTGGCCCGAATATTGGTAGGGGCCCTAACTTTCATCGTTGTGTTTCTGGTGTTGGGCGGCGGGTCGCTTGCGGTGCTGTTGTCGGCAGGAAGCGCGGTTGGTGGCTACATGCTGCCAGCGGTGTACATTCAACTGCGAAGACATCGCCGGGTTGCGGCCATCAACCGGCAGTTGGCAGAGGCGCTGACGCTTGTATCGAACGCTTTGCGCTCAGGGTTTGCCTTTTCGCAGGCGGTAGAGCTGGCGGCGCGGCAGATAGGTCCGCCCCTCCAGGAAGAGTTCAACTATTACCTCCGGGACAGCGGACTGGGGGCGCGCCCGGAGGACGCGCTTGAGGCCATGGTGAGGAGAACCGGCAGCGTCGACATGGAAATGGTTGTGACGAGCATCCTTATCCAGCGGACGACCGGTGGCAACCTGTCTGAAGTGCTGGATAACGTGGCGGAAACAATCCGCGAACGGGATCGCTTGCGAGGCGAGATCAGAGCGCTGACCGCCCAGCAGAGGATGACTGGCAACGTACTCTCGGTGTACCCGTTGGCGCTGGGAGGCCTATTCTTCATAATTTCTCCTTCTTTGATATCGCTCCTGTGGAAGAACGAAGCCGGCATCGCCATGCTGGTGGCGGCGGGTACGCTTCAGTTCATTGGCGTCATCTCGATCAGGCGTATCCTCAGCATAGACGTTTGATTGGAGGCGGGATGATGATCGCTGTAATGGCCGCCGGCGCCGCGTTCGTGGCGGTCAGTTCACTACTGTTATGGTTTGCTGGCTCGAGAGCCGTTTCGGGTGAGGCGAGACTGAGCCGGCTTGCGGCGCCCGCCCGTTCGAGCCAATTCGATGACCCATTCGGCGATCGCGTACTGATGCCGGTGGTTGAGGGATTGGCGAATTGGGTGATGGCCCTGCTGCCGCATACCTTTGTAGAGCGCACCCGGCGCAAGCTTCTGGCCGCGGGTCGACCAATGAGCGCGTCAGCGTTTTTCGCAATCGTCATCGTTGGAGCCGTGTTAGTGCCCAGTGCTGGATTGGCGGCTGTCCTGTGGAGAAACGGCGGCGAGGTCTCGCTGCCGGCTGCGGCCGCTATGGGTGGCTTCGTCGTGCTCGGCGTTATTCTGCCCTTCGCTTGGCTATCACGCAGGGTCCGCGCGCGGAAACTGGCGATATTGAAGAGTTTGCCGGACGCCTTTGATCTGGTCACGGTTTCCGTTGAGGCGGGCCTTGGCCTTGACGCAGCGCTGAGGCACGTCTCAGAGCGCCTCCACGGGCCCCTTTCAAACGAGATTCGACGGATGCTGCGGGAAGTGGGAATGGGCCGGGCGCGCCGAGAGGCACTCGAGGATATGGCCGAGCGGGTAGATGTGAAGGAACTCAAGACGTTTGTGAATGCGGTGGTCCAGGCGGAGCAACTAGGTACCAGGCTGGGGCGCGTGCTCCGCTCACAGGCGACGATGCTGCGTATCCAACGGCGCCAGAGGGTGGAGGAGATGTCGCGGAAAGCGCCCGTCAAGCTTGTCTTTCCGCTTGTCTTTTGCATTATGCCATCGTTCTTCGTTGTCACTCTCGGCCCTATCGGAATTCGGCTCGCTAGTATCCTTGGTGAGTGAGCCGTGGCTCAGATCAAGGATGAGGCTCCTCCTACCCACTATCAGGTTCTGCACGTCCATCCGGGAGCGCCTCTGGATTTGATAACAGCGGCGTACTGGAGGCTTACAGGGTTGCTCCAGTCAACACTCGGAGGGAAGGACGCGGAGGTCGCGCTTTACCACCTCACGCGTGCGTATCAGGCACTGGCGGATCACACATCACGCGAGATGTACGACCAGTCGCTCGGACTGAACGTGGAGTCGTTGCCACGCGTGCCTCTCACCCGGCGCTCGTCATGGATTCCGTTCTCGTCGCCACGTCGAGGCGAGGTGGAGCCGGACATCAAGATCGATTACTACGAAGTGATGCGGCTCGACTCTGCCGCGCACCTGGCGGTAGTCGGTGAGGCCTATGCCGTGATGCGCAACCACTACCTTCGGCTGGCCGAGCAGGGTCAAGCGAGGGCCGAATTGGTTGACCTCCTGGAGGAGGCGTATTCAGTCCTTGCTGACCCAGTACAGCGGCACGAGTACGACACCCGCCGTAACGAGGGACGTCCTGCTCATAGCACGAACGGCGCGTCCGGCGACGCTGCACCTGCCTCGGAAAAAGCAGCCCCCAGTAGCAAGGTTCTCTCGGCAACTGGCGGCCGGGAGATGGCAGTGGGCCACCCATTAATTACGAGCTTCGATCATCCCACAACCGCGCGAAGGGACGAGAATGGCCGCGCAAGAGAGCCCAGGTGGGCGAACACCACGCTTCGCCCAAGCGCGGCCGAGCAAGCGTTACCGCATGGCAAGAGCGCCGCTGAGCAGAGCGAAGACGGCACCAGGTCTATTGAGCAGGTTTCAGGGCAGCCGGAGACGGCGGCCCGTGAGAGCTCGACCAACGCGCAATTAAGCGATCACACGGTAACGGATTACTCTTTGCGCCTCGTCGGCGTAATGACGCGGCTCGTGAATCGTCTGGTGGTGGTTCTTGCTGCGCTGCTTATCAAGGCTGGAAAGGGATCAGTGCAATTGACACGCGCCGCCTCGAGGACGCTGTCGCAAGTATTACGTCCGCCACGCTCGGGCAACGATGGTGCTCCCTACGAAGAGGAGGAGGAGGAAGAAGCTCTCCTTAGCCGCCTGTTTGTGACGGTAGCTGATAACTCCAAGAACGAGAATTCCGATGGCCCGCGAGTGCTTGCACGGCTGACAATCTTTACGGGCGACGAAGCCATCGCCTCCCACGACGTGCGCAGGGTACCCTTAACGCTTGGCGACGGCGACGCGTGCGACCTTAAGCTGGCCGGCCTTGCATCGCCGCAGGCGCGGCTGCTCTACCACGGCGGACAGTTTGTGTTGCATGCCCTGACTGATGATCCGGCGGCTCGTATTCACGGCTGTCCTGTCTCCTGGGCTCTGCTCCGCGATGGGGATTCCTTCGAGGTGGGGCCCTACCGTCTACACCTCAGCCTCACTCAGTGAGACTCACCTGGCTCTGGGGTGAACGGCCAAACTCGAGCTGTTCGTCTCCCGGAACTGGGAGAGCCGTCACAGAGAACGCGAAAACTCCGCTTACTGTGAGACGTGGCTGAGGATGGTTAGGCCTTGCCCGATCAGGCTCAGTCCTACAATCACAGAGACTGAGCCGACAGTCCAGACGGTTGTCATGTGGAGGCAGACGAAATGGGCCGGCCGCGGCGGCCGCACGAGGCGCGTGAGGTAGACGGTAAGATTTACCGCTACCCAGACAAAAGCGGTCCCGCAGAACAGGACCAAGATCGCCCCCATGGCGTCAAGCATCTCGCCGTCAAGTTAACAACCTCCCATTGCGATTGCAATAAGTTGACCGTCAGAACTCTGTAAGAATTCACACTGGACGTCTTCGGGAGTGGTGGTCTCATGGGGCGGCTGGTAAGGGCTAGGCGGGCAATTGACATAAGACCCCATCTATTTCGTTTCGATCGGCGTACCTGTGGTGATGCTGTCCGCTATCCGACCCGCATCCGCGAGAAAAGAACGTATTCGAGGCGATTCCCAAGATCAGTTGTGCGGGAGCCCTAGCGTATCCCCGACTTCAACGCCCGCAACTTGAGCCGCGCCCGCGCTCAGCTCGAGCGCGCTATGCGCTCCGCGGCCGCCGAGCGCCATCCGCCAGGGCTTAAGTCCCGGCACGATCCTCACGACGCGGTCCTGCCTGTCGAGGAAGACCACGTCGATCGGGAAGCGCATAAAGAACATGTGGACCGACGTGCACGGCTTCAACCACAAAGCCTCGCCCTCCGCGAGCGAACGTCGTCCCATCAGGCCCCAGAACCGAGACCACATGCTCGTTGCGACACGCACTTGAGTCGCAACTTGATTCCCCTTGGTCTCGTTGAAGACACCGGCCATCGATCGCTAGCGCGATTATAGCAGCGCCCTCGCCGTACCCTGTATCATGATTTCGGGCGCGCCCCCGTAGCTCAACGGACAGAGCATCTGCCTTCTAAGCAGAGGGTTGCAGGTTCGAGTCCTGCCGGGGGCGCCATGCAACGAACCTCACGCTCACAGCGTCCTGACAATCGTGACTACCAGGGACGCTCTATGCCCGCCGAATGGCGGCGCTCACTGCTGTAAATGTGCGTCGGCCGTCGATTGCCGCTGCCCACGTGACTAACCTAGCCGCAGCCGGAGCGTTCCCTCACATAGGAGATTCGCGACTGATGCGGATGGGAGGAGACTCTTGAAGCACGCGGGCCTGATCATAATCGCCCTCTTGGCCGTCGCCGCCGGCCT
>WNFV01008194.1_pt1 | contig 12728 bp, 12 predicted proteins | sample 5400101 | NCBI WGS metagenome assembly WNFV01 (sample SAMN13153361, study PRJNA577476) | soil metagenome | isolation source: 115 cm soil or saprolite under grassland replicate 1 | place: USA:California | collected 2016-06-15
CGGTGGCCGGCCTGGTCCGGGTCGGGGTGGTGGCCCTGGACGGGACCAAGGTCGAGGCCAACGCGTCCCTTTACGCCAACCGAGGCCTGGAGGCCATCGATGCCGAGGTGCAGGGGATGCTGGCCGAGGCGGCGGCCACGGATCGCCGCGAGGACGAGCTGCTGGGCGAGGACAACCGGGGCGACGAGCTGCCAGAAGGTCTCCGCAGCCAGGAGGGGCGCCTTCGCCGGCTGAAGGAGTGCAAGGCCCGCCTGGAGGCGGAGGACGTTCGAGCGAAGTACGAGGCCGAGCTTGCTCGCCGGGCGGTCATCGAGGCGGAGACGGGCCGCCGCCCTGTCGGCCGCCCGCCCAAGCTCAAGCGACCCGCCAAGAACTCCCTCGTGGCGAACCCCACCGACCCCGACTCCCGGGTCATGAAGCGCCAGTACGCCTACCTGCAGGGCTACAACGCCCAGGCCGTGGTGAGCGAGGACCACATCGTCCTCGCCGCGTCGCTCACCCAGGAGTCGGTCGACGTGCGACGGCTGCACCCCATGCTCCACGAGGCCCGGGCCAACCTCGCCTCCACCCACATCTCGAAGAGCATCGGCGAGGCTCTCGCCGACTCCGGCTACTACAGCGAGGCCAACCTGGCGGTGGCAGAGCAAGAGGGACCCGAGCTCCTCGTCGCGGTGGTGAATGAGCGAGACCAGCGCCGTGGGGAAGCCTCAGGCAGAGGTGTGTTCAAGGGACCCGGCGGACGGGTCATGCGGGGCAAGCTTGCCACCGACAGAGGACGAACGCTCTACGCCAAGAGAGCCCACACGGTCGAGCCGGTGTTCGGCCACATCAAAGACGTCCGCCGAGTCAGGCGGTTCGCCCGACGGGGCCTGGGCGCATGCGACGCCGAATGGAAGCTGGTTTGCGCCACTCACAACCTACTCAAGCTGTGGCGGCGCTCCAGGACCTGAGCACCAGTGCATTCCTGCCCGGGCCCATCACGAAACCCCAAGCTCCATTGACCAGGAGCACTCAGCGATCAAGGGAGTGAGTTTCCGCGACACCCTCTGAAGGGCAAACAAACCCCTGAGCGTCACCGTGGCCAGCGCGTTCGTAGGATCGGCCGTCCTTCTCATGGGAGGTTCATGGTCCTCAAGCGCCAGGTGGGCAGGCCGCGTCTACGCCGTCGCGATCGGTTGTTCATGGCCCGCGATAAGCAGGGAACTCCCTCGAGCTCGCTGGTCAATGTTCGTGGTCAGCCCGCAGATCCTTCTTCGGTGGCACCGGGAGCTGGTGCGACGGAAGTGGACCTTCCGTCGGATGTCAACCGGCGGCAGGCCACCGATCAGTGAGGAGGTTCGAGAGCTGATCCTGCGGATGGGGAGAGAGAACCCGAGGTGGGGATGCCTCAGGATTCGGGGCGAGCTCGCCACGCTCGGGATTCGGGTCTCCGCGACGAGGATCCGGACGCTCCTTCGCGCGAACGGGCTGGGCCCGGCCCCTCGCCGTGACGGCCCCAGTTGGGGGGAGTTCCTGAGGAGCCAAGCCCAGGGAATCCTGGCGTTCGACTTTTTCACCGTGGAGACGGCGTGGCTCCGCACCCTGTACGTACTGTTCGCCATCGAGATCGGATCCCGACGCGTCGGTGTTCTCGGCACCACCACGAACCCGGACTCGGGGTGGGTCACCCAGCAAGCTCGCAACCTGGCGGTAGGGGAGCGGCATCCACGGCCCCGCTTCCTCATCCGCGATCGGGATGCCAAGTTCTCCGGTCCGTTCGACGAGGTCTTCCGCTCCGAGGGTGTGAAGATCATCGAGACCCCGATCCGGGCTCCTCGAGTGAACGCATTCGCGGAACGGTGGGTCCGCACGGTCCGGACGGAGTGCTTGGACTGGACACTGGTGCTCGGCCGGCGTCAGGCTTGGCGCCGTAGTGGCAGTACTGATTGTCGCCTCAGCGACTTCACCTTCGGATGGAGGGGACGCGGCTCCCGAAGCGACCCATGCCATTAGCGCCCTACCCGTCTCCCTCACCGAGCGCGTGTGGTCGGGGAGGGCAACTCCAGTCACGGAGATAGGGTTCTCACTCATCGCCGGTGACGAGGTAACGTTCGAGACTGCAAATCTGTCACCTGGGAGCGACCCGATCCTCCACCTTCTGTGGGAAGGGGAGGAGGTCGATTTCGACGACAACAGTGGACCAGGGCCGGCGGCACGACTGACCTATTTTCCTTGGGAGACGGGGTCTTATCTCCTCGTCATGCGAGCCGCGAGCAACGACACCGCGGGGACCGCGGACGTCCTGCGAGACGGGGTGAGGGTCGCTACCGGAAGGCGATTCGGGGGCTGGCAGGTGACGATGGACAACCTCCGTCAGGACGAAGAGATCTGGACCGTCAAGCTCCCGACTGGCGCGTTCAGGCACACGCTGTATCTCCTGCAACCGGGTAGTGAAAGCATCTCTGCCCGCCAGGTAGGCGGCGGAACTGACGGGGCAGCCCGCTATGTCATACCCTCCCTTCTTCCCTTTCAAGAGATCATCGTCGGTGTGAAAGTCGAGCAGCCTGTGAGACTGCTCCGCAACGACGCGAGACTGCCGCTGCAGGATGATGACGGCGACGGACTGGGAGACGAGCTCGAAGCGGCGCTCGGGACATGTCCCCTTAGAGCGGGGACAGTCCAGGGGTTTTCCTGCTTGAACGTACGCGACCCCAGGGACACCGATGGTGATGGGATCTCAGACGGCTGGGAGGTACTCGGCCGCAGCGACCTGATGCCGCATCAACCCCTTCCTATGTGGGGTGCTGACCCGAGACACAAAGACATGTTCGTGGAGGTGGATTTTCGCCAGGACACGCCCGACGAGCGTAGTCTTCGCCTTCCACCGAGCGAAGCACGAGAGTTCGCCCGGATCTTTGCGGACAGGGTGATCACCTACTCCGCCGCGGAACAGGCCGCCCACGTAAACGTGCTCGGTAATCCCGACGGCCGGCCAGGCATCAGTGCGCATCTCGATACGGGCGTCAACCCCCAAGCGACTGCGGTGGGCGGTCCTTCGGCAGGGACATCAGTGGGTTCCAAGAAGTTCATGTTGAGGTCCACAAGAGACCTCACCCTCTACGGTAATTGGGGCGGCTATACATCGGTGCCGCCCATCAAGCTGCCCGACGGCTCATACAAGCCCGTCGCCGCAGAGACAGTCTGGATGACGGCGATGAGCCCGGCGCGCCGGGGGATTTTCCATTACGCCATGACCTATTCGGGGGACAGCGGCCAGACAAGGAGAACTGGTTTTCCCTTTTTCGATCCCTGGGTCGCTACCAACAGTGATGGCAGAATTCACGCCCATGAGGCGGGACACCATCTGGGCCTTGGCCACTCCGGACCTTGGAACCCGCCCATCGACGTAAACTGCAATCCAAATTACCTCAGTATCATGAATTACGCATTCCAGAACGACGAACGGTTTGGGTACTCCCACGGCGACATCCCGGGATCGCTCAACAACGCGGAGCTACAAGAACGGCATGCGGTGGCGCCCGAACCGCCCCCACGCAAGACTACAGGTGGACCGGGTGGTATCAGCGGCCGCGACCTCGAGGCCATCCGGCACCTCGACGTCCTCCAGGATGTTTACGGATATTGGGTAGACCGCACCGAAGGTCATGTCGACTGGAATCGGGACGGTGTCTTTCAGGTCGAGGGCTCTCCAGTCGGCGCCTACGCGAACTACCACCCTGGCGGAGAGTGCGAGTACACGAAGTACAACGAGGGTCCCGTTTACGGGCCAGTTGTCGGGGGATATTGGTTCCCGACACTCATATCGACACGGGCTCCTGCCTTGCTGAGGCTCGGAGAGCAGGTCTACGTGTTCGCCGAAGGTGATGACCAGCTCGACTACCGATCGACGACCTCGAACCTGTTCTGCCCGCCGTCGAAGGATAAGGCATGTGCCAGGTGGACTGGCGGCGGGTTCTTGGTCGTCGACTCGAAGGAAGGAGTCGATGCGGTCAACATCCTTCCGGACCTCGGGTTGGTGGTAACAAACGGCTCCGACGGCACACTCCGTTCCTCGATCCTCGACGCTCGTGGCCCCACCGTACAGTGGAGGGGCTCCCCTACGGTCATTCCAGGCTCGGTCCGCGCTGGAGGCGAGCCGTCGATGGCGGCGATGGGTACGTGCGATGTCTACCTCGCCTATCGCGGCCTCGATGATCGTTTGATCCGGATCCAACGGTGGACTTGTGGGGCAGGATGGTCGGCGGCCCGCCTCGCGGTTGACGAGGACGGCAATACGCTCGGAAAAACGCCCTACTACGCGTCGCCCGGGATCGGGGTTGCGTATCTCGAGTGGGGAGACGGAAGGACCCTCTACGGCGCATTCCCGGACAAGTACGGCATGGTCGAGCTCTGGGGGTACGACCCGGCGACCAGGCGATGGATGAAGACGAATGTCATGGAGAAAACCCGCAAGCGTGATCCCAAGACAGGAGACGTTGACGACGAGCCGCTCGGGCCCATCGAAGGGCGGCCGGTTATGGCGTGGACCTCGCGCTCGTCGGTTGTTGACAGCCCTGGCCGCCTCTATCTCCTTGCTGTTGCACACCGCGTAGGCGTTGGGCGAGGACAGGTGCTCATGAGGATGTCCTTCGTTTCCGTTGGATCTGTCTTGGGAAGGCTGGTGCGGACGGAGAAGCTTGGTCTGGAAGCTTCGTACCAAAACTCGTCGTATCATGCCTACGGCGTCGATCTGCTGTTCGACCGAGGCAGAGACTCCAACCTACGAGCCGCGGTGACCCGGTGGACCGGGGAGAAGGAGCACCATCGCGAGGTCTGGTTCAGGCCGTACTCGGACGGAATCCTCGACTATACGTACGCTGACTCCGACGACTGGGCGACCATGCGTTACGTCCTGTGCCAGCGGGTTGTCAACCCCGGCGGGTTGGTCAGCAATCCGATCGGCTGTTAGTTGAAAAGGGCCTCGGCTGACCCGAAAACGCTTGATTACACGTGGAGCGTCTCGCCGGGCCCGCTCAAAGGGTGCTCTATGAACGCACCTTCCCACACATCCCGCCGAGGTCTTTCCCGAGAAGGTCCCGTGCGAGTTTCGTCGACCGTTTGTTACGCCAAATGCTCATTTCGTCGGTAAGCAGCGGGCATGGGCTTTCCGCGCTTTGAGCGGCGTGCCCAGGATCCCATCACACGGCTCGAATCGCTGAGCTGCGAGGCGACCGGTTGGGCTAGGAAGCCGAGAAGCCGCCCTCGCTCATTCATCACACTGTCGCTGGGAAAGGAGGAAGGACTCACAGGGCAGCTGGAATCGTGGAATGCGTGCTCGTTCAGGCAGGAGCCGAGTTAGCAGAGAGGGGGAAACGACATGCCCATGTTGGTCATTGCGGGAAGCTTCCGGGTAGAGCAGACACAGCCGAACGGCGACTCGATGCGGTTCTACCCGAACGATCCGGGCCTCTGGGAAGAGGTGGAGGGAGACCGTCGGGTCCAGCCCAATCGGCGAGGAGGAGCCCAGCTGCGGTTCGACGGGATCGACGCCCTGGAGACTCACTATCCGCTCCCGGGAGGATCCCTCCCACCCTTCGGGCATGTGGTTCATCAGCCCCTCCCTTTGGGACATCGGGCCTCCGAGTGGTTGCTCCGATGGGCGGGCTTCCAACAGGTCACCAGGGACGCCGACGAGACGGTCACGGATGCGATCCCGGAGAGCACGGACGGCTACCTCCTGACGCGGGGAGCGGACAAGTACGGCCGGTGCGTCGCCCTGGTGGGGCGGGGGAGGGCCCCGAGACGAAGCGGCACGTTCCTCTCCGTGACTGTCCAGCACCTGCGAGCCACGGCGAATTACGGCCTCCTCCTGGCGGGGTTGGCCTACCCGACCTACTACCGGAAGCTGTACTGGGATCTGCGCGATGCCATGACGAGGGCGGTCTTGCGGGCATGGCCGACTCGAGGCGTCTGGCGCGAGGACTTGACCGAGGCCGGGACGACGATCCGGGGGCCCGCCGATCTCTTCGACCGCTTTGTCATTCTGCCCAAGCTCTTCCGTCGACTGGTTGACTACCTGCAGCTGAACGATGGGGACACGTCGCTGTCGGGCTTCAAGCACTATCTGGCGGAGAAGGACGACCGACTCTACGTGCTGTCCCTGGGACGGTGGACGGGGTTCGACAACGTCATCGCGGTAAGGAATCAGACCGTCCGGCTCATGTTTCCCCCGGGGGACTTGGTCTTCGACGAAGGGTAGAGGAGGCAGAACAAACGACCACTTCTTACAACGATCGGGCGTGAGGAATAGGCCGGCAGCCACCAGATCGAACCTATGAGCATTTAGTTCGCTGATCATGGCGTCGTATGTGGTGACCACCCCCTGCACCTCGGGGATGCCGAGTTTGTTCATCACTGCCTTCACGAGATCAGGAATCTGACCGTCAGAACAGGAGAAGGTCGGGACATCCATGAGGGGCGGTTTTCGCGCGTTTCTCGGCCGCGAATCCGACGGGTTCTTGTCTACGGAAAAGGCGGCTACACGACTTGGGGCGCTCTGGAGTGGATCGAGGGGATCGGCGCCAGCTTCGCTATGGTCTCACGAAATGGGCACGTGGTGGCTTGTTCCGCTGAAGGAGGACCGAACCAGCCTGCCCTGCGTCGCGCGCAGGTGGCAGTTGCCGAGACGGGGGTCGGACTGCAGATCGTGCGGGAGCTGCTCACTTCCAAGCTTGAAGGCCAGTTGACACTACTTCAACACTCGTTGCCGAGACACGCCCCAGCTGCCCATGCGGTGGAGAGAAGACTTCAAGGTCTTCAGAAGGTCGACTCGATAGGTGCAGCGCTTGCCCTCGAAGCCAAGGCAGCCTCCACCTATTGGGCAAGATGGCAGGAACTGCCGGTCCAGTTCGCACGTATAGACGAACGCAAGGTCCCCAAACACTGGCTTACCTTCGGCGACCGCCATTCACCTCTGAGCGCTTCTCCTAGGAAGGCTGCAACTCCGGCCTCTGCGATCCTCAACTACCTGTACGCGCTGGCGGAATTTGAGTGCCGCCTGGCGGCGCTTGCCGTGGGATTGGATCCCGGGCTCGGATGGGCCCACCGGGACACGCCCTACAGGGACAGCGCGGCGCTGGACCTGCTTGAGGCCTTGCGTCCGGCGGTGGATGAGCATCTGTTGGATCTCCTTGAAACCCGGACGTTCTCTAGAAAGGAGTTCGCTGAGCTTCCGAACGGACAAGTCAGGCTCATGCCGAATCTCGCTCACGTGCTGGCGACCTCGACCCTGCCAACCTGGGAGCGAATGGCTTCGTCCCGCGCCGAGATAGTCGCGAAAATCCTGGCCACATCCGCCACGGCAGCATCCGTGTTCCCGGGACAGCGACTCGCGGCGCTCGGGGCAAGGGCCGTGCAACGATGGCGAGAGGTTCCGGGAAGTCCTCCTCCAAGCCATCGAGGATCGTAAGCGCGTGTCGGGACTGCGGCGTGGTCCTTAGCGATCCGGAACTGCAGTACTGCACGGACTGCCTGCCGAAGTTCAAGGACCGACGCACGGACAAGCTCGTCGGCGCGGCACGGCGCGTGCTCGTGGAGATGCGTGGCTCCCAGTCCGATCCCGCCCAAACGGCCGAGGCGAAGGCGAAAAGGATCGCTGCATACGTGGAGCGAAAGGAGCGGGCGCGGGCCTGGCTGCATGAGAACCCGGGTCCGCCCGATCGTAACTTCTACAAATCCGAGATCCTGCCCGGCCTTCCGAATGTCACTCTGCCGCAGATGATTCGGGCGACGAGCTTGACCTCGGGTTACTGCTGGAAGATCCAACGGGGCGACCGGATTCCGCATCCGATGTACTGGGAGGTTCTTCGTTCTCTCGCGAGTGACCACAGAGATCGATCCCCCGGGATCCCGCATGATCCAAAACGGTAGCCGACCGGTGCCGCGGTCCCGGTTTGACGAGTCAGGTGGCCCGCAAGGGAACCAATCTCTACCATGAGGCATTGCTGAGGCCCCAGCCTGGAGGGCGATGGCGCCGAAGAAGCGCGGCAAGCACAATAAGTCACGCCGAGGGTCACCCAAGCGTCATCACGCACGATCTCTGGAATCAGGCGGAGATAAGAGACAAGCCTCCAGCCCCCTGATGGCACTTGAAGGCAAACACGATCATCTACGCAAATGGCTGGCCGCAAGAACGGACCAATATTCCCGAAGCCTCTCCAAGTTGGTCTCTATCCGCCGAGACGACCAGGGGCTACTCCTTACGTCAGGCCTTTCCCGCGAAGCACATGCTGAACTTCAAACCTTGGCCAGCGAGGCCGTTCCCGGCTTGCAGGAGGAACTCAGAGCGCTCTCGGACCGAATTAGAGCACACCGCAAGAGGGCGATCTGACATATCTGATCTCATGGGTGTCCTTCTGGCATACGTTCGGTCTTGAAGGTTCATACTTCGAGCCAACTCACTACGGTATTGAAGCCGCGGTTGAATTCACCTGCGGACTTGCGGCAGGGTTGGCAACGCATGAGGGTGAAACGCGCAATCCCGCGAGTGCGCAGGACCTGCTTCGACTTCTCGACGAGAGCTTCGAAGTCGCAAAGCTTCTAGTTCTTGCTGAGAGCCAGGGTGGGTCACCCATCGAGGACGAACTCCGCTATCGCAGTCGGCTCCAAACTCTGCTAGTGCGAGGGGAGGCGTATGTCGATCACGGCGAACAGCTCGCTCGCAGCCTATTTGAGCCTGAGACGAAATGGATGCAACGCGAGCTTGGCTTCAGTGTTGCCGACATGATTGCGTTGGAGAACGGCCTGACATCTCTTCTAGAGAGGAGAGTCCGCGAGGTCCTGACCACGGTTGCAGAAGAGTCAGCTGAACTCGACACAGTCCTCGGCAATCGAAATGCTCCCGGGGCGTTGCGAAAGGCAATGACGAAGTTCGGGAAGCGAGGCGTCAAGGAACGCTTCTTCATCGAGAAACTGGCTGACGGACTCGCCGATGCGATGCCGTTCTCTGTCGACGACATCCTTGATGAGACCAGTGACTTACGCCGCGGATCTGCTGAACGGATTCTTTCCGCGTTCCGGATTAGCGATGATGCGAACTACTGGAGTCCACTCCAACGATCCCCTCTAGTGACGGGGCCATTCTTCCCGCTCGATGATCGATTTCTCGTTCCTGTCATGGGATTGCTCCGAAGGGATCTCACTCAGCTGTTGGAGAGTCTCGTCTTGCAACACCGCCCGAGGTTCCCTGCTCGACGCGCGAAGGTACTCGATAACTTGGCGATTTCGTTCTTGGAAGAGGCTCTCCCAGGTTCAAAGACCTACACCTCCGTTTACTACCCAATCGGAGAGGACGACTCCGCGGAGATGGCCGAATGCGACGGTCTTCTTCTATGGAACGACGTTTGTCTTGTACTTGAGGGCAAGGGAAAGCCACTCAGTCCACAGAGCAGGCGGGGAGACGTCAAGCGCCTGCAAGCAGACCTGGAGGCGAGCCTCGCCGAGGCGTGGAACCAGGGGAATCGAGTCATTAACTACATGCATCGAGTTCGGCCGGCAGTCTTCCATGACGACAAAGGGAAGGAACTACTCGCGATAGATGGAGGGGGCATCAGCTACACGAAGGTGATTACCCCCACCATCCACACTCTCGCGGATCACGCTCTTCATCTGGAGCAATTCGTGGATATGGGCCTGAAGGTCCAAGGGGATCCGCCGTGGGCTGTACCCATCAACGATCTGCGCATTGTCTGCGACTTGGTGCGGTCGCCCGCAGAGCTCTTGTGCTACATGCGTTGGCGAGACCAGTTGCATCTCGGTCGGATCTCGGTTGCTGCAGATGAGGCGGATGTGTTCGGAGCTTTCCTGCTCCGCCAGCCCTACCCAAGCATGGCTGCTGGCGAAGGAATCTTGCACATCGGATCGCACTCAACCGACTTCGATACCTACTACATGCGTCGTCGAACCGGCTCTCGCGCCGACAAGCCGGGCATGTTCTCCGTCCCGCTTGTTGACGGATTCGTGGATAGGCTCGTCGAGGAGCATCCAGGTGGTTGGCTTGACGCAGCTGACGTCGTGCTAACGCTCTCCCTGCAACAGCTGGCCTTCCTCGACTACGCAGCACCGCTACTGGCGAGAGTGGCTGAGGAAACGAAACGTATTGAATCGCGTTCGCAATTCGGGGCAACGGTTGTCGGACTGCCACCGTCGGACGAGGCGTCCCTTCCCGAAGAAGGCGAATCAACTGGTCCGCACATATTTGTCGTCATCGATCGGGAGGCCACGAATATCATTTGGGCGCGATCTTCCAACTGAGATGTAACGGCCCAAGGCATCGGCGCCATCTTACGGGTGGTTGCCGAGTGCCTGAATTACCAAGACTGCCATGACGCCGAGGAGACCGAAGCTGGAGGCCCTGTCCGGGTAACCGCGCAGGCGTGAGCGTCGTAGTGAGCTGCTGTGGGCCCCTCCATGCGCGCGCCCCCCCTGAGAGGCGCCCGACGTCGAGCCCGAGGGGTTGCTCGCGGAGGGGGGCGGCGTTTGGCCCACCCCCGACCACGAGGGCGGACCCGAGTCGGAGCCCGGCGAGGAGTCCAAGGGGTTGCCGAAAACGGTCGTAGATCACCCGTCCTCGCTGCATCGTGGTCTGGGATCGATGACCTCGCCAAATGAAATGATGAGCCGATCATCAGCCTCAAGCGATTCAGTCACGACCTCTATTTCGGCCATGTTTGTTGAGAACACCCTGGCGAGCTCCACATACAGGCGGCCGGACACGTCGCATGATCTGTTCCTACTCCCGCTCGTCTAGATGGATTCGTTTGACGAGCGGCTCTCCATCAAGTTGGACGATCTCGAAGTCGGCAAATAGTGCTGGCGCTTCCCCCTCCACTATCGCGAGGAGTTCAGCGGAGACCAGCCGCATCTCCAAGTCGCCAGCGATACTGCCACGGAGTGTCAGAAAATGGCGGATAGCCCGGGCATTCGCAGTGAACACGATTCGAGTCTCCGTCGCCTCCGGCAAGACACTGCGAGCAGCTGACCGGATTGCCCTGCGCCGCTCGCGCTTGGCCACGCGATCGTCCGGTTCTGGAATTGACGCCTGGAGTTCTCGCTGGATGACTTCATAGGCCTTCTTCGCTTCTATGATGGCGCGCTCCCAGATTTGGGTAAGAGTCTTGGATGCCCTGACAAGTTCAGGAATCACGGTGGGTGCATCATTCTGATCCGTGTATTGCTGGGAAAGCTGACTAAGGGCGAAGCCGACTCTGTGTCGCGCAAACTGATGGGAGAACGACCGCGAGACACCGGTAAGCAAGAACGTCCATTCAACGTGTTCGAGTACGCTTTCGTGCCCCTGTTGGAGCAGGTTCCAAATGTACTGAGCGTTCGTCCTTGGAGACTGCCGTTCACCGAATGACATATAGCAGAGGCGTCCTGCCAGCTCTACGAGCTCCTCGGCTTCCGTGGCCCCAGGTGTTCTCGCCCATGCCAAGCCCTCTCCAGCGAGGTACTTTTCGAAGGCATCAACGTCGAGACTCGGCCTTGAGATGATCTGCAGCGATGGAGTTTCGCGCACGTCGTAAGTCATGGTCGGCCGAGATCTGCGACTCGTTGTTCGAGAACAGCGATCCGCGTTTCAAGTTCATTGACAGATGGTCGGCTCTGCAATTGTGTCTCCAGGCGCGTGATAATCTCACGATCATCGTTACTTCTGGCCACCAAGAAGAAGTACGTCGGAAAGATGGTACCCACGAGTGCCAATACGGTCACTACGAAGGTTGCCAGCACCAGTCCAAAGCCGGAACGACGTACGCGTGTCGTCGCGATCTCCTCAGCACGTCTCTTGAAATCGACAAAGTCTGCGGAGAGCCTCCTCAGCATTTCATCGGTTGCACCTTCGCCCGACGCTCCGCCTCTCCGTTCAGACCAACCCTTCTCCACCGGCTTAGGGAGGCGAAACAGAAGAAGAGTCACGATCGGGCTTTCTGCTTGAAGGAGGAAGTCCTCCCGTCCCATGTTGATCACGGTGAATCTGAGGGGGCCCCTGAATCCGGGGTCGACATGGCCCGGGTTGGTCATGAGAATTCCGTCAGAGGAAACGGAGGCTGGCGGAAACCCGAATCCAGCGATATCCGCGGGCATATTCACTGTCTCCGTGCTTTGAATCACTGCAGTCTCGCCTGGCTTTAGCGCGTAGTTGCTGTATGGGTATTTCAGACTGCCACCGCGCCTTGCCTTTGCCTCAGGCAGGAAGATCTTGCCAATACGCAAATCCAGAGAAGAAGGTTGGACCTGCGAGTTCTTTCCGTCACCTGTGTCTCCGATGGGCGCGATGAGTGGATCTGGCCCGCTCAGGAGAGCTCTGATCTCTCGATCCCCCAAAAGCATCGCAACCTCCAAGGTGTACCCACGTGCAGCTCACATTAGCTGGTGGAGTAAGGGCAGCGGAAGGGAGGGCGTTCGGCCCCTCCCAGACCAGACCCGAGCCCGAGGGGGTTGCTCGCGGAGGGGGGCGGCGTTTGGCCCACCCCCGACCACGAGGGCGGACCCGAGTCGGAGCCCGACGACGAGCCGGAGGGGTTGCTCGCGGAGGGGGGCGGCGTTTCGCCCACCCCTATCTCCTAATGGCTTCCGAGCAGCCCACAGACGAGACTGCTCTCCGAGCCACCGGCGGGTGAGCACCGAAGTCTCCAGGGCCTGCGAGCCCTAGGGTTAGATCGTGCCCCCGCCGGGCGGTGAGGAGCCGACGG